>WNGR01040928.1_pt1 | contig 14404 bp, 22 predicted proteins | sample 5407581 | NCBI WGS metagenome assembly WNGR01 (sample SAMN13153383, study PRJNA577476) | soil metagenome | isolation source: 80 cm soil or saprolite under Garry oak tree replicate 2 | place: USA:California | collected 2016-06-15
TTCTGTCGTGCCACCCCAAATCAGACTTAAACTCTTTTTTCGAAGTTTTTTGAAAAAATAAACCCTGATAAGTGGCTAACACTCCACATAGTTTTCTAAGGGTTTTATTTGACTGAAAACTCTGCTTTGTGTGCAGTGCAATGGAGTTGCTGGGAGAACGTTAGACATGGTTAGAACGGAGGGTTGCGTGAAACCGAACCATCTCGAATCGATGTGGTCACGCATTTCGTCCAAATTTTGTCGAGAGGCATTCAGGAATGCTTTCGACATCCATCCCTGGACACGACTGGCATGTACCACAGACGCATAAGGTGTGTGTCACTTTTCCATGCCTGAAACAAGTGACCGTTATCACCATCGAAACGATGTCAAAATAAGAGAGCTCACTACGAAATATCCACGCGGCATTGCAGTACCTGTCAATATTGAGTACCCTTGTTAAGGTATAGCTTGATGTTGTTCCTCATCAACAGATCTAAAGTCCTCGAAAAACCAGGCTGAGACAATTATTAGTCAACATTATGCACAGTCTTAGTGCTGCCTTCCCAATTGGTGCAACAGTTGGTTTGCGATGATCAATAGATAATTCGTAATCGTTGTGAGCTTGGACAAGTTGATGGAGGTCGTGAAGTGCACTTTTCGTCGCATGTGGAAGTGGCTGGGAAACAATCAAAAGGCTGGAAACACACTTGCTAGATGACCTACCATACTTGCTTGGGAAAGCTCCTCGATAAACCCAAGGGTCAGACCTCTATAGATGGTACAGAATGCGCTGAAATTCCGCAGCTTTCGGCAACGCTAGATGAAAATGGTGTTAGCGCGTGTTTGTCACCGAGAGCAGGAACTCACGAAGGTCAATGCGACGAAGAGTGTCATGACGCTTGCCCGCGTTTCCGGGTCATTTTGCCAGGACACTCTTGACAATTCACATCTGTAGCTCGAACAAGTGCATTTGCAACGCCTTGACGGTCCGTGCAGTATGACAATAGTGGCACTGCCTGCGCAAGTGATGCCAGAGTCTTTCGGGTTCAAGTGAACGGAACTAAGTAGGCATGAAGAGAGTCAGCTGGCGTGTGCGAGCTCCGCGGGGCGATGGTCGGAATTGAATACCAAGATGTGGGCGACCTCCGACGTCGCTTCAAACGAGATCACCTACCATAATAGGGCATCTTCTCCAGAGGACTGTCGAGGAGATTTCGGGGCGAAGGTATCAAGTAACTAACAGTACTTCGGCGACGAGGCAAGAGCTTGATATAGGCACTCATTGACGGGCGTTGAGTGTCACTGGCATGCGTAAATTGGGGTGATCGGATTCTTGAAGTTTCAACGTTTCAAATTTCAACGTTCAACCCCTGAACGACCCTCTCGCTAGCTTCCGGCCTCGATTCTGCAAAATACCGAATCAGAGGCGCCGCTGGGCGATCATCCTCATGAATCTAGTTGAATTCGACCCAGGTGTGGAGAACGTTCACTACTCGGAGACGGTTGGACTGAGCATGTAGAGGCCATATACTTTCTTGATCTTTGGTAAGATTTTTGGGCTGCCCTTGATGAAATCTTCAAATGAGAACTTTCACAAAATCCGCGGATGTGCTAAAGTAACGAAAACAGAGGAGCACGGCATCATGAAGCTGTTCGAACTGCTCGATGTCAGAGTTTGGCTTCGGACTCGTGAGGATGACAATCAATGTAACAACCCCGTCCTCGACGACAAAATTAGCAGCATCTCCAACGGGAGGGGGAATTTCAACTTCCAATGGCGAATGTGATATGGACGCGAGAGAGGAGGCGACTTCAGCGAGACCGGAGCAACGTCTGTTGAATCGCTTATCAGACCCTATCTATCAGCTTTCCGAGGGTTGGTGACTCCATGGCGTGAGCTAACTGACTAGCCATGCCAGGTCGGAGTTCTGGTTGGGAGCAAGTGGACACTTGTGAATCACTCTCTGCAGGAGACCCCTCGAACCTGGAACAAAGAGGTTCACGTCTATGGACAGTGGTCTTGAGGGAATGGGTACCTTTCTGCCGTGTCTCAGAATATCCTCCCGGTTCAGCGTTCAACCACATGAGGAGAGCGCGGAGATTATCGTAGATCGTGTCCTTGAATAGCTGATACTGGAGGGCAATCACGCGCATGTCTTTGTATGGGGAGGCTTTGAGAGCGCCGACAGTTTCCGAGATAATACCTTTCACTTTAAAAAATTCGTTTTCACATGGTGATATCGGCGAGAGCGAAACTGTGGCGGTACGCCTTCTAGAAGCAGAAGGAACATTTAAGTCTCGCCTTTCAAACATTCGCCAACTGTAACGGCTTCTTGGAAACAAGGGTCCTCGTTGGCGTGCGCAGTATCGCCTACACGTGATGAAGTGGTTGATGTTGGACTACCAGCCCTGCATGCGGCGGGTGTTTGCTAGACCAGCAGTCTACTATCGACGATGCTCGTGCCAGAGTGCTGCCCACCGGACAAATCACTGTGAGAGAGAAGCTGACCATCGTGGGTGGGAGTGCCATCCGTTGCCGAGCTCATCTGATAGTTTGTGGGTACAACCAATGACATGAACGCGGCAGAAACTTGGAGACTTCGAGAATACCGTGACGATTCTGACTGGAAGGTATGCTATATTTGTGCTTCACTTTGAGAGGCCGGAATTTTATACAAGGAGAGTCCGAAGAGGGTGGTGAGATGACAAGACAACGCCAACAGTCGCATTTATGGCGCCCGGATGGATGTGAGGCAACGATGAGAATCCTGCTCTTAGGTCAAACGAAAGGCAGTGACTCGGATGGCCAACAGAGATAGAACGGTGAGCTATTCAACTTAAAATCAGGAGGTCCAGGTCTGCTTCCACTCTCGCATTGTTGACGTGAGACCAGCTGGGAAACCACATCTCCCGTAAGGTATACACAATGTGCATCAGGACGAAGCCAAGCGTGCGTCGGATACACACGGCGGTCGGCCCGGGATGCGCTACTTAGACAGCATAACCAGATCTAAGCTGGATCTGAGCTATCCAGCGAATCCCTTTCACGTAAGTACTGTAGTTCTCTTTCCCAAACAACTATCCGTTACCAGGTGACCGATCTTGCAGAGCACCCATCACCACCTAGGGCTACCCTGCGATGTTACATGTATGCCGCATTGCGTGACCCCAGCCAGACGACAAACCACATCAGCAAAACAACACATTCTTAAATTTTCGCTTATTCAAGTAATAAGCCACTTAAGCACCCCAAAATGGGATTAAGCAGGCATTAAACTGATTTCAGATTAGCTGAGGTTTAACTCAGTTAAGCAAATAAGTAGATTTGACTCCTGAAATTGTGCTTAATTGAACTTATTTACAGCTCAATCACAGCTTAACTTGTCCTTATTTCTCAATGGCACAGCTTATTTTTCGAGCAGACAATCAAAATTGGGTCAATTATGTTTATTCAGAATAACTACAGTACATGACTATGCAATCAAGCTAATGCAATAACCCTGATCTTCGTCATTGTCGGGGTCGGGGTCATGCGCCGCCAAGTCATCGTTGTTGTGGGGCCTGTGCCACCATCGCATCTGGATCGTTGTCGTTGTGTCGCTGTCTGCCATCATTGTGTGGCTGTTGTTGTTGTTGTTGCCGTCGTCGTCACAGTCTCATCGTGGTGATTGCCGCTTTGTCATCATTGTCGTCGCTTGCAGCTTGTGGTTGTTATGGGCATGCAGGGCTTGCATTGGCCCCGGCAGCGACGACAGTGGCTCAAGTGTCCATGTGGGGCAGCGGCCTTGGTTATGGTAAGGTGATGGTGGGTGTGGCACCAGGGCAGCTGTGTGAACTTGCAATTAATGTGAGCACGATGTGGGCTTAAATAGAATACTCACTTTTTTGTGGACGTCTGGGGCAGGCGCACGCTAGTCTGTAGAGTCAATGGAGGGCAAAAGGGGCGCACAGCTTCAAGAGACCACATACTTACGAGCGGTAGTGACGCGGCAGATTCTGGGGTGGTAGTGTGAACAAAGGATGGGCAGCTGTGATGTCATGGCAGTTGTATGGCAGTGAGCACATTGCGAGGTTACATTGACTAAGACACTTACTTTTTCTCCCTTTGTGGGCCTAGACGGGGGGTGGTGTGCTGGCTGCCTCAAGTCGTTATGAAGAAAATAAAGATGAGTGGTGGGTTAATAGGACGTCACCTTTGCTGTCTTGAATGTGGGCTCATAGGGGAGGGCAAGGCTGCGGTGGCAGATGAAGGTGGGGATTGAGAGGGGGAGAATGCGATGGTAACTTAGTAGTGAGGAAAACTGATAAGAAATTACATCAGCAAAATGGACCTGACCTGTCATGACCTGTCGTTACTAGGGGCAGCTAGTGCCCGCTAAAATTGAGTGCTGCCAGTCTCGGCTAGTACCGCCAGTAACATTCCATTTTCCTGATGTAAACAGAAAGAGGTTTCCCATGCTTGGCCAATCAACAAACGNNCCCCACTGTATGATATTTTCCTACTGCTGCAACAAACGCTTGAAGTCCAGATCTGCACATCACTGACATTTGCCAGCACACCACACCTGCAACAGCTGAAGCCGATGAGCTATGCCAGGCGCCTTTGTTGGCGCCGTCATGCTTGCCATCTTCTTGCCGTTGTGGAGCGTACAGTGATGGCAGACAACTCCACTGCAAGGACGACAATAACGTCGACACAGCTGCGTCGATGCCAGCCACAAGCGGCATGAGTCCCTGACCACCACAATGCCTTCAAGTTGGCCGTGTGTGACCCTGACAGTGACAACCCCGCTGCCTGCCACCGCTCAGAGGTGCTCTGCATGTGATCCCAACCATGACGCAGTTGTTGGGACTCCCTACCCAAGCCATGAGCTGCGTGTGACCCAAGCCATGATGATGATGCGAGTGACCCCGATGACGGCCATGACGATGCCGCTGCTGGGATGCCCTCTGCCAATGTGAGTTGCAAGCCGCATGCGATCCCAACCACGACAATTGGGTGGTAGAGTGGCTCCTCCACCAAAGCGCAACACTGCACCACAACCGACGTGGCGGGGGCAATGTGAGCCGCACCCCCATGCGCCCCCAACAATGACATATGGGTGGGGTGCTCCGCTAATGTAAGTTGCGACCCCCATGTACCCCCAGTGACGACAATGTGTGGCAGCGAGCCACAACCCCCATCTGCACCCAATGATGACAATGGTGATGTGAGGGTGGGGAGATGCGCTGTTGATGATGACAAAGACACACCGCACAAGACCCCAATTGTGACAGCCCGATTAGTTTACTTAGTTGACCTGTTCAAGTTGTCACACTCTCTTAGTACTCTTATTAATTTAAACTACATGTTTGAGTAAAAACCTGGCTCTGAAAAGCCTTAGATTTGATTGATGTGATTAGTGGTCGCTTAGCATTGCTTTTGCTGATGCAGCTCGTTACGTGGATGCAGGGCAGCTAGAAGTCGCGCATTTTCTGCTCGAACCAGGGGCCGACTTCAATACAAAGAATGTGTCTGGAGTGACTTCACTGCAAACCGTTTACCTCGGATGGTCACCGGACTTGATTTCGGAGCAGATACGAATGTGCGCAACAGTTGTCAGTTACCACTGGACGGTGTTGCTATGCAAAGTACGAAGTCACACATATGCTACTCTAGTACAATGCAGACGTCAGCTGGATGGGAACTGGACGCTGTTGCAAAGGTCGCATCATGGACACTCCATTTCTCGTGGCATCATGGGAGGGAAAGTTTGAGGTCGTACCCTTGGTCTTACCGTTGCTGCTTGAGCACGGGGCGGATGTAGATATACCGAACAGAAGGAACGTTACACCATTCCAAGCGGCGTCAGAGCGTGGATTCAGTAGGGTCTCACAGTTGTTGTTGGAGTACGGCATTAATAGTTATAAGATTGTGTATAGCGTTCCACTCGTTACGCATTACCTAACTGCCATGGTTGGAGACCTAGTAACTTAGGTCTCTCAATTCACGATGTCACGGAAACGATGTCATATCGATCAGACACTATTTTTTTTGAAAGACGCCAAAGTGAGGTACAGGAAAGATCAGCAGACATCTACAGCTGAGTAACTTACGTTGAAGCTCCCCATCTGGGACGCGGATCGCTCACCTTCCTTTTTCGGCGTGTAAAGCTGATGTCATCCGGGAGATAAGTAACCCGCATCAGAACCTAGACATAGCATAGCTCAATGGCGACAACTGTACAGTTCATCAACAACCTTTCCTCAAGTGGGAGCTCGAGTACAGCACGGACTCACTCGCATGAAACTGACAGCGGCCACAGTCATGCCAATGGCCCAGGAGAGCACGGACACACGCATGACCACCTCGATCACCCGGGTACGCCACTTTAATCCCGACCTCTGGGATTCACCAGTTGATTCCCAACGCCTTATAGGCCGATTCCAAGAACGGGACATGCCAGAATACGCCTCACGGAATTTTGAGGAGCGAGGATTTACCGTAGGGATTGGGGGGTACGCCAATGGTGCTTGATCAACTCGCCAACTCATATCTTTGCGATGCTTCAGCCCTGTCGGCTCTGGTAAGACTGCATTGACTCTCGCTCTTTGTCGGCTCCTCCGAACGCAGTACAATATCGGTGTGCATTCCTTCACAGTAGTACGCCATTCCAGGTCTACGGCCTAACTCTATGACAGCTACGGTTACCAATGATATCTTTACTCGAGAGGACCAGGAATTCCTTATAAAGAACCGCGCACTTCCTGCAGAGCGTATCCTCGCAATTGAAACCGGCGGCTGTCCTCATGCCGCTATTCGCGAGGACATATCTGCAAACATGGGGGCGCTCGAGACTTTGCAGGAAAAATTTGGTTGCCAGCTGCTATTTGTCGAGAGTGGGGGTGATAATCTCGCCGCAAACTATTCGAGAGAGCTCGCCGATTATATTATCTACGTGATTGACGTTTCCGTGCGTGAAATAGATTCACGGATTGTTTTCGTTCCTAACCTTGGCATTACCTGGTAGGGCGGTGACAAGATTCCCAGGAAGGGAGGACCCGGAATATCGCAATCGGACTTGCTGGTAATCAATAAGGTAGGATCATTTGTTTGTCCTCCGATATGACTTAGTATCACTGTTTTCAAGACCGATATTGCTCAATACGTGAATGCATCGCTCGATATCATGGATCGCGATTCAAAGCTCATGAGGGGAGATGGACCAACCATCTTCTGTAGCGTGAAGGAAGGAAAAGGAATTGAAGACGTTGCAAACTTGATCCTCGCATCATGGCGGACGGCAGGAAATCCGGGGAAACCTGGTGCCGTAGGCGACTTTGAATAAGGTGATGCGAGAATGTGGTGTAAACAAGAACGAAACAGATTTGTAAGCTCACAGCAGTACGCAAAGTAAATTGCCATTATCCCAGTTCCGTCTTCCAACCTACAAGTCGACCTAATCTTCAACTTTCGCTGCTGTGACACGCAACCGAACATAGTCAAGGTACCACAACTTCTTTTGTTCGTCCCAACGGCATCTACCGGCCTTTCGACAAGTAGCGACCACTTCGCGAACTATTTCCTGCTCATTCTCGGGTTCGATGCCTTCCAGAAAGTTGTGTCCGCAGAAGAGACGGATCCAGTCTGCGAGATCTGCTATGGGTGTCTCACGGGGTTGCAGGGCAACGTTTAACGGGTGCAGGTTTGCTGATTTCAACAATTGCGTATACTGGTCTGGCGTAGGGAAGAGCCAGGGATCCCTTGCCACTGGATCTATTCCCCGCTTGAGCAACGCGGCATGCAGAGCATTTCTGACATCTGAACCTGTATTCAGCTGGTATCCAGGGCGACAAGAATGTAGGTGCGGACCTGCTACGTTCCCATGTCCTCCCATTTCGGCGACAAACAGCCCTCCCACCTTCAGTATCTTGCTAGCATTCGCCAATACACCAAGGGGGTCTCGAGAACACCAATGTAGGGCTGCATTGCTGAAGATTTTGTCGCACTTTCCCACAAAGTCGGGCGGAAGCTCCTCGAGGAGTTGAGGCGCCTGTATGTCACATTTGATGAGGAGAGTATCCGGCAACTTGGTTGTCTCGCGAGCCTTCACGATCTGCTGTATCATCAGCTTCTTGGCATCGGCGGATGGAGTGGCCCTGCTGACCATACTTTCGCTCGTGTCAACTCCCACGACCACCCCTTGCGGGCCGACAAGTCGCGCTATTTCGGCGGTTACTTCCCCACTCCCGCAGCCGAAGTCAAGAATCCTTTCACCTGGGCGTGCGTCCAGCAACTGAAGGATCGACGCGGTTGCCTCTGAAGAGTAGACGTATGATGCTACATTACGATAACTTGTTGCAGACCACCCAGAAGCGTCGCGACTGGCAGTGTCCTCAGGTGGGATTGTGTCGTGCATAACGTCTTGTAGCCCCCGAGAGGTAATCACGAAGTGGAGAGGCCACCATAAGCGGGTATTTATCCCCTCCTTGATCTAGTCAACGTCTGGGACGCCCAGTTTTTGTCTCCGAACATTCGGCCGACCTGGCAGGTGAAGTCCGAATATAGCCGGTAGTGGCTGAACTGTCATTACAGCCAAATCCATATTGATAGTCCCCTTCCATTTTCAGAACAGCCCCGGGCCCGTCATGATGCGTGATGGGATGGGGACTTTCTCAAGGGAAATGGGGTTTGAATGCCCCCCCCCCTGCCAAGGTTTTTTCCCACAGAAAATAAATGTTGTAAATAAAAAATGTAAATAAAAAATAGATTTATATAATTCTACTTGTTGCTTTTGATGCTAAGTTGTGTGTGCTTGCCATGCAATGCTGGCCCTAGGGATTGTAGGGGGTAACCCTGGGGTATTCCAGGGCTACCCATGCCTGTACCCAGAAAAACCCATACCTGTGACCAGGGTCAGGTTTACCCAGGTTTTTGGACAGGTTTTTCATCAGCAAAACGACACAAGTTTAACCCGGCTTATTTCATTGCTTAAATTTGATTGTTCAGTCACTAAGCTGTCAGCAATGCTAAGCGACCACTAATCACATCAATCAAATCTAAGGCTTTTCAGAGCCAGGTTTTTACTCAAACATGTAGTTTAAATTAATAAGAGTACTAAGAGAGTGTGACAACTTGAACAGGTCATAAACTAATTGGGCTGTCACGATTGGGGTCTCATGCAGCGTGTCTTTGTCATCATCAACGGCGCATCTCCCCACCCTCGCGTCGCCATTGTCGTCGTTGGGTGCAGATGGGGGTTGTGGCTCGCCGCCGCACGTTGTCGTCACTGGGGGTACATGGGGGTCGCAACTTACATTAGCAGAGCACCCCACCCATATGTCATCGTTGGGGGCACATGGGGGCGCGGCTCGCATTGCCCCCGCCGCATTGGTCGTGGTGCAGTGTTGCACTTTGGTGGAGGAGCCACTCTACCACCCAATTGTCGTGGTTGGGATCACATGCAGCTTGCGACTCACATTGGTGGAGGGCATCCTGGCAGCGGCATCGTCATGGCCGTCATCGGGGTTGCTCACATCGTCATTGGGGTTGCTCACATCGTCATCGTGGCTTGGGTCACACGCAGCTCATGGCTTGGGTAGGGAGTCCCAACGACTGTGTCATGGTTGGGATCACACGCGGAGCGCCTCTGAGTGGCAGCGGGTGGTGGGGTCGTCACTGTCAGGGTTGTGCGCAGCCAACTTGAAGGCATCATGGTGGTCAGGGACTCATGCCGCTTGTGGCTGGCGTCAACGCAGCTGCATCGACGTTATTGTCATCCTTGCAGTGGAGTTGTCTGCCATCACTGTACGCTCCACAACGGCGAGAAGACGGCGAGCACAATGGCACCAATGAAGGCGCCTGGCGTAGCTTGTCAGCTTCAGCTGTTGCGGGTGTGGTGTGCTGGCAAATGTTGGTGATGTGCAGATCTGGACTTCAAGCATTTGTTGCAGCAGTAGGAAAATATCATACAGTGGGGGAGAAGTCACATATGTGCGATATATGAATATGGGTTCAAAAAAAAAAAGAACTAAGTCGCGTTCGTTTGTTGATTGGCCAAGCATGGGAAACCTCTTTCTGTTTAATTTCTTATCAGTTTTCCTCACTACTAAGTTACCATCGCATTCTCCCCCTCTCGATCCCCGCCTTCATCTGCCACTGCAGCCTCGCCCTCCCCTATAAGCCCACATTCAAGACAGCAAAGGTGACATCCTATTAACCCACCACTCATCTTTATTTTCTTCATAATGACTCGAGGCAGCTGGCACACCACCCCCCATCTAGGCCCACAAAGGGAGAAAAAGTAAGTGTCTTAGTCAATGTAACCTCGCAATGTGCTCACTGCCATACAACCGCCATGACATCACAGCTGCCCATCCTTTGTTCACACTACCACCCCAGAATCTGCCGCGTCACTACCGCTCGTAAGTATGTGGTCTCTTGAAGCTGTGCGCCCCTTTTGCCCTCCATTGACTCTACAGACTAGTGTGCGCCTGCCCCAGACGTCCACAAAAAAGTGAGTATTCTATTTAAGCCCACATCGTGCTCACATTAATTGCAAGTTCACATGGCTGCCCTGGTGCCACACCCACCATCACCTTACCATAACCAAGGCCGCCGCCCCACATGGACACTTGAGCCACTGTCATCGCCGCTGGGGCCAATGTGAGCCCATAACAACCACAAGCTGCAAGCAACAATGATGATGACAAAGCAGCATTCACCGCGATGAGACTGCGACAATGATGGCAACAGCAATGACAGCCACGCAATGACGGCGGACGGCGATGCAACAACAACGATCCAGATGCGATGGTGGCGCAGGCCCCCATGATGATGACGACTTGGCGGCGCGTGACCCCGACCCTGACAATGACGATCCCAACCACACCACACCTCGCATCTAACCAAGATGACCATGACAACACTGCGGCCTGGGCTATCTGCCTCCCAATACTGGTATGTAACTCAAGCGCGTGTTGTGTTGCCTCGCTGACCTCTGTACACTCTCATCAGAGTTCAAATGCTGCCGCCAGGGCATGCATGCGACCCCAACCCATGAGTACACCAGTGGCGATGACAGTGGCCACAGCAGTGGCGATGGCAGCAATGGCGATGGCGAAGATCAGGGTTATCGCATTAGCTTGATTGCATAGTCATGTACTGTAGTTATTCTGAATAAACATAATTGACCCAATTTTGATTGTCTGCTTGAAAAATAAGCTGTGCCATTGAGAAATAAGGACAAGTTAAGCCGTGATTGAGCTGTAAATAAGTTCAATTAAGTGCAATTTCAGGAGTCGAATCTACTTATTTGCTTAACTGAGTTAAACCTCAGCTAATCTGAAATCAGTTTAATGCCCGCTTAATCCCATTTTGGGGTGCTTAAGTGGCTTATTACTTGAATAAGTGAAAATTTAAGAATGTGTCATTTTGCTGATGTTGAGGGTAGTTTGAGGGTGTTGCAGGCAAGGGGGTCAATGTTGTGCAGCACTAAGTGCAGCATACAGGAGATGTGTCTCATCTTATAGAAGGGAGAAGTCTTTAGGAGTATAGTTTGTGTGTGTGCACAAGTGAAGACAAGTGAGGGGGTGTGTATGCACCACTCCCCATAGGGGGATTTATATACTCCATGACCCACCCATGTCCATTGACACAAAAGTGATAAGTAAATAGGCTTGTGACCAGCCTATATATGAGAATTGATATACAGGCTGGTAAAGTGGGGTTTTAATTCCTATAGTGTTCATTTCCCACATACTACAAGCCTACCCTAAAGTAAGATTGGTCATGTTTCTGTAGACTAATAGGTCGCATCGTCATTAATTAAGGTGCATTGTTGCTTGCTGTCTGTAGCCTGAGTGGGCAGATAATGAATATATGCATTTCTTCCTCCAATTCTCTGTGACATGGATGCTGGTGATAAATACAAATTGCAAGATATACAAAATTTCCCAAGAGAAATGTTGTACTGGGTCTATGATGTGTTGTGTAGCATAAAGCGCAGCATACAGGAGATGTGTCTCACCTTTGTAGTAAGGAGAAAACTTTGGGAGTAGAGGTTTTGTGTGTGTGCACAAGTGAGGATGAGCAAAGGGGATATGTATTCACCACTCTCCCCATAGGGGGATTTATATACTCTATGACCCACCCATGTCCGTTTACACAAAAGTGATGAGTAAAGGTGTCCACAATATCAGTATACTACTATAACTTGTACTGTAATGTCGTAACTGCTATAGATAAGGCTCTTATGTACTTATCACGTTCCAACACTCCCCCTTGTTTAGTGCAGCTATAGAGCGCTCTAAACAATGGTATGATGAGGAATAGATCCTTCATCAAGGACAGTTCAATATCTTTGAATTCCCATATGGGTGGAAAGACATATGAACTACTGTCTGGTAATCTGGTTGCTTATGACAAAGGAACCATGCAAAAGTGAGTGAGGTCTAGGTCCTTGATGACCTAGAGAACCTACAGATTCCTGCATCATGAGCAACTTGAGATACCAGCCCTTGAAAGTGTCATTAAAGATATCTTTCAGAATGATTGAATCTCTGACTCTAGAGTTGATGAGCATTATAGTGTCCAATCAATTTGTGATTCTCAATGGTGCAGTGATAGTGACGTCTTATTTGATTTGCATCTTTGACACTGAAGTGTGGAGAGAATCAGCTTGCTTAGTGAAGAATATCGTGTTGTCTATCGAGTAAGGTTACTTCTGCACATATGTATGCAGCAAGAGGTGTTGATCTTTAGACCACTGATAGCAATGAAGTAACTCTTGTTGTACAAAAGTTCCTTCACGCTCTTCACAAGCAGCTATGCTTTGGATGAGTTAAACTCTAACCCAAGCTGTTCCCTGAATTTAAGGAACTTTATCCGACCCAGATTTTTAGTAAATAGGTCTGTGGGATTCTCAGCTCCTTCAATGAAGAATAATTCTATCTTTTTATCGCTGATGACTTCATGAATATAATGGTGGCGCAAGTCAATATGCTTAATCCACTTTTCCTGAACAGGATTGGAAGATAGAAATATAGAGCCTTGATTGTCTCTGCACAATGGAATTGGTGCTAGATTTATTCCTAATTCACTTAAAAGTGAACAGATCCAGACCAACTGTCTGCTTGTATCACACAGTGACATATATTCTGCTTCAGTGGAAGAGAGTGCTATTGATTTCTGCACTCTAGAATTCCAACAGAATATTCCATTTGCCAATTTAACTAAATAGCCTGTAGTAGACTTTCTAGTGACTGGGTCTGAAGCCCAATCAGAGTCTGTGTATGCTATAATACCACCATTGCTTTTACCATCAAAGATTAAAGTGTAATTAGAGGTACCTAATAGATAGCAGCAAATATACAATGCACGTTGTAGGTGATCCTCTGATGGATTGGCAGCAAACTGTGCCATTTTAGTCACAGCATAGGCTATATCTGGTCACGTGCCAATCATAATGTAAAGGAGTGATCCTATTACTTGTTGATATGATGCATGAAGCTCTGGTGATGCAGATCCCTTATTAGGAGAAGGATGATACCCTTCTGGTAGTGGTGTAGGGACTGACTTGGCATTAATGAGATTAAAATGCTGCAGCACTTTTTGCAAGTAATCCTTTTGATTAACAAGGATTCTGCCTTTATTGCGTAGTATGCACATGTGTAAAAACTCTTTAGTGTCACCTAAGTCTCTGCATTCCCAGATGGCCATAAAGCATTCCTTGAGAGAAGCTATGTCTTTTTTATTTGCTCCTAGAAAGAGCACATCATCGACATAGACAATGATTACTATAGTTTTGTCTTTATTGACAAACAGACCTGAGTCTGATAGTAATCATTTGCAACTTAAAGAGCTCATAGACTTATCCAGTGCTCTCCACCAGGCCAGAGCAGCTTGTTTAAGTCCATAGATAGCTTTTTTAAGGTGCATTACTTTGTTTTGTTGGCCAGGGATTTTAAACCCTTCAGGTTGTTCCATGTAGAGTTCCTCATTGAGGTCTCCATACAGGAAAGCAGTTTTGATGTCTAGTCCAGAGATGTGCCAATTTCTCAATGCTGCAAGCATGAGCATCATCTGGACAGTCTCAAACCATACCACAGGTGAGAATATTTCATCATAATCGATGCCTTCAACCTGAGAAAAGCCTTTGGCAACTAGCCTAGCTTTCTTGCAGCCATCTGACTTTAAGTCAAATACCCATCAATTTTTGATGACCTTTCTGCCTTTTAGCAGGTCAACAAGTTCAAAGACTTTGTGTTTGCGAAGAGAACTAAGTTCTTCTTTGCATGCAGCATGCCACTCCTCCTGAGTGTCACTTGGCATTTTTAGAATGTCCCTAAAGGTCCATTCATGAATATTAGAGGTATCAGGTGATTCTAGATCTACTAGTGGAACTGCTTTGGCAAGCAGAAGATCTAGAAATTTGACTCCCCC
>WNGR01023082.1_pt1 | contig 14401 bp, 15 predicted proteins | sample 5407581 | NCBI WGS metagenome assembly WNGR01 (sample SAMN13153383, study PRJNA577476) | soil metagenome | isolation source: 80 cm soil or saprolite under Garry oak tree replicate 2 | place: USA:California | collected 2016-06-15
ACGCCCGCCGCGGCGGCAAAGGACGGGATCATCAGCAGGCCCGCCGTGGCAGCCGATGTCCCAGCCGCCTGCTCCAGCCACAGCGTCCAGCCGTAGATGAAGCAGTAGGTCACCAACATGGTCACGCCGAACCGCAGGTAGGTAGTGGTCAGCGCCCGGTTGTGCGCCAGCATCCGGACGTCGATGAACGGGGAGCCAGCGGCCAGTTCCCGCCGCGTCAGGACAACTGCCACCGCGGCAGCGACCGCCAGCAGCCACCACGGGTGAGCGCGCAGGTTCATCAGGAACAGCAGCAGCGCCGTCAGCGTGGCCGCGAACAGCACAGCCCCAGGCAGGTCGAGCTCGTGCAGGCGGAGCCGGGTCGGCTCATCCTTGGGCAGCCATGCCAGGGCGAACGCCGCGCCGGCGGCCGCGAGCGGGAGGTTGATGGCGAAGGTGAGCCGCCAGCCGTCGGCCGCGATCAGCAGGCCGCCCAGCGGCGGGCCTATCGCCATGGTCGCCTGCCCGGCCACGGCCAGCGCCCCGAGCACCGAGCCGGGCGGGTCAGTTCGCAGCCGCTGCGCCTGGCGGCGGACCATCGCCATGGCCGCCGGGTAAGCGGCCGAGGTCCCCGCACCCAGCACCACCCGCGCGGCGACCAGCACGCCCAGCGACGGTGCCTGCCACCCAACCATGCCGCCGGCCGCGACCAGGGCCAGCCCGGCCAGATACACCCGCCGCGGGCCGGCCTGATCGGCGAGCCTGCCCATCGCGGGCTGGCCGATCGCAGTGGCCAGGTACAGCGCGGACACCAGCCAGGTCGTGGCCGCCGCGCCAGCACCGAACGCCCGCCCGATCGACACCAGCGCGACCGCGATGATGGAGGAGTTGACCGGGTTCAGCACCGACCCGGCCGACGTGGCGATCACAAATCGCAGCCCGAAACCCCCGTCACGGGGGACACCGGGGCCGCCAGGCACGTGATCCTGCCGGGAAACAGTCGTTGCGCTCATGCATCCAGGCTGCCGGGACCGCCCGCCATGGAGAAGGCCGCGCTGTTCCTGGCAATGACACTGCCAGGAAGCAGCACGGCACAAGTGCCAGACTAAGCACATGGCGGCGATCGTTGGCCTGGGCCAGTTCCTGCGCGCCCGCCGGGCACGAGTGCGGCCCGGCGACGTCGGCCTGCCCGCCGGCACCGGGCTGCGCCGCACCCCCGGACTGCGGCGGGAGGAGCTGGCCGCGGTGGCCGGCGTCAGCATCGACTACTACATCCGGCTCGAACAAGGACGGGAGACCAACCCCAGCCCTGCAGTGCTGGATGCCCTCGCATCCGCGCTCCTGCTCAACGAGGAAGAACGCGCGCACCTGCACCTGCTGGCCCGGCACACCGCACGACCCGGCCAGTCGGCCCGGAATACCCCCAGGCGAGGCAAGCCGGCGCCGGACACCGCCACGGCCGTCCGCCCCGGCATCCACCAGCTGCTGGAGACGATCCGCCCGTGCCCCGCCTACGTGCTCAACCCGATCAGCGACGTGCTCGCCGCCAACCCCGAGGCACTGGCCTTGTTTTATGGACTGGGCGACTGGCCGCCCAGTCGCCGCAACACCGCCCGGTACACATTCCTGCATCCGGCGGCACGGGAACTCTTCGCGGACTGGCAGCATTCGGCGGCTACCACGGCGGCGAACCTGCACGCAGTGGCCGCCGCGGACCCCGGCACGCCCGGCCTCGCCGCGCTGGTCGACGAACTCACGGCGCACAGCCCGGAGTTCGCCCGGATGTGGCAGCGATACGACATCCAGCGACGCCGTGGCGAGCCCAAGACGTTCCAGCACCCGCAGGTAGGGGAAATCACGCTTACCTACGAAGTCCTCCACCTCGGCGAAGACGGCCAGCGCATCTCGGTCTACCAGGCCGCTCCCGGCAGCACCGACCACGACGCGCTCAAGCTCCTCGCGCTCCTGGCCGCCGAGGCCCCCAAAGACTCCTCCACAGCACGCTGAAGCCGAGCCGCAGGCCACCGGCAGCAGGACCCACGCACCATCCCCTCCCAGTGGGCCCCGGTGGGCGGATGGTGGAGGTGGACCGCGCCGACCGGCAGGATCGGCGCCGCACGCACGAATCCCACTCCGCCGGTGACTACAGCGTTGTCGCGTGCCACTTACGTGCCAGATTGGCCGCTGTCTTTGGCGGATTTCCTGGACGCCAGCGGACCAGAGCAGGCAGGTAAAGGTCGCTTGACATCAGAGGTGAGGTAAAGGTACCTTGACATCATGCGGAACCGGGTACGGGAGCAGCGGACACAGCGAGGACTGTCCCAGGCAGAGATAGCGGCGGCGCTGGGCGTGTCGCGCCAGACAGTCATCTCCATCGAGAGTGGCCGTTACCTGCCGTCGCTGCCGCTGGCGTTCCGGATCGCGCGATTCTTCGACCTGACGGTCGACAAGATGTTCGACCCCGAGGATGAGGAGGCAGGGACGTGATGACTTTCATCCGCCCGCGGCTGCGGAAGCCCTTGAGGAATGCCCTTGCTGGGACCGTGTTCGCCGCTGCGTGGGCTCTGCGTGGCGGTAATGCGTGGTGGCTGTCGATCGTGATAGAGGTGAGCGTGCTCGCCCAGGCGATCGCCATATACGTGCGGGCCGGGGAAGACACCGACGAGGGTGCGCTGGCCGGTTCCCGCGCCGATGAGCGCCAGAAGCTGCTCAGCCTGCGGTCACAAGCCCTGGCCGCGAAACTCGCCGCGATCGCTGCCTTCATCGGCCTGACGATCGCGGTCGCGGTCAAGGCGACCTGGTGGTGGCCGTTCCTGGTTATTCTCGCCGTAGCGGGCTTTGGTTATCTGCTCGGATTGTCGAACTACGGCGTCGCCGAACAGGACCCGGCCGATGACACGAACGCTGGGCACCAGGCGCACTACCCAGTCAACTCCTGACTATGTAATCCGCAGGAATGGGTGGACGGTCAACGCGCGGCCTGACGAGTTATGCTCCGGCCAGGAGGCCGGGCGCTGGACCGTTTGCGGCGCCGGACAAGAGTGGGGGCACTGATGCTTGGAGAGCATGTAATCCATCCGGTGTTGCTGGCGACTGATCTTGGCGCTACCAGGGACTTCTACCACGGCCGGCTTGGCCTGGAGATCTTGACCGAAAGTGAGGCGGCCATCGTGTTCCGGTGTGGCGGCGGCACCCAGCTGGCCGTGACCAAGAGCACCACGGGGACAGCGGACACCCAGACGCAGGCATCGTGGCTCGTCAACGACATACGCGCCGAGGTTGCAGAACTTCGCTCACGCGGCGTCCAGGTCGAGGAGTACGACATGCCGGGTTTGAAGACCCAGGACGGCGTCGCCGACATCGGGTTCGCCTGGGCAGCGTTCATCATCGACCCGGGGAAGAACGCGTTGGGCATCCTCCAGATCAAGGAGTGAGAGCGGAGCTAGCTTCGGTGGTGCAGAACCAGCACCAGCGGGAGCTCACGATGCCGCTCACCACGTCGCGCTATGACGGCTATGCCGACTGGTACGACACCTGGAACAAGCCGCACGCCGAGCGCAACGCATCCGATGTGCTGGACCTGCTGGTCCCCGGCGACGGCCTGTGCCTCGACCTGGGCTGCGGCAGCGGGCTTTACTTCGACGTTCTCGCTGCCACCGGGCGGACCGTGGTGGGGCTAGACCGGTCGGCTGACCAGTTGCGCATCGCTCAGGGCCGGTCCTGCCAGATCGTGCAGGGGGACGCGGCCGCCTTGCCATTCGCCGACGGCACCTTCCCGACCGTGGCGACGATGTGGATTTCAACCGATGTCGATGACTTCGCAGCCGTGCTGGCGGAGGCGGCGCGGGTGCTGACGCCGGGAGGGCTGCTGGTCTTCTACGGGGCTCATCCCTGCTTCAACGGGCCGCACACCCAGTGGATGGACGACGGCGGGATTCTGGCACACCCCACCTACCGCCTGGCCGGATGGCATCAAGAAGCGCCCTGGTGGGGCACCTACGTCCGCAGACGAGTCGGCATGCGCCATCACCCGCTGGCTGAACTGCTCAATGCGTTCATCAGCACGGGGCTGGCAATCGATCATGTGGCCGAGCTGGGCGACCGGCCAGTCCCGGTCATCCTCGCTGTCCGCGCCCATAAGCCGCCAGACCGGTTAGCTGGCTCAGGCCGCCGGCGGTAACGAGATGGCGAAACCCTCGTAGCCCTTCGCCGCCACCTCGTCGCACTTCTCGACGTAGGGCGGGAAGCCAACGAGCGGCATGAACACCCGGGGCTTGCCGGGGATGTTGGCCCCCAGGTACCACGAGTTACATGACGGGTACACGGTGGTGTCGGCGACGCTGTTCACGTGAGCCACCCACTCGTCCTGGGCCTGCGCGGTGGCCTCGATGCGCTGGCCACCGCTGCGGCTCAGGTAATCCAGGCAGTCGGTGATCCAGTTCACCTGCTGCTCGATGGCCACCACCATGTTGGTCAGCACCGATGGGCTGCCCGGTCCGGTGATGGTGAACAGGTTAGGGAATCCGGTCACGCCCAGGCCCAGGTAGGAGCGCGGCCCCTCGGCCCAGGCATCGCCCAGGCCCAGCCCGTGGCGGCCGCGGATGTTGATCTTCATCAGGGCCCCCGTCATGGCGTCGAACCCGGTGGCGAAGACTATGCAGTCAAGTTCGTAGTCCCGGCCCCCGGCCCGCAGCCCGCGCGGCGTGATCTCCTCGATCGGGGACTCGCTCACGTCGACCAGTTCGACGTTGTCCCGGTTGAACGTCGCGTAGTAGCCGGTGTCCACGCACAGCCGCTTGCAGCCGATGACGGTGGTTGGCGTCAGGCGCTCGGCCACAGCGCGGTCCTGGACGATCTGGCGGATCTTGCCCCGGACGAACTCCGCCGCTGTCTCGTTGGCCTGGAGATCCGTGTACAGGTCGGTGAAGGCCCACAGGAACGGCAGGCCGCCGTGCTCCCAGCGCTCCTGGTAAATCCTGCCGCGCTCGCCGGGTTCGGTGGCCAGCGCAAAGATCTCGTCGTCGGTCGCGTCCTGCGGGAAACTCGAGCCGATGGCAGCGTTCATCAGGCTGATGCGCTGCCGGAAGCCCATGTAGTCGGCCTTGATCGCGCGCTGTTCCTCCGCACGGAGAGGACGGTTGTGCGCGGGCACCGTATAAGTGGCCGTGCGCTGGAACACCACCAGCTCACGGGCTTGCCTGGCGATGACGGGGATCGACTGAACGCCTGAGGAGCCGGTGCCGATGATCCCCACCCGCTGCCCGGTGAAGTCGACAGGATCGTGCGGCCAGCGGCCGGTGTGGAAGGTACGGCCCCCGAAACTGCCGAGGCCAGGGAAGTCGGGGATATTGGCCGCTGAGAGGCAGCCGGTCGCCATGACCAGGAACCGGGCCGACATCTCCTGGCCCGCGTCGGTGCTGACCACCCAGCGGCTGGCCGCCTCGTCGAATTCCGCCGCCCGCACCCGGGTGCCGAACTGGATGTCGCGGCGGAGGTCAAACCGGTCAGCCACGTGGTTGAGGTAGCTGAGGATCTCGGGCTGGCTGGCGTAGCGCTCGGTCCACTCCCACTCCTGCTGCAGTTCATCGGAGAACTGGTAGGAGTACTGCATGCTCTCGACGTCGCAGCGCGCGCCCGGGTAGCGGTTCCAGTACCAGGTACCCCCCACGCCGTTGCCCGCCTCCAGGACCCGGGCTGACAGGCCGAGGCCTCGTGCGCGGTGCAGCATGTACATGCCAGCGAAACCCGCCCCCACGATCACCAGATCGTACGCAGGCAAATCGCTCATCAATGCCTCCAACGTGCCCCTAGCCCGCGCGGTCCCTGAGCCAGTCCAAGGCCAGCTCCGCGGAGTTGAGGACTGAGATGTGCCCGTCGTCGGGGCACAGCCGCAGTTCGGCCGACGGGCAGCGGCGCGCGAGCCACTGGCTGTGCGTGCTGGGCGCGATCCGGTCCCGGCCGCCGTGCATGAGCAAAGCCGGCGGGCGGACCTGCGCGGCGTCGAATCCCCACGGGGCCACGTAGGCCAGGTCGTCGTCGATCGGCCCGCCCTGTTCGCTGGCCAGGGCCGGGCCGACGACGCTGCCGAACCAGGCCCACACACCATCGAGCGCGGCATGATCTTCCGGGGTGAAGATCTCCGGGTCGAACTCGGCGCTTGCCTCGTATCTCTCCTTGGCAGCGCGTCCCTCGGTGGCGGCGCGCAAGGACGCCGCGCCGGATGGCGCCATGCCCGCGAACCAGTCCAGCCCCTCAGCGCCGTAGGGGGCCAGCCCGGAGATGCTGACCACGCCCAGGACTCGTTCTGGCAGCAGCGCGCCGCAGGCCAGGGCGTGCGGACCGCCGCCGGAATGGCCCAGGACCGCGAACCGATCGATGCCCAGCGCATCGGCGACGCTGGAGACGTAACCGGCCGCCGAGGCCAGGTCCCGGCCCGGGCTTGGGGTTGATCCGCCGTATCCGGGCCGGTCATACGACACCCAGCGGATGCCGAGCCGGGCCGACGCCGGGAACAGGGGCTCGGGAGGCGCACCGATGTTGGGCGTGCCATGGTGATAGAAAACGGCGAGGCGGCCGTCAGCGGCATCCGCGCCCGTGTCGTAGCAATGCAGCGTGCGCCCGCCGCTCAGCTCAAGATCAGTCTCTGTCACCACCACCTGGCCGAGCCTAACCACCGCAGCCCGGGCCGCGCCAACGAGCGCATGGGTTCTGGCCGGCTGCCGCGGCGCGCAGGCCATCGGGCTGCCGAGGTGACCGCAATGACGAGCCTGTTCTTCGGGGACCGGGTCGGCCGGGTCCGCGACCCGCTGGGCAATATCTGGTGGATCCAGACGCATGTCGAAGATGTCGATCCTGAGGAAATGGCACGGCGGCCGCACGATCCGGCTGCCATCGAAGCATTGCGGTATGTAGAGGAAACACTGGTCGAAGCCCTGCGCGCGGGAGGGCCCGCAGCGACACGCTAGGCCCGGACCTGCGCCCGGCCGGCTTCTCCGCCCGACTATTCCCGACTAGGAAATCGGCGGTCATATCGTTTCCCGAGAGCGGCCGCGCGCCTAAGTGACGATTGTCGTTTCAGCGACTACTGTCCCGAATCAGTTAAGTGAGTGACCGGCAGAACGCGCAGTTCGCAGTTCGGCCGGCGGGCATTCGGTTCATTGTCATTCCGGCTGTAGTCCATGCGGTGGCCCCGCGGGCGAGTGACTGTAGCCAGGCGGCAGCCTGGTGGAGGAGTTCATGCCCAAGCCAGTCCGGACTGGCCAGCGTTATCTTCCCGGTCTCGACGGGTTGCGCGCCCTGGCGGTACTGGCGGTTGTCGCTTATCACCTGAATCTGGGCTGGGCCCAGGGTGGCTTGCTCGGCGTAGGCGTTTTCTTCACCCTGAGCGGCTACCTCATCACCGACCTGTTGCTGACCCAGTACGAGCGCATCGGGCGACTGCAACTGGGCGATTTCTGGCTGCGCCGGGCCCGGCGGCTGCTGCCGGCCCTGTTCGTGATGCTGGCCGTGGTCGTCGCCTGGGTCACGCTGCTGGACACGCCGCAGCTGCCGGCTATCCGCGGCGCGGTCGCTGCCTCGGCGGCGTATGTGAGCAACTGGTGGCTGATCGCCCAGCACAGCTCCTACTTCGCCAGGTTCGGCCCGCCGTCACCGCTCGGTCACCTGTGGTCCCTGGCCGTGGAAGAGCAGTTCTACCTGATCTGGCCCTGGCTGCTGTGGCTCGGGCTGCGCTGGTTTGGGCGGCAGGGGCGGAGCGGGGTCCGTCTCAAGCTGGCGGCCGCAGCCCTGCTGCTCGCCGCCGCCTCCGCCGTGGCGATGGCCGTGTTCTACCGGCCCGGCTACGACCCAGCCCGGGTCTACGACGGCACGGATACCCGGGCCTTTGCCCTGCTGATCGGCGCGGCGCTGGCCTTTGTCTGGCCCAGCCTCCGTCTCCGTGGCGACGTCGCCGACGGCGCCCGCCGGATCCTCGACGGCGCCGGAGTCGCCGGGCTGGCCGTCATCCTGGTGCTGGTCTGGCGCACCAACGAGTACTCAGGGCTCCTGTACCACGGCGGGACGGTCCTGCTGTCGGTCGGCACCGCGCTGGTCGTGGGCGCGGCCGCGTCGCCCGCCAGCAGGACCGGCGCAGTGCTGGGCTGGCGGCCGCTGCGCTGGCTGGGTGTCCGGTCCTATGGCATCTACCTGTGGCACTACCCGATCATCGTGCTGACCACCCCGGCCCACCCTGCAGGTGGCGGCGAGCATCACCGTCGCCGCGGTGTCCTGGCGGTTCATCGAGGAACCGGTCCGCCATGGTGCCATCGGCCGGGGGCTGGCCCGGGCGGCCGCGGCCGGCTACCAGCTGGGAGAAGCCCGGCGGCGGACCAGGGTCGCCCTGGCGGGCGCCGTCGTGGTGTGCGGCATGGCCTGCGCGGGCCTGACCGGTATCGTGCAGCCCGCACCGGCAGCGCTGGCCGCGGGTACCCCGACGGCGCCTGAGTCGGCGGGTACCCCGTCCCCGTCCAGGTCTGCGAGCACCCCGTCGCCGGCCACGCCAAAGGGCACTCCCGCCCGGTCCGGGCCTGCGGGCAGTAAGCAGCCGGGGCGAACCCCCACCCACCTCCCCTTCCCCCTTCATGGGCCCGCCCGGTCCGCGTGCCGGTCCGTTGTGCACATCGGCGATTCCACCTCGGACGGACTCATCTCGGCCGATTACCTGCCCCGGCCCCGGCAGCGGATCGGCGCGCAGTACGCCCGGGTGGGCGTGACCAGGTTCATCCCGGAGATCTCCGGCGCCCGGTCGATCGTCGAAACCTACGAAAACCAGCCCAACGCCTACACCGTCGCGCAGCAACTGGTGCACGGCGGGTACCGGGGCTGCTGGGTGCTCGCCCTGGGCACCAACGACACCGCCGACGTTGCCGTCGGCTCGCAGGTCAGCCTGGCCACCCGGATCCGGCAGATGATGTCGCTGATCGGCAATCAGCCAGTGATGTGGGTCAACGTCAAATCGCTGGTCGCCACCGGCCCGTACGCGGCGACCAACATGACAAAGTGGGACGCCGCCCTGATCCACGCGTGCGCGCGGTACCCGGACATGCGGGTCTACGACTGGGCCGCGGCCGCCAGGAACCGGTGGTTCATCTCCGACGGCATCCACTACACCTCCTTGGGGTACGCGTGGCGTGCCCACCTGATCGCCCGCGCGCTTGCTGCCGCCTTCCCGCAGGGCAGCACCGCAGCGAACGCGCCGCACACCGGCCTGGGCAGCCAGATGAGCACGCGGCCGCGGAGCTGCCTCGTCTAGCGATGCTGCACCGCTAGGTGCGGTTGCCCAGGATGATGTTCGCGGTGCCCAGGTTCACGACCGGGCGGCCGGTGTTCGGCAGGTTGCGGCCGGTCCGGCCGATGCCGATGTAGTTATGGACCACCGCGTTCAAGTGCGTCAGCCGCTGCAGCGTCACCCCGTTGCCCTTGTTGGCGCTGATGATGTTGCGGTTCCGGAAGCTGATGGTCCCGATGAGGTTCTCGTAAGCGGCGCCGCCGATCAGGACCCCGCCCCTCATGTTGCCCTGCGGTTTCACACCGAGGATCAAGGTGCCGATGTAGGTGTTGAAGACGCGGTTGCGATGGGCCCGGCCCGTGATGGCCAGCCCGTAACCGCCGTTGTCAGAGAACGTGTTCTGCCGGATCACCGAGCGCAGCGTGCCGCCGATCGTGTTGTCGTGCGCGTTGCCGGTGATCAGCACTCCATCGCCGCCGTTGGCCAGCGGCCCGTTCCCCTCGGTGTTCAGGCCGACGATGTTGGGGTCGACCGTGACCCCCGACGCGTCGCCCGCCAGCTCGATCCCGTGGTTGTCGTTCCCGGAGAACACGTTGGTCCTGGCCTCGTTGTCGCCCCCAGTCGACGTGATCAGCAGCCCGTCGTTGCGGTTGGGGGCGGCGCCCTTGAAGGCCAGCAGTCCGCCGAAGGTGTTGAACGTGATGAACCCGTGCGCGGTCCCGGTCACCTCGATGCCGTTCCTGCCGTTGCCCGACGACACGTTCCCCAGCGGGATCACGCCGCCGACCTGGGTGTTCGCCGAAGACCCGCCGACCCGGATGCCGTCAAGCCGGTTCCGCACGATGGCCGTGTTGTTGGCGCCGACGCCGAAGAAGTTGCCCTGCACGACCGTGTTGTTCGAGTTCGTGACGCGCAGGCCATTTCCGTGGTTGCCGCTCACGACGTTGTAGTAGACGAACGGGTTGTTGACGAACTTGCAGCCCACGAGCGAGTTGCTGTTCGCCCGGTCGATCCACACGCCGTCGCCGTGGTTGCCGATCGCGGCGTCACCGTCGGCCGTGGTGCCGATGAAGTTCCCGTTCAGGCTGTTGCTGTGGGCTCCCACGGCGATCAGCACGCCGTTGTGGTCGTTGCCTGAGATCAGGTTGCCCAGCGCGGGCACCACGAACACCGGGGTTTCCGTGCCCTTGTCCCCGGTCGGGTTGTTCACCTGGCCGGTGGCGCGGTCGACGAACTCGGTGCCGCCGATCTCATTGCGGCTGGACGGCCCGGTGATCGCCAGGCCGTTGCCGCCGTTGCCGATCGCCCAGGTGCCCGACGGGTTCGTGCCGATGCGGTTGGCCACCACTGTGTTGCGGGACGACCCGGCCAGGATGATGCCGTTTCCGGTGTTCCCGGAGATCACGTTCGCGACAGCCCCGGAAACGCCGGAGTCGTTGAGGCCGATGAAGTTCCCGGCCGAGGTCGGTGACACGTACACCCCGTCACCGCGGTTGCCGAAGGCCCCTCCCCACCGGTTCAGGCCGATGTAGTTGCGGTTGAGCGTGATCGAGCTGGCGTCGAGCGTGACGCCGGTGCCCCTGGCGTTGTCGATGGCGACACCCAGGAGCTGTGAGCCGGCGGAACCGGCCGCATACCGCAGGCCGGCGTGCCGGTTGAAGTTGATCTCAATCTTCGGCCCGGGGCCGCTACCAGGCCCAAATCGGGCGTCGATCGTCACCCTTCTGGATATGGCGGGAAGCGGGCTGGCCAGGGTAATGGTCCCGGAGACTGAGAAATCAATAAAACTGGACATTCCAGGGGATGCCGAATTAGCTACCTCGATTGCATGGCGGAGCGAACCTTCACCGGCATTACGGAGATTCCAAACGAGGATATGCCCGGGAAATGCCCTCGTGGCGCTTGAGGCCCGCCGCGCCGTGGCCGCTGACGCGTCCGTGGTGATGGCAACCGCGGCTGACGTGCAGGTCACCACGCATGCAGCGCTGGCGATTCGGAACAGGACGCCCGGCGCGGAACGGCGCTGGCGGCCAGGGAAGTTCACCTGCTTGGAGCGAGCGGACATCATCATCCTGCCTCCATTGAGGGATGATCAAGCTGATCTGGAAGGCAGTATGCAGTCGCCCGCAGGGCGACGCCACTTTGCAACACCGTTACGCTGCTAAAACCTCGGGTATTCGGGCCTGGCGCAGTGTTCAATTACACGCCGTTTCGGCATTCCTCGTAAGTGCCCATTTCCGGGGACCTGCGGAGCTTTAAAAGTGTGCGATCCAGGTTGTTCCAGCAGCCGCGACTGCACACATTCGGGCGACGGGACGGCGCGCGAGGCGCGGGGAAGGCGGAGCGGGAGCGCGCGCAGGAGCACGACGCGGGCGGAGCGTGCGCGGAGACGGAACGCGATGGGCTGCGGTTAGGCGAGGGGCCAGTAGACGGCTGTGGCGTCGTCCGCGGCCTTGGCCCGGGGCCAGCGCTCGCAGCCAGGATCGCTGTCCTCGGCGGCGCGGACCTGGCGGATGAGCTCGGCGGGACCGTGGTCCCTGAGGACGTCGATGACGGCGGGCCAGGCCAGCAGGTGGTACAGGTCGGTGATACGGGTGGCGCCGTCGCTGAGCAGGGCGACGCCACGCAGGCCGGCGCGCGGGATAGTGCCGCTGGCGGCGTCACCGGCGGCGTCCGGGCTGGCGCTGGCGGCCCGGTGCCGGTCGGTCAGGATCAGCGGCGGGCGGCCGTCGCCGAAGTCGGCGGCGACGCTGGAGTCGGACAGGGCCAGGTAACCGATGCCGTCAGGCTCAGCGCGCACGGCGGTGATGGTGGCTGCCGGGGTGGCGGGGTGAGTGAGATCGCACGTGCCCTGGTGCCGGTCACGCACCTGCGCGATCGCCTCGGCGAGAGCCCCGGGCAGCGGCAGCCGCGGCTCGGCGGTGATCGCGGCCAGCAGGACGGTGCCGAGGGTGCGGGCGTACCAGGCGACGCCGTGCTGGCAGCCGATGTCCGCGTCCCTGGGCACGGTGGTGGCGCCGTCCAGGAGCACGGCCGCACCCGGCCCGACGCAGGCGTAGTCCTCGTTCGGCCAGCCGGGCGTGCCGGGGTCGCTGGCCAGCATCACCCGCATTCGCGGCCGATCACTCCGCGGTGGGGCTGCCCAGCCATCCGTGCCAACCTCCGCCATGCGGCTCGTCATTCGCCCGGTCATCCGCCGTGTCCGGCGGCTGTCATCGGGCTCGTGAGCAAGCCCGGCCGGCCCCTATGCTAGCCGGGGCCCCGGTTCCCGGCGCGGCCCTGCTGGATGCCGCAGCGTAGAGCCTGATGCCTGGCGTCGGGGGCGGGCGCTGCAGGATGATGGTTTCCTCGCTACTGGACGAGGGAGCATCCGTGATCTTCATCACCGCCAAGTTCCGCATCAAGCCCGAGGACGCCGACCGGTGGCCAGAGATATCCCGCGAATTCACCCAGGCGTGCCGGGCCGAGCCGGGCTGCAAGTGGTTCGACTGGGCGCGCAGCGTGGATGACCCCAACGAGTACGTCCTGACCGAGGCCTTCCGCGACGATGCGGCCGGGGCCGCGCACGTCCAGTCCGAGCACTTCAAGAACGCGCGGAAGACGCTGCCGCCGCACCTGGCCGAGACGCCCCGGATCATCAACGTCACGATCCCCCAGGACGACTGGTCCGAACTCGGTGAGATGGCGGTGACCGGGGACGGCTGAGCGCGGCCAGGGACAGCCGGCCGGGGCGGCCGGACTGGCCGGGGAAGTTGCGTAGCGGATGCGGGCTGATTTCAGCCCGAGGAGGGCCCGGGGCCTGCTGGCCATGCGCCGCTGACCTGGTGAGCCTCGTCATCGCCGGGCCAGCGCGGCATGGTCACGGCCACCGCGGCGAGCGGTTCGCCCGGGCCCGCAGACCGGAACTGGAAGTGCGTGCCGGCCGGAATGGACAGGCAGGTTCCCGGGGCCAGCGGCACCGTCTCCTGCCGGTCTCCCTGACGCCGCCACATCTCGCCGTGCCCGCGCAGGATGTACCAGATCTCGTCGACGTGGCGGTGCGCCACCGCGCGGGAGACCTGACCGGCGGCCAGCTCGAAGTGCGCCATGCTGCCGCGGGCCAGCCGCAGCAGCACCCGCACCGCCGAGCCGTCGGGCGCGACCGCGTCGGGCCCGGCGGGCAGCCGCGCGGTGTCAAAAGGCTGGCTCACCGCTCCAGACCCTACGCCAGGGGCAGAGGCGAGTCGGCCGGGCGGGCGCAGGGAAAAAAGATTTCGCGGAGCTGTCGATCCAGGCCTGGCCCGCTCGTGTGGGGAGTGAGGAGCCGCCCGGCGCGGGCGGCCCAGGAACAGGAGGAAAGCGATGAGCAGGATAGTGGTGACCGAGTTCATGTCGCTGGATGGCGTGATCGAGGAGCCCAGGTGGACGTTCCAGTTCGAACGCGGCCCCGAGGGCGGGAAATTCAAGTTCGATGAGCTGTTCGCCAGTGACGCGCTGCTGCTGGGCCGCGTGACCTACCAGGGGTTCGCGGAGGCCTGGCCGTCGATGGGCAACGACGACTTCGGCAAAAGGATGAACAGCATACCTAAGTACGTCGTCTCTTCGACGCTCAAGGACGCCGAGGCGACCTGGGGCAACACCACGGTGATCAGAGGTGATGTCGCAGCCGAGATCACCAGTCTGAGGGCCAAGCCGGGTGGCAACCTGCTGGTCGAGGGCAGCGCCCAGCTCGCCCAGACCCTGATCCAGCACGGCCTGGTCGACGAGTACCGGCTCATGGTGTTCCCGATCGTGCTCGGCGCCGGCAAGCGTCTCTTCCCGGAGGGGATGAGCGAGCCAGCCCGGCTCACGCTGGCCGATGCGAAGCCAGATCGCGACGGTGTCATGCTGCTCACCTACCACCCCGCGCCCGCCGAGAAGGCCGCGGCCGCGGCGGGGCCGGCGTAAGTCGCGCGGGAAGACGCTACACACGGTCGCAGCGAGCGGGCCGGCCGGCCGCCGGCCCGCTGGAAAGGGGACATTCGATGAAGCAGTACCTGCTCAGCGTGCACAGCGTGGAGGGCAGCGCCCCGCCGCCGCCCGAGGCGATCCAGAAAAGGTTCGAGGACGTCGCCGCGTTCAACGCTGAGGTGCAGGCCGCCGGGACCTGGGTCTTCGCCGGCGGGCTGCACCCGCCGG
>WNGR01004898.1_pt1 | contig 14400 bp, 8 predicted proteins | sample 5407581 | NCBI WGS metagenome assembly WNGR01 (sample SAMN13153383, study PRJNA577476) | soil metagenome | isolation source: 80 cm soil or saprolite under Garry oak tree replicate 2 | place: USA:California | collected 2016-06-15
GCTCATTGTCGCTCTGAACGAAGGCCAGTTGTGCAGCAGCGTAGAGCGCCTTTGCATCAATAGATGAAGCCTCGCTACCCTCACTTGCCGCCAGCGCCCGCTGCAGGAAAGTTCGCCCTTCACTCCAGTGACCAAGTGTCCACCAGAACTTCCACAGTGCCCCACCGAACCGCAAGGCTATCTCCTGGCGCTGCCCGGCCTCCTCATCTCCTGCTTGTTCTAGCGACCACGAGAGCGCCGCTCGCAGGTTGTCATGTTCCCGCTCTAAGCGGTCCAACCACGCACCTTGCTGTGGCCCCCCCAGTTCTAGCTCCGCTTGCTCGGCCAATGCCAGGTAGTACGCAGCATGAGCTCTCCGGGTGCTCTCCATCTCCCCACTAGCGGCGAGGGCCTCTAGCGCATACTCGCGGATGGTCGCCAGCATCAGCAGGCGCGGCTCCTGTCCTTCTTGCTCTACCTGGCGCAACAAGCTCTTGTCCATGAGTGAGGCCACTCCGTCCAGCACGTCTGCTGGCTTCTCGCCGAGCGCTGTAGAGAGACCCTCCACCGCTTCCAATGTGCAGTTGCCGACAAAGACGGAGAGCCGCCGGAAGAGCCACTGCTCCCTTGCATCGAGCAGATCATAGCTCCACGCCAACGTGTTGCGCAGGGTTTGCTGCCGTACGGGGGCATCGCGTGCTCCACTCGTCAGTACCTGCAAGCGATATTCCAGGCGTGTCAGGAGTGCCTGTGGGGGGAGGAGTTTGATGCGTGCGGCTGCCAGTTCTATGGCGAGAGGCAGCCCATCCAGGCGCACACAGATCTCAGCGATGACACGGGTGTTGGCGGGAGTCAGCTGGAAGTTGGGCCTGGCAGTCTGCGCACATTGCAGGAAGAGGGCCACTGCCGCATACTGAGAGAGGGCTTCACGCTCTGGAAGGTGGATGAGGTCGGGCAGCGCCAGTGGTGGGACGGAAAACTCGTGTTCACCATGGAGGTGCAGTACAGCACGACTGGTCACCAGGATCTTAAGCTGAGGACAGCCGGACAGCAGGTCCGCAAGCCCTGGTGCCGCTGCCAGCACCTGCTCGAAGTTGTCAAGTAGCAGCAGCAGGCGCTTGTCTCGCAAATGGGCTTGCAGAAGATCCAATAATGGTTGCTCTCCGGCTTCCTGGATTCCAAGTGTTTGGGCGATGGTAGCAATGACCAGGTCAGGATCGCTAATGGGAGCCAGCGGGACGAAGCAGACGCCGTCAGGAAAGTCACCGAGCAGGTGAGTCGCCACCTCGAGCCCCAGGCGCGTTTTACCGACACCGCCTATACCTGTGAGGGTGACGAGGCGCACCTCTGCCCGTCGCAGGAGCGTACACAGTGCTTGTATCTCGTGTTCGCGTCCGATCAGCGGTGAGAGCTGTGCAGGCAGGTTAGGGAGCCGAACGTTCAATACTCGCACCTCCTCCGCACTTACTATACTCTACTGAGAGCAGAATTTCAACTTTGCGATTTGCTTGAAACCCTTTCCCACCCTCTCTTCCGTCTCATTTCATTCGAGGGGATACCACTACTTTGGTTTGGCTGGATTGATCACGTTGAGGGTGCTGGCAAAGAGCTGATTATTGCCCTCTACGCAACAATTGCAGTGTTTGGAGGGCTTGAGTAACGTGTTTTTCCGAGGTGAATTGTGAGAAAAAGATGTGATGGACAATGCCCTGTCCATCGATGATGTACGTCACGCGCCCAGGTAGCCCGAAAGCCGTAGGTACACCGTAGCGCTTTCTGATCACTCCATCCACGTCGCTCAATAGAATGAAAGGGAGCTGGTGCTCTCTGGCGAACTGCTGGTGCGATTCGACTGAGTCCGAGCTGATCCCGATGACTTCCGCTTCAAGAGCCTTGAAGGCCTCGTAGCTGTCCCGAAAGGCGCATGCCTCTTCAGTACAGACAGCGGTGTGATCCCTTGGATAGAAAAACAGCACAATATGCTTCTTGCCGAGAAAATCCCCGAGACTTACAGGTATGCCCCATTGGTTGGGGAGCGTAAAGTCCGGGGCCAGGTTGCCCACCTGCACTTTGTCTTTCGTTGGTTGTGCGTGGTCGTCGTGCTTGCTCATAGGTTTATCCTCTTGTTTTCAGCTTGTTATGATGTAACCAGAGAAGATCTCTTGCTACTGGCCTCAACAGAAGATATACCTCATTGGCAGCAAGAGCACATCGACAGAACTGTGTAATTTCTTCCCCCCATGGCTCCAGAAGCCTCCGAATTACCTAGCTTTCCTCCCCACGCTTCCCAAAAGCAAAAGGCCTCCAATGGCAACATCTCTCTATTCAGAATGCTGCCCCTGTCCCCAAGAGAGGAGGCCGGTGCTGCCGCATCTAGCCTCGCTCAGGCAGCCTGCAAGGAGGGCTAGAGCACCGGTCAAGTAATCAGGCTGCTTGGGAGTGCTCGATCTGCTATCCATTGTTCGTTTTGCATTGAGCACACTCCTTGGGTAGAGCACGGTTCTCCTTTCCGCTTGAAGTCTACCGCTTGTCTGTTTATCGCTGCTTGTTTGCTCGATTACGATGGGAGGAAATTTCCGCGGCCATGACGATCGAAAACCATACAGATCGTCTCACCGGACGTCCTTTGTGCACCCTGTAGGCTCATGAGGCCTCCCATGACTCATCAGTCTGCAGCACCACGCGCCTGGGTGCCCCGCTCGGCTCTGCCTGGTCTTGCGGGACCTGGTTGGCGAGACGGTGGGCTTGCTGCACAACCTGCTGGATCGGTGGCCCAGCCAGAAAGCGCGAACGCAGTGCCTCATCCTTGATGCCCTCGGCTAGCCCCCCGATGATGGTCGCTGCCTCACCAAATGCCGTGCGCGCTTGCACAGGATCGCCGGCTGCCTCATACAAGCTTCCCAACGCCGCCTGGATCTGCCAGCGTTCGCCCGGCAAGCCCAGGTCTGCGGCCAGCCATGCTGCCTCGCGCAAGTGGCCGATGGCCTGCTCGCTCTCTCCATCCCACGCTGAAAGCAACGCCTCCGAGCGTAGGTAGGGCAGGCGGAAGCGCCGATTGGACCCTAGACGTTCCCCCAGTCGCTGCACTTCTACTCGCGCTTGCCTCTCATCCCCACCTCGCAGTAGGGCTTCCGTTTCATAATGAAAGGAGAAATCCAGCGGGATCATAGCCCGATCAATGCTCTCGCGGAGGGCCATGGCCTGCACGGCATAGGTGTGGGCCTGTTCCCACTCTCCTGTCAGGGCACAGTTCATGCACAGCTGCGACAGGGTGACCACCCGCAATCGTGCGAGGTCTAACGTCTCAGCCACAGCTTCTGCCTCTTCGAGCGTGCTGCGCGCCTCTTCCCACTGCTGCACGGCGTGATACGTCATGCCCAGGGCAGTAAGAAGGCGCTGGAAGCTTAACATTGGAGGCAGGGTCCGCGCCAACGCCATGGCGGCTTGCATGAGCTCGAGCGCCTCTTCAAAGGCTCCCGCGTCCAGCAATCCATATGTGAGGTAGGCCGTACTGAGGACTTGTGCCCAACCGTTCTTGCTCTCTGTAGAGAGCGCGAGCGCCCTGCGGCCACTGTGTATGCTGCCCAGCACCTGCCCAGCATACACTTGCGTCAGAGCCAAAAGTCCCCAGCACCAGGCTTCTGACGTACGATGCGTCAAGGCTTGGGTGAGCGGAGCGCCACTTACAAAGTGTGGAAGTGAAAGCTCCCCCGAAAAGGTCGGCTCGGTGCGAATTGTTGCATACAGCGCCAGGGACGTTTCTACATAGTGCGTAGTCCCCTCAACGTCTCCTCTATAGAGAGAGATCACTCCAAGTATGTAGAGACATCTGGCCTCCAGTTCCTGGTCGTGTCGTGCTCGTGCCAGGGAGAGCGCAAGTTCTCCATGCCGTAAGGAGCTCGTGAGATCCTCCCACATGATGCCGGTGATCTGGGCCAGGTTCCACGCCGTTTCCGCCAGCGCCTTCTGATCGTGACTCCCCTCGGCTATGTGCCAGGCTTCGTCCAGCAGCGCTCGCACCGTTGGCTTGCCGTTGGACTGTTGGATCGCCAGGATCGCCAGACGGTTGAGGGTCATGCTGGCCAGCGCGGCCAGCTGGTGCTGCTTGGCATAGGCGAGCAGCTCTTCATAGGCCTCCTGGGCCTGCTCCCAGTCGTTCTGGAAGACATAGGCCTGCCCCAGATGGACATAGAGACGTTCGACCTCCGAGGCCGCAAGCCTGCTCTGTCTCCCTTGGCGCTCCTGGAGCCAGGCGCGCGCCTGTTCGTAGTACCCGATGGCGTCTGCGACGGCGAAGACGGCCACCGCCTCCATCCCGGCCTGTACGCTGTAGCCATAGGCGGCCTCGGTCTCTCCTGAAGCCCTCGCATGGTACGCCAGTTCGGCGGCGGCTGTTCCCTCTGTCTGCAAGCACACCAAAGCGCGTTGGTGCAAGACCTGCCGCCGCGCTGCGCCAAGCTCGGTGTAGACCACCTCGCGCATCAGGTCATGGGCGAAGCCATAGCTGCCCAGGTTGCCCACCCCTGGTCCTCCTGCTTCCTCCTCGCGCAGCATGCCACTGCCGATGGCCTCCTCCAAGGCCTCGACGCCTGTCTGCACCTCGACCTCGGCTACCTGCCACAGCAGCTTCGCGCTCGCCTGGGTCCCCAGCACGGCGCTGGCCCTCACCAACTGGCGCGCTAGCTGGGTGAGCTTGGCCAGGCGCCCCTGGATCAGCTCGCGCACCGAGGGCGGGACCAGCTTGCGCCGGGGCTGGTCCTGGCTGAGGGCCGCGGCCAGGTCCTGGGTCGGCTCCAGCTTCCAGCTGCCATCGGCACCCAGCTTTGGCAGCAGCCACTGCCGTTCCCGCCACAGCTTGAGCGTCTCCAACAGGTACAACGGCTGCCCCCCCGTCTGCGCAAACAGGACATGGCCCAGCCTGACCAGCGGCCTCTCCTGTTCCGGCCAGGGGTGGGCCTCTGGCCCGGCGCTCGAGGGGCGAACAGGGCTATGCTCACGCGGCTCCCCTCCACTGCTTGTGCTCTCCTCCTGCTCCCCGATGAGGGCCTCAAGCAGCTGGAAGGTCTGCGCCTGGCTCAGCATCTGCAAGGCCACCTGACTGATCGGCAGGTCACGGCCCAGATCGGCCAGCTGCGACCTGGGCTCCAGTCCTTCACGGCGCAGCGTGCAAAGCAGCAGCACCGGGCTGCCATGCCCTTTCCAGTGTCGGCCCAGGTAGCGCAGCAGGTCGAGGGAGGCCCCATCAACCCAGTGTAGATCATCCAGCAGCAGCACCAGCGGCGCAGGCTTGGCCAGGGCGTCCACCAGACGCGCCACCGCTTCAAACAGCCGCATCTTGGCGCTCAGCTCATCCTGGGTGGGGGCGGGCAGATCGGGGTAGCGTCCCCGCAGCTCCGGCAGCAGGCGCGCCAGTTCGGTCAGCCACACGTCGTCGAGCAGGTCCTCCGGCGCGTTTTCCGCCTCCAGCCGCGGCCGCAGGGCTTCGACCAGCGGCTGATAGGGCAGTCGTCCCCCCATCTCGAAGGCTTGCCCGCTGAGCACCTCAGCTCCCTGGGCCCGGGCCCAGGCCACAAACTCGCTGGCCAGCCGCGTTTTGCCGATACCCGCCTCCCCCACCAGCAGCACGGCCTGCGGCTGGCCCCGCTGCGCCTGCTGAAAGCTCGCGACGAGCTGGCTGAAGGCGGCGGCCCGTCCCACCAGCGGCGCGGTCAGCTCGCTAGGTGGCCTGCTCTCCACGGCCGCGCGACGGGCAGGGGTGCTCCCTCGGCTGGCCGCCGCGCTGGCGCGAATCTGGTCCGCCAGGGCCACGGTCTCCGCCGAGGGCTGGACGCGCAACTCCTCGGCCAGGTGCGCCCGGAGGGTGGCGTAGACCTGCAAGGCGGCGCTCGCATCGCCCAGTGCCAGGTTCATCCGCATCAGGCGGCGGGAGGCCTCCTCCGAGAGCGGGTCGAGGGCCAGCCAGCGCGTGAGCGTGGCGCGTGCCGGCTCCAGCTCCCCGCCGCTCTCCTGCCAGGAGGAGAGCCGATCCAGCAGCAGTGGCGAGCGCCTGCTGCACCTGAGTGACCAGGGCAGCACGGGGCTCCTGGGAGGGAAACGTGGAGAGCCGCTGGGCCTGGTGATAGGCCTGCTGCACGACGTCGAGGTCCAGTTCAAAGGGGGCATGCGGGTCCAGGCCGAGGAGATCCTGCTGACTGAGCAGATGGCTGTGCGGGGAAGCAGAGGCGTCAGGGGTGGCGAGCAGGCTGCGCAGCAGCGTCAGGGCGTTGCGCAAGGCGGTGCGCGCAGCATGGGGCTCACTGTCAGGCCACAGCAAGGCCGCGAGTTTGCTGCGAGGGTGCATACCCCCTTCGACCGCCAGGTAGAGCAGCAAGGCCTGCGCCTTGCGCAAGGCAAACGTGAGGCGGCTGCCGTCATGATACACTTCGGGCGGGCCGAGCACGTTGAGGCGTAACACACTCATGGTATGTCCTCTTCCTAATAGGACAACGGACGTGACGAACAGTTAGTCAAACGCGGAGCAGCATCTGCTGAGCTGCGTTGCTGTCTTGCTGCCGAGTGAGCCAGCTTTCTGAGAACCAAGAGAAAGTGCCCTTGTTCACTGCGTCCTGACCCCTCTCTCTGAAGGTAGAGTACCATGCAGGATCGTGCAAGGTCAACAAACAAGCAGTGCTTTACGAAAGATCTTCAATGGCAGAAAGGTGGCTTCAGAAGGAAGCACTTCATGGCGCTGCTCATGGCGCTTTCATGGCGCTTCCTCCTTAGACTAGGACGAGAGAGGGCGAGGTGCATCAGTTGGGGAGTGGCCCCAAACCCTACCGACTGTCCTCACCCTCCAACAAGAGGTATACCTTTGTAACCTTGTGAAAAGTGTTCTGATCAGAACGCTCTTTAGAGAGCAGACTCTTGCTCCAAATAGCAGATACATGGACGGAGAACATCCAATGATTCTTAAACGCTCTTTCGTGATCACGCTTGGCCTCTTTCTAGCCATGTTTATCGCCGCCTGCGGCACCACTACCGGGGGTGGCCCTTATGGCAGTGGCGGGAGCAATCCACCTGCAACCGCCACTCCAGCGACTGGCGGCAGCGGTTCCTCCGCCGTGATCCAAACGGCAACCGTCACCGTCAAAGGTCAGTCGGAGACGGTGCTGACCAATGCACAAGGGATGACCCTGTACTACTTCACCCCTGATTCAGCAACGCAGTCAGCCTGCTCTGGCGCCTGTGCTCAGACGTGGCCTCCGCTGGTCTTCACCGGTTCAGGTGGACCCACCAGCTCGACTACCCTCGCCGGGAAACTGAGCGTCCAAATGGATGCAAACGGGAGGCAGGTGGAGTATAACGGTCATCCGCTCTACACCTTCTCAGGCGACACTGCTCCTGGTCAGACCAATGGTGAAGGTCTTCTCGGCAAGTGGTTCGTGTCCACACCCAGTTTGTCTGTGCAAGGCGGCGGATCGACGAGTGGTGGGTACGGTAACGGGTATTAACACTCCTTCCTGCGAAGGACTGGGAATGCGTGGAGCTCCATGGGCTCTCTGGGGGAAGCCGCAGCTTGATTTCTTGACCGGCGCTCTAGATACTTCTGTCTAGGGGGTTCCCAGAGTAAGGTGGGGAAGGAATTAGACGAATCTGTCGATGCGCTCCCGCGGCTCATGAGGTATATCTTCTGTTGAGGCCAGTAGCGAGCAGCCTTCTTGAGCGAAAGCTTTGAGGACTCTCGCTCGTTCGCTGAAACCCTTACCTTAAAGGAAAGCAGCATAGTACCTCAAGCCAGGAGACCCAGAGCGCCATCTCCCTGACATTCCAAACGATACAGGCGCAACACCATACACAATAGAGAGCCTGCTACAGTACAGTGCAGACAATGGGCAGGCTTCCTACAGGAGACAAAAGATAACTATGATCACTCAACCTGATTCTCACCTCGAGGCGCGACTCGCTCCACCAGAGGTTCAGCAAAGACCTCCTATACAGCTTCCAGGACGCCCTGCGCCACAGGAGAGCAGGGCCACTGGCACCCGAACTCCCAACATTGCGCTGGCCGGCTTCCAGCTCCTGCTCGGCTACGAGTGGCTGCTGGCCGGTGGAGATAAGATCCTGCTCGGTTCCTTCCCTGCACAGCTGGGTGGGCTGCTTAACACGTTAGTCAATGGTGGCCACCTGGTCGGCTTCTTCGCCGCCATCTTGCAGGTACTTGTGGCACCCAATGCCGTGCTCTTCGGCTACCTCATTGAGTCGGGCGAGACCCTCGCCGGTCTGGGGCTGCTGAGCGCCGGCCTGGTGGCGCTGCTTCTTCCGCTGGCAGGGCGCTACCTCAGGGGCACGAGCGCGAGGCTGTTCATGTACGGCGCCCGGCTCCTGGAGAGATTGGCGCCACTTGCCGCTCTTGGCGCGGGGCTGCTCGGTGTCAGCTACTTCTTCCTGGATGGGCTCCCCAGGCCGTGGTTCGTCCCTACCATTGCCTTCGGCGGTTCGATTGACACGGGGCTGTTCCTGGCTGCCGCCAGTGTGGTTCTGGTGGTGAGCCAGTTCGTGCAGCGGCGCCAAAGTCGGTAACGCCTGCTGGGAAGGGCCGGTCACTGCCAGGGGATCAGGACTGAGCTTCCTGGTCGCCTGTGCCGCGGGAACATTCGCGAAACGACAGCGCTTCCACCAGCCAGGTAATTGTGTCTAGAAGTTACCTCGTGCGGGGAGATGATGAGCATGACACGTAGATCTGTGGTACCTCGGCCTCCAGCGGGAGATGCGGCGCCGCGAATGGATGTCGCCCAACCGGACAAAGAGCCCCTCACGGGTGGTGGGTTCACGGCCTTGCAGGAGAGTGCGACGCAGGAGATACTGGCGGTGACGTACTGGTTCGATCCTGCCCTGCATCCGGGGCCTTATCCTGTCACGGTCAGGTTTTCCGGGCGTCGCGTCGATGTGAAGGGACCACTCTCGCCTGGCGACCGCTTCGTCCACGACGAGACGATCCAGAAAGTTGTCCCCGGGAGTGGCCCGATCTCACTCACGGCCCGTGTCCACGGCATCAATGCGGGCTCGTGGGCTGTGACAGCTCGCATGCTTGGGCCCGCTCACCCGGCACGTGGATCGAGGAAGCCAGACAACGTGACCCCTGTGGCTGGGCGCGGCGGTCCAGCCGCCCGGTTTTGGCGCAGTTGGGCACCGTCAGTGGGGTCGGCCGAACCTGTGAGAACCTGCCTGGCCCCCTTCGCCCGCGTGCCGGGGATCCTTCCCGGCATCTGGGGAGCGATGGTGACGCTCGGCATGATTGTCGCGCTGGCGCTCCAGGGTCTGGTGATTTCCGCTGACCATCTTGCGCTCGGCCCGGTGTGGACGGTATCACTGGTTGCAATCGTGGTCGGCATCGTCGGTGCAAAGGTGTGGTTCATCGTCCTGCACCGCCGCGAGCACCGCTTAGAAGGATGGTGCATCCAGGGGTTCATCGCCAGCGCCCCCCTGGCGGCTGCGATCCTGCTCGCGGTGCTTCACGTGCCGGCCGGAGTCTTTCTCGACGTGACGGCTCCGGGTCTGCTGATCGGAATGGCTGTGGGCAGGGTGGGATGCTTCTTTGCCGGCTGCTGCGGAGGGCCGCTTACTGCGTCCCACTGGGGAGTGTGGTCCTCCGATCAACGCGTGGGGGGCCGCCGTATCCCCACACAACTGCTGGAGTCGGTGCTCGCCTTAAGCCTGGGACTGGGGGTGCTGGTTGCCGTCCTGGGTCACGGGCCGGCGGGCGGCGCCTTCTTCGTGGCGTCGCTGGCGGCCTACATCCTGGGGCGACAAGGCCTTCTGCGTCTGCGCGCCGAAGCGCGCCAGACGAGGCTGGGCGGGCTGGCAACTTCAGCAATGGCAGTGCTTGTGCTCATCGCAGACGTCATATTGCTCGCCCGGTAACTGTCGAGGATGTCGTGGCACACCCGTCTCATGTGAAGTGGTGCTCAATGGCATAGCGAGTGGCTGCACTGCGTGAGGTAATGCTGAGCTTGCTGTAGATGGAGCTGATATGGGCATGAACGGTATGGGGGCTGAGTACCAGCTTTTCGGCGATCTGGAGGTCGGTCAGGCCGCCTGCCAGCAGGCGCAGCACCTCCACCTCTCGTGCCGTCAGTCCAGCCGGATAGGTTGTCGATGGAGTCATGGTAGTGGACGGGGGTGGGGCTGGCTTTTGTCCCCTGGCAGCCAGTGCCTGCTCCGGCGTCATAGCTCGTCCCTGGGCCGACGCGGCGGCGAAGGCATGCTCTCCCAGGTGCACACGCGCGGCCGAGAGCGTGCGCTCATAGTCAGCCCGCTCGAACAGCGGGATGGGTACATCGAAAGCGTCACGTAAGGCTTCTGCTGCTCCCCACAGCTGTGCTGCCCACATGAGTTGTCGCTGTGCCGCGACAACTTTCCCCAATTCCACCAGGAACACGGTGGCCACCCATTTTTCGCCCAACTCACACGAGATCGCCAGGCTCTGCTCGTAGAGAGTTTGCGCTGCTGCATAATCACCCTCGCTCGCAAACACCTTCCCTAAAAGGGCAAGCGCATTGGCAGTACCATGCCGGTGTCCCATTTCTCTGTAGAGCACTACACTCTTTTCGGCTAGTGAGCGTGCCGTAATCAGGTCTCCCTGGGTGAGTGCGAGTTGCCCAGAAATGCAGTAGTACGCCGCAACACCCTCCTTGAAGCCCACTTCCCGGGAGAGCTCGAGACATTCCTCGAGCAGCGGACTCACTCTTGCCTGATCTGACTGGGAAACCAGAAGCACCTGTGCCAATTGGGAGAGTGAGTGGGCGATGCCAAGCTTGTTCCTCAATGCCCGGTGAATCGCCAGGCTCTCCTCATACAGGGCACATGCCCTGGTGTACTCACCCTGGCTGCTGGACAGCAGCCCTAAAATAAAAAGTGAATACGCGGAGCGTTCCGCATCGTCTACCTGCCTGGAGATTGCCAGGGCTTCCTCTGTCAATGTGCGGGCTGCAACCATATTGCCCTTCGTCCAGGACACGCTCCCCAACAACGAGAGCGAAAACGCTATGCCTGGTTGGTCTTCAAGTTCCCGGTACAGCGCCAGGCTTTCCTTACACAGTGGCTCTGCGCGCTCATAGTCGCTCTGGATGATAGCCAGGTGCCCCGCAACGATGAGCGCCTTTGCCCGCACGGATGCCTCGATCCGGGTACCTGCAAGGGACGCTCTCCCATCCTCCGGATGCGCGGCCCCTACAGCCAGTGCCCGCTCCAGGAAGTTCCGCCCTTCACTGAGGTAGCCATGTACTACCCAGAATCTTCGCAGCGCTCCCCCCAATCTCAGGGCCGTCTCCCTGCTGCGCTCGCTCTCTGTGGCCTCTTCATTCCCAGCTTGCTCTAAAGACCACTGCAACGCCGCTCGCAGGTTGTCATGCTCCTGCTCTAAGCGGTCCAACCAGATACCTTGCTGGGAGCCTCCGATCTCCACCTCCACATCGTCCGCCAGTGACAGGTAGTATTGAGCATGGGCCCGCGCGGTGCTTTCCATTTCCCCACTGGAAACCAGAGCCTCCAACCCATATTCGCGGATTGTCTCTAGCATCAGCAGGCGCGACTCCTCCTCATGCTCCATTTGCCGCAGCAAGCTCTTGTCGATGAGTGAGGCCACCCCGTCAAGCACGTCTGCCGGCATTTCACCCAGTGCCGTATAGAGACCCTCCACGTCGGCTAATGTGCAGCCGCCGGCAAAGATGGAGAGCCGCCGGAAGAGACGTTGCTCCCCGGCATCGAGCAGATCATAGCTCCACGCAAGCGTGTTGCGCAGAGTTTGTTGCCGTGCAGGGACATCCTGTGCCCCCATCGTCAAGACCTGCAAGCGGTGTTCCAGGCGGGTCAGGAGCCTTTGTGGAGGAAGCAGTTTGATGCGGGCTGCTGCCAGTTCGATGGCGAGAGGCAAGCCATCCAGGCGCACACAGATCTCGGCAATGGCACGGGCGTTAGCGCCAGTCAACTGGAGGTCGGGTTTGGCAGCCTGCGCAGACTGCAAGAAGAGGGCCACTGCCGCATACTGTGAAAGGGCTTCGCTCTCTGGAAGATGAGTGAGGTCGGGCAGCGCCAGTGGTGGGACGGGAAACTCGTGTTCACCACGGATGTGTAGTACGGCACGACTGGTCACCAGGATCTTGAGCTGAGGGCAGCCGGCTAGCAGGTCAGAAAGCTCCGGTGCCGCCGCTAACACCTGCTCGAAGTTGTCGAGTAACAGCAGCAGGTGCTTGTCTCGTAAATGAGCTTGCAGGAGATCCTTAAATGGTCGCTCTCCAGCTTGTTTGATCCCGAGCGTTTGGGCGATAGTGGGGACAACCAGGTCAGGATCGCTAATGGGAGCCAGCGGGACGAAGCAGACACTGCCGGCAAAGTCATCGAGCAGGTCAGTCGCTACCTGCAAGCCCAGGCGGGTTTTGCCGACGCCGCCGGTACCCGTCAGGGTCACAAGGCGCACCTCTGGTTGCCCCAGAAGGGCACATGCTGCCTGTATCTCTTGTTCGCGTCCAATCAGTGGGGTGAGTTGTGCAGGTAGGTTGTGGTGCCTGGAAAAGTTCCCCTGTCCTGGAAGCTGGTTGAGGTGATAGTTGTCAGACTGCTGTCTATCATGCTCTCCCTGGTCAGCCATGCTTGTACCTCCTTGCAAGGGCAGACTGACAAGTGTCGCCTCATTTACTATACCCCACTGGGGGCAGAATTTCAACTCTGCAAATGCTTGACCCAGGGTGATTGAAAAGAGCGAAATTAAAGAAGAAGCAGCAAGACGGGCGAATGCGCCGCATTCGCCCGTCTTGCTGCTTCTTCTACCAGTTATACTGTGACAGCTCGTTCAAGATCAGCAGCGCGTTTGAGCGCACGAAACTGCAATACTTTGACGTGTGTCACTGTCAATCCCATCCTTACAGCAGTGGCTTTTATCGAAAGGTTGAGCAGAAACCGACAGGTCAGGACCTCCCGATACTGCTCAGGCAGGGCTTGAAGCAGACGCTGTACCCGATGTGCTGGTATGCTGCTGCTCGCAGTTGGCTCTTCTTCAGCCGGGCCTTCCCAGCCAGCCTCTAACAATTCATCCAGTGAACTCATTGGTAGACGATAATGAGCACGCCAGTAGTCAGCAATAGTTGTACGCGCAATGAGATACAGCCATCTGTGCCTGCTTTGGGGGCTATGCTCATATTTGATGCCACTTACTGCTTTGAGAAATATTTCTGACGTCAAGTCCTCAGTCTCTTCTCTTTTGCCGACCTGACTATACACATAGCGATAGATCAACGTGAACTTTTCCTGGTAAAATGTTTGAAATTCCTGCACATCCATAGTAGAGGCTCTGGTAGCAGGCACAGGTGACATTGTTTGCATAGGTATTTAACTTCTTTCCTTAACCCGTATAGAGCGTATTTTCCTGCTTATGACAGAAAACCAGAGTAGTTGTGCATGACCATTTGAGCATCAAGCTGCCTGGCTGTATCCAGCATCACGCCGACCACAATAATGACAGGGTGCTACTTATTAGGTCTGGCTAATAAGTGTGGCGGTGTATACCCCGAGGAGTATTACCTTCCTCAAGGTGAGTGGTGTTCGCACATGATGTACCTCGTGAATACTTCTCTGCTACCCGCCACATTACAAGGTATACCTCAAGTGGAGCAGAAGGACATCGGCAGAATCGTGTAATTCCTCTATCTCATTGCACTGGAAATCCTCTAGACAGAATTACCTATCATTTCCCCTCCACCACCCGAATCTTCTCCTCCGTCAACCCATACAACCTGTACACCACCGCATCGATCAATGCATCCGTCTTCTGAAGGCGCTCCTTGATGGGCAACACACGCTGCAGGCTCTCCTCGTACTCTTTTCTGATCCTGTCAAGCACCGTGGTGTTGCTGAGGCTGATGCCCAGGCGGGTTTTGTTCTTGCACAAAATCTCCAGCAGCTCACCAGTAGCGAGTGGCGGCTCTCCCTTCTGGTAATCTCCAGGATAGTTGGCCAGTTTCGACTTGCCTGTTAGCACGTCTATTCCTTTTCTACCGTCCTTATCCGATGACATGCTGAGGGACCTTACCAGCCAGTCCAGAAACTCCTCCTGCGCGGCCCACTTCTCTTTGTTGAGGCGGATCATCTCCTCGGCCAGGAATGCCAGCAGATCATGTACCACGTCCGATTCTTCCGGTTCCTGAGAGAGGTGGTGAGCAACAAAGGCGAGGAGGCAATTCTGTTCGTTTTTGTCCAGGCAGTAGGCGTAGAGGTTTTTAGCCTTTGCGAGGTAGTAGACGCGCTGGTCAGAGGAGAGGGTGAAGTTGATGCGACGGATGGGAAACTTTTTTGCATCATCCGGGCCAATATTTAAGTCACTGTTAAAGTTCTTCTTAAAGAACCACTCCATAAGGGTAGAGTTAAGAATAGCTAAAAGAAATTCCAGCA
>WNGR01004900.1_pt1 | contig 14399 bp, 15 predicted proteins | sample 5407581 | NCBI WGS metagenome assembly WNGR01 (sample SAMN13153383, study PRJNA577476) | soil metagenome | isolation source: 80 cm soil or saprolite under Garry oak tree replicate 2 | place: USA:California | collected 2016-06-15
CGCCGCAAGGCTCTTGATTGGAGGTGTCATGAATTCGCACGAAACCGGAGTCCGCGCAGCGCTTGCTATTGCAGCCATACTTGCCGCCTGCAGCGCGTTCGCACAGCAGACTCCCGTCAAAAGGGATTTCGACGCGGAAATCCAGGCCGCGTTGCAGTCGGCCAAGACCGCGGCGGGGTTCGAGTTCCTGGGCACCCTGGTCCGCACCTGCCTCCTTCCGCAAAGCGGCGGCGAGGACGCAAGCGACAACGTGCCGGGCTACGTCGCGAACCCTGCCAGCGCGCCCGCGCGCGATACCTGGTACGCGGAGCCTGCCAAGGTCTTCGACAATCTGTATTTCGTCGGCGGCAAGATCCACTCGTCCTGGGCCTTGACCACGAGCGAGGGGATCATCCTCATCGACACGATCTATCCGTACAACTCCGAGGAGCTGATCGTCGCCGGCATGCGCAAGCTCGGCCTCGATCCGAACAGCATCAAATACGTCTTCGTTTCGCACGCGCATGCCGACCATATCGGGGGCGCGGAGATGCTCCAGACCCGGTACCGCGCCCGGGTCGTCATGGGCGGGCCCGATTGGGACCTGGTTGCGAAGCACCCGAACCGGTACAAGACCATGGCGCCCAAGCGCGACATCGTCGCGACCGACGGCATGAAGATCACGCTCGGCGACACGACCGTGACCGTCTGGCTCACCCCCGGTCACACGCCGGGGACGATGTCCTACACCTTTTCTGTGCTCGACCACGGCAAGCGGGTCAACGTAGCCTATTCAGGCGGCACCGCATTCAACTTCGTGAACAACACTCCGGACCCCGGCATCAGGAACTTCCAGACCTACATCGACTCGCAGAAGCACATGGCCGCGAGAGCCGCGTCCACCGGCGCGACCGTGCTGCTCTCGAACCACTCCGAGTTCGACAACGCTTACAACAAGAACAGAATGCTCGCCGGCCGCGGCTTCGGACCGCATCCCTACGAAATCGGAGCCGATTGGGTCCAGCGCTATTTCCAGGTCATGCAGGGCTGCGCCAGGGCGGCGCAGATCAGGCTGGAGCAGAAGGCGGCGGAGACCAGGTAGCGCCTCACGCCGCGCGGTTCTTCAGATTGCGCGCGATGAAGGCCTTGACCATCTCGCGGGCGCGGTCGGTCTGCGGTCCGGGTTTGGCGACCCATTCGTGTTCGCTGTCCGGGAAAACGTGGAAATCGATCTCGCCGCCCGCCGCCTTGTAAGTCGCCGCGAATTTCTCCTGCGCCGCCGGCAGCACGTTGTTGTCGAGCGCGCCCTGCATGATCAGGAGCGGCACCAGCGTGACCGGCTCGCGGCGCTCGAGAATCTCCTGCGGGTTCGCCTCGTGGATGGTCTCCCACGGAACGAAGAAGGTCCTGTTGTTCTTCATCATGTTTTCGCGCTTTTTCGCTTCGGCGTTCTGGAAGCGCGCGAAGGTGTTGCTGATCGGCGAGCGCGTCGCCACGTACGCGAGCGTTGCATCGGCGTCCGGCGCGGACGGCAGCGGAATCGCGTTGTAGCGCGCGTCGCGCGGGCGCATGCCGAGCAGCTCGGCGACGTGGCCGCCGCTCGAGCTGCCGTACACGCCGATCTTCGAGGAGTCGCCGTTCCACCCGGCGGCTTTCGATTTCAGCCAGCGCACGCCGTAGTTCGCGTCCTGCACGCAAGCCGGGTACGGCGCCTCCGGCGCGAGCGTCATGTCGATCGCCACGACGAGAACGCCGCTCGCCGCGATCGCGCGGTCCATCGGCTCCTCCGCGCGGCGGTCCTTGTTGTTCCACGCGCCGCCATGCAGATCGAGCAGCGTCGGGAACGGACCTTTGCCCTGCGGCTGGTAGATGCGGGCCATCAGCGTGCGCCCGGCGGTGTTGCGGCGGAACTCCATCTCGCTTACCTTGAGGTCGAATTTGGCCGCGGGATCATAGGCGGCATGAGCGGTGCGCGGGGCAAGATCCCCGACGATTGGAACACCAGCAGCACCCAAGGCAGTCATCTTCTTAAGAAAACTCCGACGTTCAACGAAATGATTCTCCATGATGTCCTCCTAGCGGGTTCGGATTGGCGATCGTTCCTCGAACGCCAGCGTAACCCTTATCGTTTATTCCAAACTCAAAGGACTCGACCAGATTTGCTTCTACCCGCCACTTCGATCGCTTTGGGGCGTGCGCTGATCGGTCGTTCGTACAACTCTTCAAGCCTTTGCTGAACATATCGCTTGTTTTCATGATCCGTGGTCAGCAGTTTACGGAGCTTTTTCTCATGCAGCCTTATCGCAGGATCTTGCGCGAAACGCTTGTCTCTCGAATCAGTTTCTCCTCGAATCCCAAGAGAAATCGGTAGAGGTAGCGTGTCAGTCTTGTGCTTCTCAAGAAGAAAACGAAAACCACAATTGTCCTCGAGCTCGCGCAAGGCCGAGGCCGCGAAGAAGAGTCCGTAGATCTTTCGTTCATCATCTAGCAATGCTTCCTCATCCAGTTGCAACATTGCCAGCGGTAATGCCTTACGGAAGAATTCGTACCCAAAAACGTGCTTTGACAGCATAGAGAAAAGGTACAAGAGTTGTATCTCGGACAGATCCACCAGCCTTGTCTTGGTCTTTCCGCCTTTCACATCAAGATATAGCTGTGCAAGATCAGAAAGGACAATGTGCAAAGTTTCTTCGACAATAGAATATGGGCTGTGATCTCCGGCGAGTAAATAATTGCCGATTTGTAAGCACCTTACCCAGCGAGAGGTTTCGTCTTTCGGGGCAAAGGCCACAATTTTTCGAAGCAGGTCTGGGCATTCTCCGAGGAGTCCAATATAAAAGTAATAGATGTTAGTCCAATAAGGATTGAACACCTTCTCATCAATGGAAAGATCACGACGCTGATGGCAGTCCAATGCATAGAGATACTCAGCTAGTGACCTGTGTCGGAAGAATATCGTTCCGGCATCCTCAAACGATCCGAACACATGCGATCTGCTGAACAGGTAATTGACAACTTCATCGTCCGTGACTCCCAAGTTCCTATCAGCGAGCAGCTTTACTATCATATCTCGCGCTTCCTTGGCTGATAGGTATATCAATTTGTTGTCTAGCACATAGCGAGCAATCTCTCTAGCTGCTCGTTCGCAGGTTCTATATAGCTTTTCAGTAGAGAGCCCCCTTTTTTCATCCCATCTTCCGAGCATGAACTCCACGGATTTTGAATATAACTCGGTAAGATTTGAAGGCAAGTCTTGCTTGCTTTGGGAGAGCAAATTGGAAAGCAAAGACGCCGCAATTGGATTTTGTGGTAGCTGTTTGAAGAGATTGGACTTGGCCAAATCTTGATACAGCCTTTTTGGGAGGTTCACTGATTGACACACTTCAACAATGAAACGAATAAGCTTGGCGATACTGACAGGTCGAATTCTGTAGCGCTTTACGGTAGCACTAGCACCAGGTATGTCCTCCAGAAGTTTGAACGGGCGAGATGTCAATAGGACTTGGAGGTAATCACATTTCCTGACATCGTCCATGAGTTTAGTTAATACCTCACGGCGTCGGTCTACGTTACCAACCATCTCATCTATGCCGTCCAACACGAGCAAGAACCTCATCCCGCCCGCTCTTGCTTCGGCATAACATGCCCCGCCGACGAGCGCCTTTAGCCGTTGATCGATGTTTTCATAGTCCTTTTCTGCGAAAACTCCGAACGGCTGGAAGATAGGGAATGATCTTACTCGACCGAAGTGTCTCTGGATGAACTAGCTCTGAAATAATGCGACGAGCAAATCTGGATTTACCGTAGCCCATTTCCGCTTCAAGGAGGCATACTGCGTTAGCTTGTATCTCTTCTTGAAAGTTTACGTTTTGCGATTGCTTCCCTGCCTGCTTTTTGCCGTATTGACTATCATCAACGGCCTCGATATCCAGTTCGATGTATTTGTCAGCACCGTTCGGTATCTGCAGTAACGTTGTTTGAGCATTTAACTCGGCAATGTTTTTTGATAGATTCGCAAGGTATGAGCCAGTGGCAGTAGGCAGCTGTTGCCAATAGTACGGAAAGAGCTGATCTACTAGGTCAACGATCCAATCTGAATCAAAAAAAACGATTTTGCGCTGTGGGTATTTTTCCTGAATCTTGACTTTCGCGTTCGCGCTGGCGCTCTTGCTCGTAACCACCCAGATTTCCTGTATCCTAATTTCCTGCTTGCCTTGCCTAATTAATCGCTTTACACCGCACTCATCAATCTGCCTTTCTAAGTCAGAAAAATTTTGGAGTATTTTTTCTGTTTTAACTACAGCACCTATGTAGTAGGTTTCATGTATGGCTCGATCTATTCTCTCGATTACAAAATCTGCTCCCATCTCCTTTGCGCCATGCGTGTATTCGACATAGTTAACGCCTTCGACTTTTGTGAACAAATCGTGCAGTAAGGGGTGAAGGACATTGACTTCGTCATCGATTGATTCAATTTGCTTCCTTTTTATATCTCTATCCATGCTTTCACCCTTCGACCAAGGATCGGGTACTTCAAGACATGGTCAATGGCACCACAGTGCCAGCTACCCCAACGGCCCCAGGAAAGGCTCTCCCAAAAACGTATCGCTGTGCGCCTCCACCGCTTCCGGCCATTTCGCGTTGTCGATTTCCGAGCGCTGCGACTCGTGTCGCGGTTTTCCCTCCCAGCCGATTCGTTCCATATAGTAGTACAGCTGCAAGGCGAAGCCGTCGATGGCGAATGCGGCTCAGGCGGGTTCGTGGATCAACCGAATCAGTAGTTTTTCCGATACTGCGGCCGTGGCGTAGGTCTTACCGTCAAGCCCGCTGAAGTCCACCTCGTACATCTGCGAGGCAAGCCGCTCGACGACTGTTCCGACCTGCCCCTTGCGCAGGCCCTTCTGCGGCAAGTCCTCGGTCAGCGCGACGACATCCAGCAGTTTCATGTGACACCTCCGCAAGCCCGATGTTCTACAGCAACGCTCGAAACTGCTCGACAGAAAGGCCCGCGTCGCGTGCAATCCCGCCCATCGTGAACGCATTGACCGGATTGTGGCGGGGAACGGTCACGATGCGCTGACCGTTGCTCATGACGACGTGCTTCCCTTGACGCACGATCCGAAAACCAGCTTTTTCAAGAGCGCGCACGGCGTCGAGATGATTGACGCCGGGTATCTTGGGCAAGGCTAGAGCGTCACTTCCACTTCGCGTACTTCTTCGCCTCGAAGCTGTTCTTCGACGACGGAAAGATACTCGCGGATGGCATCGCGGATGTTCTCCACGGCTTCCTTTTCGCTGGCGCCCTGGGACCAGCACCCCGGCAAGCCCGGGACGGAAACGCTATAACCCTCGTCCGACTGGTGCAGCGCGATCCGATATTTCATAAAGACCTCCGCTAACGATTATAGGTGGCGCGCCGTTCTCTGCCAATTCTTTAACCCAACGGCCCCAAAAACGGTTCTCCCAAATACGTGTCGCGGTGCCCTTCCACCCCTTCCGGTCATTTCGCGTGGTCGATTTCCGTGCGCTGCGATTCGGGCCGCGGTTTGCCGTCACAGCCGACTTGTTCCATGTAGTAGCAGAGCTGAAGCGGCGAAGGCCGATCCGCGCTCAGTCTCTCTGATAATTCGGCGAGCGAGGTCCATAGAGAACCCCGTTATTCCTGTGCGAAAGCAGCCGCTGGCTCGCGACGCCTGCATATTTGAAGCTCGTGTCCGAGGCGGTTTCAACGATCTGCGTAACGAGCGCATTGACCAATAATCCCGCCAAGCCGCCCTGGTTCGAGCTTCTGCCTTCGCTGGACGACGCGGTGGCGCCACCCTGCCACAGCAACTGCCCGGTCCGCAAATCCACGATGCGAGCCTGGGCAGTGACCCTGGTTTCGCTGGCAATAACCCTGTAGCCCGTGCCGTACTGCGTCACTTTGATGTAGACCGCCGCATCGGCGCCGAAGATTTCGCGCAGCTTTTGCGGCGACACGTCGTGGATCTCCACCGGGCTGTTGAGTCCATTCTGGCGGAAAGTCTCGTCCATCAGCGACACCGGCACCACATAGTAGCCCGCCTCCGCCAGGGGCAAGGTCACCTGCGAAAGCACGCCGTAGGTTGCAGTGACCTCCGGAGTCTCGTTGACGGGCGGAAGCACGAGCATTGAAACCGGACGGTTCTGCCTGAACGCGGTGTAGTCGTAGGCCGCGGGTGGCGTGGCGCACGCACCCAGCGCGGCGACCACAACCAGAGTCGCAGCCAGGCGAACCCAACGTGCCGTGCCCGGCGAAAATGCGTTGGTCGTCATAGGGTGTCGTGCATAGGGGCGCGGACTCAGGTTTTCGGGGCCGTCATCCGTTTGAGCAAGAAGTCCATGTACTGCGTGGACTCGGGAAAGTTTAGCTTCTCGGCTTCGAGCTCCTGCTTTGCCTCGCCATCTCGTCCGAGCCGAAGGTAAAGCATGGCGAGATGGGCCCGGAAGCCGGGCGGCAAGGCGGAACCGCGTGCCCGGGCCTTTTCCAGCTGAGCCCCTAGGATGCGCAGTTGCTCCTCGGGGCCCGACCTATCGGCCCTGAAATATTCGTATAACTGATCCTGGAAAGCTTCCCAGTGGTATAACCGCTTCGGCGCCGGCGCACATCCCACGAGGACGCTGCCCATGGCGATCGCAGCAACCAGCTTCAGCGGGCGAGCACTTTTCGTTGCAGCCATGACTTCTATAACTACCGCGCTCCTTGCGCGGACCACTTCCCGTTGTCGAGCGCGCTGACGAGATTGTTCACGGCTTCACGCATGGCGAGATCGAGCACCTTGCCGTTGAGCGTTGCGTCATAGCCCGCCGTGCCTCCAAAACCCACCACCTCGCGATTGGATAGGTTGTATTCGCCGGCACCGCGCGCCGAAAAAACCACCTCGGAAGACAGGCTGTTGACGATGTTCAGAGTCACCTTGGCGTACGCGACTTGCGTTTTGCCGCGGCCAAGAATACCGAACAGCTGTCGATCGCCGACATCCTTGCGGCCAAACTCGGAAATGTCACCCGTAACTACGAAATCCGCGCCACGAATGGATTGGCTCTGAGACTTGAACTGCGCTTCCTGCTTGGTTTCCGCGAGGTTGTCACGATCCAACACATTGAAGCGCTGGGACTGCTGCAGGTGGGCGATCAGCGTCGTTTTGGCCTGGCTCCCGAGGCGGTCCACGCCATCGGTGAAAATGCCACGCATGAAGCCCGAACGATTGTCGAACTTGCCCACCGAAATGGGAACCCGTGTGCCACGAAACGGCGTGGCCGCAGATTCCACCTTGGCTACTTCGACGCTGCGTGAAGATTCGGTGGCGCAGCCGCACACGCCTAAAAGAACCGCGGTTGCAATTACAGTGACAGGAAATCGAGACATGACGCCCCCTCAGGTTTCTGGATGCGGTGACATTGTAGTTTATCGGCGTCCCCAACGGGCCTGTCTCCGACTATAACGGACATCGAGCCAAGCTGCTGAGATTTAACGAAGCGACCCTCTAGGCCCCCGATACCTCGGGCGATTTCCTGCAATTCTTCCTCGGCGCTCAATTTCGTACCAACGAACTGCCGTTCGCACGCTACCCCAACGGCCCCAAAAACGGTTCCCCCAAAAAAGTATCGCTGTGCCCCTCCACCGACTCCGGCCATTTCCTGTTGTCGATTTCAGGGCGCTGCGATTCGGGCCGCGGTTTGCCGTCCCAGCCGATTTGTTCCATGTAGTAATACAGCTGGAAGGCGAAGCCGTCGGGGTCGATGGCGAAGGCGCAGTAGTCGATGCCCGGGAACAGTTCGGGCGGCAGATATTTGATGGTGACGCGGTTTTCCTCAAGAAACGCGATCGCGTCCTTGAGTTGCTTGTAGCTGCCGAGTTGCAATCCGAACGACATGAGCGTGGTGTCAGAGCGCAGGCGCAGTTGCTCGCGCAGCGCGAGCGGATAGAGCGCCATGGTGTGGTGCTCGGTGTTCGCGCGCAGGAACACGCAGCGGTGGCCCTTGTAGTTCACTTCCTCGGTGATGGTCAGGCCGAGGTCGTCGCGGTAGAAGCGCACCATCGGCTCCATGTCCTCGACGAACAGGCGCACCGGCCCGATTCTCGCGATCTTGAAAGGCCGCGCGAGCAGGATGCCGCCGACGTCGCAGGTCTCCGGGCCGCCCATGTCGCTCGCGCGCAGGCCCTCCTCGACGGCGATCCCGTCTTTCGTCGCCTGCATCACCTCGGCGTATTCGGACTGGTGCGGCAGCTGCGGCGGCTTCGAGTAGCGCACGCCGTACATCTCGCGCGGCTTCGAGTACCCGTCCCAGCCGATCTGCTCGATTCCGTAGTAGAGCTCGTTGGTGTGGCCGTCGGGATCCGGCGGATAGAAGTGCCAGTTCGATCCCGGCAGATCGCGGCCCGCGCGGCGGATCTGCTTGCCCCGCCGCGTGAACCAGTCGAACGCGTCCGACACTTCCTGCAGCGAGCCCACCTGCCAGGTGATCTGGTTGAGCGTCCCCGAGGGCTTGAGCGAATGCGGGTTCAAGACGGCGTAGGCGTCCTTCGGAAAAAACACGAACGAATGGTGATCGGTGCCGTGGCGCGAGAAGTAGCCGACCGTGGTGCCGACGCCCGCGCGCCTGTCCTCGGGCAGCCGCGGCCCGAAATCGATCGGGTCGGAGATGCGAAAACCCAGCAGCCGGCAGTAGAAATCCTTGCTCTTCTCCGGATTGGCGACGTTGACGCCGAAATGGCCCAGCCGCCGGATGCGGAAAGGCCTCTTCATGCGCACGCCGCCCACCAGGAACTCCTTCGCCGCGACGGCCTGGACGAGGCGTTCGGGTTTGTTCATACGACGCTCCTTGCTGCCGGAAATATCGCGTGCATTGTACGCCGGGCGCCGACCGCCGCCTTGAGCGATGTCCTTTCCCGCGCACGCACGGACCACCCGCCCCTGCCGCCTCCTCATGAAGTAACATCCCGCTCGGGTCGCATCCGCGGCGTGGGAGCAGGCAGGGGGAGAAAATGAAGTTCGGCGTCTTCGATCACATGGACGCGAGCGGCGAGCCGCTCGCCGAGCTCTTCGAGAACCGGCTCAAGCTCGCCGAGGCCTACGACCGGCTCGGCCTCCACGCCCTGCACGTCGCCGAGCACCACTCGACTCCGCTCGGGATGTCGCCCTCCCCTTCGGTTTTCCTCGCGCTCGCCGCGCAGCGCACCCGGCGCCTTCGCCTCGGGCCCCTCGTGTATACGCTGCCGCTCTACCACCCCTTGCGCCTCGCCGAGGAGATCTGCACCCTCGATCACTTGAGCGGGGGGAGGTTCGAGCTCGGCGTGGGCCGCGGCGTGTCTCCGCTCGAGATCGCCTCGTTCGGCGTCGACCCCGTGAAATCTCAGGCGATGTACCTCGAGGCCTACCAGGTCGTGATGAAGGCGCTCGCCTCGCGGAGCGTCAGCTTCCGCGGCGAGTACTACACATACGACGACGCGCCCCTAATCCTCGAGCCGGTGCAGAAGCCCCATCCCCCGCTCTGGTACGGCGTGTTCAACGCCGAGAGCACCGAATGGGCGGCGAGCGCCGGGGTCAACGTCGTGACCAACCTGCCTGCCGCGGCGGTGCGCGCGATCACCGACCGCTACCGCGAGCACTGGGCGAAGCTCGGCAACAACCCCGAGCACATTCCGCTCATGGGGATGAACCGCCACATGGTGATCGCCGAAACCGACCGCGAGGCGATGGAGATCGGGCGGCGCGCCTACCGGCGCTGGTTCGCCAATTTCACGAACCTGTGGCGCAGGCGCAAGGTCCCGCTGCCGAGGAACATCGCCTATTCCGAGGACTTCGACGGGATCGTGAAGAGCGGGCAGGCGATCGCCGGATCGCCGCAGACGGTGCGCGAGGCGATCGCCCGCCAGGCGGCGGAGAGCGGCGTCAACTACGTCCTTGCGCGCCTCGCCTTCGGCGACCTGTCCCTGGAGGAATCGCTGCGCTCGGCGGACCTCCTCGCTCGGGCCGTGATCCCCGAGCTCGCGGCCGCGTCGGTGGCCTGAGCGCGCGCGCCGACATGACGAACGTGCTCATAGTGCTCACGCTTCCGGAGCCCGTGCGCATGCAGTACTTCAATCACCTCAAGCAGCATTTTCCCGGGGTCAAGCTCGACATGGTCGACCACCACACGAAGGTCGATCCCTACATCGCCGCGGCCGAGGTCCTCATCACCTTCGGACCGCACGTCGCCGGGCACGTGTTCGAGAAAGCGAAGAACCTGAAATGGGTTCAGGCCCTGGGCACGGGCGTCGACGGAATCGCCGACCAGCCGGGATTGCGCCAGGACGTCGTGCTCACGAACATGCACGGCTTTCACGGGGGCCCCGTGTCGGAGGCGGCGCTCCTCGCGATGCTCTCCCTCGCGCGCGACTTGCCGCGGTCGCTCAGCCAGCAGGCGAAGCGCAAATGGGACCGCTTTCCGGTGAAGCTGCTCAAGGGAAAGACCGTAGGAATTTTCGGAGTCGGCACGATCGCGGCCGAGCTCGCCCCGAAATGCAAGGCGCTGGGGATGAAGGTGGTGGGCGTGTCCTCGGCCAAGCGCGAGGTTCCGGGATTCGACGCGGTGCACGGGCGCGGAGAGTTGGAACAGGCGGTGAAGGAGTGGGACTACTTCGTGCTCCTCACGCCCTTCACTCCCGAGACGAAAAACATCGTCGATGCGAAAATCTTCGCGGCGATGAAGCCCTCCTCCTTCTTCGTCAACCTCGCGCGCGGCGGCGTGGTGGACGAGGACGCGTTGCTCGATGCGCTGAAAGAAAGGAGGATCGCCGGCGCGGCGCTCGACGTGTTCGCCACGGAGCCCCTGCCCGGGGATTCACCCTTCTGGGACATGGAGAACGTCATCCTCACCCAGCACCAGGGCGGGTTCTTCGACGGCTACCCGGGATTCGCGCTTCCCGTGGTCGAGGAGAACATGCGCAGGTACCTCGCCGGGGACTTGAAGGGCATGATCAATGTGGTAAAACGCTGAATGGCTGCGAACGAGCGCATCAATCACCCCATCTCGACCGCGGAGCTCGAGCGCCGCTGGGCCGCGGTGCGCGCGGCGATGGCGGAACAGAGAATCGACGCGCTCCTCATGCAGTCGAACAACGACTGGATGGGCGGCTACGTCAAGTATTTCACCGACGTGCCGGCGACGAACGGCTATCCCGTCACGGTCATTTTCCCCAGGGACGATCGCATGAGCGTGATCGCGCAGGGGCCGATGGGCGTGGTGCGCGAATTTCCTCCGCCGGGCGATCCCCTGCGCCGCGGCACCGCGCGCTTCATGGGGATGCCCTCCTACGCCTCCTGCCCGTACACGGCCGAGTACGACGCGCAGCTCGCCGAGCAGGCGCTCCGGAAGTATTCCGGCGGGACCATCGGCCTTCTCGGGCGCGCGGCCATGTCCTTCGCGTTCGGCGACTACCTGAAGCGCGCGCTCCTGCGCGCGAAGTTCGTCGACGCCTCGGACACGGTCGACCGCATCAAGGCGGTGAAGAGCCCGGAGGAACTGGATCGCATCCGCCGTACCGCCGCGCTGCAGGACAAGGCGATGGAGGAGACCTTCGCTGCGGTGAAGCCGGGAATGCGCGAGCTCGAGGTGGCGGCGGTCGCCGAGCACGTCGGCCACAGGTACGGGAGCGAGCAGGGCCTCTTTCTCGCGGGCTCGGGGCCCGTCGGCACCGCCGCGGTCTTCGCCAACCGCTACCAGCAGAACCGCGTGCTGCGCGAAGGCGACCAGTTCACCCTCCTGATCGAGAACAACGGGCCGGGCGGCTTCTACACCGAGCTGGGACGCACCTGCGTGCTCGGGCGGGCATCGCAGGAGATGAAGGACGAGTTCGCTTTCGTGCTGGAAGCGCAGAAGTTCACCCTGGACCGGATGAAGCCGGGCGCGAAATGCAGCGAGATCTTCGCCGAGTACAACGCCTTCATGCGCAAGAACAAGCGCCCCGAGGAAAAGCGCCTGCACTCGCACGGGCAGGGCTACGACATGGTCGAGCGGCCCCTGGTCCGCCACGACGAGACCATGACGATCCAGAAGAACCTGAACATGGTGTGCCACCCGACCTACGTGACCGAGCGCACCTACAGCTGGTGCTGCGACAACTTCCTCATCGGAGACGCGGGCGTGGCCGAGAAGCTGCACAGGTTTCCGCAGAAGATCGTGGAGCTGGGATGGGAATCGTGAAAAGGGAGGGAATCGTGAAACGATGCGTACTGCTGTTTCTCGCGCTCGCGGCAGCGACCGGTCCCGGCGCCGCACAGGACTGGCCGAGCAAGCCCGTGAAATGGATCCTGTCCCAGCCCGCGGGCGCCTCGCCCGACATCACGGCGCGCCTCGTCGCGGACCGCCTCTCGAAGATGTGGGGGCAGCAGGTGATCGTGGACAATCGCCCCGGCGGGCAGAACGTGATCGGCGCGCAGCTTGCGGCCAAGTCCCCCGCAGACGGCTACAACTATTTCTGGGCGACGACCGCCGCGCTCGTCTCCAATCCCTTCACGTTCAAGTCGCTCCCCTACGACCCGGAGCGCGATTTCGTTCCGGTGGCGCTGATCGGCAAGTCGCCCATGGTCGTCGCGGTCAACAACTCGGTCCCCGCGAAATCGCTCGCCGAGCTGATCGCGCTCGACAGGAAGGAGCCGGGGAAGCTCGCCGCCGCCAACGAAGGCGCCAAGACCTTCGGCGGCATGATGAGCCAGGCGCTGAACATCGCCACCGGAATGCGGCTCCTGCAGGTACCGTACAACGGTGTCGCGCCGGCGCTGCAGGACACGGTCGCGGGCAGGACGCAGGTGGTGCTGGTGAGCTCGGGAGCGATGACGCCTTTCATCAAGCGCGGCGAGCTGCGGCCGATCGCGGTGACTTCCGGCCGGCGCGTGACGGGAATGGAAAACGTGCCGACGCTCGCCGAAACCTACCCGGGATTCGAATACGTCGGCTGGTTCGCTCTGGTCGCGCCGACGGGCACGCCCGCGGAGTCCGTGCGGAAGCTGAACCGCGACGTCAACAAGGTGCTGGCCGACGCCGAGGTGTCGCAGCGGCTGCGCGAGCTCGGCGCCATTTACGACGGTCCGGGAACGCCGCAGGATCTTGCGCAATTCCTGAAGGACGAGCGCGCACGTTGGGCGAAGCTCGTGAAGGACATCAACCTGCAGCCGGAGTAGCGCGCCGTGACCCGCCTGCTCAACGCGCTGCTGATTGCGGCGCTGCTCGGCGGCTTCGCCGACGCGCAGGCTCAAAGCTGGCCCACGCGTCCGATCAGGGTCATCGTCTCGTTCCCGGCCGGCTCGGCGCCGGACATCGTCTGCCGCTTCGTCACCGAGCGCCTGTCGCGCGCGGTCGGCCAGCAGATCATCGTCGACAACCGCCCCGGCTCGGGGAATATCATCGCCGGGCAGGCGGCGGCGCGCTCCGCCCCCGACGGCTACAACTTTTTCTGCGCCACGGCGGCGACGCTCGTTTCCAATCCACACACCTTCAAGTCGCTGCCCTACGATCCGGCACGCGATTTCGTGCCGGTGGCCATGATCGCCAAGGGTCCGTTCTTCGTCCTCGTGCATCCGGGCGTGCCGGTGAAGACGCTCGCGGAACTGGTCGCCTACGACAAGGCGAACCCCGGCAAGCTCGCCTGGGCCACCGACGGCCTCCGAAACTTCACCGGCATGATGGCGGCGTGGCTGAACAAGATCGCGGGAACCGGCATTCTCACCGTGCCCTACGCGACCATGCCGCTCGGGATCCAGGACACGCTCGCGGGCCGCACCCAGCTCGTCATCCTCGCCGTTCCCGCCGCCGCGCCGCGCATCAGGAGCGGCGAGCTGCGCCCGCTCGCCGCGAGCTTCGCCCAGCGTGTTCCCGGCTTCGAGGAAGTGCCCGCAATCAGCGAGACGTTCCCGGGGTTCGAGCTGGTCGGCTGGTTTCTCGTCGTCGCGCCGAGAGGCACGCCGAACGAGATCGTGCTGCGGGTGAACCGCGAGATGGACAGGATCCTCAAGGATCCGGACACGGTGCAGCGCCTGCGCGGCCTGGGCTTTTTCACCGAAGGGGCCGAGACGCCCGAGGCCGTGGCGGAGGCGATACGCGCCGATACCGCGAAATGGGGCGGGATCGTGAAGGAAATCGGCATCCAGCCGGAATAGGAATCGAAGTGAAGCACGATCTGCCCCTCGTCGTCGACTTCCACGTGCACATGCTGGAAGAAGGCGTGTTCAAGGCGTCGACCAACAAGACGGTGTTCACCGGCTTCGGCGCGAATCCGATGCCTGCGCCGCGCCCCGGCGCCGCGCAGCTCATGCACCGCATGTTCGATCCGAAACTGGAGATCGAGGACATGGACGCGCGCGGCATCGACGTGAGCGTCGTGACTTCGAGCACGGTGCTGCAGGGCACGTCCTGGGCCG
>WNGR01004902.1_pt1 | contig 14396 bp, 16 predicted proteins | sample 5407581 | NCBI WGS metagenome assembly WNGR01 (sample SAMN13153383, study PRJNA577476) | soil metagenome | isolation source: 80 cm soil or saprolite under Garry oak tree replicate 2 | place: USA:California | collected 2016-06-15
GCGAGCCGCCCGCCAACCTGCCCAGCGTGGAGTACTGCGCCAGCCTCGGCGACCTCGCGGCGCGCAGCGACGTCATCACCCTGCACCTTCCGCTGAACGAGCGGACCAGGCACCTGGTCGACGACGCGTTCCTGGCCCGGGTCAGGCCGGGCGCGGTCCTGGTCAACTGCGGCCGCGGCGGGCTCGTCGACACCGACGCCGTGTGGCGGGCGCTGACGGACGGACGGCTGTCAGGGGTCGGCCTGGACGTTTTCGACCCCGAGCCGCCCGGACCCCACCCCCTGTACAGCCACCCCGGCGTCGTCCTTACCCCGCACCTGATGGGGCTGAGCAGGCGGGCCACCGCGGCGACCTTCGCCGCCGCCGCCCGCGGCGTCCTCGACGTCCTCTCCGGCCGCGAGCCGCAGGCCGTCGCCGACCCCGCCTGGCGCAGCCACCGCACGAAGGAGATCCACCATGACCACCGCTAGTGATCCAACTGGCACTGGCAAGATCGCTGGCGCGCCCATCTCCTGGGGCGTGTGCGAGGTGCCCGGCTGGGGCTATCAGCTCTCTCCCGGCCGCGTGCTGACCGAGATGCAGCAGGTGGGCTTGGCTGCCACCGAGTTCGGTCCAGACGGGTTCCTGCCCGCCGACCCGGTAGCCATGGCCGAGTTCCTGGCCTCCCGTCACCTGACCGCGGTCGGCGGCTTCACCCCCGTGGTGCTGCACGAGGTAAGCCACGACCCCGCACCGGAGATCGAGCGCCTGCTCGACGGGTACGACGCCGCCCGCGCCGAGGTACTGGTGTTGTCCGCCGCCACCGGCCGGGACGGCTACGACACCCGGCCCGACCTAGACGAGGCGGGCTGGACGACGCTGCTCGCCAACCTCGACCGGCTCACCGGCCTGGCCGCCGCGCACGGCGTCCACGCCGTGCTGCACCCGCACGTCGGCACCATGGTCGAGCGCGGCGACGAGGTCCGCCGGGTACTCGAGGGTTCGGCCATCTCGCTGTGCCTGGACACCGGCCACCTGCTCATCGGCGGGACCGACCCGGCCGAACTGACCAGGCAGGCGCCGGACCGGATCGCGCACACCCACTTCAAGGACGTCGACGACCAGATCGCGGCGCAGGTCAGGTCGGGACGGCTGAGCTACACCGAAGGCGTCAGGGGCGGCATGTACCGGCCGCTGGGCCACGGTGACGTCGACTTCGCCGCCATCGTCAGCCACCTGCGAGGCCGCGACTACGGTGGCTGGTACGTCCTGGAACAGGACACCATCTTGACCGAGGAGCCCTGCGGCGAAGGCCCGGTCGCCGACGTCCGGCAGAGCGCCGACTACCTGCGCGGTCTGCTCACCGCAGGCCGTTAACGGGAGTGTGGCGCTGGCTGGCAGGTTCCTGATCTCTATCCGGGCGCCGAGCGTGCCTAGCTCGTCCCGGGCCTGGCTCACCGCGGGCAGGGCGGCGGGGGCGCAGAGGTACAGCGCCCGGGCGTGCCGCGGCGGCTGGCCTGGTTCGGCGGCCTGGGCGCCCGGACAGCCGTAGTCTCCGGTCCGGGCGAGAACCTCCCGCATGATCTCGGTCGTACACGTGACCGCCTGGTAGGTGAGTTCGGCCTGGATGGCCCAGCATTCGCCGGCCCACGACAGGGCGGGCCGGGGCCCAGCCGGGCGGATTCGGCCAGGCCGAGACCTCGCCACCGGACGGCGACCCCGCGGGCCCGCTCAACCGAGACCCCCAGGACGGCGGCGAGCTGGTCCAGCTGCACTCCGTACATCTCGGCGGTGAACGTCAGCGCGTCTATGTCGCATCCCGCCAGCGCCGTCAGCATGTCTCCCTGTCGGTCACTATTGGTCATAGATCAGCTACATTACGCCCGTTTCGGCTGGTCTTGCCGGAGAATGCGCTTCTCGCCTCCAGGCACCGGCGGCGCCGGGCAGACGTCGCGACCTCATCCGCACCGGGTGATGCCGCCCGGGCGCTACTGGCACATTCTGGTAGCCCTGAGCCGCCACGCGGAGGCGGAGGCCCTTGATGCCGGCGCAGCCAGAAACGACACAGGAACGCGGGTTCGGGCCGTTCGTCACCTTCGTCGTCCGCAAGCGCCCTGACGGCGTGATCGCGCACTGGGAATCTCGTGCGCACCGCAAGCACCTGCACGGAGCGAAGCCGCGCGGCTCGACGTGGTGGGCGCCGCGCGATCGCGACTGGTGGATGGGGGTGCTGTTCGCCGTCGGCTCGTTCCTGTTCGCGCTGGGCACGGTGCCCGGGTATGCGGACGCCGTGGGCGCGCGGCCCGACGCGGTGACGTTCTTCATCGGGTCGCTGTTCTTTACCTCGGCCGGCTTCCTGCAGTACCGCGAGGCGGTCGACGCCGCGCCGCGGCGACCGGGTACCGCTCGCCGCAAGGTCTTCGTGTTCCTGCCCGGCCAGATCGACTGGCAGGCGACGGCCGTGCAGCTCGTGGGGACCCTCGAATTCAACATCAGCACCTTCGCCGCCATCTTCGCCGCCGTAGGCACCGCGCAGGCGCGGCACCACGTCTGGCGTCCCGACGTCTTCGGCTCGGTCTGCTTCCTGGTCGCCAGTGCGCTCGCCTGGTTCGAGGTATGCCACGGCTGGGCGGCCTGGCGGCCGAGATCGCTGGCCTGGTGGATCACCGGGGTGAACCTGGCCGGGTCGGTCGCGTTCGGGTTCTCCGCCGTCGCCAGCTACGTCATCCCTGGGACTACCGAGCTGCTCAGCGTCCCGGTGACCAACCTCGGCACCTTCGTCGGCGCGGTTTGCTTCCTGGCCGGCGCGGTGCTCCTGCTGTTCGAGCGGACCGAAGAGGTCCCCGCCGTCCTCCGGACCGGCGCAGCCCGTGCCGCCGTTACAGGTCGCGAGACCAGTTCTGGTCCGTCAGGTCCTTCCCGAAACGGTGATGCGGGCTCTCGTCGTCCAGGGTGAAGCCGGCCCGCTGGTAGATGCGCCTGGCGTCGGCCAGCACGTCGTTGGTCCACAAGGTGATCCGGGTGTAGCCGGCCCGGCGCGCGAACCGCAGCACCTCGTCGACTAGCCGGCCGCCGGTCCCCAGCCCCCTGGCCCACGGCTCCACCAGCAGCAGCCTGAGCCGCGCGGTGGTAGCGTCCTCGCGCACGCAGAACACGCAGCCGGCCGGCGCACCGTCCACCTCGGCGATCCAGGCCGCCTCGGCCTGCGGGTCCCGGTTCTCCACGTAGTCCGCGACGATCCTGGCCACCAGGGCCTCGTATGAGGCGTCCCAGCCGAACTCCTCGGCGTACAGCGCCCCGTTCCGCTGCACCACCCAGCCCATGTCGCCCGGGCGCGGTTCCCTGAGCAGGTAGCCACGCGGCGGCGGCGACCCGGAGAGGGTCTCGGTGACCACGCGCATCGCATCGAGCAGTCGACGCCGGCCGTCGCCTGCCAGGCTCGCGAGCAGGTCGCGTACCTGCTCGGCCGACCGGGCGTCGAGGCCCGCGACGACCTCGCGGCCGCTGGCGGTCAGCTGGATGACCTGCCTGCGTCCGTCCGCGGCCGAACGCTCCCTCCAGATCACCCCGTCCGACTCGAACCTGGCCAGGATCCGGCTCAGGTATCCCGGGTCGATGTCCACCGTCCGGCGCAGGTCGGTGACCTCGCTGGTGTCCCGCTGCGCGAGCTCGAACAGCAGCCGCGCCTCGGTGAGCGAGTAGGGCGTATCCAGGTACTTGCCCCGCAGCAGCCCGATCGCGTTCGTGTAGAAGCGGTTGAATCCGCGCACCGCGGCCACCGCGGCGTCGTCGGCCGACTCGGCGGTGGCCGACTCGGCGGTGGCCGTTTCGTGGCTGGCTAGCTTGTTCGTCCTCACCCACTCCTCGACAGTCAGTTCGCTCACGGCATCCCCTGATGATCAATTGCCTAAGTCAACTATATACCTGCCTTAGTCAACAACAAGCGCTGTGGCGGGCGAGCGACGGCAGCTCCGTCCGGTCGTAACGATCCCGTAGCGCTCGGTCCCTAACCTGGCAAATGGGGAGAGATCGATACGGGGAGAGACTGGCCATGATCAGGCAATCCACGACCAAAGGGTCGGCGTCAACGGCGGCGTACGCGACCATCAACGCGGCCATCTGGGTCATTTACGTAGCGCTGGTGCTTCTGGTGACCCAGGTGCTCGCGTTCGCCGACCCGCTCATGATCACGGCGTCCGTTCTGATCACCGCGCTGGCGCTTCGGCCGCTCCGGCGCCGCGCATCCCGCGCGGCCATGCGGCGCTTCGGCCACCGTTAGCCGCACGCGCCGGGTGCCAGCCCCCGAAGGCCCGGGATGCGCCGCAAATAGGATGCCTCTTAATAGCAGGCGAAACCAGGGAGGCGCACGGCATGCGGATGCGGACGCTCGGCGGTACCGGGATCAAGGTGAGCCCCTACTGCCTCGGAGCGATGATGTTCGGCGCGTGGGGAAACCCCGATCATGAGGACAGCATCCGGATCATCCGCGCCGCGCTGGACGGCGGCATCAACTTCGTCGACACCGCGGACGTGTACTCGGCGGGGGAGTCGGAGGAGATCGTCGGCAAGGCGCTGCGCGGCCGCCGTGACGGTGTGGTGCTGGCGACCAAGGCACACAGCCCGATGGGCGAGGACCCCAACATGCGCGGCAACTCGCGCCGCTGGATCGTCCGCGAGGTGGAGAACAGCCTGCGCCGGCTGCAGACCGACTACATCGACCTGTACCAGATGCACCGCCCGGACCCGGACACCGACATCGACGAGACCCTGTCCGCGCTGTCCGACCTGGTCCGCAGCGGCAAGGTCCGCGCCATCGGCTCGTCCACGTTCCCGGCCGAGTACATCGTCGAGGCACAGTGGGTCGCGGACCGGCGCGGTCACGCGCGGTTCCGCTGCGAGCAGCCGCCCTACTCGATGCTCGTCCGCGGCATCGAGACGGCGGTGCTGCCCACCTGCCAGCAGTACGGAATGGGCGTCATCGCCTGGAGCCCGCTGGCCGGCGGCTGGCTGACCGGCCGGTACCGCAAGGACGCCGACATCGACATGACCACCGGCCGCGCGCGTCGGCTGCCGCACCGGTTCGACCCGTCGCTGCCCGGCAACCAGGCCAAGCTGGCCGCCGTCGAGGAACTCATCAAGGTCGCCGCCGACGCGGGCTGCTCCCTGATCCACCTGGCGCTGGCCTTCGTGACCGCGCACCAGGCCGTGACCTCGGCGATCATCGGCCCGCGCACGATGGACCAGCTCACCGACCTGCTGGCGGGCGCGAGCGTGACGCTGGACGACGCCGTGCTGGACCGGATCGACCAGATCGTCCCGCCGGGGGCGAACCTCAACCCGGCCGACGCGGGCTGGCAGCCGCCCTCGCTTACCGATCCAGCCGCGCGCCGCCGCCCGCAGGCCGGCCGCGCGGCCGGCTAGGCAGCTCCAGGCCACCGATTTGTCTGCAGTTTCGGGTGCCATAACCCCCGAAACTGCAGACAAAGCCTCAGTCCGGCGTTGCGGCGCGGCGCTTGGCCGCCGCCATCTGCTCGAGGACCGGGACGAGCCAGTCCCGCGCGCGCTCTGTGGTGATGCCAAGCCCGGCTAGCGTGCCGCCGCCCAGGCTTTCCTCCTCGTCGAGCAGGCCCAGCAGGATGTGCTCGGTGCCGATGTAGTTGTGCCCGAGGGCCAGCGCCTCGCGCAGCGTAAGCTCGAGCACCTTCATGGCCCGCGAATCGAACGGAACGTGCCCGGGGGTCACCCCGTCCGGTATTGCGGCCGGCAGGACCGCGCCGAGGGCCGCGCGGGCTGCCTCTGGCGATACGCCGAGGGCCGCGATGGCCCTCGCCGCCAGGCCTTCCTGCTCGTGCAGCATGCCGAGGATCAGGTGCTCGGGGAGCACCCGGTCATTCCGGTGCTTGATGGCTTCCTGGCGCGCGGCGATGACCGAGCGCTTGGCCCGGTCGGTGAACCGGGAGAACTTGACCGGGTCCGGCGGGAAGGCGCCGGAGAGCAGGTCTCCCCAGTCCGAGGCCTTGGGTACGAAGCGCTTCTGCGCCGCCTGCTTGGTCACGCCCATGGACTGGCCGATCTCGGTCCACGACGCGCCCGTCTTGCGGGCCTGGTCGACAAAGTGGCCGATCAGGTGATCGGCCAGCTCACCGAGATGTTCGGAGGTCTGCACGGCCGCCGACACCTGGTCAAGCGGAGTGCCTGCGGTGCTCTTGATGTAGCTGATCAGCTCGTCGAGCCTCACGGGCAGTTGCGACATACGTCAACCTTAGGTTGACTCACCGCAATCTGTCAACCTCAAGTTGACGGCAAGAGCTACTCGAGCCGCATGTATAGCGACACGATCGTGCTATCCGGTCCCGACGTGATGCTCAGCTCGTCGGCGAGCGTGGCCGCCAGCCACAGCCCGCGGCCGCTGTCGGCGCCGATCGGCTCGCCGGGCTCGGCCTCGGCGACCGCGGCGGCCGCAGTCTCGCGCATGTCTGCACTGCGCGGAGCCGGGCAGCTCACCGTGCCCTTCGGGATGGTGTCGGCGACCACGCAGCGCAGCCCGCTGGCCGCGCGCCGCAGGATCAGCCTGCCGCCCGCGCCCGCGTGGACGATCGCGTTGGCCGCGATCTCGTGCACGGCCAGGACGAAGTCGTCGAGCCGTGTCCCGGTCAGCCCGGCGGCCGCGCACTGCGCGGCGACCTGGTGCCGTAGCCTCGCGAAATCGGCCCAGCCGAACACGACGTCTAGCAACTCGCCACTGCAGTCGGCGATGTCGCCCGGCCAAAGTCTGTCAAGCGCGACTACGCCCGCCTCACCGGTCATTTCCGCCACGTGAGCAAACCCCCCTTCGCTACGTTTGGTGAAGGAGATGCTACAAGCAGTCGCGCGCCGTGTCCGGGTTTCGCAGGTTCAGCGGGCCGACGGGGAAGGGTGATGTGGCGGCGGGGGAATGGTGGCGACGTCGGGCGCGGACTCGGGCCAGACCAGCAGAACCGGACACGGGGCGTGATCGACGACGAACCGGGTGGTCTTGCCCAGGCTCTTCGGACCGAGCCGGCTCCGGTCGCCGTCCCGGGCCACGATGAGCAGATCCGCCTGCGCCGAGGCTGCTACCACGGCCCGTTCGGCCCGGCCTTGAACGTCGAGCCGCTCGCACGGCCGGCCGAGCCGGTCCGCGGCGGCACCGAGCAGTTCCCCGGCCGAGGCCGCCGCCACCACGGCGAGCGTGACCACGGGCAGGGGCGTGCTCCGGCCGGTATCGGGCCGGCCGCCCGCGTTCAGGTCAGACGCGAAGAACCGGCCGAATACCGCGTACTCGACGGCGATGGCGGCCAGCCAGGGCACCGCCATGAGCGCGGCGAACCGGCCGAAGGCCAGCCCGCTGGCCGCGAACGCGAGCAGGTTGGTCAGGTTGGACACGGGCAGCAGCAGCGATGCCGAATTGGCCAGGTGCGTGCACGCGTACACGTCCGGCCTGGCCCGTACCTCCAGCCGGGCCGCGGTGGCGAACACCACCGGGGTGAGCAGCACCACGGTGGCGTCCAGGCTGAGCACGGCCGTGGTCACGGAGGCGATCAGGAACACCTGGGCCAGGAGCCGCCGCGGGCTTCCCGCGCTGGCCCGCGCCATCCAGTCGCCGCAGGCGCGGAACAGCCCATCGTCCTCGTACAGGTGCGCCAGCACCAGGATCGCGGCCAGGAACCCGATGACCGGGCCGAGCCGCCTGGCCTCGTCGGCGGCCCGGTCGGCCGGGATGACGCCGGCCGCGATCAGGATGACCGCGGCCGGGACCGCCGCGACCGCCTCCGGCCAGCCGCGTGATCTGGTCACCGCCCAGGCCAGCACGGCGAGCAGGGCGATCAGCGAGACCGTCTCGCCGGCGACGGCGTTCAGCGCATCCCCTTCCCCTCCTGGCCGGATGGTGCCAGCTAGTGCTGACTGCCCATCCAACCAGAGGGGATGTGCCTGGGCTTGCTAGGGACGGACCTCGTAGACGATGTTGAACGGGGTCTCGGCGGCGCGCCGGAACCTGGTGAAGCCGGCGTCGGTGATGACCTGCCTGATGGCGGCCTCGCCGGCCTGCGCGCCGAGCGCGTAGCCGCCGGACTGGGACAGTGCGTTCGGCACGCACAGCAGCGTGGAGGCGCTGTAGTAGACCCGGCCTACCGGGTTCAGGTTGCCCGCCACGTCGTCGGCGGCGGCGGGCTCGACGATGAGCCAGGTGCCGTCGGGCTTGAGCGCCTGGCGGACGTGCCGGGCCGCGGCCAGCGGGTCGCCCATGTCGTGCAGGCAGTCGAAGGTAGCGGCCAGGTCGTACCCGGTCCCCGAGAACGTCGACGCCGAGGCCACCTCGAAGCTGACCCGGTCGGCCACGCCCTGGTCACCGGCGTGCTTGCGGGCCATCTCGATCGACTCGTCGTGGTAGTCGGACCCGGTGAACCGGGAATTCGGGTACTCCTGGGCGAGCAGGATGGTGGATGCGCCCAGCCCGCAGCCGATGTCGGCCACGGTCGCGCCGGACCGCAGCTTGTCCTCGACCCCGTCAAGCGCCGGGATCCAGGACGGGACGAGGTTGGCGATGTAGCCCGGCCGGAAGAACTGCTCGCAGCCGGTGAAGACGTCCGCGTCCTGCTCGTGCCAGCCCATGCCGGCACCGGTCCGGAACGCCTCCGTGATCCGCGGCACGGCCTTCAGCGACCCGAGGGCCAGCACGAACGCGCCGGGTGCGTAGACGGCGCCGTCCGGGTTGGTCAGCACGAAGGCCTGCTCCTCGGTCATCGAGTAGGTCTGGTCGGACGGGTCGTACTGGACGTAGCCGCTCGCGCCCTGGCCGCGCAGCCATTCGGCGACGTAGCGCGGGCTGGTCTGGGTGGCCGCGGCCAGTTCCTCCGCGGTCGCGGGCGCGTTGGCCAGCGCCTTGTACAGGCCGAGGTTGTGGCCGATGACCACGCTGCCCGCCGCCATTGTCGCGCCCAGGTCCCCGACGAACTTGCCCAGGAACTCGTTGAGCTTGTCGCTGTCGATAGCCATGATGAAACTCCCCTTGGTGTTCGGTATGCCATCACGGCCAGCCTGCGCGGGGGCGTTGCAGCGGCGTTGCAACCCGGCTGCAACGCAGCGCCGTAGGAAGGTGCTCACGAGATCAGGGAGGGCCATGCGAGCGAGGTATCCGGACGCCGAGGGCTTCGTCGAGCGAGATGGCGTCAAGATCGCCTATGAGGTGTTCGGCTCGGGCGGGCCGTCCCTGGTCTTCGTGCCGATCGACCCCCTGGTCCATTCGCGAGCCTGGAAGGCCCAGGTGCCGTACCTGGCCCGCGAGTATCGGGTGATCACCGTCGACCCGCGCTGATCTGATAAGCCTTCGCAGATAAGGAACCAGCCGATGCCCAGAGAAATCATCTCCACTCCCGAGGCGCCGCAGTCTCCCATGTACAGCCAGGCGGTGAAGGCCGGCCATACGATCTACGTGGCCGGGACACCCGGGATCGACGTGGCTACCGGCGAGTTTGCGGGCGCTACGGTCAAGGAGCAGGCCCGCCAGTCGCTGCTCAACTGCCAGGCCATCCTGCGCGCCGCCGGCGCCGAGCTCAGCGACGCCGTCATGGTCCACACCCTGCTTCTGCGCCCCGAAGACGCCGACGACCTAGCCGAGGTCTTCGGCGAATTCTTCCCCGACGTGCGGCCGCCGCGCTGCGTGAGCAAGATTGGCGTCGACCGGCCGGGGCTCCTGATATCGATCGCCATGGTAGCCGTCACGGACTGACCGCGGCCAGCCTGATCCAGCTCGGCTCAGCCGAGCTGCTGCCGGGCCTCGCGGGCCTCGCGCAACATGTGCGGCAGCCCGTGCTGCCCGGCGAGCCGGACGGCCCGCTCGAGCTCCGCCCCGGCCTGCTCGCGCTGGCCCATCCGGGCCAGGGCGCGGCCGTCCACCGCGAGCGCCGCGGCCAGGGCCGGGATCCACGGCTCCCGCTCCGCGACGACCAGCAACGGCGCCAGCACCGCGCGGGCCCGGTCCGGCTCTCCCTGCCCCAGCCATGCCCCCGCGGACAGCAGCTCGTGCGCGCGTTCGGCCGCGGCCAGGGCCACCGCGGCGGCGGTGCCCAGCTTGCCCTCGGCCTGCTCGCAGAACCCGGCCGCGGCGTCCAGGTCCACGACGATGCCCGGGCCGGCCGCCAGCCGGTAACCGGCGCGGCCGCCCTGGATGAGTTCCGCTCCCAGCACCGCGCGCAGCCTGCTGACCATGGTCGCGACGTTCTGCTCGGGAGCGGCGGGCCGCTCGTCCGGCCAGAGGATCTCGACGATCCGGTCGACCGTGACCAGGCCGGGCCGCTCGACCGCGAGCAGCTTGAGTAGCGTCCGCGACTTCCGGCTGCCGATCTCGCCGTCGGTCAGCTGGACGCCGTCCCGGACGACCCTGAACGTGCCCGCAAGAAACTGTTCGGCGGTCGCCGTGCCGCTGACTGATCCCGCGGGACCAGACCTCCCCACGTGCACTTCTTACCGCCGGCGTTCCCGCCGCGCAAGCGGCGGCAGCGCCGCGACCAGGGCCGTCGCCGGACTATCCGGCCTGAGCCCGGGCCGGCACGCGCTGACCGTAGCGCCGGACGAACCCGCGCAGGATCGCCGGCGGCCAGGTGACGTCGCTGCGGGCGGCCCGCGCCTTGATCTCGTCGGCCTCGTCAGGGTCGAAGTAGCCGGCGTGCTTGTAGACCCCGATCCGGGTGTACAGGCCGGCCACGTCGAGCTCGGGGTGAAATTGCGTCGCGTAGACGTCGCCGCCGACCCGGAACGCCTGCACCGGGCAGCCAGCCGAACTGGCCAGCAAGACGGCGCTGCTGGCCTTGCCGCCTGCGGCGGCGGGCCCGGGAAGCTGGCTGACCGCCTCCTTGTGGCCGGTGAAGGCCTGGAAGGCCGCGGGCAGCCCGCCGAGCAGGGGATCCCGCCGGCCAGCCGGGGTCAGCGTGATCTCGACGGCGCCGACCGGCTCGGCGAAGCGCCGGTCGATCACGGCGCCCTGGTGGCGGCCGAGCGCACCGATGCCGTAACAGGCCCCGAGGAACGGGAAGTCCGCGCTCACGACCTGGTCGAGTAGGTCAGCCAGGTCAGCCTCGACCCGCCGCTGCACCGGCGTCTTGAGCTCCTCCGGGTCGGAGTAGTTGAACGGCCCGCCGCCAAGCAAGATTCCCGACCAGTCATCGAGGTCGACGGGGCCGAGCGCGTGCTGCTCCAGCCGGACGCGGCGCAGCCCGCCTTCCCCGAGCCCGGACAGCGACAGGAACGAGTCGTACTCGTTATCGGCCGCCGCGTCCTCGGCGCGGATGGCCAGCAGCAGGAAGGGTTTCACCTATCCACACTAGTGAACTGGCGTACCTGCCGCAGCCAGCCAGCCGAAAGCGCCCGGCCTGCCGAAGGCGCGGGCCGGGGACGGCGGATCCATCGGGATTGACGATGGATCCGCTGGTCGGCACCCTGGTGGCGTGACCGATGACCGGGCCAGGGCCGAACAGTTCGCCGGCCTTTTCCGCGCCGTATACCTGACGTTTCACCGGCGGGACGGGCCGCGGAGCCAGCTGCCCGGCGCGTCCAGGGCAGTGCTCGAGCACCTGGCGCTGGCCGGACCGCTCACCGTGGGGGAAGCCGCCGCGCACATGAGCCGGGCGCAGTCGGTGATCAGCGAGATCGTCACGCACCTGGAACGCCAGGGGCTGCTTGAACGGGAGGACGACCCCGCCGACCGGCGGCGGACGCTGATCTGGCTGACCGCGCAGGGACACGAGACCCTTCGCCGCGACCGGGAGGTACTGAGCGTCGAGATGCTGGCCAGCGCCATGGCCCGGCTGCCTGCCGGCCAGGCCGAGGACCTCGTCGCCGGCCTCCGTGCCCTGGTCGGCCAGGCCACCCCGCACCACCAGAACACCCGCATTGACCCTTGAGGAGGAACCGATGACCACGACAGCCGCGTGTGAGAGCTGCGGGATGCCCATCGAGACTGGCCGTTACTGCGGCTATTGCACCGACGAGACCGGCGCACTGCAGTCGTTCGACGAGCGTTTCGAGCGGATGACCGCGTGGCAGGCACGCCGCAATCCCGGCGCGACCCGGCAAGAGATCGAGCAGCAGACGCTCGACTACATGGCCACCATGCCCGCCTGGCGGGACCACCCGCGCGTCACCGCCGGCCGCTCCTGACCCCACGAGCGGCGGGCTAGCGCCGGTGGTGGCTCAGCTGACGCGGGGGGCCACCCGGCCGCTCATGTAGAGGTAGGGCGTGCCGTCGGCGAGCTGGCCAAAGCTGACCGGCGCCCACGGCTCGTCATCCCGTGACCGCAGCACGAACCTGGTGCCCGAAGAGTCGGCGCATTCGGCCGGATACAGCAACAGGTCCTCTGGTTCGGCGCCGACAAGATCCGCCAGGTTTCCCGTCATGGTCAGCTCCATCGCGAGCCTGCCGTCGCGTACCGACACGTCGAACCGCCTCGACGTCCGGGCGTAGCGACCGGCATACCGCTCGAGATCCGCCACACCAGGGGCCCCGTCCATCCCGGCCATCTCGCTGGCCTCGGGACCCGAGCCTGACCCGGGAACCCCGTCCGCGGGTCGCGGCGGCGGGGGCATCGTCACGCCGGTCAGGTCCCCGAATACCTCGCTGAACAACTCCCGGTACAAGGTCTCCGACTCGGCGGAGTTGGTCAGCAGGCAGGCAGCTATCCCTGCCTCGGGGTCGATCCGCAGGTAGGCCGACTGGCCGATGGTATCCCCGTCGTGGCCGACGATTGTCCGGTTGCCCCAGCGGCTCAGCCGCCAGCCCAGTCCGATGGCCGAACCAGGCGCGGCGAACTCGGGGATCGCGGCGCACACCGACTGCATGGCCGCGACCGAGGCCTCGCTGAGCAGTCGCTTGCCGTCGGCGGTGACGCCGCCGTCGAGATGGAGGCGGGCGAACGTGAGCAGGTCGCCGGCCGTGGCGGTGATCAGCCCGGCCGGCCCGATGCTGCGCGGCAGGCCCCAGACGTCCACCGGGGTTTCGCAGCGGAGATGGCCCACGGCCGCGCGGCGCAGGATCGCCTCCTCCGGCAGGGTGACGGTCTGGGTGGCGGCGAGCGGACCTATCAGCCGCCCGCGGAGCGATTCGTCCCAGGACTGCCCGTCGATGACCTCGATGATCCGGCCGAGCAGCACGTAGCCGCTGTTGCAGTAGGAGTATGCCGCGCCCGGCGTGAACACCGACGGGACCTGGGCCAGCAGGTCGACGTAGCGTTCCAGGCAGTCGTCGCCCCGCCCGGTGTCGGTAAATACGTCACCGTCGATCCCGCTGGTGTGGGTGAGCAGGTGCCGCACCGTCACCTGGCCGCCGATGTCCGCTGTACCGAGCCGCGCGTCCGGCAGCACAGCCGAGACGGTGGTATCCAGCGACAGCAGCCCTTCGTCGACGAGTTGCATGATCATCGTGGCGGTCCAGATCTTGGTGATGGACCCCACCTGGAACACGGAGTCGGTGGTGACCGGGACCTGTGTCGCGGCGTTCAGCACGCCGTGCGCGGCCAGGACCTCCTGTCCGTCGGACCAGATGCCCAGCGCTGCCCCGGGGACGTTCGCTTCGGTGGCCAGCTCATTAAGGCGGGCGGTCCAGTTAGCGGCATTGAGCATGATATGCACGCTAATCGAAGTCGGCGGCGCAGACGCCTTACCCGGCGGTCAGCACGAACTAACCGAAACTAAAATTGACTAAGCCTATCCAGGACGGCTTTTGCCTGTCTACCTGCACGCTCAGTCATAAGGTGGTCCAGGCTCGTTTGTGAGGCCAGCCATAGTTCGTCGGCCTACCCGGGTGTAGGTTCACTGGCGGAGCCCTGAAAGGGTTCAAGAACTGCGGAGGGGTATATGAGCATCCTGGGCACCCGGGTGATCCGGACGGAGGATCCGCGGCTGCTGACCGCCGGCGGGGTCTACGTCGACGATCTGCGGACGCCGGAACTAAACGGGGCGGCACGCGTCACGTTCGTGCGCAGCCCACTGGCCCATGCGCGCATCACCGGCATCGACGCCAGCGAGGCCCTCGCCGAGCCCGGAGTGGTCGCCGTGCTGACCGTCGCCGACATGGACGACCTGGCCCCGCCGCCGCCGAGCTCCGGCGAATGGGACGGCAGCCCGGCGCCGCTCGGCGGCCCGTGGACCGAGCCCCTCCTGGCGATCGACACGGTGCGGTTCGTCGGCGAGCCGGTTGCGATGGTGATTACCGATAGCCGCTACCAGGGCGAAGACGCAGCCGACCTAGTTACCGTGGATTACGAGCCGCTGCCGGTGGTGCTGGGACCGATGGCCGCCGTCGCCGACGAGACCCTGCTGTTCCCGGCGGCCGGCACCAACGTCGCGATCGCGAACCCGGTGCCGACCGACGACGCGCCCTTCGACGCCTGCGAGGTGGTCGTCGA
>WNGR01004904.1_pt1 | contig 14395 bp, 18 predicted proteins | sample 5407581 | NCBI WGS metagenome assembly WNGR01 (sample SAMN13153383, study PRJNA577476) | soil metagenome | isolation source: 80 cm soil or saprolite under Garry oak tree replicate 2 | place: USA:California | collected 2016-06-15
CATCTCCGCAATCGTGTGCTCGATCCGATCCGGATCCCGTCCATCGCTGAAGCAGGCTGCCAGCCGCTCCACAAGCTTGATCCTGCCTTCCGCTTCCCGCAACAGCAACGACCCGCCGTCCGTCGTAACTTGACCGGCGGTGAACCCGGCCTCCACCCGGCGCGAAAAATGAGGTGCAAACGAGAACGTTTCTTGGCTACACTCTGTCATTAGAAAGGCCGCCTTTCCAAGGCATTCAACTCCGCTTCGACAACGTAGTTATGCCATGAAAACAGCGGCCTTTTGCCACTTATTGCCTCAACAAGTGACTCAAAAGCATGTTAGCGGTGTCCCTACACAAGTAGTGAATGATAAATGTGCGTTTTGTTTAGGGGCTCGCTCTCGCACATGCGCTTGTCGTAGGCAAGCTGGCCTATTCTGCGACTTCCCATCGCCTCGGTGATCACGTTAAATCCGGCCATACGTGATCGGGTTAAAAGCGGCCTCTCTATGGCCGCTTTTCACTTGATCATCTATGGCCGCTTTTGGGTGATCACCGAGGCCCATCGGTCCAGGTTGAAGTCGTTTGATTCGACGCTGCAGGCCGAGTAGCAGGCATCAAGGATAACTATGCTCGCCTGGTGGATATCAAGAAGCAGTACGACCCAACGAACCTGCTGCGACTCAACCAAAACATTAAATCGGATAACCCCTCTTAAGAGGAGACTTGGGCGCGGGGCACTGGTCCCCGCGATACGGGACTGCGGCGAATTCGACGAGCGGCTCATCGGCAATGCGCTCATCGAGCTTGGATTTGCACCGAAGAGAAGCCATCTCGTCGTTGCGAATTGCGTGCCTATCTTTGTCGAGAGGAATACATTAGCAATGCAGGATCGCTCACCTCCGTCTGGGCACTCCTGCAGTAAGCAGCGCTACCAGCCATGAGCTTCTTCCGCTCCTCGTTCTCAAAGGCGGCGAGTAGCCGCTGTCCTTTTGCACCTCTCTGTCCATAACTCCCGCCATCCAAGGCTCAATTCCCTGCCCTGCGCTTAGTCAGTTGCTTACAACCCTTCGGGCAAGATCCTCATTTGCTGTAAAGATGAAGACCTGTTGCGCAATACGATTAAAGAAACCAAGCGTTCCCAAACGACTCGCGCCGATTGTCAGCTCAGCAGGTCGATTGAGTTCGGCGTAATTTGGCGAAGTTCGGCGAAATTCGATAAACATCGAATTGATACTCTTTGCTAAATCATTGATTTTAATTGGATTGGCTCCTCAGGTAGGACTCGAACCTACAACCCTTCGGTTAACAGCCGAATGCTTTCCTTTCCTACTTTCTTTTAAAGGGCTGTCCAAGAGTCAAAGCCATCATTCCAAAGCACAATATCCTTACACGGCACATCCAGTAGGAATCTGACTGGCTATTAAGTTGGCGTTCCCAATAAGAATGCGGTAATGAAGATGTTCCATCTCCATTAATTGTTCGAATCGATGCAAGCTTAGGCTACGAGAGCGCGCCTTCAGCTGCAGCACAACCTCTTTCGTAGGCCATGTTGCCCAGTCAATTGCAGAAGAGAATGCTCTTCCCTGTTCTTCCGCCAAATGCCGACGACGGTCACACTGCTGTCTAAATTTGGCGGAATCCGAGATACGACGCTGCAAATCAATTGCGACATCAACATCACCCAACCTATCCGCACATGACAGCATGCTGCCAAACAAAACGGCGCTCTCAATTTTGAACGCATATTCTTTCGAAGCGTTTACAGCATTCGCGCGATCAATAAACTCTCTTAGGACCCGTTCTGCTGTTCCTCGAGAAATTGGCTTCGCAGCCGTTGCATTCGCAAATGCATGACCTCGCGTTGCAACCTGGAAGGCTGCTTTATCCCCAAAGGGCATTGTGGGCTCTATAAGTTGGAGCGCGATCATATCGTTGATAAACTCTGCCGCCTGCCGTGACCTGATTTGCATAAAGCTCTCAGCAGCAGAGACCATGAAAAAACCACGCTCGAACCTCCTGAGAAACCCACGCACCCGCAATGCAGAATGACCCGCGACAACTTCTTCCTTCGTGATTCGCATTCCGTTCACTTTTCGCTCAAGCCATGATTTGAAGAAACCGTGGTTTCTTATTGGGCACTATCGCGCGTACAATCCCGGTCAATTTAGATACCTTCAAGTCCCCGACTGTAGCTACGCTCTTCTTGCCGCGGAGAAACGCACTTCCACTGAACGAACGGGATATTTCTCCTTCAGCCATTCAGCTGTTTCGTGTGGATCGAAGCGGACCGCATTCGCCACCTTGAAGGAGGGGATCTCGCCGCTGGCCGCCATTTTGTAGATCTGCTGCGGCGAGACCCCCAGGAGCCGAGCTACGTCCCGCACCCGCAGAGCTTCCTGTTTCTCTCTTACGACGTCCACTAGACTCATGAGCGTTCTCCTCCTGGGCGCCGGTCTCGGCGCCAGCGTAAGTCTCTGAACTCCGTGCAGAGTGAACTGAATCAAAAATTCGGTCAAATCCGCTTCTGTCTCGCGCAAGACTACGCAATGTAAGCAGCGAGCGAGCCACCGTTCACCTTTACCAACGCATCTTTCGACTGAATCCCCTTGAGGTAGACCATCGTCGACTGAATGTCCCGGTGCCCCATCCAACCCTGCAGTGTGCGCACGTCGATGCCATGACGAAGATGCTCGGTCGCAAACGTGTGACGAAATTTATGCAAGTGGAACCGCTGGCAATATGGCCCTTGTGCGCAACGGTTTCCATGCTTAGTCACACACTGTCCGCAGTTCAGCTTGGCCCGGTGGGCCACCTCTTTCACGACTTCAATGTGAAGACTATTTGGTTTACCTTTGGTGTTCGGAAAGATCAACTCTGCTGGCGTCGCATTGCGACGGGCCTTCAACTGCTGCAATTGTTCAATCATTGCCGCAGGAAGGGGCACAGCTCTTTCTTCGTAGTTCTTAGGTTTGAATTTCCAGAGCGGCTTAGCGGTGACGCGAACCACGGAGTTGCGTAGGTCAACGTCGCGCCATGTCACGTAGCGGATCTCACGGTCGCGGAAGCCAGAAGTGAGACAGAACTTGATGAGGATCGCCTCGTCCTGAGTGGCGCGCCGGAGCATCGCCGCGATCTCTTCCGGTTCGTAGATCGGTCGGATGGTCTCGACATAGCTGGGCCAATCGCTGCGCTCGACCAGCCCTTTCAATCCGTGCCGCTTGAAGAGTTGGAGAACCGTAACGAGGCGATCATAGACCGTCCGCGGGACGAGCCCCTGCTCGAAGCAGTCGCTGGTGAACTTCAGGATGTCCTCGCGTGTTACCTCATCCACGTATGTCTTGGTGTACGAGTTCCTGAACAGGATATTCAAGGTCGGCCGGTAGGTTCTCTAAGTTCTCAGGCTGCGGTGCTTGCGAATGTATTCCAGATAGTCATCGATCGCCGCGCTCATCGTTATACGCGAGGTCTTATCAGCTGATGGCGTATCGGAAGAAGGAAGTAGACCCGCCTTAAGGGCATTGAGTTCGATTGATTTCGAGCGGGCAGTCTGCAGCAGGTTTTCGAACTTGGGGACCGGCTTCCTTCGGCGTTTTCCCGCTTCGTACCACTCCAAGTAGTAGCGCCCCTCGGGATGGTGCTCGTCGCGGCCAGCGACCCAAACATGATCGCGAACAATCCTGCCGTTGTGCTCCACCACGGACGCGAACGGCCATTTAGAGCCCAGTTTAATTCTCTTGATGATGTTGACGCGGTCGGCGTATTGCTTCGCTCTGGCCATGTATTCCAAGCCTCGTAGTGAGACCTGGCATAGATATCCTGGGCGGCAATCTCGGTCAAATGGACAGCACGATGGACAGCATATTCAGTATGTTTAGGAAAAGAAAAGAATTTGTTGCGAGGGCAGCGCTCTAACCAACTGAGCTACGTCCCCTCTGCAATTTCAATCACTTAAAGCAAATCGCAGATTTTACTGTCTTTCCTACTGGCCACTCGTTCGCCTGTTTCCATGTTTTCCACGGGATAATATCCGAATCCCGAGTTTGATGGACAGTAACCTGAAACTCCAGATTTCTGTCCTCTGGCAGGCGAAAGCGAACCGCGAAGTTGTCACCACTCCGTTGTTCAAATTGTACCAAACAAATCTGCCTCGGAAGAGGTGAGACTCATCGAGAGGGAGTGATCACGAAAGGCACAGAGCTAAATGCCGCAGCCGAATTGAGGTTTCCACCGAACTTCATCCTCGGCCGTCGGCGGGGGAGACGGTTTCGATCGTTTCGGTGAGCGATTCAAAATTGACCTTCCTCTGTTCGAATTGAGCGACGAGGCCGACGAGATCGGCCAGATTCCACCCCAACCGATCGAGCCGCCGCGCTTGGCGCGTGTGCCCAGCAAGTATTCTCCTGAAGTTGTGAATTCCGGGGAAATGAGAGGGAATAGGATCGTGCCTAGCATGAGAATTGTCGAAGCGATCGCGCTATCCAGCGGTTCCGATTTGGAATCGTCAAAACTTCGCAGTGTGCTGGGCGATCACCAACAATAATTAATAAGAATGGCAAGTCTAGTTGCAGCGACAGCCAGAGGAACGCAGAGCAAAAGAAGAGCGAAGGATAGCTATTTCGCCGTTTTCTTTGCGGCTCAACCCAGGCAACGCGATCAAGCACCGCGCCATCCATGCCGCAGAGCACGGCTAACGATCTTGGCTGGACGCCAAATCACATCCCAGCTTAGTCCAAGTCACTCTTTCCCGCGCTAAGGAGAACCGCAGATGTCCTCGCCCGGAACGTATTCTCTGACAACCTCGCGAGCCAGACCGGCCGAGCACGGATAGGTGCCTTTGGGCGGAAGACGTTGTCTGGAGACTAGCAATCCAACCATGCGGTTACCTGGCTCGTCATCTTGAGAATTGATGATCGAGGCGTTCGGGAACACACAATGATTCTGTCGCGCCGAAGACACAGCGTTCGACCTACATTTGTTCAGCCAATTCGAGGGATTGTGAGGCGATGCTTTTGTCTGCTCGCGGCTGGCTTTTCTCTGCTGCTCGGCATTGCGGGATGCAACGTTGGCACGAGCCGCACTGCTGGAATCATCGGTTTGGGGAGGTCAGATCGAGGAAAGGAGCTCATCCGCGCATATGGCTGCGGCGAATGCCATGTGGTTCCAGGTGTGAAAGGAGCACGCGGCAGAGTTGGCCCGCCCCTGACTGGGTTTGGCAACCGCTCGATAGTTGCCGGTGAATTGGCTAATACGCCCGAGAATCTTACCCGCTGGATTTGCGATCCGGAGGCAGTGCTGCCCGACACTTCGATGCCTGATTTAGGTGTCACGGAAAAGGACGCGAATGATATTGCGGCTTATCTTTACGAGCTCCGAGACGGGAACGGGAGCCCGTGGATCGATTGAGCGTTATGGAATGAAACTGTCTTGCTCATCCGTCCAGATTGATCGTTCCACCTCTTGCAGCGCGCACTCTCAGCGCACGCAAACACATGCCATATACAACGATCCAGGTAATCGCAGGTAGCACGACAACCAAAACCCGTAGTGTCGTTCGGATTTGTGTGACGGAACCATTCATGGCCACAGCAATTACGTCGTCGGCACCAGCGGCTTCGAGGACAAGAACAAACATGACAAGTCCACATCCAGCAGCAGTGCTGAACGGTTGCTGATAAGGAAGGCGCAATACGTTATGCTCGCGCGACTCAAACGAGAACAACTTTTCTAGAAAAGGGTAGGCATAAAGCGCCACGAAAACAATGGATGGAAGGAGCACGGCCGGGAAGAAGAGTTCCGGCACAAGCAAGGTTCCGATCTTGACATGCATGTTCGGAAAGAGGCTCTCGCCAAACACCTCAAAGATTGCAGTCTGGGTCATTCCTGCAGAAGAAGCAATGCAGATCACACACGAATGCTGCCTGGCTTAAAGAGAACAAGAATGTGGAGGATGTAGTCGCTGGCCGGCGCTCGCATTTGATCGGGAAGCTGTCCCGAGCATCTAAAACTGCGTGGCTTCTCGTGCTTCCAAGAAGATCGTTTACACCGCCATCGTGAGCAATGTCGCGATCGCACTCTGTAAGTATGTCGCTGCAGCATTTCCCGGAAGTTCTTCCATGCTGGCGGAGGCATTTCACTCGACGGTGGATACCGGGAACGAGATTCTATTGTCGGTCGGGCTGAAGCGTAGCGGCCGGCCACCCAGTCCTTTGCATCCTTTCGGACATGGGAAGGCTCTCTATTTTTATTCGCTCTTGGTTGCTGTTTACACCTTCGGAATAGGTGGGGGATTGGCCGTTCACCATGGTATCTCCCTTCTTCGCCACTCTGAACCTGTCACTCATTCCTCTTGGAACTATGCTGTGTTGGCCTTCTCTGCCGCGTTCGACTTCTATTCGTGGCGAATCTCCTACCTGGAACTACGTGCCCAAAAGAAGAGAGGCGAAAGTGTGTGGGACGAGGTGGTAGGAAGCAAAGATCCCACAATCTTTACGGTGTTTCTCGAAGATTCGGCGAGCCTGATTGGTATCCTGGTCGCATTCTGCGGAATCCTCACCGGGCAGATATTCAACCGGCCATATTTTGATCCAGCCGCTTCGATTCTTATCGGGATTTTGCTCTTCGGGACCGCCGCGCTGTTAGGGCGAGAAAGTGGTGCCCTCCTTGTCGGTGAAAGGACAAGAAGCGCCACGATTCAGAACGTGGAAAGGATTCTGCGTGATGAGCCGTCTGTCGACAAAGTCGGCGATCTGTTGACGATGCAACTCGGGCCTGAACAGGTCTTACTAACGGCAGATATACGATTCCATCGAGAGCTGGACGTCGAACATTTGGAGGAAGCAATTAGCGAAATTGAGAGCCGCATTCGGTCGGAGGAGCCCAGGATCCACCAGATTTTTCTTCAACCTGATCCTCTGGATGGGCGATCGAAATCCGCGTGAAACACCGTCTCGAAATTTTCTAAGTGGCTTTATCTCCGCAGATGCTGCCCAGCATTCCGATTGACACTCATCGTCTTAAGCCGCTATGCATCTGACAAGGAGTGGAGGGAGCTACCGTGTCTACTCAAAACAACGAAAAAGAGCGATTCTTCTGAGAAAACTCCTGGCGACGGGCTTGCGTCCTAACGTGCAGAGAGAGAGGAGTTGCTCATGCCCAATGCGTCGGACATACTAGTGGAGCGATTGTTGGCGTGGGACGTTGACACGATTTTTGGCTTGCCGGGAGACGGCATCAACGGTGTCTTCGAAGCACTGCGAAAGCAGCAGGATAAGATTCGCTTTATTCACGTTCGGCACGAAGAAGCAGCGGCCTTTATGGCCTGTGCTTATGCGAAATTCACGGGACGTCTGGGCGTTTGCATCGCAACGTCCGGACCGGGCGGGATTCACCTGCTCAACGGACTCTACGACGCGAAGTTGGATCATGCCCCTGTCCTCGCTATCACTGGCCTGCAGCATAGCGACCTGATCGGGACATTCACGCAGCAGGACGTCGCATTGGACAAACTATTCATTGACGTCGCCGTCTACAACGAGCGTGTGATGAACGGCGCACACATGGAAGCGGTGGCTGATCTCGCCATCCGTTCGTCGCTCACACAGCGTGGGGTTTCGCACATCACGATTCCTGTCGACGTGCAGACGCAAGAGATCAAGAAAGGCCGCTCGCCTCGGAATCCAGTCCACCACACGTCGGCCGTGCCTGCCTATGATGCTCACTTGCCGGGGCGCGTGGATCTTGAGCACGCCGCAGACATCCTGAATCGCGGCAAGAAGATCACCATCCTCGCAGGACAAGGCGCGTTGCATGCAACTGACGAGCTCGAACAGATCGCCGAAATCCTCGGAGCACCGATCGTGAAGGCGCTGCTCGGCAAAGCCGCTGTTCCGGACGACAGTCCTTATACGACAGGTGGTATTGGCCTGCTTGGCACCGAGCCCTCTCAGGATGCCATCGAAGCATGCGACACGCTCTTCATGATCGGCACTTCGTTCCCCTATGTTGAATTTCTGCCCGAGCCTGGCTCGGTGAAATGTGTCCAGATCGATATCGATCCGCAGCGCATCAGTCTGCGGCATCCAGCAGACGTAGCGCTGGTTGGCGACACAAAGACATGTCTCCGTGCACTTTCGCCATTGCTCAAACCACATGACAAGAGCTTTCTGCAAAAGGCCCAGAAGGGCAAAGGGGAATGGCAAAAGCTCATGCAGGAGCGTGGAACCCGCGATGACAAGCCGATGAAGCCGCAGGTTGTTGGCTGGGAACTGGGAAAGCGGATTCCGGCCAACGCCATCGTGACCTCAGATTCGGGCACCATCACCACCTGGTGGGCACGGTATGTGCCCGCACTGCGCGGCCAGAAGCACAGCTGCTCCGGCAATCTCGCAACGATGGCTTGCGGACTGCCGTATGCCATTGCCGCGGCTGTTGCCTATCCCGACCGGCCGGTGTACTGCATCATTGGAGATGGCGGCCTCAGCATGCTGCTTGGCGAGTTGATTACAGTTGCCGCCTACAAGCTCAACGTCAAGATCGTCGTCATCAAGAACAACACGCTGGGTCAGATCAAGTGGGAGCAGATGGTCTTCCTCGGCAATCCTGAATATGCGTGTGATCTGTATCCGGCGGACTTTGTGACTATTGCTCGGGGCTGTGGCATCGATGGCGTGAAGATCCAAGATCCCGCTGATTGCGGACGCCAACTCGATGCCCTCAGTCAGCCCGGCCCGATGCTGGTGGAGGCCGTCGTCGACCAGTTCACTCCGCCTATGCCTGCTAAGGTGAAAGCGTCACAAGCAGCGAAATTTGCTGAGGCCCTCATTAAGGGAGAACCAAACAGAAGCCGTATTGCTCTCACCAGCTTGCATGATTCGGTGCGCGAACTGGTGTAATCTGTTGGGGGACTTCGTGAACTCTGCGGAAGCGCCCATAAAACGAGCGAAGATGGCCGTGTTCAACTCGACCCTGCCTGTCGCTAGTGCTTTTCTGAGGCGCGCTCCAGTATCTTTCTAGCGCCAGCGGAATCGTCGTGGCCCATCAGAATAAATTCAATGTCTCTGACCTTTTGATAATTTACGAAGAACTCCTCAATCTGCTTCAAGACCATTGGCTCAAGATCAGATAAATCCTTGACGCTCGCGTAAAGGACCGACGCCTCGGCAACAGCGATGATCCGATCGTTTCTCCTCTCCTTTTGCCCAGCACTTCGCTGATTCGCCAGAATCGCACCCACAAGACGCGAGTCTATCTGACACCCCGGAAACGTCGGTTCGTCACAGAGAATGAGAACATCGAGGGGGTCCCCGTCCTCCGTGCGCGTTTCTGGAAAAAAACCGAAATCATATGGAAATACCATCCCTTCTGGCATGACCTTGGACAGCGTCATCCGTCCAGTCCGTTCGTCGAACTTGTATTTATTCCGGCTGCCGCGAGGCGTTTCGACGACGACTTGCACAGGTTTCGATTTCGAACGCGACTGAGCTCTTCGTGAGCTTGTTTGCATGAAACACCTCCAACTGCATCAACCTGCAGGCGCGATGTTGCCCCCACAACAGGGGCCTTCAATCGGATAAGCGGACGCCGTTCTCCACGTCTTCGGTTGATACGGCCGCCAAGATATCGCCTGCGCATTCGATTCGCAATCCAGCAAGAGTTTGGCTGGGTTCCTATCCGACGTTTCGATAGAAATTGTAAAACTGAGAATTGCTGTTGTGCTTCAGCAAAAAATGCCGCATCGCGGGTGAAAATGGCGGCTCGATGAAAAAATCACCATGGTCAGCCCTGAGCTTCGGCCACGCGTTGGTCAAAATACCCTTCATGCGGTAATAGGGATGAAGCCAGATCCATCGTAACGTCTCGCGATCGACGGCAGAGATACCGCTCTGAGGTCGAAAGCAACACGCTCCTATCCAGACGCGCCGACTACTCTCAGACAGCAGGTAAGCCGTGTAAGGCCGTTTCTCCTTTGCCGAAAATTCCCGGATCGGGTATTCAAATTCGCGTTGGAAATAGATCGCAAAATGTTCGACTTCTTTCCTGAGCTTTAATGGCGAGGCCCGCGTCACTGGCAACTGCTCCGAGTAGCGGTACTTGCGAGGAATCTCCTTTAGATCAATGCGGTAATAGTCCACTCGTTTCACAGGGCTCTCACAGGACGATCGACTGGAGAGTGGGATATGTCGCACCTTAGCACTTTGCCAGGGCAACTGTCGCGCTGCAGCGAAATCCAGGACTGGTGCTCCTTCATTCTCAAGGACTTTCCGGGATCTAACTGCATCGTTATGCGTTAAGTCCGAAATTTTGCCTCAAATCGAGGATGAAGTTCGACCTGCCCTGCTGCGGAACAACCATAATGGGCCCGTGATGTAAGAATCAAACAACACGTGTACAAGATGCTGTCAAGATGCCGACCATCTGGCTGAACAATGTTATTTCTTCACCGGTATCGACGTAGCCCGCCATTATTCGGCTTGGATGCAAAAGATAGCCGCCGCGCTTGGATAAATAACTCGCATATATTTCGCTTCGAGACGCATTCTGAGTTCACACCGACACACGGGTTCACTCCAACCTTCGGTGCGGGCACGGAATCAAACCCAGACGTCCCTCGAAGATGCCCCACTCATATTCTGCTTCTTCTGTTGCTCGGCATTTCTGCGGGCTGCCAGAAAGACAAAACTCTAACGGATGAGGATCTTCGGTCAGGACTCAAGTCCATTAGCTCAGTCGCCTCGGAGACTAAGCTCTTCATTACCCAGATCCGCCAGCAAAGAGTTACGAGAACATTTGCGGGCGAACATCTTAAGTATCTGCGTGATCAAAATGAGGAGACGCTGCACGACCTGACACAGGCTTCTGAAACCAGCGCACCTTCTTTCTCATTCTCATCATCGTCGCAGCCCTCGCCACGTTTCCGCTCATGATCCTCACTCACTCCGGAAGGCCCTGAGTTGGTGAGCGCCTTTCCTTCCCTTTCGTGGAGCTGTCCGGCGATCATATAAATCAGGTGGCTTTGGCCGAGAACTGGAGGTTCCGCGCCGCTCGTTATATTGGTGGCGGTCGGGTCTGGCAGGGACGCACTGTAACAGGGCACGGCTTCAGCCGTGCCGCAAACCCGCATAATAAGATGGGCTTTAGCCCCTGAGGTTACCCTTCGTAAATTTTGCATAACACGAGGAGCACATCATGCACGCAGAAGGAACATTTGAAGTGAAGACCGCCCCGCTCCCTGCCGACGAGGCAATCGCCGCAACCTCCATCGGCCGCTATTCGCTCGACAAGCTATATCGCGGCGATCTTGAGGCGGCCAGCGCGGGAGAGATGCTCGGCGCAGGCAATCCCACCGCGGGAACTGCCGGCTATGTTGCTATCGAAGAAGTCAATGGAACTCTGCACGGCAAGAATGGTTCCTTCGCTCTGCAGCACTTCGGCACCATGGACCACGGCAAATTTGGACTGAAAGTTTCAGTCGTACCCGGCTCCGCCACAGGCGAACTCGCCGGCATTTCGGGTGAATTGACGATCATCATCGACGCCGGCATGCACTCCTACAAGTTCGACTACACTTTGCCTGACGCTCCGCAATGACAGCACCTTCACAGGCCCGCCGTTGTTCAGATAAACGAGACATGCGTCGTCTGGTACAGCGCCCATGAGTCACGGCGACACTTCAAATCATCTCAAGATCGAGGACAGAGTGAACAACTCCACAAAGGTAACCAGGAGCCGGTTTGAAATCGAGCAGGATGGCCAGACCAGCTATCTTGAATTCGAAACGGACGGTCATGGCTGGATGACCATCTGGCATACAGAAGTCGCCAAGAGCCTTCGCGGTAAAGGCATTGGACTCGAGCTAGTCACCACCGCTTTTCAATACGCGAAAGAGAATGATCTTCGAGTCGACGTAATCTGTCCTCTCGCCAACCACCTCGTCCAGAAACATCCCGAATTCCAAGCCCTGCTCGGAAAGAAATAGCGAGCCTCGAAAATCGTACATTGAGCTGGAACTGCGGACCGGGTCATAGTGGCATACCAGCAATTTCCGATTAGCTGATGATGCGCTCGGCTCGCGGTATACAAGCTGTTCGTGGGGCTTCAGCCGACAGAGAAACCAATCCAAATAGACGGGGGCCTTTGCCCCTGAAGAAACGCGATCCCGTCCATTCCTCTTTGGACCAAAGCCCAATTCGATCAGACCTAACTTTGTTTTAGAGCATCATGATTCAGCTCTTCTTCGCCGTTACCGCAGCTCCCCAGCTTCCATCCGCGGTGCCAAACGTGAAATCGATCTGACCCGCCGTGATCTTGCCTTTATAGGTCAGCGCGTAGGTCTGCCCCTGGTAATCCGTATTCAGCCAGAATGTAACCGTATCGCCTTCGATCTTGCCATCGTGAATATCGACGGGCGCTGGCCCCATGCCTTCCACCGTGCCGGTGACGCCGCTTTCTGAGCTCTTCAGATTAAACGTCACCGGCGTCGCCGTCCCATTGAAGTCCCATTCGCCTTTCCAGACTCCGGTTACATCATTCGTGAACGGCGGAGGAGCGACGGGAACGTCTCTCTTCACCGTCAGCGTTGTTCCCCAGCTGCCATCCTCGGTTCCGAACGAAAAGTCGATCTGGTCGGTCGTCATTTTGCCGTTGTACAACAGCTTGTAAGTCGTCCCCTCGTAGTCGGTGTTGATCCAGAATGTAATCTTGTCGCCATCCACCTTGCCGTCGTGAATATCTACCGGCGAAGTGGGAAGACCTTCCATCGTGCCGCTCAGCGCACTTCCCGTATTGGTCAGGTTGAGCGTGACAGGCACTGCGTTTCCGTTGTAATCGAACGCGCCCTTCCACGTGCCGGTCAGGTCGGCCGCGTGCGCGCCTGCCACTACAGTCATCAGAACAAAGAGAAGCCCCGTAAGACGCAAGATTGCTTTCATCCAGTTCCCCCAAAAAGTAACAGCCGAGTGTAGCACAAGCCTGTTTTGAAAAGAGCTTGCTTGAAGCCCCTCGCCGGCAACCCCTACCATGGAGGCATGCCTCAGTTCCCTGCCGGCCAGACCCTGCTCATCGACGCCGATGACACGTTGTGGGAAAACAACATCTACTTTGAGCGGGCCATTGCCGCCTTCATCAGCTATCTCAACCACCACACCTACTCGCCCGCCGAGGTGCGCCAGGCCCTCAACGCCGTCGAGCGCGAAACCATCCTCGCCCACGGCTACGGCCTCACCAGCTTTACCCGCTCGCTGGTCACTTGCTTTGAGCGCCTCAGCTCCGATGTTGTTACCGAAGACAAGGCCGAGCAAGTCCTCGGCTTCGCGCGCGCCATCTCCGAACAGGAGATCGAACTGCTTCCCGGCGTCGCTGAAACCCTGGCCGAACTGGCCACGCGCCACCACCTGATTCTCATGACCAAAGGCAATCACGCGGAACAGGCCGACAAGCTATCCCGCTCCGGACTTGCCGCGCATTTCTCCGCCGTCGAGATCGTCGCCGAAAAAGATCCCGCCACCTACCACGCCGTCATCGCCCGTCACGAGCTCAAGCCGCACACCAGCTGGATGATCGGCAACAGCCCCAAGAGCGACATCAATCCCGCCCTGGCTGCCGGGCTCCATGCCGTCTTCCTCTTCCACGAAAACACCTGGATCCTCGAACACGCCGAAGTCTCCGCCCCGCCCCCCGGCCAGTACCTCATCGAACTCGATTCCTTCTCAAAATTGTCCGGCCTGTTCTAGTGGTCTCCGCCACACAGATGATCATTTATGTGTTTTGAAAGGGCACGACTTTAGTCGTGCCGCAAACAGCCCGAAATGAGCGAGGCTTTAGCCACTGAGGGATGCCTTTCGACAAATCAACTCCTCTTCGAGCCGTGTATAAATGATGTTGTTTCTGGCGACCTACACTAGAACCGCCGCCTTGTCCAACCTTATCCAACCTTGTCCAGCACTTATCCCCTCATTTCCGGTACCGCTGACGCCCTTATTTCTTGACTCGCCCAATGCCCTTCTGGTCTACTGCCAACAACGTCATGCTTCGCTCCAGCGCCAACACGGACCTTTTTTCCGGCCACATCGGCGCCATTTCCATTCCCGCCATTCGAATTACCAGCTACAACGTGCGCGCGGGAAAAAGAGCCTGACCAACCGGATTTAGCTGAACCAGCAGAACCCAGGCCACCACCCGCAAACGCGGCTGGTGGTTTTTTCATTTGCGCCTTTTCCCTGTTGTCGAGGAGAACGATTTGGAACCCGTAAGTCTATCCAGCATCCAGACAGCCCGCGCGCGTATCGGCGAGGCCATTCATGTCTCGCCCTGCCAGCTCTCGCACCACCTTTCCCAGCTCACCGGTCTGCCTCTCCATCTCAAGCTCGAAAACCTGCAGCGTACTGGCTCCTTTAAAGAACGCGGCGCTCTCAACAA
>WNGR01004911.1_pt1 | contig 14387 bp, 21 predicted proteins | sample 5407581 | NCBI WGS metagenome assembly WNGR01 (sample SAMN13153383, study PRJNA577476) | soil metagenome | isolation source: 80 cm soil or saprolite under Garry oak tree replicate 2 | place: USA:California | collected 2016-06-15
CGGCACAATACAGTCAGGAACCAAGTACAGTACCATGACTCACAGATAACAAGTCCAGACCGAGTCCAGAACTCTCGATATCAACCATGAGGTGGCCTAGAAGCAGCGCCCACTGTATCGTCCAATCAGACCACTATCCGCTATCAGTATCCGGCGCGCATACAGTGCCCACTTATCTCAGTCCATAGATAAGGGCCTAGTCTTGCCCAGACTGCAGATCACGCACTTGATCACATGACCGCGAAACTCCTATTCTTCACGCATCATCCTGCTCACTCTCAGGAGGGGATGTGCTCACATATCTGACGTAAACTCCATTCAGTCCAGTCATCCTTTCCATGATGCCGTCCTCACTCTTGATCCATTTATCTGCGCTTTCAGCCTTCTGCTTGCACTTTGCTGTCTGTCGGTTACATGGGGCTAGTTCCGTGACATATGGCACCAAGAGCTAGCCAGAAGTACCAAGCACGTCTAGTAAGGGAGGTCAATGGATTTGGATAGCAGTCCAGTGTGAAAGGGCCAGGGATAACACAGCACGAGAAGGAGAGATCAATAACTTGATGCTTGTAGCCAGATGCGTTGCAGCCCACAGAAGAGAACAACTCTGTAAAATTTGATCATAGTATTCACATATTCACACTCACAACAATGAGATGTTACGGATTCACCCCTGCCTACATGTGCCAGAGCCATCTACCATGAAGAGTCACATGAAGAACCACCTGCAGACCTCCCAAGCAAGGAGGATATCTGCTTCTGGACCTATGGAGACAAGAAAGATGAAGAAACAGTGAGTAGGATGCTAGACCTACTGGAAGATGCCGAAGATGCCAAGAAGCCATATTCCATATGCGGATGCATAATAGAACTTGGAGAAGATGAAGAAATAGGTGATTAGCTAAGTGGAGCCCAGCCCCTAGGATATATCGGGTGCTAACTACATAAGCAATGGGCTATCGTGGGAACCAATGGATGGAAGACCGTCAAAGGGGTGCGCTGCCCATGGAAAGGCATGGAAAGCTCTGGAAGAGTCTGGATAGTGTTATCTATGGTTTGTGCCTGAATATTGATGGATGACTGAGCAATTGTATGCCTCATGTCTCTTATCTTGCCTCATTGCTGTTTCAGTGCCCTATTAGGATAGGAGGACTTACTTATCATTACGCATAGTTGCTTACTCTTCGCTTACTAATTGCTTACTGATCATGACTCACTATGCTTACCATATGCTAGTGTTTGTCTATATAAGCTGTAGTATAGTCACTGGTAGTTCCCCAGCTTGACTTCTTGTATTCTACCGCAGAAGTACTAGAGTGTCTATAGCAGAAGCCTCTTCCCTTCACTCTTACCCAGTGTGGCTTGTCTCTTTCTCCTCTATCGAAGACTATTCTACATCGATGATGCCATTACTCAACTGTTGGGTCACCCATCTAGTGCAAGTAGTAACTGATTGTTTGGCAAACCGCCTAAGTCAGGCAGACGTTCCGTGGTAATGTAACATGAGAGCAACACCATGAAATCATGTTGTGGATGCAGTCGTATTCAGGATTATTCACTTGCATTGAATAATCTGGATCTCCACACAATATAGTTTGAGCGGAATCTACACAATTCATTCACCACACAATCACTTCAATTGCACTCAACCCCATCCCTTTTCATTCACCAGGATTCTCACTGGGACTAAACCTTAAGGCCAGTGCAGAGCAGTCTGGACTGTGAGATCTCTGTGAAAAGTATGCAACTGTAATCACTGCACACAAAGCAGAGTTTTCAGTCAAATAAAACCCTTAGAAAACTATGTGGAGTGTTAGCCACTTATCAGGGTTTATTTTTTCAAAAAACCTCGAAAAAAGAGTTTAAGTCTGATTTGGGGTGGCATGACAGAAAGAAAACTCTATAAAAAAACTTAAAGTTTTATTTCCACCCAAAAAGAGATTCAAACTCTTCTTGTCCCACAGATCAGTCTGAACAATCAAGTCTTTTGTTTGGGTTGATCATGTGATCTGTGGGACTCTGGAGAGTTTGACTCTTTTTTCTGGTGGAAATGAAACTTTAAGTTTTTTTATAGAGTTTTCTTTCTGTCATGCCACCCAAATCAAACTTAAACTCTTTTTTCGAAGTTTTTTGAAAAAATCAAGCCTGATAAGTGGTTAACACTCCACTGGGTTTTCTAAGGGTTTTATTTGACTGGAAACTCTGCTTTGCATGCAGTGAATTGAAGCTGGGATTCCTGGTAATCAGACCCGGGCCCAAACACTGGCACACGCCCCATTCATTCGCCCACGCACAGAGACTCGGAGCATACAGTACCAGCTGTATCTAACAAGTCTATCGTGTAAGTGGATTTTCTTGAAGTGTCTTTCTTGCGGCTTCCTTCAAGTTGTCGCATCCTCGGAGACTGCCCAGTGCCCACAAGTGTAGCCAGGCTATATAGCAAGCACATTCGACGAATGCGGAGATTGTCGCTGCTGCAGTTCCGGACTCCTCATGGTCTGGTTCCGATCACGACCCGAGCCCTCGCCGCGTCCTGGTGCCCGAATTACCGGGTCAGCGGTAAGGGCCGAAGGTGTTCTTTTGTCTCTAGGATTTCCTAATTCTCAAGACGTCGAACGTAGGACTGTGGGGTGAAGAAGCATTACCTATCGAGGCTTCACTTTGTTAGGTGCAACGAGGCATATTGGACGGGCAAGGAGTGTACAACGGGCCTTCTGTTGGAGTATGCCAGATGCGCAAGTGAACGTGACAGGTTCGTCTCTATTGATCCGACACTACACTCATTGCTCCCGCGCTGATAGCTGTCATTGGCCGCCCTGTCAAAGATCACAAAGATTATGATTATGGCTGGCATACACGATACAACGCTGTCGAGTGCACTCCTGTGCCTATCCAGAAGAACAAGGTTTTGGGTGTACAGTTGTTCTCAAGTTGGTTATCCGTGTCGTCCACAGAACCGATCGTCAAAATCAGGGCACCTCCGAGGACGCTCTCCGATCGTGGGTGCGAGCAATCGTGAACACGTCACAGTGGGCCTCTGTTCAAGCCATATTTCCCAATGCATCAATCGCGTAAATTTTACTTCCCTGCTTCCGGTCTTAGGCTAGACTGGCATGATACTGTACTTTCTTGTTACTCCCATGCATCATTGCATCAAAGTGTCGCGTTCATCGTTATCCTCTTAAGTCTTACAGCTCATCACTTCGCAGTGCTCGACTTGGCGCCCGACCTCCATTTGCTGCTGCCGCGTCTTCGCAATCCTTCCCAAAAGTTTTCACTGTGATTTATCACTGCTATTGTTGCAGATTAATCGGTTTTAGAATTCTGTACGTATTATTCCACTCTTATGCGATAGCAGAAAAACACTACGTAACGAAGGTGGCTGACTGAGATGAGCAGACCAAACTAGATAGCAGGAACGACGGCGGGTATAGTGTGAAAGCGTACAATACGGAGTGTGGAGTACGACAAAGAAAACAGAAAAAAATCCGGCCGTGTGCAGCACAAGCAAGCGGAACTAGTAAAGCCATTCAGTTCGGCTCGGGAATAGCCGCTTTGCGTGCGACGACGTAGCCCACTGTCCTGTACCAATGGCTAACGGACCTCCACGCCACGACAGGCCAAACCTCATGCTTTCGAGGGATCCGGGAGCGCAACATCCATGTACCGAGCTTGCTCTTGATCTCGGAAAAACGGGAAACGACTTCATCCATGTTAGGGCGCTTCCCAGGATCTTCTTGGACCATGTCGGTGATAAGTGGCTCTATGAACTCGAACCCTTTACGTTTCTGAGTTCTAGGTCAGGAAGATGTATCATAGAAGGGTCTGGGACACAGACCTTTATGTAATCTTGGCGGACCAAGTTTCCGAGGTAGTATACGTCGGTGGGAAACGGGTTGCATGGTGTCTTACCGTCCCGGTGTTCCGGCGCCGACTTATCGCCACCTTGTAGGGGCTGGTCGAGAGGTGGGCCCGCAGCAGGATCGTATCGGCGGGAAAGTCCGAAATCAATGAGGAGGTATCTCGTTGGGCGCCAGGTCCGCGAATATCCCTTAGCCTTGCGGCGAAAATCTTTACTTCGCTTCCTGTTGACGGGGTGGAAAGACTCGGGATACATATTCGTTGGGTCAAACATGATGTTCTCCCACGTGCAGTCCCTACCAAAGATCACATTAGGAAGAGCAGTTGAGAGGACACAACAGTGAATATACCGATGGGCGACGTGATTTGTATGCATGAATTGTACCCCCTTGTGAAATGAGCGACTTAACAACATCATGGGAGGAAACGTACCTCGCATATTTGCGCGAAGAAAGTGACAAACTCTCCGTACGTTCGAAGCGGAGGGTCGTAAAACGGACGTAGCAGGGGTTGCACCATGATAGGATCCTCATTTGGTAGTTGAACGACATCTAGCAACCGCGCACAGTGGTTTCTTGGGTCCGAAGAAAGAGGCTCCGTGGAGAAAAGCTTGTTAATTTGAAGCTCGTAAGGACCCTCTTCTCTGGGGAGCCGTTTCAACATCACAGATCTTCCGTCAGAGATCCGAGTTGCGTCCATGCACACGCGTAGCTGAAAGTCCGTGAGCGCGAGCACCCAGAGCAAAGGCATCGACACTAACTGCCTGGGCCTGACCGTCTTCAAAATTAAGAAGGCGCTTGTCCGTCCCAACCCACGACGGCTTCCACCCAGGTCGGTAGCGAGGCCTGAGCATGTACCCAGCACGCTCCAGGGCCTCTTGCTGTTCAACCCACCAAATTTCAGGGCCATCGATTTCTCCATTCCATGCGCTAGGATTCAGAAAGTCTGGAGACAATTCTGACATCTAGAATGAGAAAGGAAAGAGAAGGCGTAACGTTGGGCTTGGTCAAGGTTGCCAACCACAGTCGCGGTCATGTCGTAAATTGTATATATTCGGATACCCCCGGAAAATCTGGTGCAACATGACGTAATCTTTTGTCCCAAAATTCCGGATTGGATTATAACCATTATAACCCTAAGTATAATTATAAATACTTTATAAATATATTATAATTGTCTACTTAGGGTTATAATAGTTATAATCCATTCCGGAATTTTGGGAAATTATCTCGTATCTTCCTGTCTTTTGAATAACAATACTGGGGAATCCCGACTGCGAGGCGCCAGCATCACCTCAGTTGTCATAAGTTACTTAAGATTTACTACCCCCACGGTATTGGGTTCCCCATCCCCCCTCTTTCTGATTATCAAGTTCTGCAGGCTCGGATTACTCCACATATACCATTCCATGTCTACTGCACAGTCCCCGGACCTCGCCCCTCACATTATCAATGGTGCTTACGAGGTGGCGGATCACCATGTTGGGAAGAGCCTCGTCGACGTGATCAGGAACTGTTTTACGAGTGGCAAAATACGGGGTGGCGACTATTTCTTGGGTCGATCGCGGAGTTTGCTTCAACAATATAATCCGGCACTACCATCCAATGACCGAAATGCTATTTACTTTCAACTCAGGATGTGAGGTTTGCGAAGCTCATTTGGGGCATGACTGAGGCTCAATGGGACAGGACGATACGTGCGAAGGAGAGTTTGCAAAGGGCCAATGGCTCTGTATTTCAAAGGCGTTCCCTGGCCAAAGAATACAGGCAGGTTGCTAAACACCTATTCATCATCGTCGAGGTAAGTATTTACCGTGACCATGGAATACGACTTGATTCTCTGTAGCGTGCATCTCATCGAGTCGCCGACAACAGTCTTTTGACCCAGCTTTCTGCAGCATCGGACGGGAGAGGTACGCTCGCTCGCTCACTCGCTCATTTTCAAAGACTTAACGCAAAGTACTAGCCACTCAACCCCCAATAGGAACCACTAGCACCCTCAGCAACCCCTTCAGCGACTCCCATGAGGTATCTTCGCTGGCTGATGTAGACGTCGGCAATCTGAACCAAGTGGAGATGTCCGTATTTGAGTCAGAAGCTACAGGCGGTCAGTTTATGTATCTGTCGTGGTGTTGATAACGAGTCTGATCATGTCTCTAGAAGCGACTGTCGTCCTTGACCTGCACGGTCGGGATACATCTACACAGCAAGTCGTTGCCACATTTTCACCCGAAGTCATCGTGGGCGACGAGATACACGGGGTTGGTGAGTCGCTCTCCCTTGATAAACCGTTTTGAGGCTGATTTGTTGACCAGGTGAATCGGCCTCAATCTACTCTGGTGAACTCTATGGCCATTCAGAGGCAGGTGACGACGCAGGTCGATAAATGGAGCGGGCAGCGGATCTTGCCCAGCGCGGTACTTGAGGTGTTTTCTTTGTTTGTGCTGCACATAATACCCTGCCAGTGTATAATAGACTTTATTATATTTTTCAACCTCGTGAGGGGGTGATAGTATTATGACTACAGGAGAAAAAAATAAACACGAGCCAGTAGATACCCCGCTGGAGTTGACCGCCTCACTCACAGCCCTCTCTTTACCGACGAACACCCGACACAGAGTCCAATATGCGCAATAGGCAGCGGTGCCCGCTAGCCGGGAAGCGCTACAAGAGTACGGCGGGGAAAGGAAGAAACGAATGGCCAACAGAATGTACGGAACGCCCAGGGCGTGGGCCAGCCACGGGATGCCGTTGAGGATCGAGCCAATAAGTCTGGAAACGATCATGTAAATGGTACCGTTGGGCATAAGTGGGGTCAGTATCATCCCAAACTTGTTCGTAGCACAGGGAGGCAGTAGGGGTGGGATGGGTTGGGTACCGGGGGGGGGGAGAACCTCACGCCCAACCAGGGCAGCCTGACCCTGTCATTCGCCACATGGCAATTCATTTACCCGTGTGCTCTTTTTTTTCTCTCGCATTTTCGTATTAAACCCCTTACAGTAAGGCATCGATGCCCCAGATAAGAGCCCTCTTTCCACTCGCATAATTGATCCCACCAAACTCGCGCAGGCCCGACGTAAGGGAGCACATAAGTAGGCATCGAACCCACAGCCCCACTGTCTTGGCAACTGTATATTGAATGGCGCGGAAACACGCCAGAGTGCATGTACGAGACGCCGTTGTAGCCGATACGACCTGGACGTCTTTTGTTTACTTTTGTCCGCTTTGGGGAAGCATGGAGCGCCATCATAAACGCAACCGATGGGGAACTTGAACTACGCCAGCTAAAAATGACCAGGTGTTATTGATACATAATGTGATCGAAGATTCGGTTGGATATGTGACACCAGGAGGTAGGAAAGACAATACCATGCCGTTCGATTTGCGAGGCGGTTGAACGACCTCGCACCGAATAGTGAAAACATTCGGACGAGAGGTATGGCAGCATAATAGGGCGTACTGTACTAGGGTAGCCAAACAACTGATTGCCCAGAGCGTCTTGGGACCAACTCATTTCCAGTGATGGGAATTTCGGACTCCGATGGATTTTCCTCAGTGCGCTGTCAACGTGTCAACGTTGTCAACCCCCAAATACGACGACTTAAACACTGCGACCACCATCTGGCTTTTTTTTCTTTTCCCTGTCGATCGTTAGCCTCTGGCGCCTGTCAAATGACCTCCCCAAAACTACCCACACTCACCCTCCCGTGGTAGCGAACACCTCTTCGGCTTAACGGATCACTACGTGTCGAGATATCAAATCCGGTCACGGGCACTTGAGCACGCTCTTTGATTCGTCGATGTTTGTCCCCGAAAACCGTCAGGGCATTGCGCCTATACACCAGCATTCCTTCGTTTCCTTTGTTTGTAAATGTGCGGGATGGCAGTACGTCAGTGATAGATCAAGGTGACAGCGGAAGCCACCTGAAGTCCTGATTGTATTTTGTCAGCTGCAAGGCGCTCTTTTCTTCCGCGCAGTCGACCTACCCGTTCTCCCACTGGTGCTGATCGAACCTGGAAACAAGCAGAACTCTAAAAACCCGAAGGCCCCGATTCTTAGTCGTAACAGGACCACCAAGCATCGGCGCTTGTACATACCCCATTTTCGTCACACGCAGCAGTTCGTCAAAGAACGATCTGTATGCTGGACATACTACGCACTCCGGTTTCCTTTGCGGTGAGTTTCAATCAACGTTCGCCGTCGTGCTACCCTTCGCCCTCTGGCCCGATCATTTGCACCATGCCGTTGTCGATAACCTCAACAAAGTCGTCGTCGAGACATTCAAGGTCGATGCTTGCCGGCGACCTGATGGGGGGACAGTGTGGAGCAGCTGTCGTTTCTTGTGGCGACGTCATGCAATGTCGTGCGTCTTTGTCTCTAGATAAGAACATGAGTGTGTGTCACTGGCTGCTGAAGAAAGAAATCATACTGTAAAAGACCCCTGCTGCTTGAGAACCAACCTGTTGGCCACAGCCGTGATTTTGTTTTCTCTCTGTTTCCGCGCAGCTCCGACGGGAGGCTTTACCGTAACGGGAAGTCTGACTTAAACCCCCGACTCGTCCAAACTCCGCACTAGCGTGGGGGTGAGCTGGAAATCCCGCTTCGCCACTCACACAGCGCACACGCAAGTCTACATGGATTATCTTGGAGTGTTACTCGCTTGCGGCTTTCTTCAAGTTGCTGCATCCTCACAGACTGCCCACAAGTTAACCAAGCTGTAGCCAGCATATTCGACGAATGGGGAAGTTGTCGCTGCTGCGGTTCCCGGGTTCCTCATGGTCGGGTTTCGATCACGACTCGAGCTCACGCTGCATCCTGGTGCCCAAGTTACCGGGTTGGTGGTAAGAACCGTCGAAGGGAGGACTGTAGGCGAAGAAGCATGCCTATCGGATCCTTCACTTTGTTGAGTTCAACGAGGCGTACTAAACCGGCCGGGGGTGTGCAACGAGCCTTCAATTGGCAGCATGCCAGATCTTGTGCCAGTGATCAGCCAGACGGGTTCATCCCTACTGATGTACATTGATGCAGTCGTTCCCTCCGCGCTGATGGCTGTGTTTGTACACTCTGTCAAAGATTACAGAACCCGGGCCCTGAGTCATGTCACTTTTCTCTTACTCGTAGGCAAAGTCGATGTTGATTGTCTCGAAGTGCGTCGGCAAACAATAAAGAACTGTCTCTAAGTACATGAAACCCGTACCAATTGTCCCTACAGTTATTGCTTTGTTTCCCCATGCCTAGACAACCGATCCATAATTATGGTGGTGACAGATGGGGAAAACCCACCGATGAGATGCGGGTATTGGCAACAAACACACTGCGTTCTCATTTATGTCTTGTAGTATTCATCTTCATCTTCACTCATGCATTGAACCGCACAGGTTCCTCTTGTGTCAAGCCTCTTGTTCCTCCAATTTCACTCCCGGGAAAGGAAGCAGGCGCCCAGCTTTGGCGGGATCGGCACCAGGTCTCTGAGGTGTGAATCGGCACTGTATCTGTTGGAAAACAATACCGTGACTTAGCGACTGGGAATACGGACAGCGAGGCACTAGCATCCCCTCTTTTAAGATTTACGACCCCCATGGTATTGAGCGAAGCCATTGTGGGCGACAGAGAGTGTGAGCTGGCCTCACTTAAGACACCGTTTTGAGGCTGATTTGTTGACTAGGTGATAGGGTTTCAATACTTTCTGGCCATGAACTCTTTGGCTATCATTCAGAGATCGATGATGGGACAATAAATGAAACAGATAGTGGGTCTTGTACCGCCCGCCGTACTTGACGCGATTCTAGTACCTGATACTTCGCCAGTGTATTTCTTTCGTGTAGGGGGAAGGAGTGCCAGTCTTCCGACTACAGGAAAAATAAAGAACCATAAACTAGTAAACGTACCCTGCTGGATTTGACCACCTCATCCATACCCCTCTCTCCCTTCACTGACGAACACCTGACGTGAGTCTGATATGGCCAGTGGGCAATGGTGCCCGCGAACCGGTAAACTCGACGAAAGTACAGCAGTAGGAAGGAAGACGAGCGGTCAAAGGAATGTGCCGGACGTCAGGTGCGTGGGCCCGTGGGGTCTGGTTACTGGGACGCTGTTGAGTGAGGGTCAAGCCGGTAAATCTGGGAAAGGGACATGTTATCGTTGGGCTTAAGTGAGGTCGGTGTCGTCCCAAATTCGTTCGTAGCGCAAGGGGATGGTTGGGGGAGGGTGGAGGTGCCCATGCAGGGCGACCCGACCCCGTAGTAGTTCGCCACACGGCAATTTGCTTACACACGCGCCCCCCCTTTTTTCGTATCGGGTATCAGGCCTGCCCTTCATCGATGCTTCAAATAAAAGCCCTCTTTCCGCTGGCACAATTGATCTTACTGAATTCCCGCAGGCTCGACGTAAGAGGGGAGAGCACATAGGCAGGCATCGGACCCACAGCCCCACTGCCTTGATACAACCTCGGACCTTTTTTGTTTGCTCTTGTTCGCAGTCGGGAAACATGGAGCTCCCATCACAAAACGCAATAGAATGGGGAACTACGAGCCAAAATTGACCGGATGTTATTGATACATTGTGTGATTGTAGATTCAGTTGAACATGCCAGTAGTTGGCCATCTGGCACCAGGATGCAGGAAGGACAACGCAGGAAGGACAACACCGTTCGATGTGTGAGGCGGTGTAAGAACCTCACACCGAGTCGTGAAAATATTTGAATGAGAGATATGACATGATAGGGCATACACTCCGGGGGTAGCCAAACAGCCAAACAAGTCTGGTCCTGAGCATCCTGGGACGACGAACCCGTTTTGAGCAATGTGGGAATTTCGGACTCCGATGGATTTTCTTGATCGTGCGTTTTCAGCAGTGCGCCACCAATTATCCAAATATGACGACGACAAACACTGCGGCCACCATCTACTGTATCCCTTTTTTCCATCGTTCGTTAGTCTCTGGCGCCTATCAGATGACCCTCCAAAAAACTACCCACATTCACCCTCCCACAATAGTGAACACCTCTCGACAACGACAACATTAAATCGTTATAACCCCTTCCGGAATTTTGGGACATGCACACTGCATGTAAAGCAGCATTTACGGCAAATGCAGCGGTCAGAGCGATGCAAAGTTACCATAGCTCTTACATAATAGGAAAACAAAAACGGTGGTGTGATACTTTAGTAAATTATCCTAAGATTCTCTGCCAGTCCAGTTCCGGACCATTTACTTGTCACTAGTACAATAGTCTTCCAGTCACTGACAATCCATTTGTTTTCGGAATTGACGAGACGGCCGCTTCTTTCCACCTATGAGATGAATCTCTAGCGTCTTGTCGGGATGCGTACTATTTATTTAGTACTATAGACATGGCTACTTTTCATTGACCACCTCCCTACTCCACCTTTTGAATATCCTACCGCTCAACTCAATGGCCGACTAGTACGACTACCTTTCTCTTAATTCTACCCAGATTACTGGGACAATCTCTGATGATGTCGCTGATAATCTCAATAGTGCCCACCATTTTGGTGATCTTAGGATAAAGCATTCTGGCGATGCCTACATGGACATGACGTGCATCTTGCTTGCTGGAGAGTTTAAACGATTGTCCAAAGGGGCTGACCTCATCGTCAAGGTGCAACCCCTACCACCGCAAAGGGAGCCTATCCTGACCTTCATGTAGAGAGCATCGGATCGAGCTTTCGACTATAGTCTACTTGACGCTATTCACTCCGAATTTGATAAGTGAATTTTTGTGCAGCACATTTGGAGCAGGCTGACCGACGCTTAAAGGGACAGAGCGGCAGATATGAAAGAGAATTTGGAAGATGCCTATGGCTCTAGATCTCAAAGACATGTCCTGGCGAGACCGTACAAGCGGCGTGTCTCTAAACACGCGTTCAGAATCGCCACCGAGGTAACTTTTTGTCACTAGCATAATTATGCGACTTTATTCTCCGTAGCATGCCTCTGGTCAAGCTGCCGACAACCTTCTCACCCCGATTTCCAAGGTCGTGGGTGAGGCGGGTACGCTCGCTCCCTCACGCAATCATTTACAATGGGTTAACGCACTACTAGCCACTAGTCCACCCGCAACCGGAACCGTTAGCCTCAGCAATGATTCCCGTTCGAAACCTACGCCGACTGATGTAGATATTGATGACCCGAACCCGGCAGAGATATCCACATTTCAGCCAGAAGTTATAGGTCTGTCTGCGATCTCTTTTGCAGCGTTGGTGACGAGGCTGATTGTGTCTCTAAAAGTGGCCGTCGTCCCAGAGCCGCATGGTCGGGATGCATTCACACAGCAAGTCACTGCGGTATATCCACCTCATCCCGTCACGGACTACGAGGAATACAGAGAGGGTGAGCTTTCCTCACCTGATAAACCATTTGAGGCTGATTTGTTGACCAGATGAAACGGTTTCAACCCATGAACACTTTGGCTCTAATTCAGAGACTAGTGACGAGTCGATGAACGAAGCGGGTAGCGTGTTTTGCACAGTGTCGTACTGGACGTATTTCTTCTGTGGGCTAGTACCTCGTACCCTCACCAGTGCATTGTAGACTTCATTGTATTTTATCTTACTTGTACGGGGGGGAAGGGGGTGCCGGTCTTCTGACTACACTGGCAGGACAATAGTAAAGAACAATCTAGTAGACGCACCCTGCTGAATTTGACCACCTCACCCACACCTCTCCCTTTACTGACGAACACCCGACATGAGTCCAATACGACCAGTGGGCAACAGTGCGAACCGGTTAACCCGACGAAAGTATGGCTGTGGGAAGTAAGACGAGACGAGCAGTGAAAGGAATGTGCTGGACGCCAAGTACGTGGGCCAATGGGGTCTGGTTACTGGGACGCCGTTGAGGGAGGGTCGAGCCAAAAAGGGTCATGTCACTGGTATCGTTGGGCCTAAGTGGGGTCGGTGTCGTCCCGAATTTGTTCGTAGCGCAAGGGGGGGGGTTGGGGGAGGGTCGTGAACCCATGCCTAACCAGGGCGACCTGACCCCGTAGTAACTTAGTTCGCCACGGTAATTCGCTTACAAACGCGCCCCTTTTTTCTTCTTCTTTCCTATCAGGTCCTTCATCGGTGCCACAAATAAGAGCCCTCTTTCCGCTCGCACAATTGATCCCACCGAACTCCCGCAGGCTCGACGTAAGGGGGACGAGCGCATAGGCCAGGCGTTGTAGCCCACAGCTCTGCTATCTTGGCAACTGTATATTGAATGGCGCTGTACGAGACGCCATCGCAGCTTATAGGTTTTTTTGTGTATTCTTGTTCACTTTGGGGAAGCATGGAGTGCTCGTCACAAATGCAACATATGGGGAATACGCTAGCCAGGAATGGCCGGGTGTTATTGATATATAATGTGATCGAAGATTCGGTTGGATATCTAGCACCACGAGGCAGGAAAGACAATACAGCCGATGTGCGAGGCGGTGTAACGACCTCACACCGAGTAGTGAAAATATTCGGACGAGAGGTATGAGATGATAAGGCGTACTAGGGTGGCCAGACAACCGATTGCCCAAGGCGTCTTGAAACGAACTGATGGGAATTGCGGAATCCGATGGATTTTCTCCAGTGCGCTGTCAACACCCCAAATACGACGACTTGAACGCTGTGGCCACCATCTATTTTTTTTGTCCCATATCGTGCGTTAGCCTCTGGCGCCTATCAGATGACTTCCCCAAAAACTACCTACACTCACCCTCCCGCGGTAGCGAGCACGGATCACTACGTGCCTAGATATCAAAATCCGTTCACAGGCACTTGAGCGCGTTGACTCACCACTATTCATCCTCGAAAATTGTCAGGGCGTTGTGTGCGATACTTGGTGCGATACAACAATCTGTACTCCCTTGTTTCCTCGGGTTTCAATTACGCAGGACAGCAATACGTCAGTGACAGATGAAATTGACAGCGAAAGCCCTGTGAGTCCTCATTGTCTGTTTTTTCTTCCGCAGACTGGCGCAGTCAACCCACTGATTGACCTAGAAACGAGGAGAACTCTAAAAACCCGAAAGGCTCGATAGTGTGACAGGAACACCGAGCATTGGCGCTCCTACGTGCTAGCGATCCGTCGAAGAACAATCTCTGTGTTATTGTCATTCGCTGACACGTGGATCAGCTCCTGGACATATTACGCATGCTGGTTTCCTTCGCGATAAGTTTCAGTCAACATTCGCTGTCGAGCTGTCGCGTGCCCTCCGCCCCTCTGGCTGGATCAAATCGCATAGGCCATTGTCAACGACCTCAACAAGGTCGCCGAAGGATTCAAGGGCGATGCCTGCCGGTGATCTGATGAGGGGACAATATCATCAGCAAAAAAACCCAAAACTTTTATTAACTTACCAAAGACGGAATCGCTTACGCAGATTTTAACACAATTTAAGCTTATATTATTATTATGATGGAATAATGATTGCTTGTGACCGGGCCACCGGACCTATTGTGCAAGATATAAGCGCTTACAATTCCGACGGCCAAACACGGTTAATTTGTAAGCACTTATAATTTCTGCACAAGTCTGAT
>WNGR01004912.1_pt1 | contig 14386 bp, 16 predicted proteins | sample 5407581 | NCBI WGS metagenome assembly WNGR01 (sample SAMN13153383, study PRJNA577476) | soil metagenome | isolation source: 80 cm soil or saprolite under Garry oak tree replicate 2 | place: USA:California | collected 2016-06-15
ACTTGGAAAAATGAAGAGGATGACTTTGGCTTGGGCTGGGTCGGCGCGATGGTTCCTGCGATGATGAGAAGTTTCGACGCCGTGTTCTCACGCTCCCGAGGGAATCCGGCGAGTTGTGTTCTACGCCGCACCGAGCTCGAGCGTCGTGCGGAAAGGGGCAGGGCACCTGATCAAGGCGACCGTGTGACTGGGCATCCTGTTCGCCCTACTGGTACTTCGAGTTCAGGGTGGGTGACTAGTCAGTAAATAACGCCCTTCCCTTGTCTTACTGACGTGGCCATAGCCAAGGAAACGGCAGCTCGGTGATGGTTGTGGTATTCGCTGACGCAATGTCCGCGAGTTCATACAATTGACTACTTGATCAATGAACACGTGGTTGCCGTCAGTGTCCCCGTGTGCGGCCATGTCCTACCCCCCTGCTCGCTGGTGGAGCGAGGAAATTTTCAAAGTTGGGATATCGGCATCTCACCATGTGCACACCATCTCGTGGTATATTTCGTTTATTTCCTGCATGCTGCACCCGACGTGTAAAGCACAATCCCGCACGTGGTGCGCCTATTACAGCTGCACAATCAACACTATCACCGCACCCCACGCGCCTGTTTTGGGAGATACAGTCATCCATCAGTTGGGCCCATAGGCCCGCTCAACGGCTCCTGCGTCGCAGTGAACCTAGCCCCTGCTGCACGTCCGCACCGGCTGCATCTGCGGAAGCAGTTTCTTAACTTGGCAATAATTGGCCAGCACGACAACCCCGCGACAGCGATCGTCGTTCGCTTCTCTCGATACGCTCACGCGGTCGCACGCTTCCTATTTTCCCTCGATTCCTGATAAGCGGTCTGGACTCCGCAGATGCAGACGCCTTCAACCGCACACCTCCGCTTTGACAGTCACGAGACTAAATAAAGGACGGGACAACAAAAGGAAGGCTGAAACGGAGTACTGAACAAAGGAGGGCTCGGGGATCGTGACAAGGAGTCGGATTGCCGCATGCTGAAGATGGTCGATCATGCAGAGAGTCCGCACGAATCGCCGTATTACGCCCCACATTCGCGCTTACATATCCTCTGGCCTCTCGGTCATCTCCTCTATCCTTCCCTTATCAACGTCTTCACTCAAGACAACACCTATACTCCCGATGAAATACCTACAACACTCGCATAAGTATAACGGTTGAGTACTTGTACTCAAGGACACTCACCTTCCATCAGCGGGGAAAGGAGATGACGATGCATCTGTCTCTGGTGTCTTGGACTTGAAGTGACGTACGAATTTCAAGGTTTCCACGAACTCGACCACATCCTGTCCCCGCAGGATGCGGACCCCTTCTAAAACTGCAGTGAGCTCGTTGTCGTGCACCTTTATCAGGTGGTCTTTTATTTTATAGGGACGCTTCCACTGGTAGGGGCAGAACGGGCATTGAAGCGGCAGACGCAGACCGTGTACTTCCCTAACGTGTCTCTCATGTTCTTGAAGTCGTTTAAAGGGTTTTCCGCATCGTTCGCAGCTATACTGCCCACTACCAGACGCGCTACCATGTCCGGGCGGCTCAGCTTCCTGGGCGTCTGTAAATAGTATCTCGGGCGGCGAAAACTGAGATGCATCGTTGGGGTGCACTTGGGTTTCCAAAAGCTGCGCTGCGCTTGCTTCGTCGTGTGGAGAACCAGGTAGACATTGCAGCTGACCCAAAGTGACAGATACGGATCTGAATTGTAATTGTATGGCAGGATCGGCATCCTAGATGCGCCGCGTCAGTGAGTCCAAATGCCCGGATGTAATGGGCCCCTCACCAGACAATATGCCCTCCAATCAAAGCTCGGCACATCCTCTGACCCCAAGAGGTAAGGGCTCGCACTCGGTGGTATTGAAGACATTACGGGATGCGGAAACTCAACTGGGGGACAACTATGAGTTGGCCTGCATCCATCCCGGTCGCGCGAGTTTTAAAAACAAAGCATAGTGGCACTCCACTGGAAAGGGAAAGGGAAAGGGCACTCTCGGGTGACCCGCAGGGGCACATCAGGGTGTACGCCGATTTTCGGGGGGCCATTTCGTGCGTCGCAGTTGATCGGCACCATCTTGCAGTAATGTCGGTGCCCTTCTCCTAGAGCCAGAGGTTCTAAATCGCGCAACTGGCACCAGCTAGATGACCACATGTTTCTATCCAATCCTGTCGGGTTGAGAGTGATCGTGGTGTGAACGGTAAATAATCAAAGTGATATTTCCAAATCAGGTTACTGTAACGTACGGACTCAACGAAGGCCGCATCGACTTGAAGGCCAGAGTCTGTCCCCGCTGGGGAATCTGGTCGTTGTTATGTGCCTTCCCCTCAGAGAGGGCAGAACCACAAACTTGAAGAGAACGGACATAACTCAGTTAAAGATAGGTCGGTGGCTGTTCGAAGTCACGTGGGGGGCGTCCATAATTCATTGCGGGCCTGGGGTGCTCACTCAGGCTGCCGCGTACTTGAGTAGTTTCAAGAGAAAAATAGAGGGTTGGCTGGCTAGGATGAGAATCGAACCTATTTGGATTTGTTGATCCTCTCATGCTTCCTACTTGCCCACGGAGCCCCACACTCTGCTCCGACGCCGCATTCCCGCCACTGCGGCAGCCATTCAAGCTATATCCAAGCCGCGTCCTGAGTCAACTTCAAGCATCCTCCGCTCATGGTTGCTGCGTTATCATAGTTGGACCCGCATTGTAACATTACTCCCACCGTCATTCTATTTATGGTATGCTCGGCTTTATTGCTTCTGTCAACGAGTGAAAGTATAACTTTTAGTATTTTAGATAGACTAGATTTTCGAGTACTACTCCATGTCAGTGACCCATGGGGCTTTACCGTGACGTCTACCGGCTCATCTTGCCCTCGGTCAACGGAGTGCCAGGTGCCAGTGTACCATTCAACACGCATTGATAGTCCCAAAAGAGGTTAAAATGAAGATAAGATAAAAATCCCTACACTGGCTCACGAAGGGCACTGGTCCCATTTCCGACATCCTAACCCTCCTTATGATCACGTGTGCCACCTGCATATCATGTCGGCAATCCATGGGCACGGTGCGCGTCCAAGGTTACGAACTGAAATGGACCACCCTGAGGCTAAGCCATGGGTGGCACGGTGCCCTCCCCAAGATAACGGCGTCAATGCGATCCCATCATTGCAGCGACTCCACAACCATTCATCACGAATGGTCGCTCATGCCCGACAATCCCGTGAACTTTCATGTATCATTACGTGACGCTACCGCTGAAACGACACGCCGCCGCGCTGCGGGCGACGACGGGGGTGCAATGGGTGCCCCACTCGTTTAGGAAAGGGATCGCAGGCGTCATGTGATGCACGACCTGGCACCAGAATTTGCGTCCGAGGTGCAAAGACAAAGATGAGCATGTTCAAGTTCCCGTATAGTACGCTCAACTCTGGTCGAGCATGGATACGGTGTTCATCCAAGACCAGAAGGTCTTGCTTTCCGTCACGCCAGCGCTCGAGTCGACCAAAACAACGAATACGAATGCGCAGCACAGAATGGCAGTCATAGGTTGTTGGCGTAAACCATGTTGAGTTCCCGTCAGTAGGACCGCAATACCGTGGTGCGAGATGACTTCTCTCAGTTGCTCCGTCTTCCGGGCTGGTTTGAAACTCTGATTTTCGGCTTTACAATTCTGCCATCACAACTCTTGCGATCTTTCCTGGTCTTCCAAACCTTCGTTAGATAGCTGCCAGCAACCCGTTGCAGCATCCGCTTTGACAGGAAAATCCGATGTTAGGAAAGCGCCCCCACCCACCGCATATATCACTGGCCTCTTCAGGTATGTGCGCGGCGTGAGTAGCCGGTCTGGTTTGTGGAAAGCGACACGATGGCGCCTCGTGGCTCAAAAGCTTCACTACCATTGGCAGCTGACAGTATGCTCAAAGGAGCGCTTATGATCTTATCTCCTGCGGAATGGTGAATGCTGTGACTTTCGGCAGAGGACGTACCCCACTACATTTTGATATGCGCACTCAACCTTCACGGGTTCTATGCATCTTCTTGTTTCACATCTGCATGGCCTTTGCATTCTAGGAGGGGTGCAACACCGCTGGCATTCGCTGACGACATTAACTTCACTGAGCCGTGTTCCCTGTTAGTAAAACTGATCACCCCATCGGAGCTACAGAGCTCCATATCCAGGTTCGAGAATAGATATTGCAGGACGCTGATTCTACGGCTCAGTGCATTTGATTCGCGGGCTGTGGTTATCCAATGGGAGACATCCGTTACCCTGGCCGGGTCACTGGGTCTTCGTTATCCCCCTTAGAGTGGCCACCAGTTGCGGTGTCTGTGGAACTAGGCAGGTGTTCGAACAGCGAGAGCGGACTTCGTATTCTCCCTGGAAGTGGCATTAGACATAGAGCAAGCAGCTGACTGCGGACACCGCCTATAGGTGGGTCACAAATGAGACACGCAGAGCGATCAGAGGGAGCTCACATGGCGCGCGGAGGAAAGGAGCTTAGCCACTCCGTGGCGGTTTGTTTTGCTAAGGAACTTGCCGGGACGCAAGGGTCACGCCACTAGCAGAGTTGTGCATTACTACCGATGAGTAAGGCCCTTGGATGCAGCCTGCGAATGGATGAATGGCGCTGACCAAACCGGACACTTGGCCCAGGCCCGTCCCGACTGTAGATGGACGGCCAATCACTCGGAGCATCGCCATCCAGTACGGTACCCTGCGAGACTTACTGTAGGCTGATGATGCTGATCTCGCTCAGCATCATATTGTCCCCTCCCGACTCGCACTGCCCGTCGATCGTGTTCGGGTCACCGACCCCTCGCCCTTCTAAGAAGACGGAAGCGGAAAGTAGCCCGCAGACCGTTGGCATTGCTTGGGGAGTGAATGAACGAGTTCTTGGTTGAGTCCGACTCCCACTAGATAGGGATGATGAAGGCCTCGCGCGACTCAATGGTGCTCCCGCTCTAATTAGTGGTGCCGTTGCGTGAGTACATGATGACGAGTGGATGAGCGGAAACTAGGGACCCCAAGGGGCTTCACAAAAGACGCGTGCGCTCCTCATGGGTAATAACGTTCCGACCACGAGGCGACGGCTGAATACTGTTTTGATATTCTGTTCAGTTCGCTGTCAAACGCCATTATCACTGCTTGCAATGGAAGTCAGTCTGGGGAGTCAAGGTGCATGACATATCCTAGATGACGCACAGAGGGCTGTTTGACGCGTCCCTCGAAGGTTGACAAAACGGCGCCACATGTCGGGAATGTGGAAAGCGCCGATAGTTGTTGTCGTAAAGAGGAACCGGCAAACGCCACGTATGAGAGACTGGAGTGAGTATGTTGGGTGGGAAAGGTCACCAATGGGACTTTTTATTCGTTGTAAGTAGTGGCAGTGAATCCCGAGGTCTCTGATAGAACCCGAGTGCTACACCTGTGTGGGACATGCATACAGTGGTACTTGATGGCTATGCTGGCACGATTTCCTGGGCCCGCGGTGCTACCACTGGCATGTGGTAAAATGCAACCATATCAACGTACAACATTATTTTCACTTGTCGTCTTATCAAAGTCCGCGAGCGATATTGGCACCATACCTGCTGACGCCATTGAGATCAACGGGATCGGGTAACAGTAACCACTATGAATAAGGGTATGAAACCACCAGTTAACTGGTCCCGAAATTGCCGTCATGAAGGGAATACTTTACCGCTCAATGTGTCAAGGAGGCCATGTTCCCAATTATAAGGCGCGGAATTTTGCAACATGGGTGTGGCGATAGTGACATTGGGGGCACTGACTAGACCGGTGACAGTTCCCTCTATGGGGTGTCCGCTTCGCAGAATCTTGACGGAGAATCGAGGAATCTCCAGTCGCTGCGCTACTGTACCCAGTGGCGCCTCATTCCTCACTGTCCTCACTGTCGTTCTCCGGCTGATTCTCTGGCTTACGGGTCTATTGGCACTGCCTTATTCGATCAGTTTTGGTTTTGTTTGTCCATAAGGAAGCTGTTTAGTCAGCATGATTACAAGGCGGCTTGGAGTTTCTAGGAGTGTAGTGGTTTGGTTTGGCACGCTTACAAGTAGGTTGATTAAATTGGAACGCCCTTACTGTAGTGGTTTTAATTTCGTCTGGCACTTGAATCACCGCCTGACTTTCCCTCGGAAGAGCGTCCATAATCTGTCCCAAACGACTCCCGATGCGCAGGAAAGCTACTCTCCTACTTCCGCCGAGCCGAGCTTGTAGTTAATGGGTCTAGATATCGCATGTTACGGCACGGCATATTCCGCTCATAGGATGATGGCACAGCCTAAGTTAGTGCCATGAAGATGCCTTCACACCCGAGGCGCAACGGCATACACTCTGCAATCACTTCAGAGCCATGACGAGTCAGAGGGGAACGAGGTAGGCACAAGGCAAACTCGTGGAATCAAAGGAAGGAAGAGGGATAAACGTCTACGCACATCCAATCAAACTCGTCACATCCCTCACGCCCAACCCTCATCCAGTCCATCTGGACGGATCAACGTCGGCTACGTAGAATCGTTCGCTGGGCAGCGCACGACGACGACGACGATGCGCAGGGTCACACCAGTCAGGCTCGCACCTTCTTTGAACAACTGTTGGCTGTGTCGTGCTAATGGCTTCTTCCTCTTGGGACCCGCTATCAATCGTAAATATAGACACACAACACGTGGTCCACCATCGTCTTTGTGCAAACCTAAGTCTGTCCGCACCTTCCTGCCGCCAGTCTATAGACAGTTCTATACCACTGTGCACTTCTCCTCCTCCCACTTTTGTGATCAACTGTCGCCTCTCGTGCTCTCCGTATCTTCATATCCCCACTTGCACGCACATCTTCTTTACCTGACTTATCGAAAACCCCAGTTCCCCAAGCACACCTTACCTTACTGTACAGTACAACTAAAAAGTTCATGTAAATCACACAAATCAAACCCGCCTTCCAAACTCTGCTTCAAAATCCAAGCAAGGTTGAGTCGACACCTAGTATACAAACGGGGGAGGAGCAAGCAAAAGAACGGGAAACCGTGGAATCGGCGTCAATCTCCATGGTCCCCTTCCATTCTTTTGCGTACTCTTCCCCCATTTTTGTGACCCCCCTTGTCCCCGGCCCGAGTCAAGTCTCGCACCCTCCCCCGTTTTCGTGCCCCCGCTACAGCGCGATCCACTCCGATAGGCCCTTAGCCTGCGAACATATGTGATGGACTTCTAAGATTCAATGGCGGAGTTCATAGTTAAGTAAAATTTGAAATTCTCAAGACATTAGTTATCCTTCTTAATTTGGGGTTATAAAATAGTTATCCCTTTTGCCGTGTGCCACCTCAGCGCCCAATTACAAAAATAGGTTCTCGTATATACTTGTCCCCTGACGCGTGCCATCTCAACAACCCCCACCACCCCTCTCCCCAATGGTTCGTGACAATGCTGATCCCATTGACGACACAAGCTACTATGAACCACACAGAATCAACTTTTATCCCTGCATGAGGTGAGTTCTTTCCAATATAAATACTTCTTTTCAGCATAACTCTAGCTGCTGCAAGTTGCCAGGCCAGCAAGTCACATACTGCATGCGTGCTCAAGCCATATTGCAGCCCCCAACCCCGATGTCTCCTGAGTGGCCACCTGTAACACCTGCTTCCCAATATAATATGTTTTTATATTCTCTCCACAATACATCGAGATTTGTTGAGCTTGACCAGTGTGTAGTCATCTTGGTAGTGCACCTTTGCACCTGCAAGTTTGACTTAGCATCGAAATTCATGTGCTGATTATATTAATTACTTTATTAATTACTACAAATAATTTGTGTGAGAAAATTCGGCATGTGCTGCCAGAACATGCATTCAATCTCAGGCTATTAGTATAACCGGGTTTCAAATGGCCTATCGGAGTGGATCACGCTGTAACGAGCACCCCAATTTCCGCGTGGCCCTTTGGCGCCTGCGCTGCCTTCTCCGTGTCCACAGTAGACTTGAACGAATTTTTCTTGCTCTAGCTATTTTATTAGCTAATACAGTAAATATAAAATTTCCTTTTACAGCCAAATCCATATTGATAGTCCCCTTCCATTTTCAGAACAGAGGTAGCGGGGTTTGAATGCCCCATGCCGAGGTTTTTTTTCACAGAAAATAAATGTTGTAAATAAAAAATGTAAATAAAAAATAGATTTATATAATTCTACTCGTCGCTTTCGACACTACGTAACTATTCCATAATCCGAGTCTTGCAACATAACCAATTTCCCGAGAATTTCTCCTCCCACTTATTTATGAACCCCGCTCGTGAATGTTATAAGTCCGAACCGTGTGTATTTGTTAAGGGGACTATCAATATGGATTTGGTTGTAATTGCGAGTTTCCCCACCCACTGGACTGAAACGATAGACCCAAATGCACTCAGGTGCCATATTTTTTTGTTTACAGTACACGACGTCTCACCACGCCGCCACTGGCACGGTGTTGGCGTAGACCGAATCTGACGTCAGGTAGGAGCAGCAGTCCAGACTATGGAAAAGACGCGAAAGTTCTGACTGGCAATCTTGTCGCACTGCGATAACTGTTTTGGCTGATACCGCGCGCAACAACACAAGGGTAGTGAGGCCTAAAAGGCCTAAAATTTCAACGTATACTCCGACTCCGAGGACCTGAAACACGACAGATAATCGATAATCGATAACCTTTTGAAGACTATGCGAGCAGTTCACATCCTGACGATTTTGCCTAAAACGAAAGGGAGGATAACATTTGGATTTTGGAAGGTTCTTACGAGACACCAATACTGTAAGTCGTAGCTCCCGGCCCCGAGTCGTTTGTCTATCGATACCTCCCCAGACGGCTACAACCACCCGTTATGGAAGGCGGTAATTGACAGGTTAAAAAATGGCCACAGCCGACCGGTTTTGTATGCTATATTTTAAAAAGAAGGCTCTTGATAGGGGGGTTTCGGACACCCCGTGTGGGATTCAACTTGTCCCAACTAGTCCCTTTCTCAGTTACATCTATCGGTCATCCCGTGGGTTTCAGTCAAGAGCGGACCACGTCACCTTCAAGTTGGTTAGAGGTTGAAACCATAAAGGCACCTGCAGTTTCGCCCCTATCTCCGTTCTGGCACTGAGGTGCACCACATGCTCTTTTGCTCCCCGTCCTCGCCACTGCTTCCCTCGCCGACCTCGCGACCACCCTGGCATCAGCTTGGGATGACACGCATGTGAAGCACACCTGGAATGCTGTCCCAGTTAACTGGGAGAGCCTCGGTTACCCTCCCGCCGGCACCACGATCGACCTCCACGTTGCGCTCAAGCCTCACCACAAGAACGCCTTGATTGACGTACTCTATGAGGTCAGCGATCCCGGGCATCCAAAGTACGTTCCCTCCAACACCTCCGCTCATGCGAGTCATACATGTACTCACATGTGATGATGTGCCGCTTCTCCGTTGCAGATATGGTGCACACCTGTCAAAGGAGCAGGTCGCCGAGTTTGTCGCACCGCACCCAGAAACGTTCAAGTTCGTCAATTCCTGGCTCGGACACCACGGCGCGTCATCCTCCTCTATCTCAACGACACACGGCGGCAGCTGGCTGACGCTCACCGGCGTGCCTGTGTTCCAAGCCAACGAACTGCTCGGCGCGTCGTATCAACTCTACCGGCACGCCGGGACGAACGACACCATACTCTGCACGGTCGGCTATGCGCTCCCCACTGTACTCCACACACACGTGCAAGCCGTCGTACCGACGACGTTCTTCGCCTCCACGCGCACGCTGTGCCACTGGCAGACACTACGCAGGCGCTCCATCGGATCAGAGGCGGCTCTGGTGAACGCGACCTCGGGAGAGCACACGACGGTGCTGTCGGGCCGCGATGGTGATAGCGATAATAAATCGGATGAAGTCTTGCCGTCGCAGCTGCGCTGTCCGTACAAGATGTTCGCCTATTTGCCCTCCGCGATGGACCGGAATAAGCTCGGGATTGCGGCATACCGGAATCGGTACCCGACACAGGCGGATCTAACCACGTTCATGACTAAATTTTGGTCCTCCGCGGTAGACGCGACCTTCACCATCGTGCAGATCAACGGCGGTTCGTATGACCCGAAACGCCCCCGCACCGAGGCGAACATCGACATCCAGTACACAGAGGCCATTGCTTACCCGACCCCGCACATCTTTTACAGCATCGGCGGCCAAGTACAGCTATCACCTGACAGCAACGAACCAGCCCCGGGTGATCCGTTCCTGGAGTGGTTCAAGTACGCGCTCGACCAGCAGAAAATCCCGCAGACGATCACCACGTCGGTTGGTATTGAAGGATCTCCCGCTGGAATATGCAACGGCCGTGTGTAACCTGTACCTCCAACTCGGTGCGCGTGGAGTCAGCGTTATCTTTGCGAGCGGCGACGATGGCGTCGGTCGTGGTGACTGCAAGCCCAAGGACGGCTCTGGAAAAATCCAGTTCTCCCTCGTGTTCCCTGCACCCTGTACGTGTGTCATTTCATCTCACCTTGGAAGCGGTACAGTACACCAACGCAGGTACAAGTTCGCCCACCATCTCCACTATTTCACAGGTCCCTGTGTCATTAGCGTCGGCGGCAACACGAAACATGACCCCGAAATCGCGGCGAAGCGGGGGCTGCTTCTCGTTCCACTTTCCGCGCCCGTTCTACCAGAACGCTGCTGTTCCCGACTTCATTGAGCACCTCGGCAACCAGTATAACGGCCTCTACAAGTGCGTTCTCCGCAGTGACCTGACCTGACCTATGCTTACTTTGTAAATGTGCAGCCCTGCTGGCCGAGGCATTCCTGAAAATTCTGCGCAGGCGCTCGGTTTCATGTTCGCCGAAAACAACAAGGCCTTTATCGTGGATGGCACAAGCTGAGCGGCACTAGTGCGTCCAACTCTTCCCATCCTCCCTCTGCTCTCCGTTGTTCGTCCTTGAGCGCCCAGCTGACCGCCAATGTACAGACAGTGGCAGGCATAATCTCACTGCTTAACGATTACCTGCTTTCAAAAGGCAACAACCCGCTCGGTTTCCTCAATCCCTGGCTGTACGGTGACGGTCGTGCGAGCCTCACGGACGTCAAATCTGGCGCTAACTCGAGATGCGGCACTAAGGGGTTCTCCGCCGTCGCTGGATGGGATCCTGTTCTTCCTGCGAGACTTGTATCTCTTCGTTTTCAATGTTGGCTGATTTGTGCTCCGTAGGTCACGGGACTCGGGACGCCGGACTTTATGCTACTGCAATACAAATTTGATAAACGAATAGATGGCGGCACATAACAAGGGAATAGAACCAACATTCTCGGAGCTTCTGAAAAACAGAAATACAGCGGTCTCACTTGAAAACTATCGACACGCTACAGGCCGATTCGAATACCAAGGAGGCAATTTTCGTCGCAACAATTACTTGACCCGCGCGAAACCCACTCACAATCATAATCGCAAATCAATTCCTCGACTTTTCGCGCATCGAACTGGGACCCTTCAAGACACGAAGGGACACCCGGGCGTCATAGGTGAACGTAGGATAGGTCACCACTCCGACTCGGTCCTCGTCCGCTACATGACATCGTGCGCGCTGACCTACCGGTCTCTATCTCCATCCCACAACGTGCACCGGAATTCCCATCACTTGACACGCCACTTCCACTTCGAGAGCGGAGACGCACTACTATCCCGCAAGGGTAGCAGATTTTTAGAAGGGGGATCAATATCAATGGGATGTATAAATTTATGTAGTGAGGTGCTACATATGACGGTATCCAAGTCAGTGATCAGAAATGCTATCTGGTAGTGTCCCCTGTTCTCGGAGTAAGGGACGATCGGACAGGAAACTCTAAGCTTAGATCGTGCAGGAACTACAGTCCGTGCGTAGTTTAACCATACAGTACTTGTATATGAACACATACTCCTTCGACACGGCCAGAACTCTCAGGACGGAGAATGGAAAAGAGGTGCAGAGGGCGCGTATATCTGTGGTATACCATTGCGGCGTAGGTATTCGTAGGTATCTAGGAACTCGACCACAGCCCGGCCACGCAAGGCGCGGATTCCTTGCAAGACTTCAGCGGAGAGCACCTCACGGTGGACCTCCGTAAGGTGAGCCTGTATTTTGTCGGCACGACACCATTCGTAAGAGCAGAACGGGCATTGGCGTCGCGGACTGTGTTTGTCGTTAACATGCCGCCTGAGATCCTGTGGCCTTCCAAAACTCTGGCCGCACGTTTCACAAAGAGAACGCACACCGCCGGGGGTGTTAGCACCCTAGACACGCTAACGTCGGTTGTTCGAGCTCCAGGATGTAATGCGCTTCCTCACCTGTGAAAGTATCATAGAGACTCCCTCAGTGGTAAACGTAGCTTCTGAGTCTCGGAGGAAAGGATTCGAGTCCAGTTGGGAAGCAGACATTGTAATATCTCAAAGCTCTGTTGGGATAAAAGAGCTGGCTTGCACCAGGGCTTTTTTAAAGGGCTTAGGGGAAATCATATGGTAAGGTGTGGGCGTCAAGTGGGCGTTAGATTTTGCACCCTGGCGCCTATCGAGCGTCTATCGAGCGCTAATCAATAACTCCGAGTCCTAGTAATGCATGTGCCTCCTGTTGATCGTGAAATTGACAGGGTATTGACAGCTTGTAAGGTCCACGAGGCTGTTGGATTCAACCCCACGTTTAACTGGCACGCCGACATTTATCATGATCAACTGCGCTCCTCAGTGCGTGACCCTACTACTACTACTCTTCTGGTCGAGGATGGAGGCCATGTCACGGTCCTCACCACGGCCTTCACCGCTTCACCCACCTCGGATCACGGAACAACGGCCCGACCACCCGTTGTACACTTGGTGTATTTGGTCACCTCACCAAGCGTGCGGCCCTCCTCGGAAGAAATTACTGCTAATACGATGACACTCATCACACTGTTAGAGGTAGAGATGCGCAGACGACGCGCAAGTATCACAGATTCCCGGACCTGCCGAACAGGTGAACGCGTTTTATCATTAGCCTGAGTAGTCGACCTCAACTGCTCGGTCTCGACTTAATGCAGTTTTTTCTTTTTCCTTTTCCCCTATTTAAATAGTTTGTAGTCCTCACGAAGAGAACTCAACTTTTCTCCCAAAAGGCTGAGTAGTGCCTTCCCGCGCTCCTAAACTACACCACTGGCCGATTCGAGAATCGAGATGCCCAGGAAATAGACGAACAATTTTCGCAACAATTACTCCTCCCTCGCGAAAACCACTCACAACCGAACCATAAACATTCATTTCAATTACTCAACTTCCCGGGCATCTGATCGGGACCGTTCAAGACACGATGGGACACCTGGACGGCATAGATGAACATGGGATAGATCACCGCTCAGAGTCGCAACTAAACTCGGTCCTTATTCACTGCATGAAATCGTGCGCACACTGTCCGGGCCTGCACGTCTCTGTCCCCCTTCACCTTGCCCTTCACCCTATCCCACAACGTGCACCAGAATTCCCATAACTTGACACGTCGCCACGCCACTTCCACATCGAGAGCGGAGAAGTATCAGAATGCAAGGGCAACATATTTTTATCAATATAAATGGGATGAATGTATTTAGTGAGGTGCTACATAGGGTCCACCATATCCGAGGTCAGTTATCGAAAATGCTGTCTGGCAGTGCCCCCTTTTTCGGAGTAAGCGACCAGGCAGGCAACTCCAAGCTTGGGTCGTGCAAGGACCACAGTCACTAAACTTTATTATACGTGCGGAGTTTAACCATACAGTACTTGTACGTGAAGACATACTCCTTGATAAGGCCAGAGTTCTCAGGTCTGAGAAGGGAAAAGAGGTGTAGAGGACGCGTATATCTGTGGTATCACACTGTGGCGTAGGTCCTCATAAGCATCTAGGAACACTACCACAGCCTGGCCACGCAGGGCGCAGATCCCTTGCAAGACATCGGCAGAGAGCACATCGCGGTGGGCGTCCATAAGGTGAGCTTTTATTTTGTCGGGACGACTCCACTCGTAAGGGCAAAACGGGCATTGACGTCGCGCCTTGTGTACGTCGTTAACATGTCGCCTGAGATCTTGCGGCCTTCCAAAGCTCTGGCCGCAAGTCTCACAAAGAGGACGCACACCGCTCGAGGTGGCAGCACTCTAGACGCGCTAAAGTCAGACGTTCGAACACAAGGACGTGACGCGCTTCCTCACCTGTGAAAGGATCGTAGAGTTTCCTTCAACAGTGGTAAGCACCGACTGTGAGTACCGGAGGAAAGCATTCGCATCCACTGGGGTAGAAGACATTGTAATCTCAAAGCTCTGTTGGGATATAGGAATGAGCTGACCTGCAACGGGGCTATTGGGGAGAATTTATATAGGTTTCAAAATATGGTGGCACACCACTC
>WNGR01005051.1_pt1 | contig 14386 bp, 15 predicted proteins | sample 5407581 | NCBI WGS metagenome assembly WNGR01 (sample SAMN13153383, study PRJNA577476) | soil metagenome | isolation source: 80 cm soil or saprolite under Garry oak tree replicate 2 | place: USA:California | collected 2016-06-15
TCTTCCTTCCAGCTCTGCGCGATCACCGCGAGCAACTGGTCGCCGTCGACGAGATGGCCGCGCTCGTCGACCAGGATGACGCGGTCGGCGTCACCGTCGAGCGCGATGCCGATGTCGGCGCGCATCTCGCGCACCTTCTTCGACAACGCTTCCGGCGAGGTCGAGCCGCATTCCTTGTTGATGTTGAAACCATCGGGCTCGACGCCGATCGGGATCACGTCGGCGCCCAGCTCCCACAGCGCTTCCGGCACCACCTTGTAGGCGGCGCCATTGGCGCAATCGACCACGACGCGCAGGCCATCGAGCGAGAGATCGCGCGGCAGCGTGCGCTTGGCGAATTCGATGTAGCGGTCATGCACGCCGTCGATACGGCGGGCGCGACCGAGGCTCGCGCTCTGCGCCAGCCGCTTGTCGAGGGATTCGTCGAGCAACTGCTCGATCTGCTTCTCGACGTCGTCGGAAAGCTTGAAGCCTTGCGGCCCGAACAGCTTGATGCCGTTGTCCTCGAACAGATTGTGCGAGGCCGAGATCATCACGCCGAGATCGGCGCGCATCGACTTGGTCAGCATCGCGACCGCCGGCGTTGGCATCGGGCCGACCAGCAGCACGTCCATGCCCACGGAAGTGAAACCCGCGACCATCGCATATTCGATCATGTAGCCGGACAAGCGGGTGTCCTTGCCGATCACGACCCGGTGGCGGTGGTCACCGCGCTGAAACGCAAGGCCGGCGGCCTGGCCGACCTTGAGCGCGAGCTCCGGCGTGATCAGTCCGTTGGCGCGGCCTCGAATCCCGTCCGTCCCGAAATATTTGCGGCTCATATCGTCCCCCACGCAACAACCAGGGATCCCCACTGCAACTACCGGATGCCTTGTACGGCTCCGCCATCCCTGATTACGCTTGGGTCTTATAAAGCGTTCGCGGCTAACTTGGCTTCAAAAAATATGATGAATCATTACGGAACCGGGGCTGCCTTTGCCCCGGTAACCTATTGTTAACACTATATTTCATGCTGGAGCGCGGTACGGCGCGGGAATTCCGAGCTAATCCGTTCGCTTGACGTGACCGTCCCCGCGGCTCGGCGCCGGCTGGGTGACGTTGACGGGATCGGAGCCCGGGAAGGTCTCTTCCAACCCCTCCTCCAACGCTTCATCGAGGCGGCGCTTCTCGTTGATCTCCTCCGGCGTCGGCTGGCTGTGCGGCCTGGTCATGGCGCCCTCCTTGCAAACGATCTGGCAAACGATTTGGCTGTGCATCCAACCATGCTAGATGACCTCTAAATCTTCCGATGCAAGACTTCCGAAGCAAGACTTCCGAAGCAAGACTTCCGATACAAGACGGGCCGGGGAAACGTTCATGAAGCACATCACCTGTATCGACGATCTTCGCGCGCTGCATAAGCGCCGCGTGCCGAAGGCGTTCTTCGACTATTGCGATCGCGGCTCCTATGCCGAGGAAACCCTGCGCGCCAACCGCGACGATCTCCAGGACATCAAGTTCCGCCAGCGCATCCTGGTCGACGTCTCCAGGCGCGACACCTCGACCACGATCCTCGGCGAGCCCTCGACCATGCCGCTGATCCTGGCGCCCGTGGGCCTCCTCGGCATGCAGCATGGCGACGGCGAGATCTACGCCTGCCGCGCCGCACAGGCCGCCGGCATCCCGTTCACGCAGTCGACGATGTCGATCTGCTCGATCGAGGACATCGCCGCCAATGTCGAGAAGCCGTTCTGGTTCCAGCTCTACGTCATGAAGGACCGCGGCTTCATCAAGGAGCTGATCCAGCGCGCGATGGCGGCGAAGTGCAGCGCGCTGGTGCTGACCGTCGACCTCCAGGTGATCGGACAGCGCCACGCCGACATCAAGAACGGCATGACGATCCCCCCTGAATGGACGCTGTCGAAATTCCTGGATTTCGCGACCAAGCCCGCCTGGGTCTCCGGCGTGCTGCGCGGCAAGCGCCGCACCTTCGGCAACATCGCCGGTCACGTGAAGAACACCGAGGACCTCAATCGTCTGGCGGAGTGGACCGCATCGCAGTTCGACACCTCGCTGAACTGGAAGGACATCGAGTGGGTCCGCAGCATCTGGCCGGGCAAGCTCATCATCAAGGGCATTTTGGACGTCGAGGACGCCGAGGAAGCCGCCAAGACCGGCGCACAGGCGCTGGTGGTGTCGAACCATGGCGGCCGTCAGCTCGACGGCGCGCCGTCCTCGATCGAGGTGCTGCCCGAGATCGCGGACGCGGTCGGTGAGAGGATGGAGATCATGTTCGACGGCGGCATCCGCTCCGGCCAGGACGTGATGCGCGCGCTCGCGCTCGGCGCCAAGTCCTGCATGATCGGCCGCGCTTATGCCTATGGCCTGGGTGCCGGCGGCCAGGCCGGCGTCGCCAAGGCGATCGACATCATCCAAAAGGAACTGCTCACGACCATGGGTCTGTGCGGCGTCAACAAGGTCGACGAGATCGACGATCACGTGATTGCGATGTGATCTGATTCCTAACCTCTCCCCGCCCTTCTGCGGGGAGAGGTCGGATTGCCCCCGGCGATGCGAAGCATCGTCCGGCGCAATCCGGGTGAGGGGCAAGGCACGCCGTTTGCCAAAATGAAAGTCTATCCGACTCCTGTGATCGATGCGGAGTTGGATACTCAGCTCACCATTAAAGCCGAACTCGTGGAGAGAGCCCCTCACCCCACCCTCTCCCCGTAAGAACGGGGCGAGGGAGTGAGAGAGCGATGCGCACCGTCACATCGGCGGCGTCACGCCGTCCCGCCCGACATTGACACGGTTGGCTTCGAGCGAGCCGTCTTCCTTCTTCGCCGCACCGAAGATGATCAGCTTGGCGCCCGGCTTGATCTCGGACTTGTCGCTGGCGACGAAGGTGACGATCGGGGTTTCCGGCGGCACCACCACTTTCTTCTCGCCGTCCTTGTACTTGACCGTGATGTTCTGGCCGTCGGTGCCCTTGACGGTCTGCGCGACGGTCGCGTTGGTCATGGTCGAGTTGGCGCGGGCATCCCAGGGGCGGAAACCTTCGGCTGCGCCGCGCTGGTTTTCCGGGAAGATGTGCACGGCAATCGCCTTCTGGGTGCCGTCGGGCTCGGGCATGGCGGTGACGCCGATGTAAGAGCCTTCCTTGATCTCCGACAGCGAGGTCTTGACCACGGCAAAGACGGCGACGTTGTCGGTCATGTTCACCTTCACGTCAGTGCCCTCGCGGGTCTTGATGGCAAGCGTGTTGCCGTCAACGCTCTCGATGGTGCCGCGGATGCGGACCGTCGGGGTCTGCTGCGCCGAGGCGGACGAAACGAAGATGCAGGTGGCGAAGGCAGCCACGACAGCGCGTGACATCCAGCTATTCAGTTTCGACATGGCCTTGTCCCTCCGGGCGTTGTGGCGGTCAATCACGGCAAACCCCGTGCGACCGCCACTATTCCGTTGAAGACCGATCACATCGGCGGTGTCAGGCCATCACGGCCGACGCTGACACGGTTGGTCTCAAACGAGCCGTCCGGCAACTGCTTCATGAAGGCGACGATCCTGGCTCCGGCCTTCAGGTCGGACTTTTCGCCCGGCACGAAGGTCACCACCGGTGTCATATCGGAGACGAACACCTTCTTCTCGCCGTCCTTGTATTTGACGAGCAGCGTATGGCCGTCATTGCCGACCACGCTCTCCGACACCGTGGCATTGGTCATGCTGGAGTTGGGTTTCAGATCATAGGGCCGCGAGCCTTCGCCGGTGCCGCGCATGCTCTCCGGAAACACATGCACCTCGACGGCGTTCTCGCCGCCATCCGGTCCCGGCACGGTGGTGGCGCCGACGAAGGAGCCGACCTTGATCTCGGTGAGCGAAATCTTGGTGACGCCGGCCACGCGCGCGTCGGAGGCAATGTGGAGCTTGACGTCCTCACCGCTGCGCGACTTGACCTGCATCGTGTCGCCATCGACGCTCTCGATGGTGCCGCGCACGCGCGTCGGCACCGGCGCCTTCTGCGCGAATGCATAAAGGGTCGAGATGGCCACCATCGCGACGGCAAGGATTGGACGTGTGAAAGTTGCACGTTGAACAGACATGACGGTCTCCGGATTGTCCCACGGAGATAGAACTCCGGAAACCGCCAACTATTCGCTCAAGTCTTTGTGAGATCGGCCTCGACCAGCGCACGCAGCTCGGCCGTCACCTCCGGCCTTTGGCCGAACCACAGCTCGAAGCCGCGCACCGCCTGGTGCAAGAGCATGCCGAGCCCGTCGGCGGTCATCAGGCCACGCGCCTTTGCGGCCGCAAGCAGCGGCGTCACCAGGGGAACATAGACGAGGTCGGCGACGACGGCCGCTTCCGGCAGGCGCGCCACATCAACCTCGAGCGAGGGCTGGCCGTGCATGCCGAGCGAGGTCGTGTTCACCAGCAATTTTGCCGGCGGCAGCACGTCATTGATGCTGTCCCAGGGAAGCGGATGCACATTCGGCCCGAACTGCTTTGCCAGCGCCTCGGCCCGCGCAAGGGTGCGGTTGGCAAGATGAACGCGACTGAAGCCGCGTTCGAGCAGGCCGAACACGACCGCGCGCGAGGAGCCGCCGGCCCCCAGCACCAGCGCCTCTCCCGCTCCATCCCAGCCGGGCGCGCTGGCATCGAGATTGTTGATGAAACCCTCGACGTCGGTGTTGGTCGAGCGCAGCTCGCCGTCGGCAAACCACAGCGTGTTGGCGGCGCCCACGGCCTTTGCGCGCGGATCGGGCGTGGAGAACGCCAGCACGCCCTCCTTGTGCGGGATGGTGACGTTGGCGCCGACAAAACCGCGCAGTGACAGCCGCAGCACGAAGTCGCGAAGATCGTCGGGCGGCACGGCCTCGATGACATAGCCGCCCGCGATCTCGAGCGTGCGCAGCCAATAATGATGGATCAGCGGCGAGCGCGAATGCGCTGCCGGCCATCCGATCAAACAGGCCGCGGGAGCCTTGGTCACGGTCATCCTTTCCTCGGGTCGCTTTGGGGCGATCCATTTCGCGTCCGAACGGCTCTGTCAAGCGCGCGGCGCCGCATCGCGACGGCCACGGCCGCGCTCAAGGCGAGCGCCGCGCCGGCGGCAAACCAGATCGCGGCGAGATAGATCCGGACATAGGCGAGCGCGCCGGCCGCCGAGCCCGCAACCAGCGCCGCCCACAGCAGCAGGTTCGGCGCCCAGCCCCAGCGCGGACCGCCGGTCAGGCTGACGGCGAGGAGCTGGCCGACCTTGACCAACGCGCCCGTGACATAGGTGAGGCCGAGGCCCGCGCCGCCGTCGATCTGGGACGCAAGCGCTAAACCTCTCCCCGCTCTTCCGCGGGGTGAGGTCGGATCGCCCCGGCGATCCGGGTGAGGGGCGAAGCAGCGTGTAGCCACGCGCAAGAGCCATCCGGCTTGCTCGTCGCCGCGCATGCGTCGCGGACTCTTGCAATTCAAATCACGCTCGTAGATGCAGCCCCTCACCCCACCCTCTCCCCGCAAGGGCGGGGAGAGGGTGTGAGAGAGCGGCGCGTCCCTTACTGCGAGAGGCGGATCACGCCGCCACGCGATGTGCGGCGATGATCTGGTCGGCGGCGCGTCCGGTCACCTCGGCCATGTGGTCGAACTGACGCGTGAAGCTGCCGGCACCTGCCGTGGCCGAGCGCAGCTCCACGATCAGCTCGCCGATCTCGGCTTCCGGCATCATCGCGCGGACAGAGTCCCAGCCGCTCCAGCCGTCGCGGGTGTCGAAGCCGAGAATCTGGCCGCGCCGCGCCGACAGGATCGCGTTAATCTTGGCGGTAGCATCGGTCGGACAGACGATCTCGACCACGTGGATCGGCTCCAGCAACACCGACTGGCATAGCGGCAGGCCTTCATTGAGCCCGACCCGCGCCGCCGTGCGAAAGGCGAGGTCGGACGAATCGACGCTGTGATAGGAGCCGTCGGTCAGCGTCACCTGCAAATCGGTGACGGGGAAACCGAGCGGACCGCGCGTCAATCCGTCGACGACGCCCTCCTCCACCGCCCCGATGTAGTTGCGCGGCACCGCGCCGCCGACGACCTTCTCGGCGAACTTGAAGCCCTCGCCGCGCGGCAGCGGCCTGATGTCGAGCACGACGTCGCCGAACTGGCCGTGGCCGCCGGACTGCTTCTTGTGGCGGCCGCGCTGGGTGATCGGCTTGCGGATGGTCTCCTGGTAGCCGATCGCGGGCGGATGCGACGTGATCTTGACGCCGAAGCGGTCGCGCAGCCGCTCATTGGCCACACGCAGATGCATCTCGCCCTGCCCCCACAGGACGGTGTCATGGGTCTGGGCGTTCTGGACGACGACGAGTGAGGGATCCTCTTCGTGCAGCCGCGCCAATGCCTGGCCGAGCTTGACGTCGTCCTTGCGGTCGACGGCTGCGATCGACGTCGCGAGCACCGGCGGTGTCGGCTCAGCCGCAACCAGCGGGGCCGGCTGGGTCTTGCCGCTCGAGACCGTGTCGCCGGTGTTGACCGGATCGAGCTTGGCGAGCGCCACGGTGTCGCCGGGTTCAGCCGAGGCACGCTTGCTGTCGTAGGCACCGTTGACGGCGAGGATGCCGGAGATGCGGCTGGTTCCGCCGGAGGAGGATTGCAGCGTGGCGCCGTCCTCGATATGGCCGGCGAGCAGCCGCGTCAGCGACAGTTTTCCGCCGTGCTGCGAGTGCAGCGTCTTGAAGACAAAGCCGAGCGCATCCTTGGCATCCGGCACGCCGAGACGTTTTGCAGTCTCGGCGATCCCCGGCGCCTCGTGGCGCAGCGCCTTCATCAGGCGCAGCACGCCGTTCTCGCGCGCGGCCGCGCCGAGCAGCACCGGGCAGATCTGCCCTTCGCGCAATTCGCGGGCGAGGTCGTCGAACACGGCATCGCGCGGCGGCTGGATGTCTTCGAGCAACTGCTCCATCAGCGCATCGTCGTGATCGGCGAGCTTCTCCAGCATCGAGAAGCGGGCCTCCTTCTCGCGATCGAGATCGCCGCCTTCGAGCGCGACCACCTCGGAGGCCTTGTGCTCGCGATAGATAAAGGCGCGCTCCAGCGCGAGATCGACGAAGCCCTCGATCAGCTCGTCCTTCCAGATCGGAATCTGGCGCAGCACCAGCGGCACGCGCGAGGCCGGCTGAAGCGTTGCGAGCGTCTCGCGGACGCGCTTGTTGGCACGGTCGATCTTGTTGAGGAACAGGAAGCGCGGAATCTTCAGCTCTTCCAGCTCGCGCAGGATGATCTGGAGCTGCGGCAGCTTCTTCTCGTCGGCCTCGCAGACCACGACCGCAGCGTCGACCGCGGGAAGTGCTGCGCGCATGTCGTGGGCGAACTCGACGGAACCGGGACAATCCAGGAAGGTGTAGCTGTCGCCCATGAAACTCGTGGTGGCGGCAGTGAGCCCAACGGTCATCTTGTGATGACGGGCCTCGGCACTGGCGTCGCCGACGGAGGTTCCGGCGTCGACGCTGCCGGCGCGCGGGATTGCGCCCGTTCGCGCCAGTATCGCTTCAAGAAGTGTGGTTTTACCGCTTTGGAAAGGGCCCACCAGCGCAATGCACCGTGGACCTCGGGGACTTCTGACGTCTTGTCCCATTCGCCGCCTCCTTGGTGTGGAGCTCGGCCCATGATTGGGTCGGCAAGCGTAGATGCTCTGCCCGTCCCCGGGATTTGGCAAGCGTCAAACGTCGCTGCGGTGCGCCGTCGCGGGAATCGCGCCGGTGGAACGGCGCGATTCAGCCTAAAGCGCGACGAAATTAGAATGAATCGTCATCGCGCTTTAGGTTGTTGTTTGAGCATGATCTTTTCGGAAAACCGCCGCACACTTTTCCGGATCATGCTCTAAGCGAAATCGTTAACGGCCCGGACGGAGTTCCAGGCTTTCGAGGCCGGCGGCGACGTTGAGGCCGACCTGACCCTGCACGCTGAGCGGCTGGAGCGCGATCGAATTGTTGGAGCCGCCGACCAGCACATTGCCGCCGAGGCCAACGCCGACCGAGGCGCTGCCCTGCGCGCCGGCATAGTTGCCGGAGAGATCGCCGGGGCCGAGCCGGTTCACCGGCGCGAACACGCCCCAGGCGAGTGCCGTCTCCTGGGTGATGCCGAGGTCGATGCCGACTTTGCGGATCGTCGCGACGTAACGATCGTCCGGCAAACCATCGACGCGCAGCACGCAGCCGAGATTGGTTACAGAGCCCACGATGAAGCCGACGCTGGCGCCGCCGCGGCATTCGAGCACGCCAACCTGCACCAGCCGCGACTGCGCGCTGGCGCCCGCGACGGAGGCAACGAGGCTCGCGACGGTGAGCCCGGCGAGGAGGAGTGAGCGGCGCATGAAATGTCTCCGGCTATGATTGTGATGCGAGCATTGGAGGGCGCGCTGCAAGCGGCGCGCGATGGTCTATGCCACAAGAGTCTTGTGGGTGCCAGATCGGATACATCTCAAGCCGAACTCGCGGAGGCAGCCCCTCACCCCACCCTCTCAGCGCGAGCGAAGCTCGTCGCGCCCCCGTAAGAACGGGGCGAGGGAGCGTGAGAGCAGTGCGCCCTTCACGATGCAAGCGAACGACGGCCGGGCGTTACCCAAACCTCTCCCCGCCCTTCAGCGGGGAGAGGTCGGATTGTCCCCGGCGATGCGAAGCATCGTCCGGCGCAATCCGGGTGAGGGGCAAGGCACGATGCTGACCCAGGCAAAGGTCCATCCGACTCGTACGCCGAGCGCATTCGCCCCATCATTCGAAACACGGATAAAAAAAGGCCCGCGCGAAGCGGGCCTTTTCGTTTCTGATTGCGACTAGTACCGCTGCACAGTGATTTTGACTGGTTGGGCCTGGGTCAAAGTAGCTCCGGCAGCTGGGCCGGCCTCGCGGCGATCGGGATTGTGGGAGTTTCATCCGCGCTTATCGCCCAGACCGTGGACCAGTTCGACCGCAGCCGCGCGCCATCGATCGGCGCTGAATGGACGGGATGGGATAATGGCCGATCTGTTCTGAGACAGGTAGCGGTCGTTGTCAGCTGATCAGCCGCCATGAGCAGCAGCAATCCGGGAGCCGCTGTGAGATCAAGCGTCAGCATGCTGGCGATGTTCCATGGGTTGAGAAGGCTAACGAGAGCCCAGAAGCCGTCGAGATGAAGAACGACGAGGTGACTGGACACGATTAGCAGGCCAGCCGCCCACAGCCAAACCGTCCCCATGAACCGCAACGCCATTACCAGGATGGACATGCACCGCCCCCATTTCCGTCACCTGATCAGGTTCTAGGAACAAAAGATGAGGGTCCGTGGAAGAAAACCGTCGGCAATTTCCCCTTCACGTTCAGCCTTGCTTAAGGTTGCGACGTCGCGGCCGGATACGGTCTGGCTGACGCCTTGCACCCCGGCACATCCATCAACGAAAGTGCTCGCCGCGTGGAAATTCGGCGGCGACGATCGTCCACGCCGCCTCGGCGCATCTTCACGGATAATCCAGAGTATCCTGCACGCGGGGCGACTGGTCGTGCTCATCATCCAGGCGACCGGGGTCTTTCTGGTTGCCGGCGTGAACTCTACCGAGCGACCATTGCGTATGACGTCCGCTGTTTCGTTGACCTGCTAAAGCGCGCAACTTCATTCAAGCCAATGAAAGAGCGCCGCAGCGATCTCACCGTCTTCCAGCCCGGCCACACCGTCATCACCACCATGACCGCGGACGCAGACAAAGCTGACCGATGGCCTGATGCCGGCCTGCGCTGCACATTGGCCTCGATCAGTTGCGGCGTCGTCTGCTTGCGTGAAGCGTGGCCTCCTCGACCCACGGCCGTAGTCATCCGGAATAGATGATTGCTTTGATTTGATTTAAGTGACGCTCATTGGGTTGGCTGATCCACCATCAGTTGTGGGCGCCCCCATAGAGCTGATGGTCGGCATTCCGTTACACTATCGCTGAACTTGCGCTCTCTGGAGGGTGTGTCGCCGGCTTCGGCAATGCGAAGCGGGCTCATTGTGAATCATGAACGAAATACTGATCTCGATTTTCCTTATCGTCAGCCTGCTGATTAACCTGTCATCACTGGACGATATTTTCATCGATCTGCTCTCCTTTGGGATCGTGCATTTTCCCCTTGGGCGCGCCGTTGCCGAGCCGGCACCACTCCCAAAAATTGCGATCTTCGTCGCCAATTGGCGCGAGGAGGATGTCATCGGCAAGATGGTGGAAGGCAACCTCGCCCGGATCGGTATCCCGCAGGTCTCGATCTTCCTCGGAGTCTATCCGAACGACACGAGCACGCGGTGCGTCGCTGAAGCCCTAGCCGCGGCTCATCCAGATCGCGTACGGGTCATCGTGAACAGCTTGCCCGGCCCCACATCCAAAGGGCAGATGCTCAATGAGATGTTCACTCAGAGCTTCGCGGAGAGGCAGGCGCCGGACTTGGTGGTCCTGCACGACAGCGAGGATGTCATCGATCCACGCAGCTTTGAGATCTATGCGAAATATGCCGGCGAATATGATTTCATACAGGTTCCCGTCTTCTCGCTCAGCCGCCGCAGGGGGGCCTATGTTGCCTCGACCTATATGGAGGAGTTCGCTGAGCGCCACACGCGCGAACTGATCGTGCGCAATGCGCTCGGGGCGGCCATTCCTTCCGCTGGGGTCGGCACCTGCTTGACGCAGACGCTCGTCAGGCACTTTCTGAACACCCGTGGGCAGGTCCTGATGTCCGGGACGGTGACCGAGGATTACATTCTCGGCGTCGAGGCCAAGCGCGCGGGCTTCAGGTCGATATTCGCCGCGCTGTCCGCGCAGGCCGAAGATGGGGCCGACTATGTAGCGACCCGCGAGTTCTTCCCCCAGCATCTGGCGGCCTCCATCAAGCAGAAGACCCGCTGGGTCTATGGCATCGCCTTCGAAGCGATGCACAAGCTCGGTTGGCAAGGTCAGCCCTGGGACATCTATTTCTTCCTGCGCGATCGAAAGGGCATGATTACGAACTTTCTGGGCCCTGGATCCATCGTCCTGATGATCATGGGGCTCGCGGGCCTGATCGATCCCGAGATCCTACCGCGCGCGATGTACCAGCTCTTCCAGTGGTCCCTTTCGCTCAATCTCCTCGCGGTGATGTTTCGCTATATCGCGCGGCTGACCGCCAGCTACCGTGTCTACGGCAGGCTCGATTGGCTCGGCGTCGCGATACGATGGCCCGTATCTTTATACATCAACATGGTCGCCACGTTCCGCGCTTGGAAAATCTATCTGGGCGAATCGCAGTTCGCCACCTCCCCCATCGTGTGGTCGAAAACGACTCACGACGTTCCCGACGATTTCCTGGCCGCCACACGCTGATCTCCCGGTTAACTGGAATAGATATGCGCATTCTCATCACCTTTGGCACTCGGCCAGAGATCATCAAGCTTGGTCCTGTCTATCGCGCCCTGCGTGAGGGCGGCGCGCATGTGGATGTCTTCTGGTCGGGGCAGCATATCGATCTGGCGGACGGGCTGTTGGATCTGTTCAAAATCCACCTTACCCATGGCGGCAATGGTGTCATGCGGGAGCCGAATCTCGCCGGCAAGTTCGCGCTGATCACCCAGCGGATGCAATCCCTGCTCGGGCCGGGACAGTATGATTGCGCCGTGGTGCAAGGCGACACGATGACCGCTGCAGCCGGCGCCCTGGCAGCCTTTCTGAACCATGTCCCCGTTGCGCATGTCGAGGCCGGGCTGCGGACCGGAACGCTTCAATCGCCCTGGCCGGAGGAGTTCAACCGGCGGCTCATCACGATCGCCTCCACATTGCATTTCGCGCCGACCGAGCGGTCGCGCGATAACCTGCTCCGCGAGGGTGTGCAGAGCGATCGCATCAGCGTGGTCGGCAATACCGCGGTCGACGCGCTGCTCTATGCACGCTCCAGACTTGCTGGCGGGTATGTCCCGATCGACCGGGAGATCGCAAACCTCCCGCGCGACAGGAAGCTCGTGTTGGCGACTTTGCACCGGCGCGAGAACGTCGGGGCGCCCCTAGACGACATCCTCGAGGCCCTGCGCGAGCTTGGAAATGATGGCGACAAGCTGATCCTCCTTCCCGTTCACCCCAACCCGGATATCCGGACGCAGGTCGTGCGGGCGCTCGGACATCGGCCAAATATCCGCCTTCTGAAGCCTCTCCAATATACCGACTTCGTCTACCTGCTCAGCCGGTCATGGACCGTCGTGACCGATTCGGGCGGCATCCAGGAAGAAGCGCCGACATTCGGTCTCCAGATCCTCATCACGCGCGAGAGCACTGAGCGGCCAGAGGTCGTCGAGGCCGGTTTTGGAACGCTGGTGGGGTCGAACCGCGATGCAATTGTCGCCGGGGTGAGGCGTCTGACCAGCTCCGATGCGCCGCAGCTTCTGCCAGCCCAACATCCATTCGGGGACGGCGAAGCGTCGCACCGTATAGCGGAACGGATTTTCAGCCTCAGACCGATGCAGCAAGCCGCGGAGTAAAAGATGGCAGTTTTGGCAGAATATGCGGCGAGTGCGCCACTCAAGGTCAGCCAGGTGCGCTGGAGGCGGTTGAGGAATCTCGTCCTCATCGCCATCGGGCTCGCCGCCACCAGCGCGATCGCCATCCATCTGATCTCCGGCGGGGTTGTGCTGCTGAAGGCCTCCGGGCTCGTCACGCGCGAGCATATCGCCATCGGGGCGCCCTATCAGGAGACGCGGATCAGGCAGGTTTTCGTTCACCCGGGAGACAGTGTGGAGGCCGGCCAGAAGATCGCCGTCGTCGAATCGACATCCATTTCCCGCACGCTCGCGGAGCTCGCCGTGGAAAAAGCTAGGCTGGACACCAGGATCGGGGCGATCGAGGCGAGGCAAGCCGCGATCGGCATGTTGCTGCCGGCGGCCGAGGCCAACGCTAGGCAGGCGCAGGACTATCTCGACAGGGTATCCGGCGCGAGCAGGAACGGTCTTGCGGTGGACAAGCTCTTGACCGACATGACCAGCGCGGCCTTTGCCGCCGCCGAGAAGCACCAGTCTTTGAAAGCGGAGCGTATCTCGCTCGCGGTCGAGCTGGCCACCTATCACAATGCTCTCAAGGAGGTGTCGGGCACATACGACTCCTTGCAGCACGCCTATGCCAGCGGGGCCTTGTATGCGCCGGTCAGCGGATATGTGGGCAGCAAGGTCATGAGCGCCGGATCCGTGCTCGGCCCGGGCGGCAACGACATCGCCGCCATCTACACGGGCCCGAGCTTCATCCTCGCCTATCTCCCCGACAGCTATCTGTTCGATTTCAAGATCGGGCAGCGCGTCTATGTGCGTTCCTACACCCAGTCCATCGTTGGACTCGTCGAGGACCTGCTGCCGATGACTGATGCCATGCCCCCTGAATTCCAGATGCCGGGCGATGTGCGTCAGAGGGGGCAGGTCTTCAAAATATCGATCCCAGAGGGGGCCTCCCTTCCTCTTGATCAGAAAGTAAAAATCTCCGCCTGCTATTTCAACATGTGCGATTCGGGCGCCGGAATACTTCAGGACGTCATGCACCGCATCCTGAACTATGTCGAACGAATCGAAGGATACGCGCGCTAGAGCATTGCTCCCATGCTCAAAGACAGCACATACGCGGCGTGGTTCAAGACCCCGCTAGGCCAAGGCACCGGCATCGTCCATGTCGCAGACGGCCAAATCTGGGGGCGTGACAGCGTCACGACCTACAGCGGCTCCTGCGAACGCGACGGAGATCGATTTACCGCGACCGTTACGACAAGAGGCATGCCGATGGGCAGCCCATAACCGGCAACCGGCGCGCCGGCTTGAGCAAGGTACGCAGGAGCAGTACCTGGCTTTTATCCACCTCTATACCCGGCTGCATCGCAGACCCCCCGGCCGAAGCCGACATACAGGAATATTTCCGCGTCAGCCCGCCTATCGAGGTCCTCATTGATCCGAAACTCCTGCCCGAGCTAATCTGACCGCCGGACCCAACCTGTCAAAAGCACTGTGCAGAGCTACTAGCTTATCGCAGATTGCCGCAGAAGCGCTGGATGCGATTGCAGGCGTCTTCGAGGTCCGAAGTCTTGGTCGCGTAGGAGATGCGGAACGCCGGGCCGAGGCCGAAGGCCGAACCCTGCACGACGGCAACGCCTTCGGTCTCCAGGAGCTCGGTGACGAACTGCTCGTCGTTGCTGATCACGTTGCCCGACGGTGCTTTCTTGCCGATCGTGCCGGACCTTGTTGTTGGCGGGGATGAAGTCCTGCGGACCGTTCAGCGCCTCGACCGCCGCCCATTGCGAGATCGAGGACGGGTTCGAGGTCGATTGCGACTGGATCGTCGACATCGCCTTGATGAGTTGCGCCGGGCCGCCGGCATAACCGATACGCCAGCCGGTCATGCAATAGGCCTTCGACACGCCGTTCACGGTGAGCG
>WNGR01004914.1_pt1 | contig 14385 bp, 13 predicted proteins | sample 5407581 | NCBI WGS metagenome assembly WNGR01 (sample SAMN13153383, study PRJNA577476) | soil metagenome | isolation source: 80 cm soil or saprolite under Garry oak tree replicate 2 | place: USA:California | collected 2016-06-15
CATCGGCCTGAGCGCGCGGCGGGCGGTCGAGATGTTCACCGGGGAGTACGCCGACCTGCTGAACTCGCCGGCCTTGTTCGTCATGGACGCCGCGGCCGCGCCGTGGCTGGTGCGGCTGGCGCAGACCGCCGACGACATGCTGCTCGGCACCGGAGTGGTCGCCGCGGTCGAAAAGCTGGCGGCCACCAACGCGACGTATCCCACCATCGAGGCCACCGCGCTGCACGCCCGCGCCCTGCTGGGAAATGACGCCGTTGCCCTGCGCGCCGCCGCGAACGCGCACCGCGACGTCTGGGCGGCCAGGCTCGCGGCCGAACACCTGCGGTTCCTGGATCACCATGATGAGCCGCCCAGCGCGGTCGAATCCGAACCGGTCGCGCCGTCGCCCCCGTCAGGTCCGGATTTCCGGACGCACGCGAGCGGCATGCTGACCACGACCGAACAGCGCATCGCCCACCTCGTGTCCCGCGGCATGACCAACCAGCAGATCGCGCATTCGCTGCGCCGGTCGCCGCACACCGTCAACTACCACCTGCGGCGGATCTTCGAGAAACTGAAGATCAGGTCAAGGGTGGAACTGGCGACCTATTTCCTCAAGGACGACACGTGATGGGGTGCCCTTCGCCCGCAGCCGGTGCGCCGCCACCTTGCCGGTGACGGTGACCGGCAGCTCGGCCAGCAGTTGGATGCCGGTCGGCCGCTTGTAGGCGGGCAGTTTCCGCCGCATCGCCGCCGTGACCGACCGGCGCACCTCATCCGGATCCGCGCCGTCCGCCGGCACCACGTACACGATGGCGGCCATCAGGCCGTGCTCGTCGGTCGTGCCGAGCACGGCACATTCACGGGCACCATCGGCGGCGAGCACCGCCTGTTCGATCTCGCCCGGCGCGACCTTGTGGCCGCCCAGCATCAACAGGTCGTCAGCTCGGCACACGTACTCGAAGCTCCCATCACTGTGCCGGCACACGATGTCTGCGGTGTACAGGCCGCCATCGGTGAACGCCGTCGCATCGGACTGTCCGATGTAGCCGAGAGAAACCGTCGGGCCGGCGACGTGCAGCCGCCCCTGGATGCCGTCGGGCACCACGCGACCGCGGTCGTCACGCACGGTCGCCGTCGTCCCGGGCACCGCGAAACCCAAGGATCCCACGGCATCGCGATCCGGACGCGTGGACAGCACGACGTGCAACGCCTCCGTCGCGCCGAGGCAGTTCACGAGTTCCGACGCGAACGCCCCACGGATGCGGCCGGCGAGTTCGCCGGGGCAGTTCTCGCCGGCGGACAGGCAGAGCCGAAGCGCGTCGAACGCGCTTGTCGGGCGACGTTCCTGGTGGTCCAGCAACGCGGCATACATCCTGGGCACCGAACAGAGCACGGTGGGGTTGTGCTGTTGCGACGCGGCAACGACCGAGTGCACGTCGATCGCGCCGCGGATGAGGATCACCGTCGCGCCCGCGGACAGCGGACACAGGACCGAACTGCCGAATCCGTATCCGAAGCTCATCCGCGCGCTGGACAGCACACGGTCGTCCGGCCGCAGCGTGACGCGCCGGCCGAAGCCGTCGAGCATCGCCACTATCGCGTCGGCGGCATGTCGAACGCCCTTGGGTGCACCGGTACTGCCCGATGTGTACTGGACGAGCGCCTCGGTACCGGCTGGCCAGCCGGCCGGCTCATCACCGGACTCGGCGATGTGCTCGCCATCGCGCAGCGACGCGAGAACCGCGTCCGCGCTCAGTGCAGGCATCGAGCCGGCAGGCCGCCATTTCGCCCGCGCATCGAAATGCGTGAACCGGGGAGCGCAGTCCTGTACGACGTGTTCCAGGTCGCCGTCGGGCAGCAGCGGGCTCACCGGGACCGGAACGCACCCGTGCGACCACGAGCCGAGGACCGCCACCACCGTGGCGACCGAGTCGTCCGCTGCGATCAGCCCTCGGGAGCCAGCGGGAACCCCGGCCGCGCGCAGTGCGCCCGCGTACCCGCGGCTCGCCTCGTACAGCCCGCGGTAGGAGACTTCCCCGACGTCCGGATCGGCATAGGCGATGTGTTCTCCCCTGCCAGCGGACAGGTGCACGCCGACCAGGCGCTCGACCAGGTCGGTCCGGGTCATCGCACGACCTTGCTCGACAGTCGCTTGTCCGACAGCACAGCGCCCGCGCTGCGCAGGCTGGTCATCGAGGCCGCCTCCGTGTCGGTCAGGGTCACCGCGAACTCGTTCTCCACCCGCGTGACGATCGCGACCTTCTCGAGTGAACTCGCTCCCAGGTCCTCGTAGAACGAGGAATCGACATCATTTTCCGTCACATCCATCTCTAGGATTTCCGCGATGATCGTGCGTAGGCGATCCCACGTGGCGGCTTCCGGCGTGGCGGACACCAGGTCTCCTCGTCTCGAGCTGGGGCCATCCTTCTCGTGCAACAGATCCAACCGGCCGGCGGAATGTCCGGTAACCCCCGTGGTCGGGTAGCCGGCCGGCACTACCCGTTCGCGCGGGTTATCCCGCATCGGCCGCCGGCCTAGGTTGATCGTGAATGAATGCGTGAGGTTGCGAGGGTGACATTGATGCCGAATTCTCACACGCTGTTGGACGGCCCCGCGCGGACCAGCCTTGGCCGAACCGTGGCGTTCGGCGGGGGCAACGCGTGGCGAACCGCTCTTGAACACAGTCCAGCACCGGACGATCCCCTCCTGACCACGGACAAGCCGTTGGTCAACCCGCGCGGGGAACCGCAGTCGACTTTCAGCATCGCCGAGCTCAACGAGTTAGCGGACGCGGTGTCCGCGTGGTACCTGGACCTGGGAGTACGGCCGAGGGACCGCGTGGTCGTCTACGTCGACGACTCGTTCGAGGATCAGCTGCACCTGGCCGCGCTCGCGCAGATCGGGGCCATTCCCGTGCTGCTCAACGGCCGGATGGATCCCGACATCGCCATCAAGCTGATGGTGCGCGCCGATCCGGTGGGGCTGTATACCGACCAGGCCCACCTTGCCCGGCTGCCCACCCACTTCGACCTGCGTTGGACCCGCTGCGGCACCGAGACCCTCGGCAGCGCGGGCCTCCCCGAGTCCGCCAGGTACCGGCACGGCCACGACGATCCGGTGGCCATCTGCCACACGTCGGGCACCACCGGCCTGCCGAAGCTGGTCGTCTGGTCGCACGGCCAGAGCACCGCGGGCCCCCGGTTCCGGCTACGCACCCAGCTCGAACGCGAGGACTCGGTGCTGTTGTCCGCGTTGCCGCAGTCGCACTCCGGCGCGATCGGGTTCACCTTCTACGCACTGCTCGCCGGCATCCCGCTGGTCACGCTCTCCGGTGCCGGCCCGGCGGAGCTCACCGGTGCCGCGCGGCGCCATCGTCCGACCATCGTCCTCGCCTTCAACGAGGCGTTCTCGGCCCTGGCGACCTCCGAGATCGACCCGGCCGCGTTCACCTCGGTCGCCACCTGGATCAACATCGGCGATTCCGCGCACCACGAGCACATCAAGCGCCTCACCGCCCTGGGGCACCATGTGGTGCGCCGCAAGCGGACGTCGGGTTCGATCTTCGGCGACGGGCTCGGTTCGTCCGAACTCGGCTGGGCCGCCCTGCACCGGGTCGTCATCAACGAGATGCCACCGAATCCCGGTTACATCGGCACCACAACCGAACTCGCCGACGTGCGCGTGTTCCGGGAGGACGGCACCGAGGCCGACGCGAACGAGGTGGGTCGCCTCGGCGTGCGGAGCGACTCGGTGACGCCGGGCTACTGGGACGACTCAGACCGGTTCTACCGCAGTATGCTGAACGGCTATTGGTTGTCCGGCGACCTGGTGTACCGCGACACCCACGGCCAGTTCTTCCACATGGACCGCGCGGTCGACGTCATCAGGACCGGGCAGGGCGTCGGCTACTCCCTGCTGATGGAGGAGATCCTGCTGGCGAACCTGCCGGAAGTGGCGGACTGCGCCGTGGTTGCCGGCCGTCGAGCCGGGACGGAGGTCGCGGTCGCGCTCGTGCGTCCGCACGCGGCCGTTGCGACGCGGGATCTGTTGCCACGGGCCAACACGGCGCTCGTCGCCGCAGGACAGCCGGCCCTGGCGCTGCTGGACGTCACGCATGACGGGGTGCCGACCGGACCGACCGGCAAGACGCTCAAACGCCAACTGCGCGAGCGCTACGCCGATCTGTCCGCCTATGTGGCCAAGGTCGGATCGGCCGCGACGGTGCCCGGAGCGCCGGTCAGGTAACCGCTGCTCGACGCTCCGTTGTCCACAACCCTGCGCGAATGGAGTCGCACCCACGCTCAAGATCAACTAGAATGGAAACTGGGGGGATCCCCGAGTCCTGAGCTGCCAAAATACGGCTGCCGGCGAAGTTATCCACAGGTCCGATCAAAGCGGCGGCCCGCCCTTCCAAGATCCACTAGGATGGACACGGGGGTGGGCCCGAGGCCGCGGTCGACCCGGACTCGGTGGCACCGGACGCGGCGGCCCCCGGCCGGGAAGCGGTGGCCCGGCTGCGTGGCTGAGGTGCCAGGATCGCGAGTTCGTCGGCCGCTCGGCAACGTGATCTCCGGTTGCTCGACCGGCGCTCTAGTTGACGATGGCGTGGTGGACCGCTTCGGGAGTTGTGACGTCGTGGTGTGCGCGCGGGGCGGTGAGGCCGCGCCATCCGATGGCCGCGGCCAGGATGAGTGTGAGACCGGCGATGCCGAAGCCCGCCCGAGGGCCGGCCGTGCCGGCGACCCAGCCGACGAACGGGCTGGTGGCCGGCTCGCAGCCGGGCAGCGCCATGTTCCACGCGGCGTTCACCCGGCCGCGCATGCCGGGGTCGGACTCCAACTGGACCAGCGTGTTCGCCAGTGAGATGAACCAGATGGAGAAGCAGCCGGTGACGGCCATGCCGGCGAATGCGAGCACGACGCTCGGGGCGTACGCCGTGGCCAGCACCGACAACCCGGTGGCACCGGCCAGCATGACGACCGTCCGGCCCTGTGGCCTGGTCGGACCGGCGGCGGCGAGCACGGCGCCGGGAATGGAGCCGAGGCCGAACGTGGCCATCATCAGTCCGAAGCCGGCGCCACCCAGCTTGAAGACACCGGTGGCGAGCAGGGGCACCGGGACGTTCAGGTTGAACAGCATGCCCGCGGCCGCCGCCAGCACGAGGCACGCCCTGATGGTGGGATTGCGCCAGGCGTAGCGCAGGCCGCCGACCTTCGAGTCGCCTCGCGTGGCTGGGACGGGGCGGCTCGCCGGTCGGTGGCGGAGCACGACGATCAGCGGGGGCACGAACGACAGGGCGTTGAGCGCGCAGCACGCGGCCACCCCCAGTGTCCCGAGCACCGCGCCGCCGAGTGCGGGACCGATGACCCGGGACGCGTTCAGCACGACCTCGTTCAGGGCGATGGCACTGGTCACCCGCTCGGTGCCGACCAGTTCGATGACGTACACCTGCCGTGCCGTGCTGTCGGGCGCGCTGATGACGCCGGTGGCCGCGGCGATGGCGAAGAGCATCCACATCTGGGCCGCTCCGGACGCGGCGAGCACCGCGACGAGCACGGACAGCAGGGTGAACAGGATCTGCGTCGCGATCAGCACCCGTCGCGGGCCGATCTGGTCGACCAGTCGCCCGGCGAACGGCCCCATGATGAACAGCGGCAGGAATGTGCACGACGTCATGAGTCCCAGTGCGACACCGCTGCCGGTCAGGTTCAGCACGAGCCACGACAACGCAACACCCTGGGTCATCGATCCCGACGAGGAGAGGATCTGACTGAGGAACCATTGCCGGAATACCGGCTCCCGGAGCGAACCCAGCGCAGGCCGCAAGTCCGGCTTGGACCGGAGAACCCTGGTCATGAGCATCCGGAACGAGAAACCGCCGTCACCCGAGTCCACTTGGCAAACCTCCCCATAGCCAGCCAGAATCGAATTATACCAATTGGACCTGCGGCCGGCCGGCGGGGGTGTCGCACCCACTGCGGCATTTCGTCAGGAGACGAGTCGAAAAAAGGCCGGCCCCGAACTGATCGAGGTGGTGGGGTCGGTCCTGACAAAGCCCATCATCTCCTGAACCCCCGCGATGACCGCGATGGCGGTGGCGTCGTCCACCGGTGGGTTGACGTACTGCAGGCCGCCGGTCACCTGGCCCTTCTGGATCGAGAAGTTGAAACTGAAGGTGGGCCCGCCGTTCTCGCAGTACCAGTCGTCCTGGAGTGGCGCGGCCACCGATTCGATGTTCGTTTCCCCGAACTTTCCGGTCAGGAACCGGGAGAACCGGCTGATGATGCTCACTTCCCACAGGCGTTGGTCACCGACCCGGAATCCGGCGGGCATACCGGCGCGCAGGCACACGTCCTCGACCGGAAGCCGGGTGAAATGGCGGAGCTTGGCTCTGAGGCTTTCCAACTGCGCACGAAAGGACTCGCCAGCGGTCGGGTTCCCGTCGATCTCCACAAGATCCATGATCTGCGTTCGCAACAAACCCGCGACCTCGAGGGACCTCGGCCCACGCCGCCCGCCGTGCAGGATGCCGACACCGGCCGGCTTGTTGTCGTCCCGGCGGAAGTAGAGTTCCGTCGACACCGCGAGCGCCTCGAACCTGGTACACGAATACTCGCGGCACAGGCCGTCGACGCCTGCCATCACCTGCGGCGACAGGTCGAACGATGTGACCTTGATCCACGCCTTGGCCACGGACTCCCGCTCTTTCAACATCCGGTCCGGCAGCGCGGCGGCGGCCCGGCCGATCAGGCGGAGCCAGTCGTGGTAACTGCGCGCGTGCCCTTCCTCGATCATGGTGCGGTAGTAGTCGGTGAACTGGAGCGGCGAGTCGACCGTCGGGCGACCGCTGTAGTGCGCCCTGATCTGGTCGAGGATGAAATGGGCGGAAATCCCGTCCATGCAGCAGCCGTTGAACGCGCAGAGCAGATACGATTTCCCCGTCGGCGAGGTCGCCAGCACCGGCCGGATGACCAATTGCCTCGGCTTCGCCCACCAGTTGTCGAGATCGCGCTTGATGGCGGAGATCGCCGCACCCGTCTCGTCCCATTCCGTCGTGACCAGCAACGGCTCGTCGATGTCGCGGAGTTCGCGTATCTCCTGCACGACGTGGCCGTCGATCGTCACCGGGCAGGTGCGCAGGATCTCGTGCGATTCGACGATGTCCCGGATCGCCCGTGCCAGGCGCCGGCGGTCGAGTTCGGCATCGACCGCGATGGCCGCGAACATCCGCTTGATGGGAATGTAGGTATCGGGTGCGACGACGAAATCGTGGTACACCGCCTGCGTCGCGGGCGCCGCGATCGTTTTCATGAACAACCTCCGTGCGTGCTCGTGATCGTGCGCATGTCGGCCTGGTCAACCCACGAGGCCGTGGACGGCGTCCGCTGCCGCGGCCGCGCCCTGATATCTGGCGGCATCGGCGCGCGTCGTCTCGGCCGCCGCGCGCATCTCCGTGTCGTCCAGCAGCCGTTCGAGCAGCGTGCTCAGCCTGCTGGGCAGCAGATCGATCAGCTCCCCTGTGACGCCGATGCCGATCTCGCCGAGCCGGTCGGCGTTGCGGCGCCGCTCGTAGTGCCGGCCGGGTACGGCCAGCGCGGGCGCCCCGTAGTGGATCGATGCCAGCGCGGTGCTCAGCCCGCCGTGGAAGACCAACGCCGCACTCTCGGGTAGCACCTCGTCCATGGGTAGGAACCGGAACACCTGGCAGCGATCGGAATGCCGCCAGGCCGGGCTGTCCGACCGCAGGACGCACCACACGGTGGCACCGGCCCGCCGCGCCGCCTCGTCCAGTGCGTCGACGGTCCCCGGCACTCCCCATGGCGACGAACTCGCGTACACGACGACCAGGCGCTCGGGGATGGCCGGCCGCTCGTCCCGAGAACGCCAGCTGTCCCGCAGGTAGCCCGTGTAGACGACGGCGGGCGCGTCCGCGAGTTCGGGTTCGAAAACCGGGAAGGACAACGCCAACTGGCGGTCGGCCCGCCAGTACATCAGCTCCGCCATCGAGGTCAGCGCCAGCCCGGACCAGTTCGCGGCGACGGAGCGGGCCAGCTCGTCGTACGGGTGCTCGCCGGTCGCGTGCTGGCGCGGATCGGCGCCCGCCCAGGCACAGGACACCAGCGGCACGCCGTACCGAGCGGCCGACAGTGGGGCGCTCGGGCGCATGTCCGCCACGATGACGTCGGGCTTGATGTCCGCGATGAGATCGGCCTCGGCACGGAGCAACCGCTCCCAGGAAGCAGGTTCACCGAAGCCGAGCACCGCGCAGATGTCGTAGAACGTGTCGATCGGCCCGGACGACAGGTTGGCCGGCGGGATGCCGGTGCAGGCGACGACCTCCATGCCGCGCTGCCGTAGCAGCTCGTCGGTCGGCTCGCACGCGTGGAACACGACACGGTCCCCACGCCGGCGGCATTCCGCCGCGATGGTCGCGAGCCGGACGGTCGAGCCCCAACTGCCCGACGTCGAGGGCGACGGCAGGAACAGCACGGTGGCGCCCACTGTTCAGCCGCCCGACTTCTCGGCCGTCCGCAACTCGACCAGCTTGCGCATGTCGGCCACCGCGCCGATGGACGCCAGGTGGGTCTCGGCGATGCTGACGCCGAACCGCTTCTCCACCTGGACGGCGATCTGGAGGGAGGCGAGGGAGTCCACCTCAAGGTCGTCGACGAACCGGCTCGCGTCGGTGATCTCGTCGATGGGGAGTTCGAGCACGTCCGCGATCAGCGCCCGCAGTTCGGTCGCGTGCATGGTTGTCGTCTGGTCATTGCCCGGCATGGTTGTGTCCTTTTCGGTGTGGGACGGAGTGTTCTGTGTCGAGCACCACGACGGAGGCCGGCTCGTCGGCGCCGCCCGCGATGGCGAGCACCGGCCCGCTGCCACCGCTGTTCAGGTACGCGACGGCGGCAGCGCACTGCAGGACGCCGAGGGCACCCGAGCAGCGGCCGAGCCGCTGTTCGATGCTGAGGACCCGGCCCTGGCCGTGTTCGGGGCGTTCGGTCAGCCACAGCCGCACGTCCTGGTTCTCCCGCAGTCCGGTGGCCTTGATCGCGGCGGCGGTGTCCGGCGCGTGTCCGTAGGCCGTTACCGTGGCGACCCGGTCGTGCACACCGCGATCTGCCGCTGCTTCGGCCGGCTCGAGGACCAGTGCGGCGGCGCCGTCGACGCTGTCGGCCCCGAGGATCCCGCGGACCGCGTCGTTCGTCGGTTCCACCCCGACCACGACCACGGTGTGCGCCCGGCCGGCCGCGATCATGTTGCGTGCCCAGAACAGCGCGTCCAGCCCGCTCGTCGTGCCGTTGCAGATGGTGAGGTTGGGCCCGCGCAGGCCGAAGCGGATGGCGACCCACGCGGCCATGACGCTGCATGCGGTTTCTGGCAACCTGAGTGGGTTCAGCCCGATCGCGGTCTCGGCCGCGATCGTGTCGGTGAGTTCGCAGACGCTGCCGAGATTGCCCAGGTTCGAGCTGACGATCACGGCCGTGGTGTCCGGGCTGCCCGCGTATCCCGACTCGTCGAGCAGGCCCGCGTCCGACAGCGCGGCTTCGGCCGCGCGGATGGCCAGCCGTGAGCCGCGGTCCTTGTTCCGCATGTCACGGCCGGACAGCGCCGTCGTGGCATCGAACGCGATGCCGCGCCCGCGAGCGCCGAGCAGTTCCGCCGCGCCGGACAGGCCGTGCACCGCGGTGCCGATCCCGGTGACGATCGGGCGTGCTGTCCCCGGCATCACGCGGCCGCCAGGACGGCCACCGCGTTGATCCCGCCGAAGCCGAACGCGTTGATCTGCGCGGTGGCGATGTCGGCGACGACTGCCTTGTCCCGCACCAGGTGCAGGCCAGCCGCGGCGGCGATCGGGTCGGTGAGCCCGTGGATCGGCGGGACCTTGCCGTGGCGCATGCACAGTGCCGCGATCACCAGGCTGAGCAGTCCGGATCCGCCGAGGGTGTGGCCGGTCATCGACTTGATCGCCGTCAGGAACGGCGCGTTCGGTGTCCCGGCGAAGAGTTTCGCGAGCACTTCCGCCTCGACCTGGTCGTTGAGTTGCGTGCCGGTGCCGTGCAGCATGACGAGATCGATGTCGCTCGCGCGTACGCCGGCACGCTGTTGGGCGTCCGCGATCACGTGCGCGATGCCGGCCGGATCGGGCGCCGTCGCGTGATAGGCGTCGCAATTGATGCCCACGCCGCGCAATCGTGCGTACACGTTCGGCGAACCGGTGCCCGCGCGGCGCAGGACGACCGCCACCGCGCCCTCACCCATCACCATTCCCTTGCGTTCGACATCGAATGGGCGGGCCGCGTGCGGCGTGTCGTTCTGCACCCGGTCCAGCATTCCGTAGGTGCTCTCGGCAATGGAATCGGTGCCGGCGGCGACCACGGTGTCCGAAATTCCCAGCTCGATGAGATCGCTCGCCAGCGCGAGTGCGTACAGTGCGGCACAGCAGGCATTGGCGAACGTGAAACTCGACGCGCCACCGAAACGCGCCCGCAGGGCCGCGCCGAAATGCAGGTCGCCCAGCTCGAACCGGGTTCCATCCCGCCACCACAGTTCGGCGCTGCGCTGCTCGCGCAGCGTGGTCCCGACCAGCACGGGCACCGCACCGACGTCCGGCTCCAGCCCTGCGTCCGCAAGCGCTTGGGCCACCGCCGTGCCGAGCCACCTCGTCGCGCGCATCGGCTCGTCGCGTCCTCGCTCCCGGCGATCCGCGATCTCGTACGCGTACCGCATACGGTAACTGGCGGGATCGAAGGCCCGCAGCGGAGCGCGTCCGGCACGCCCCGCGCAGAGCGCGTCGAATATCTGCTCAGGATCGTCGCCTATGCTCGATATGGCCCCCATACCGGCGATATCCCAGCTCATAATGTGGACCCTACTGCAGGTTGCCGTCGAGCTTCACCACTCGAATTGTTGGCGGTCGCGCGCCCGACTACCAGAATGAGTGGGTGCGCCACCTGTTCAAGTAGGTGGTCACCGAAGTAACTTTAGAACATTGTCTAACCGTGCACATGGTGAGCCAGGGGTGGACGGCGGCGGGGATCGAAGCACTGCTCTTCGATCTGGACGGGGTCCTGGTGGACTCGACGGCCGCGATCGAACAGAGCATGCGGGCCTGGGCGCACGCGCACGACCTGGACGGTGACCACGTACTCGCCCTGTCGCACGGCAGGCGCGACGTGGACCTGGTCCGGGCGGCGGCGCCCGGACTCGACGTCGAGACCGAGGTTGCCCGCATCACCGAATTCGAGCTGAGCTTCCTGAGCGGGTCACGGCGGTGCCCGGCGCTGCCGGGTTGCTCGCCGGGCTGCCGGCCGACCGCTGGGCGGTGGTCACCTCGTCGACGCCGCCGGTGGCGCGGGGCAGGCTGGCTACGGCCGGCCTGCCGGAACCAGCGCTGCTGATCACCGCCGCCGACGTCGACCGGGGCAAGCCGGCGCCGGATGGATACCTGCTCGCGGCCGAGAAGCTCGGCGTGCCGCCAGAACGTTGCCTGGTGTTCGAGGACGCCCCGATCGGCGCCGCCGCCGCGCGGGCGGCCGGCATGCGCTGTGTCGGCGTCGGCCTCGCCGGTCCCGACGTGATCGGTTCGGTCCCGGACCTGACCGCGATCCGGGTGACACCGACGCTGAGCGTCAGCCGGGTGCGGTGAGACAGGCCGCACCCGCGGCCTGTTGGCCACGCCGCCGTGGCTGTACGCGCGGCGGGCCTCCGGAAGCACCTGCCTGATGGTTGTCGGGGTCGGCTGGTAGTAATGGGTTCATGCGGTGGGGCATCGAAGGTCGGCGGGCCCGGCTGGTCGCCCGGCATCACCTCGCCGGGACGGCGACCGATCCGGTGCGGGCCGCGGCCGACGTGGTAGTGCTGCACGCGAGCGACCCGGCGACCGTCTTCCTGTCCGTGCTCGCCCGCTGCCCGTCGGCGTCGGTCAAGGATGTCGCCAGGGTGATGTACGAGGACCGCACGCTGGTCCGGATGCTGGCGATGCGCCGGACGCTGTTCGTGGTGCCGGCCGATCTGGTTGCGCTCGTGCACCACGCCGCGTCGCTGGACATCGCCGCCCAGCAACGTAAACGGCTGGTCGGGCTGCTCAGCACCATCCCGACCGAGCCGGAACTGCCCGCCGATGTCGAGGGCTGGCTGCGGTCGCTTGAGTTGGCGGTCGAACGGGCGCTGACGAGACGCGGCCAGGCCACCGCGGCCCAGTTGTCGGCCGACGAGCCCCGGCTGCGGACGGCGCTGCTGCCGACGTCGGGCAAGAAGTGGGACGTGAAACGCAACATCACCACGAACGTACTGGTGGTGATGGCGGCCGAGGGGCGGATGGTCCGCGGTACGCCGCGCGGATCGTGGACGTCCCGGGCGCACACCTGGGAGCCGGCGTCGAGCTGGTGGCCGCAGGGCATCCCCGAACCGCGCGACGCCAAGGCCCGCCTGGTCGAGCAGTACCTGCGGCGGTTCGGTCCGGCCACGGTCGCCGATGTCCAGTGGTGGACCGGCTGGACGCTCGGTGCCACCAGGAAGGCCCTCGCCGTGCTGGACACCGTGGACGTCGGCTGCGGGTTGGTCCTGGCCGAGGACGCCGTGGCCGACGAGCCTGCAGCCCCGGCCGCCGCGCTGCTGCCCGCCCTGGACCCGACGCCGATGGGCTGGAAGGAACGCGACTGGTATCTGCCTACGGACTCCAGGCCCCTTTTCGACCGCAACGGCAACATCGGGCCGACGGTCTGGTGGGGCGGCGAGGTCGTCGGCGGCTGGGCGGTGCGCGCGGACGGGGAGATCGCCACCAGACTGCTCGTCGACCGCGGCGCGGCGGCGGCCCGTGCGGTGCAGGACGCCGCAGACACGCTGCGGCCCCGGCTGGAGGGCACGCCGGTGGTCCCGTCCTTTCCGACACCGCTGGAGACCGAACTCCGCACGGCTGAATCCGGGACCGGCCACAGAATCAGCCGGGGCTGACGCCGACGCAACTGGCCGGCCTCATCGGCACTATCGACCCGGCGCGGGCGATCACGGTCGAGCCGAGGTATGTCGACGCGGTCTTCGACCAGCACCAGCGCCACCACCCCAGCATCTGCTGGATGGACCGTCGCCACGTTTCCCGGACATGATGTTCGTGCAAACCCGGCTTCGGCAACGTCCTCAATGTTGCGCGACAGCCTCCATACGCCGAGGCCTGACTCCGAGCTCAGTCAGTTCCGTCAACGGGGGAGCCCTCGTCCGGGTAGATGGCGCGCATGATGCGCCGGCCGATCTCGCCCAGCTGCCTGGACTGCGCCCTGGTCAGCGGGTCGAAGACCAGGCGGCGGACCTCCTCGACATGGCCGGGCGCGGCTTCGGCCACCTTTGTCCGGCCCTCGTCGGTCAGGATTGCCAGGGTGTAGCGGCCGTCCGTCGGATCGGGGGTGCGGCGTACCCAGCCGCGCTGTTCAAGCCGGGCGACTACCTGGGACAGGCGCGGCAGCGAGCCCTCGGTCAGCGTCGCCACCTCGCTCATCCGCAGGATGTGGTCCGGGACTCGGGACAGCACGGCCAGCACCTGGTACTCGAAGTGGCTGATCCCGGCGTCGCGGCGCAGCTGCGCGTCGAGCTCGGCCGGCAGCCTGTTCAGCGTTCTGGCCAGGGCGATCCAGGTCCGCGCTTCCTCGGCGTCGAGCCAGCGGGGCTCCGGTGGAACGTCCATGACCACAGGATAACTTAAAATTTGAAGTGATCCAGCACTCTGATGACTTGCATCGTGAAGTGACACGGGGGTAGCTTCAGTTAAGGATTTAACCGAAGGGTGCGGGTCGCTCTCCGGCTGGCACGCCTCACCGCCGGCGGCAGCGCCCCAAGTTCGTCGGTCACGGCCCCAGCGGGTCACGACCGCCTAGCAGCGCTGCTGGACTTCGACATCACGCAGAAAGGACATTACTGATGGAGAACGTGAATCAGCAAGGAACCACAAGGCGGTCGGTGCTGCGTGCCGGGGCCATGGCCGGGACGGCTGTCGCTCTCGGTGCCACCGGAATATTCGCCGCCGGAACGGCGCACGCGGCCGGCGGGACGCGGAACCTCCCTTACCCGTCCGGTGTCACCGACACTTCGCACTGCACCCCCGAGGTCGCCGCGCTCATCCAGGGCGTCTTCACCGCCAAAAGCCGGCACGACGCCGCCGGATTCATGTCGTATTTCTCCACGGCCAACACCGTTTACATCGACGCTTGCCTTGGCGTCGCCATGTCCAGCTGGAAGGACCTGAACGACTTCTTCACCCCCTCCTTAGCCTCGATCATTCGCGGGGGTGCCGGGTGGGCTTCCCGATCCCCGGATGTTGATCTCATGTCGGCTTGTTGATGTTGTTGTCAAGGTGCGGTTCGGGCTGGGACCCGACTGTCGCGTCGGGTGGGCGCCGGGTTCCACGGGCCC
>WNGR01015550.1_pt1 | contig 14385 bp, 11 predicted proteins | sample 5407581 | NCBI WGS metagenome assembly WNGR01 (sample SAMN13153383, study PRJNA577476) | soil metagenome | isolation source: 80 cm soil or saprolite under Garry oak tree replicate 2 | place: USA:California | collected 2016-06-15
AGTCATTTGCTGCAGCAGTCTACGACATCGCCTCTTTGACGAGCTCGTCGGCGGCCTCCGCCAGCAGCTCGTCGCCAGCTTCGCCATAAACTGACTCGCGGCCGATTTCCAGCATCACGGGGACGGCGAGCGGGGAGACGTGGTCGAGTTCCCTATGCGTGATGTGGCCCTGGATCCGCGTGAGCATGTCGCTGAGGCGGCGCAGATCGAGCAGGCCGGTGGCGGCATCGGCACGGGCGGCGCGCAACAGGACGTGATCGGCCTGGTGTTTTCGCAAGACGTCGTAGACGAGATCAGTCGAGAACAGCACCTGACGGCGGCTCTTCTCCTCGCCGGTATGGCGGCGCGCGATCAGGCCGGAGATGATCGCGCAATTGCGGAACGTGCGCTTCATCAGCGCCGACTCGGCGAGCCAGGCTTCGAGGTCGTCGCCGAGCATATCAGGATCGAACAGCGCGTTGAGGTCGAGCTTGCCGTTCCGGATCATGAACGACATGTCGCCGAGCGCCCAGATCGCGACCGCATATTCGTTGGCGACGAAGCCGAGCGGCCGAGCGCGGGCACGCTCCAGCCGGCGCGTCAAGAGCATGCCGAGCGTCTGGTGCGCGAGGCGTCCCTCGAAGGGGTAGCAGACGATGTAGTGCTTGTTGGCGCGCGGAAAACTTTCGACCAAAAGCTCGCGCGCGGCCGGCACGCGCGAGACATCCTTTTGCAGCGACAGCCAGTCGCGCACCTGCTCCGGCAACGCCTTCCACGCGCGGCCGTCATCGAGCAGGCGACGCACGCGTTCGGCGAGATAGGTCGAGAGCGGAAATTTTCCGCCCATGTAGGACGGCACCTTCGGATCCTTGTCGTTGGCGCGCGAGACATAGACCTGGTCCTCGACCAGCGCCTCGTAGCGCACGACCTCACCGCCGAACACGAACGTGTCGGCCGGGCTCAAGCCCTCGATGAAGGCTTCCTCGATCTCGCCGAGCAATCGCCCGCCGCGCGCGATCACCCCCGTCGAGCCCGCACCGCCGCCGCGCGAGCGCACCAGCCGCACCTTGAGCATGTCGTCCTCGACGATGGTGCCGACATTCATGCGGTAGCTCTGCCGCACTTTTGGATTGGCGACACGCCAGCGGCCCTGCTTGTCGTGCTTGATGCGGGCGAAACGCTCATAGGTTTTCAGCGCGTAGCCGCCGGTGGCGACGAAATCGACGACGTCGTCGAAATCCTGCCGCGTGAGATCGGCATAGGGCGCGGCGGTACGGATCTCGTCATAGAGTTCATCGCTGAGGAACGGTTCGCCGCAGGCGCAACCGAGAACGTGCTGGGCCAGCACGTCGAGCGCCCCTAGGCGAAGCGGCGGCGTGTCCTGCGCATTCTCGGCGATGGCATCGATCGCGACGCGGCACTCCAGCACTTCGAAACGGTTCGCGGGCACCAACACCGCGCGCGAGGCTTCGTCGAGGCGATGGTTGGCGCGGCCGATGCGCTGCATCAGGCGCGAGGCTCCCTTGGGCGCGCCAATATTGACGACGAGATCGACGTCGCCCCAGTCGACGCCGAGGTCGAGCGAGGAGGTGCAGACCACGCCGCGCAGTTTCCCTGCCGACATCGCGTCCTCGACCTTGCGGCGTTGGGCTACGTCAAGCGAGCCGTGATGCAGCGCGATCGCAAGGTTGTCGTCGTTCATGCGCCAGAGATCCTGGAATAGCATCTCAGCCTGGCTGCGGGTGTTGACGAAGACCAGCGTGGTCTTGTTCGCCTTGATCAGCTCGTAGATCTCGGGAAGTGCATGCCGCGCGCTGTGACCGGCCCAGGGCAGCCGCTCGCGCGTGTCGAGCATCTCGACCAGCGGCGGCGCGGCGCCGCCGGCGATGACGATGTCGGCTGCTTCCGCTTTATCCTTCGGTTGCGGCACAAGGAAGCGCGCCAGCGATTCCGGCTCGGCCACGGTCGCGGACAAGCCGATCGCGCGCATCTGCGGCGCCAGCCGCCACAGCCGCGCCAACCCGAGCGAGAGTAGATCGCCGCGCTTGGAGGTCACCAGCGCATGCAACTCGTCGAGCACGATGCGCTTGAGCGAGGAAAACAGGAACGGCGCATCGTCGGAAGACAGCAGCAGTGCAAGCTGCTCGGGCGTCGTCAGCAGAATGTCCGGCGGATAGCGCCGCTGCCGCTGCCGCCGCGACACCGGCGTATCGCCGGTGCGGGTCTCGATCTTGATCGGCAACCCCATCTCCGCGACCGGCCGCTCCAGATTGCGCGCGATGTCGACGGCGAGTGCTTTCAGCGGCGAGATGTAGAGGGTGTGCAGGCCGCCGGAGCGCTGCACGGCGCGGCCGGCGGAGACCACGGATTTCGCCGAGGGGGCAGAACTCAGCTCCACCAGCGTCGGCAGAAATCCCGCGAGCGTCTTGCCGGCGCCGGTCGGTGCGACCAGCAGCGCGGAGCGATCGTTGCGCGCCTTCTCCAGCAGCGCCAATTGATGCGCGCGCGGCGACCAATCGCGGGCCGCAAACCACGCCTGGAAGCGGTCCGGCAGCAGCGCGGCCGGCTCGGCCGATGTCTTGAGGATGAAGGGTGGCACGGCATGACAGGTAAGCCGTGAGGACGGGTTCGTCGAGGGGGTGCTTGGGCAGGATGCGTCCACAGGCGTCATGGCCGGGCTTGTCCCGGCCATCCACGTTCTTGCCATACGAAAGCAAAGACGTGGATGCCCGGGACAAGCCCGGGCATGACGAGTTTGTGGAGCTATCGCCAGTTCAACGCTCCACGCATTCGTGGCGAGAGAAGGCCTATTCGGTCATCGGCTGGTCTGAGATGTCCCAATCCTTGCCGCTGAAGGTCGAGATGTAGAGCGTCTTCATCGGCGTGTAGTCGTCGGGCGTGTAGCTGTAGTTGATGCCGTCGAGGAAATAGGGCGAGTGGAAGCCGGCGAGGTTCGAGGCCTGCTTCAGCACGTTGGCGCGGGTGAGGTCGTCGCCGCAGCGGCGCAGGATCTCGCCCATGGTCACGGCCTGGCCGTAGCCGGCATAGGCGATGGTGTTGTCGGGGTCGATGCTTGGCATGTACTTCTTGCGCAGCTCCTCGAACGCCATCACGTCGGGATCCTTCTCCCACCGGGGCACGCCGACCTCCTTGTTGTAGCGGATGGCGACGATGCCGGTGGCGTTCTCCAGCCCCGCGGCGTTGAGGATCGAGCGGCCGGTCGAGCCCGCCGACAACAGTTGCAGCGGCTTCCAGCCGAGCTCGGCCACTTTGCGGATCGACTGCGACGACGCCTTGCCGGTGGTGATGTTGTAGAAGACGTCCGCGCCCGACTTCGAGAGATTGATGAGCTGGGAATCGACGGTGGGATCGGTCAGATCGTAGGTCTGCTCCATGATCACCTGCGCGGTGCCGCCGGCGTCTGCCAAAACCTTCTTGAACGGACCGAGGAAGTCGCGGCCAAAATCGTCGTTCTGGTAGAGGATGCCGATCTTGGCATTCGGCTTCACGCCGACGACGTGCCGCGCCAGAATGCGCGCCTCGGTCGGATAGAGCGGCAGGCCCGCCATCGTCCACTTGAACTCTTTCGGATTGTTCCACTTCGACGCGCCGGTGTTGAGCAGCAGCTGCGGCACGCCCTTGGAATTCAGATATTTATGCACGGAGGTCTGCGGCGCGGTGCCGAGCGAGCCGTAGAGCGCCAGCACTTCTTCCTGCTCGACCAGGCGCCGCGTCGCCTCCACGCATTTCGGCGCGCTGTAGGCATCGTCCATGGTGAGAAACTTGATCTTGCGCCCGTTGATGCCTCCCGTCTCGTTCAGCATCTGGAAATAGGCCTCGCCCATGCGCCCCAACACGCCATAGAGCGAGCCGGGGCCGGAATGCGGCACGGTCTGCCCGATCTTGATCTCGGTGTCGCTGGCGCCGGCGTCGTATTTCTTCTCCGCGGCCCGGACGTAAGGTACGGGCAGGACGGACGCCGCGATGGCCGCGAGCGCGGCGGCGCTGACATCGCGCCGCGATGGATTCTTCGTCATTGTTGTTTCTCTCCCTGGTGCGCGCATTGTGCTGGCATCGCCGCACGGCTCGCAAGTGGGAAGTCGCCGCTTTGCGACGCAATGACGCTCGAAACACTTCGCTTGTAGCGCCTAGACTCAAGTTTTCTCGGCGACGACGACGAGGCCGCGCACGGGCTCGTTGTTCTCGATGCGCGGCGATGCCGGCTCCAATGTCAGCAGCTTGAGCCCGGCCTTCGCAATCGCACCGCGCACATATTCCGCGGAGTGGGCATAGCGCAGGCCTTCGCCGAGAACGATGCCGCTGCCGTCATGCGTCTCCAGCGTGAAGGCAAGCACGCCACCGGGCGCGAGCACGCGCTTGGCCTCAGTCAGCACCGGAGCGAGGCCGGAGAGATAGACGAACGCATCCGCCGCCACGACGAGGTTCGCACTCGCATCGCTCTTGCCGCGCAGGCCTTCGATCATGTCGGCAACTTCAAGCTCCGCGTAGAGGCCCGTCGCGCGCGCCTGCTTGATCATGCCGGGCGACAGATCGATGCCGATGAAATGATCGACCTGTTTGGCGAAGGCGGCGGCCGCGAGCCCGGTGCCGCAACCGAGATCGATGGCGCGCTTGAACAGAGCCGGCTTCTTCGCAGCGACGCGCGCGGCCACCACTGCCTTGAAGATCAGCGACGGCGCGCGATAATCGAGATCGTTGATCAGCACGTGCTCGAAGCGCGGCGCATATTGATCGAACAGGGCCTGCACATAGGCCTTGGGCATCTCGGACAATTGCGCGTCGTCGAGGCGTATCAGATGCAGGTGGGCGCCATGCTGATCGCTCGCATCGGACTCGCGCGATTTTCGGAAGGCCGCGATGGCCTTGTCGCGCTCGCCGAGCTGGCTGCGGATTTCGCCGAGCGTGAACCAGGCCGACGTAAAATCAGGCGCGAGTTCGAGCGCCTGCTCCAGCAGGTCGGCGGCGGCGGGCAGATCGCCCTTGAGCTGGAGGTCGCGTGCGAACTCGAAGCGGCGGTCGGCCATGAGATCGCCGGAGGAAAGGAACAGGCGCAAGGGCATTGGAGAACCAGGGAGCAGAGCGGGCGGATGACTCGAAGACGCGATGGCGCACCCTATATAACAGGCATGCGTCCGCAAGACATCCTGCTGCCAGTAGCGAGCGGCCTGTGCTGCAAGCCCGGCGGCTTCCACATCGACCCTGTCCGCCCCGTGGAGCGAGCCGTGATCACCCACGGCCATTCCGACCATGCCCGCGCCGGCCACGGCGCGGTGCTGGCGACGCAGGAAACGCTGGACATGATGCGGCTGCGCTATGGCGAGAATTTTGCCGGCTCGACGCAGGCGATCCGCTATGGCGAGGAAATCCGGCTCGGCGACGTCAGCGTCAAGTTTCACCCGGCCGGCCACGTGCTGGGCTCGGCGCAGGTCGCCGTGACCTGCAAAGACACCTGCATCGTCGCGTCCGGCGACTACAAGGACGCGCCCGACCCGACCTGCACGCCGTTCGAGCTCGTGCCCTGCGACGTCTTCATCACCGAGGCGACATTCGGGCTGCCGGTGTTTCGGCATGGCGATGCGGCCGATGAGGTGAAGAAGCTGCTCGCCTCGGTCGCGCTGTTTCCGGAGCGTGCGCATCTCGTCGGCGCCTATTCGCTCGGCAAGGCTCAGCGCGTGATCGCGCTGTTGCGGCAGGCCGGCTATGACGCGCCGATCTATCTGCATGGCGCGATGGAGAAGATCACGCAGTACTATCAGAGCCGCGGGATCGCGCTCGGCGAGCTGCGGCCGGTGATGGGCGTGAAGAAGGCGGCGCTCGCCGGCACCATCACGCTGGCGCCACCCTCGGCGACCTCCGATCTCTGGACGCGGCGCTTTCCCGATCCCGTCACCGCCTTCGCCTCCGGCTGGATGCGAGTGCGCGCCCGCGCACGCCAGCGGGGCATCGAGTTGCCGCTGGTGATCTCCGACCATGCCGATTGGGACGGCCTCACCGCGACCATCGCCGCGACCGGTGCCGGCGAGATCTGGGTCACCCACGGCCAGGAAGACGCGCTGGTGCATTGGTGCCAAAGCAAGGGCTTGCGGGCAAAGCCGCTCGATCTCGTCGGCTATGGCGACGAGGGAGAAAGCGAGACGCCGCTTCAAGACGAGGCCGAAGCATGAACCGCTTCGCCGAACTGCTGGACCGCCTCGCCTACGAGCCCGGCCGCAACAACAAGCTGCGGTTGATCACCAGCTATTTCCGTGAGGTCGGCGATCCCGACCGTGGCTATGCACTGGCCGCGCTGACCGGCGCACTCAGCTTCAAGCACGCCAAGCCCGCGCTGATCCGCGATTTGATCGCGTCGCGGACTGATCCGGTGCTGTTCGGATTGTCCTATGATTACGTCGGCGATCTCTCGGAGACGGTGGCGCTGATGTGGCCGAAGGCGGAGGCCGTCCACAACAACCCACCTCCTCCAACCCTGACCGAAGTCGTCACCACACTCCGCACGCTCGGCAAGACCGAGCTGCCAAGACAGCTCGAGCGCTGGCTCGATGAACTTGACGAGACTGGCCGCTGGGCACTGCTCAAACTCGTCACCGGCGCGCTTCGCATCGGCATCTCCGCGCGGCTAGCGAAGACCGCAGCCGCGGCGCTCGGCGACAAGGACCCGCACGAAGTCGAGCTGATCTGGCCGCTCGGCGACAAGGACCCGCACGAAGTCGAGCTGATCTGGCCGGGGCTCAGCGCTCCCTATCTCGACCTGTTCGCCTGGCTGGAAGGCCGCACTGAGAAGCCCGTCAATCGCGATCCCGCGCCGTTCCGCCCGGTGATGCTGGCGCATGCGATCGAGGACACGGATTTTGCAACACTCGATCCCGCCGACTACATCGCCGAATGGAAATGGGACGGCATCCGCGTGCAGGCGGTCGCAGGCCGCGACGAGCGCGGGCACATCACTGCCCGGCTCTATTCGCGTACCGGCGAGGACATCACGGGGAGCTTTCCGGACCTTGTGCCGTCGCTGCGCCTGCGTGGCGCGATCGACGGCGAGCTTTTGATCCTGCGCGAAGGCCGTGTGCAGAGTTTCAACGTTCTGCAACAGCGGCTCAACCGCAAGATCGTCTCGCCGAAGCTGATCAAGGAATTTCCGATCCATCTGCGCGCCTATGACCTGCTCGGCGACGACGAGAATGACTTACGCGAATTGCCGTTCGCCGAGCGGCGCGAACGGCTGGAGACCTTCATCGGGAAGCTCGACGATCCCCGCATCGATCTCTCGCCCACCGTCCCCTTCGCGAGCTGGGACGCGCTCACCGCCGCACGCGCCGATCCGGCGAGCGCGGGTGCCGGCGAGGATGCCGATGCCGTCGAAGGCGTGATGCTGAAGCGGCGCGATGCGCCTTACCTGCCGGGACGGCCGAAGGGCCAGTGGTGGAAGTGGAAGCGCGATCCGCACATCATCGACGCCGTGCTGATGTATGCGCAGCGCGGCCACGGCAAGCGCTCGTCCTTCTATTCCGACTACACGTTTGGTGTCTGGACCGGGGGCGAGAGCGGCGACGAACTGGTGCCGGTCGGAAAGGCCTATTTCGGCTTCACCGACGAGGAGCTTTTGCAGATCGACCGCTTCGTCCGCCGCAACACCACGGAAAAATTCGGACCTGTGCGCCATGTCGTGCACGAAGCCGACAAGGGGCTGGTGCTGGAAGTGGCTTTCGAGGGCCTTCAGCGCTCCCCGCGGCACAAATCCGGCGTCGCCATGCGGTTTCCTCGCATCAGCCGGTTGCGCTGGGACAAGCCGCCGCGGGAGGCCGACCGGCTGGAAACGCTGGAAAGGATGCTGAAGACGGAAGCAGCCGAAGTTGAGGCTTAGCTAAAAGGTGCTGATGGGTTCGAGTGTTGCCACAAAGGAGATGCGCTCCCTCTCCCGCTTGCGGGAGAGGGCTGGGGAGAGGGTGTCTCCACATTGGGATTCCCCAAGAGGCGAGAGCCCTCACCCGGCGCTGCGCCACAGCCGAGGCTTCGCCTCGGCGTCGCTTGAGGACGGCCGCCGAAGGCGGCCTATGCCTCTCCCGCAAGCGGGAGAGGTTGCAGCCAGCCCGCGGCATGTGCTTGCCCGAATTAAAATCCCGGTAAGGCGATTGACGCCCCGTTGCGGGTTCCCCATGTGCCTCGCCGTGCCCTATAATGGGGTCGAATCCGCCCAAGGAGTTTTTTGCGATGGCCCACGACGTCAGAGATTTGCCGGCCGGCCGCAGCGATGGCCTGAACCGCTTTCTCGGCGGCTCGCCGCTGGCGGTCGCATTCCGCCTGATCCTGCTCTCGGTCCTGGTCGGCGTCGTGCTGGCCGCGATCGGCTTCGATCCCTGGAACATCATCTACAGCATCCGCCTGCTGTTCCAGCGGCTGTGGGATCTCGGCTTCGATGCCGTGAACTGGCTGTGGCGCTACTTCCTGCTCGGCGCGGTCATCGTGATCCCGATCTGGCTGCTGATGCGCGTCTTCGGCACACCGCGCCGCTAAGTCCGGATCATGCTCTAGGGAGCCCGCAGCCGATGCAATTGCGCTTTGTCGGCTGCGGCGACGCCTTCGGCTCGGGCGGCAGGCTCAACACCTGCTTCCACGTGTCGGGGCGCGAGGCCAATTTCCTGATCGATTGCGGCGCGTCGGCTCTGCCGGCGCTGAAGCGGCTCGAGATCGAGCGCGACGCCATCGACCTGATCCTGATCACGCATTTCCACGGCGACCATTTTGCCGGGCTGCCCTTCTTCCTGCTCGACGCGCAATTCTCGCGGCGGACACGGCCGCTCACGATCGCAGGCCCGCAAGGCATCGAGACGCGGCTGAAGCAGGTGATGGAGGCGCTGTTCGAACATTCCTCCAGGACAAAGCAGCGCTTCGAGCTATCCGTCGTCGAACTCGCGCCCGAGCAAAGCCAAAACTTCGGCGCGGTGACGGTGACGCCCTACCCGGTCGTGCACGGCGAATCCGGCGGACCGTTCCTCGGCTACCGCGTCGAGGCCGAAGGCCGCACCCTCGCCTATAGCGGCGATACCGAATGGACGGAGACGCTCATTCCACTGGCGCATGGCGCCGACCTTTTCATCGCGGAAGCCTACATGTACGAGAAGGTGGTCAAGAACCATCTCAGCCTGAAGACCTTGGAACAGCATTTGCCAGCCATCGGCACAAAACGCCTCGTCCTCACCCATATGAGCGACGACATGCTGTCGCGCCTCGACGACATCGCACATCTCGCTGCCGAAGACGGCATGGTGGTCGTGTTCTGACATGCACGCGCCCGTTCATCCCAAGATCGGCTCCCGCCAGGTCTTCGCCACCGCCGGTCCCGCGATGATCGCTAACCTCACCACGCCGCTGATCGGCGTGGTCTCGACCACCGCGATCGGGCGGCTGGACGATGCCGCGCTGCTCGGCGGCGTCGCGATGGCCTCGGTGATCTTCGACTGCCTGTTCTGGCTGTTCGGTTTCCTGCGCATGAGCACGCTCGCCTTCACCGCGCAGGCGCTCGGCGCAGGCGAGACGCGCGAGCTGACCGCGATCCTGGTGCGCGGCTTCATCGTCGCAGGCCTGATCGGCGCCGCACTGATCGCACTGCAATTGCCGCTGACCTCCGCGCTGTTCGACCTGATGGGCGGCAGCGCGGGCGTGACGCGTGCCGCCAAAACCTATTTCATGATCCGGATCTGGTCGTCGCCGCTGGCCTTCGCCAACTACGTCATCCTCGGCTGGCTGGTGGGACAGGCCCGCGCCAATCCGGCGCTGCTGCTTCAGATCGTCATCAACCTCATCAACATGGTGGCGACCATTCTGCTGGTGCTGGTCTACGACACCGGCATTGCCGGTGCAGCGATCGCAGCCCTGCTGTCGGAGACGATCGGCTTCGTGCTCGGCGTCATCGTCTGCCGACGCTATGCGGAGGGCGGCTTCGCAGTCCCGCGTGCGACGTTATTCGACCGTGAGAAACTGATGCGGATGCTGGCGGTGAACTCCGACATCATGATCCGCACCGCAGCGTTGATCGCCGTATTTCTGTTCTTCACCGCCAAGGGCGCGCGCGCCGGCGACGTCACGCTGGCCGCGAATTCCGTGCTCAACAATTTTCTGCTGGTCAGCGCCTTCTTCCTCGATGGCCTTGCCAATGCGGCCCAGCAACTCTGCGGCCGCACGTTTGGCGCGCGCGATGCGAGGGGATTTGCCGATTCGACCCGGCTGGTGCTGCTGTGGGGGCTGGGCTTCGCGCTGGTCGTCTCGGCGCTGTTTGCCCTGTTCGGGCCGGCCCTGATCAATTTCATGACCGCGAGCGAAGACGTCCGCCGGGCCGCGCGCGACTTCCTGGTGTTCATCGTGCTCGCGCCTGTGCCCGGCGTGTTCGCCTTCGGCTTCGACGGCATCTATGTCGGCGCGACCTGGGCGCACGAGATGCGCAACCTGATGCTGGCTTCGCTCGCAATTTTCTTAGGCGTGTGGTGGTCGCTGCAATCGTTCGGCAATGCCGGGCTGTGGTGGGCTCTGATCGCGTTCTATGTCGCCCGCGGCGGCTTGCAGGGCGCGCGTTATCCGGCGCTGTACAGGGCGACTTTCTCTTCCCCTTCTCCCCGCTTGCGGGGCCGAGACGAGCAGAGCTCGCTCTGAGAAGGTCGGGATGAGGGGGAGTCTCCGCAAGGGCGGTGAGAGTGGGATTCGCGGAGAGTCCCCCTCACCCGGATCGCATCTAACGATGCGATCCGACCTCTCCCCGCAAGCGGGGCGAGGTGAAGAACTACCTTCCCGGCCAATCCTCCGCCGTCAGCGTGGCCGCATCCGCGCCGACGATCTCGGACAGCGAGTCCCGGCCGGTGCGCAGCAGCGTGGAAGTGAGATCGCGCTTGATCTCGTCGACGAGGCCGAGGCCCTTGTAGACCAGCGAGGAATAGAGCTGGATCAGGCTCGCGCCGGCGCGAATTTTCGTCAGCGCCGCGCCGCCGGAATCGACACCTCCGACGCCGATCAGCGGGAACGCGCCCTCGACGCGCACATAGGTCTCAGCGACCATGCGCGTCGACAGGCGGAACAGCGGCCGGCCGGAGAGGCCGCCCTGCTCCTTGGCGCGCATCTCCTCGCGCAGCGTGCTCGGCCGCGCGATCGTCGTGTTCGACACGATCATGCCGTCGACACGGCGCGAGCGGGCGACCTGCACGACGTCGTCGAGCTGGGCCAGGCTGAGGTCCGGTGCGATCTTCAGCAGCACCGGCGTGTCGCCGGCCTTCTGGCGCACCCGCTCACGCGCGTCGATCACTTTTGCGAGGAGATCGTCGAGCAGCGCGCCTTCCTGAAGATTGCGCAGGCCCGGCGTGTTCGGCGAGGACACGTTGACGGTGAAATAGCTCGCGACCGGCGCAAAGGTCTCGATCAGCTTGACGTAGTCGGCGACGCGATCGGGCGAATCCTTGTTGGCGCCGACATTGACACCAACGAGGCCGCCGTGCTGCGCGCGCGCGGCGAGCCGGCGCAGCGCGACTTCGGCGCCGTCATTGTTAAAACCCATGCGGTTGATGACGGCCTCGTCGCGCTCGAGGCGAAACAGCCGAGGCCGCGGATTGCCGGCTTGCGGTTTCGGCGTCACCGAGCCGATCTCGACGAAGCCGAAGCCGAGTCGCAGCAGCGCGTCGGGCACCTCGGCGCTCTTGTCGAAGCCCGCGGCCATGCCAATCGGATTCGGAAAGTTGAGCCCGAACGCACGCACCGCGAGCTTGGGATCATCTAGCCGCGGCTTGCCGGGCGGCAGGAAGCGCAGGCCCTGGATCGCGAGGCGATGCGCATCCTCCGGATCGAGCCAGCGCAGCACCGGCAGCGACAGGGCGTCGAACGCGCGGATCACGGCACAAGCTCCGGGATGTCGTGACCTCCGTCGGAGCGCATGTTGAGGTTCATCACCGAGATCACCGCGCCGAGATCGAGCTCGCCATAGAGATGCGGGAACAGCTCCTCATTGCGCGAGCGCTCCCAGCGCAGGCCTGCTCCGAGCGCCTCGTCGTCGACCTCGACCAGGAATAGCGCGCGCTGCCCGAAAAAATGCTTTCGCAGGGTCTCGGGAACCTGGGGCGCAGTCGAGAAATGGATGAAACCGTCGCGCGAATCGTCGGCGCTGCCCCGGTAGACACCCTGCCGTTCCGCTTCGCGCCAGGCCGAGGCCGGACAGATTTTGTAGATCTTGACCACCGCTTGCGGAGCCCTTTGAGTCTCTTGGGGTTTTTCGTCTCTTGCGGGTCTTAAAACCCGGGCGCGACCGTAAAGGCCACACCTCCCGAACTCAAGGCTTGCCTATCGCCCCTTGCACGGAAAACGGAAAACCGGTTGATTTGAGGACAGTTTTCCTGAGTTGCGACGGGCTGGACCTTCCATGGTCAGGCAGGCCAAAGCGCAGAGGATGCTCTCTCACGACCAGATCTGGGTCGCGCTGGATCGGCTGGCGGAGCGTGCCGGCCTGTCGCCGTCCGGGCTCGCCAAGCGCGCCGGGCTCGATCCCACCACCTTCAACAAGTCCAAGCGGGTCACCTCCGACGGTCGCGAGCGCTGGCCCTCGACCGAATCGATCGCGAAGGCGCTGGCGGCGGCCGAATCGTCCATGGAGACCTTTGTGAGGCTGATCGGCGACGGCGCAGGCGATGGCCGCTCGGTGCCACTGCTCGGCTTCGCGCTGGCCGGCGCGAGCGGTGCGTTCGACGAGTCCGGCTTTCCGTCCGGCAAGGGCTGGACTGAAGTCGCGCTTCCCACCGCCGAGGACAGCCACACCTTTGCGCTGGAGATCTCCGGTGACACACTGTCGCCCGCCTATCGCGACGGCGACGTCATCCTGGTGTCGCCGGGCACGCCGGTTCGCAAGGGCGACCGCGTGGTGGTGAAGACGAAAGCGGGCGAGGTGACGGTCGCAACACTGAAGCGCCTCACCGCGAAGGCGATGGAGTTGCAGTCGCTCGATGCGACGCAGGCCGAGAGGACGATGGCGGTGGGTGACGTGGCGTGGATCGCGCGGATTGTTTGGGCGAGCCAGTGATCTTGCTCCACTGTCATTCCCCGCGAAAGCGGGGAATCCAGTACGCCGCGGCCTCTCGACTATATAACCACTGTCTCTGGAATACTGGATCGTCCGCCCCAGTGCGCAATTGCGCACAAGGCGGACGATGACAGCGAATACGCGCTACGCGCTCCGCGCCAGCGCGCCGTCGATCATGTTGACCGCATTCTGCACGCCGTACACGGCAACGAACGAGCCGAAGCGCGGGCCTTTCTCCTGGCCAAGCAGCACCTGATACAGCATGTTGAACCAGTCGAGCGTGACGCCGGGGCGGCCGTCCTTGCCCTTCTTGACCTGGTCGAGGAACGGCTCGCGGCGGCCGATCTCGTAGACGACATTCTGGATGTCCTCGGCCGAGGACTCCTGCGGCAGCTGCGACAGCGCATCGCGCAAATCCTGCAACGCAGCGCGCTCAACCTCGATCGGTTGGCGGAACTGCTTCGTCGGCGCCACGAAGTCGCGGTAGTAGTTGATGGCATAGCCGACCATCGCATCTAGCTTTGGATGCGTCTGCGGCGACACGCCGGGTCGATAGCGGCCGATGAAGCCCCACAGCGTCTCGGCATTCTCCGCGTTCGACGACGACACCAGCGTCAAGAGAAGCTGGAAGGTGACGGGCATGTCGGCCTTCGGCGGATGGCCGCTATGGATGTGCCAGACGGGATTGCCGAGCTGCTGCTTGCCATCCTGCTTGGGAAAGCCGTCACTGAACTGCTGATAGTCGTCGACGTTGCGCGGGATGACGTCGAAATACAGCCGCTTCGCCGCCTTCGGCTCGCGGTACATGAACAGCGACAGCGATTCCGGCGAGGCGTAGCGCAGCCATTCGTCGATGGTGAGCCCGTTGCCCTTCGACTTCGAAATCTTCTGGCCCTTCTCGTCGAGAAAGAGCTCGTAGTTGAAACCTTCCGGCGGCGTGGCGCCGAGCGCCTTCGCGATCGCGCCGGACAGCTTCACCGAATCGATCAGGTCCTTGCCGGCCATCTCGTAGTCGACGCCGAGCGCGACCCAGCGCATCGCCCAGTCGGCCTTCCACTGGCACTTGACGTTGCCGCCGGTGACGGGCGTTTCGACCTCCTGGTTCGTATCCGGATCGACATAGGTCACCGTGCCAGCAGTGATGTCGCGGCGGATCATCGGTACCTGGAGCACCACACCGGTGGTCTTGCTGATCGGGAGGAACGGCGAATAGGTCGCGCGGCGATCCGGCCCGAGCGTCGGCAGGATGATCGCCATGACCTGATCGTAGGCCGCGAGCATTTTTAGCAGCGTCGCGTCGAAGCGGCCTGACTTGTAGTATTCGGTCGAGCTCGCGAACT
>WNGR01004915.1_pt1 | contig 14384 bp, 10 predicted proteins | sample 5407581 | NCBI WGS metagenome assembly WNGR01 (sample SAMN13153383, study PRJNA577476) | soil metagenome | isolation source: 80 cm soil or saprolite under Garry oak tree replicate 2 | place: USA:California | collected 2016-06-15
CGGCGGGGAATATCATACCGGAATGCTTAATACGTTGTGACCTTCGCGACCGGGTTGTACCAGGTGAGAAACGAAGAGTTCAATCACAAACGGTTTCTCGTAGAGCGGGCGACGGTGCTCATCCATGAAGAAGATATGCATACGTTCGTGCCGTCCACTGGGGCCAGTGGTGAATGGTTGCATGGGGATATCAACCTCAGCGGCATAACCCTGGGCCGGGATATGGACAACTGCTTGTTGTACAACATAGGCAAAGCTTTGATAGAGAGCTGAGCGCACTTCAATATGAACCAGGTCGCCCTCAGACAGCGCACTTAACCCCCTTGTGCGCTCACCTTTTTTCACTTCAGGTGGAAGTACTGGTGCATTTCGGCCTGTCAGCTGGATACGGATCGTGTAGTGCTGTTTAGGTTGCACTCGTAACGGGTGTTCAATGAGAGCCATTGCCATAGTGTTATGTTGCTGTTCCCCAAGGATCATGCGTTGGATGCGCTTGAGCAGGGAAGTACTGCCCTCTGGTGCTTGAGCCAGGGCCCCAGAAGTGGTAGTTCCTGGCGCCGAGGATTGCTGCTGGCGTGGAACGGCAGGCAGCATCCCCGTAATCTGCTTCCGCAGGCGCTGAACCAGTGGAACGGGTGGGTCCTCTACAGGCACCGCGAAGCGAGATTCCTGTGGTGGTATGCCAGTATCCACAAAGCCAGCTCTGGATTCGTCTGGTTGGGGGTGTAGGGATAGCTCTTGTAAGCGCTCGACTTCGGGTCGTTGTTGTGGTGTTTCGGGTGTTGTCGGGGGTGTCGAAGATTCCGTAGACTCCACATCTGGAGGCAGTGAATTAGCTGATTGTATTCTAAATGCTTGCCATTGTTCTGCAACTTTCTGCGGGAGCGGCATTATCTCCACTGTTTCGATATCCGCTAGCTCATCAAACTGCTGGACATTATTATCTTCCTTGACCGTAGCGGGAGGAGTGGTGAGGCTATCTTTCCTGGAGGCCAGGTTCGTGGTTGCTCGCGGTGTACCCCGCGCGGTTTTTGTTGTGGAGAGCAGGTTCGAAATAGCTTCCGACATTGCCCCGGCACTCTGGAAGCGTTCGGAACGTTCAACGGACAAAGCTCGCATGGCGAGTGCATCCGTGCTACTACTGATACGTGGGTTAAGTTCGCGTGGTGAACGTAGGCGGTGGCGGAGGCGCAACGAAGGTTCATCGGGGGGAGCGCCTGTAAGCAGGAGATAGAGGATGGCTCCAAGGCTATAAATGTCGGAGCGTGGTTCTGCCTTCCCAAGCAGTGCTTCAGGTGCGCTGAAGGAAGTCGTAGTACCAATCGTAGCTGCTGGCGGCAGCAGGCTACGTACATACAAAGGGAGCCAGGAGGCCATCAATGCTGGATGCGTATCGGAGGTGGTCTCATTCAGAACAATAACGTGGGGATCGAGGTCTCCAATGACGATCTGGTGGCTATGCAGTTGGTCCAGTCCGTGACAGAGCAGCCCAATCCAGGAGAGCGCGGCCTGCTCTTCCGGGAGACCTATGCCACTTTGCAGAAAATCATAGAGTGTATGGAGCTTTGTATTTGCTGCTTTCGTTCTATTACTGACAATCGGCCAGCCTGAGACAACAATGAGATGCTTTTGAAAGTAGCGTAGATCAATCACAGGCATCAAATCTGCTATATATTGGCGACGTAGCAGGTCATACTCACGCTGAGCCAGTTCGATAGCACTGGTGCACGCTTCATCGCTGAGACTACTTATATCGATATCGCGGATAGCGACCATGCGCTGCTGCTGTGTATCAAGGGCAAAGAAAAGATTAACAAACGGGCGACGGCGGACGAGAGAAGTGATACGGTAGCGTGTGGCTGTATCCTTGTTATCCTGCAAAAGCAAGGAAAGGCTATGCTCTTTCTCAATTCGATTACCGCATTTGCTGCAGAACGTAGCATGCGGAGGCAAGATGGTTGCACATTTGGGGCAGCGTGGAGTATTAGAAGAACTTTGGTCAGTTGTAGTCTGTGTCATACTCATATATTTTTTTAACCTTGATAATGTTTGAATAGATTATAGCATAGTCCGAAGCTTCTGCGAAGCTTGGTAGTATGATAGGTTAGCAAATCCTTTGCCCTTGTCACCCGTGATATGTTTTGCTACAATCAGACAGGGGCGTGCTGCGCCCCTGTGCCCTTTAAAGAATGATACAATACAAATAGAACCAACCAACATCCGAGATAACCCGGAGGTATTTTTTTATGGACCTGGCTTCTCTGCTTTTTTGGATCATTGCCATTATCCTTGTGGGGTCGGCCTTGCTGGTGGTGAGTCTTCGCAATATCGTGCATAGCGCATTGTCGTTGATAGTGGTCTTTGCGATGGCTGCTGGCATCTACCTGCTGCTCAACGCTGAGTTCATCGCGATTGTGCAGATTCTTATTTATGCAGGTGCCGTGACCATCCTAATGCTGTTCGCCCTCATGCTTACACGTACAAACAACATCGCGGAGAACAGCAACCCCAATAACAGGCGATGGTGGGCAGCCATACCAATCTGCACTCTTATTGGACTCGGCATCATCTTTGCAGTGACATTCAGCCCTCATCCTGGAGCAGCGGATACAGGCAATGGTGCAGGTCAATTGCCGACCAATGTCAACAACGTTGCCCGCATCGGTCAGTTGCTCTACAGTCCCACTTCCTATAGTTATGTATTGCCATTTGAAATTGCGTCTGTTGTCCTGCTGGTAGCGATTGTGGGCGCAATTGTCATCGGCAGGGAGGACTAGCAAAATGTCCCTCACCTTGTACCACTTTCTCGTGCTCGGCGCGGTGCTTTTCTGCATTGGCCTTTATGGCGCAATCGTCAAACGCAATGCCGTCGCCGTCCTGATGGGCATCGAGATTATGCTCAACGCCGTCAATGTGACCCTGGTGGGTTTTTCGTTCTTTAACCAGGTCAAACCGTATAACACGTTGTTGACCGGACAAATCTTCGCTATCTTCATTATCACTGTCGCTGCTGCAGAGGCTGCAGTGGCCCTGGCGATGATTATTTCAATCTATCGCAAGCGTAGCACAGTGGATGTTGGCCAAATTGATATGATGCGGTGGTGACAAAATGGAATTGTATCAATATTCGTGGACAATCCTGCTCGCACCGCTTTTAGCATTTGCGGTGATTATTTTCGGCACCCGCATCTGGGACCTGCTCAGTCGCCCGAAGGTCTCAGCCGCAGAAGGGGAACATGGTCATGAGGAGGTCCATGCGGTAGAGGAAAAGGGGTCGCATGGTGAGGATACTGGTGAGCATGGCCTGGACGATGACGAAGATCCGAAAGTAGCGCACCTGACAATGGGGGCGAAGGCCAGTGGCTATGTAAGTATTGCGCTGATAGCCTTCGCCTGCCTCTACTCCTGGGTGTTGCTGCTGAATACGGCTGGTGTGCTCTCGATTGCGCCCCCACTGCCAAATGGAGGCATCACGGTTCTTTCCTATCCGTGGCTCTGTCAAAGTAGCAACTGTAACGACCATGCCAGCTACCTCATCGCGCTGCACCTGGATAACCTGGCAATCGCGATGATGGTGGTGGTGACTACCGTCTCATTGCTGGTGCAGTTCTACTCCCAGGGTTACATGGAAAACTCGGCGGGCTACGCACGTTTCTTCTCCTACCTCTCGCTCTTCGCCTTCTCCATGTTGACCATCGTCTTCGCGGAGAATTTCCTGGTGATGTTCGTCGGCTGGGAACTGGTCGGTCTGAGTTCGTATCTACTGATTGGCTTCTGGATCAATAAACGGCCTAAGCCTGCTGAAGATCGGCTCTCTCCCGCCAGTGCTGCGATTGAAGCCTTCATCGTTAACCGTATTGGTGACGTGGGCTTTATCATCGGTATCATGATCCTCTTTGCGAATACGGGTACCTTCCAGTTTAGCGACCTGGCCTCTCGCGTTGGAGGCATGGACAAAGGCGTGCTGACTGTTGCAATGATCCTGGTCTTCTGCGGTGCAATCGGCAAATCTGCCCAGTTCCCTCTGCATGTCTGGTTGCCGCCTGCTATGGAAGGTCCAACACCGGTAAGCGCACTGATCCATGCAGCAACAATGGTCGCGGCTGGCGTCTATATGGTTGCCCGTACCTACCCGCTCTTTGCCTCGGCTGGCCCTCAAGCCTTCCAGGTTGTCGCCTGGGTTGGTGGCATCACCGCTCTCTATGCTGCATTGTGTGCACTCACGCAGACAGACTTCAAGCGCGTGCTGGCTTTCTCTACGATCAGCCAGCTCGGTTATATGTTCGTCGGGTTGGGAGTGGCTGTGGACTCTGGACTTGGGGCTGGCCCCGGTATGTTCCACCTCTTCACCCATGCCTTCTTCAAGGCCCTGCTCTTCCTGGGCGCTGGTAGCGTAATTCTTGCGCTACACCATGCGACGCATCGAGAAGTACAGGATATGCGCCAGATGGGTGGACTTGGTCCAAAGATGCCAATCACGGCTATCACCTGGCTGATTGCTACACTATCGATCTCTGGCTTCCCATTCTTCGCAGGCTTCTTCAGCAAGGAGACGATTATCGGACTTGCCTTTGAGCAAGGAGACTACGGCTTGTGGGCGATAACGCTATTCACGGCTGGCTTGACCGCTTTCTACATGCTGCGTGCCTTCATCCTGGCCTTCGGCGGTAAAGGTGGTAGTTTTGGGGGTCTCTGGGGCGGTCCTTATCGCGGTGAAGGAGAGCCACAGGAGTCGCCCCTCACAGTCACTATTCCGTTAGTCTTGCTGGCAATTGCCTCAATTGTTGCTGGTTACTGGACGGGCTTCTTCGGCTACGTCAAACCGGGTGCTAAGAGTATAGATGTCCTGGGGCTTCTCACCGACCCGCTGGCATTGTTGGGTGTTCTTGTGGCGCTCATCGGTTTTGCCTGGGCGTATACGCTCTATAGCCGTGTCGGTCTGGAGCGGGTGAAAGAGGTGGTGGAGCGGTATGCAGTGCTGCGCTTCCTCCACCGGGTGACACTGCGTAAATTCTACTTTGATGAACTCTATGACTTGCTGGTGCGCTACGTGGTGCTCGGTATCTCGCATGTTGAGCAAGCCTTCGATACTTATATCGTTGATGGTCTTGTCAATGGCGTAGCTGGCGCAGTAATGGAATTTGGTCGTGGACTGCGGCATGTTGAGACTGGCAAGGTACAGACCTACATGGTTGGCTTCTTCGGTGGTGTTGCAGTGCTGGCAGTGCTTGTGTTTGTGCTGGTCACTTTTGTAAAGTAAGGATAAGATTGTGATATTCGCAAATGATCTCACCTGGATTATCCTGCTGCCGGTTATCGGCGCACTGGCAGCGCTGGTTACTCCCGCTTCGATCGCTCGCTGGCTGGCGCTGCTCTTTACAGCCGCCACCTTCGCGCTGTCGATGTATGTGCTCATTGATATCGCCGCTACGACGGGTTTCCAGCATATCTCTCTCGCCAATCCGGCGCACGTTATACACACGCCGTGGATTGATTTCCCGCCCAATGCAGGCCCAGGTTCCCTGCATTTCAAGATTGACTATTTCCTGGGCGTCGATGGGCTAAGTCTACCTATGGTTATACTGAACGCCCTGCTGACCATGCTGGCCGTGATTGGCGGCTGGCACAAGGCACGCATCAAAGAGTACCTGGCCCTGATCCTGGTGCTGGAAGCCGGTGTGATGGGTGTCTTCCTGGCGCTCGACCTGCTGCTCTTCTTCCTCTTCTGGGAAGTCGAACTCGCTCCTATGTTCCTCTTGATCGGCATCTGGGGCGTTGAGACCATCAAGCATGGCATGCCTGGACGCATCTACTCGGCCTGGAAGTTCCTGCTGTACACGCTGTTTGGTAGCGCCTTCATGCTCGTCGGTATCCTCTTGCTCTACTTCAATCAGGGTGGTACGACGGCGAGCATGCAGTACTTCTCGGTGCACTTCATGAGCGGGAGTGTGCAAATTCCCCTGATCGGGGCGACCATGAGCCTGCAACTGATCACTTTCCTGCTGATCTTCCTGGCGTTTGCCATTAAAATCCCGATGTTCCCATTCCATACCTGGCTCCCCGATGCCCATACCGATGCTCCCACCGAGGTCAGCGTGATCCTAGCGGGTATTCTGCTCAAGATGGGAGCCTATGGCTTGATTCGCATCTGCCTGACGTTCTTTCCACAGGGTATACAGGAATTCGCCGGTTGGCTGGCCGTGATTGCCGTGATCAATATCATTTATGGAGCAGGCATCTGCCTTGTGCAGACGGACATGAAGAGGCTCATTGCCTACTCCAGTGTCAGCCACATGGGAGTTATACTCCTGGGTGTAGCTGCGGCGGCTGGTATCGGCGACAAGGTCTTCCATCCTGCGGTGGCTGGTGGTGAGATGCCTTTCCGCATGGCAGCGCTGACAGGCGCAACCATCCAGATGTTTAGCCATGGGCTGATCACCGGCCTGCTCTTCTTCTGCGTCGGTGTGATCTACGACCATGCGCACACCCGCGAAATCGCCGTTTTCGGTGGAGTCGCCAAGAAGATGCCTATGCTGGCAACGCTCTTCACCTTCGCTGGCCTGGCCTCGCTCGGATTGCCCGGCCTGGCGGGTTTTGTCGCGGAGTATATGACCTTCACTGCCAGTTTCGTCATCTGGACAACAGCTACGGCAATCGCGGTCTTCACCATGATCTTGACCGCCAGCTACCTGCTCTGGATGCTCAAGCGCGTCTTCTATGGCCCATTCAATCCAAATTGGAACTGGTTGCCTGATGCTGATTGGCGCGAAAGTATTCCGCTCATTTCGCTGGCCGCGGTCATCGTGCTCGTTGGCATCTACCCGAAGTTCCTGATAGACACGATTACGCCCAGCCTGAATCAGATTATGCATGTGTTCGGTACGGCTGGCATTCACCCATAAATATTAGGAGTGCAATGATGGAAGTGAAGAATGTACGTGGGCGTATGCGGTGGCCCCACCCCACGACACCCACAAGGGGTGCCGCTACATGTCGGGGTGTCCCCACCTCACCTCCCCCACGAGATGCGGCTCCCGTAGGAGCCGCGAGTGAAGCTGTGGGGGCGTGGTGGGGAAAGGTGAAATGTAGCGGCACCCCTTGTGGGTGCCGTGGTGGTGGGGCGGCGGGGAGCGTGCCCGATTTTAATCTTCATCCTTGCACTCATCCAGGAGTCTTATCATGTTCAAAATAGAAGACCTCTATTTGCTAGCACCGGAATTGAGCCTGACCCTGCTGGCACTAACAGTGCTGGTGGTGGACCTGTTTGTTAAACGGCGCATTGTGACCGTAACAGTCGCACTGGTCGGTCTCACCATTCCGGCCATTTTTGCTATCTCGCAGATTCTGACGCTAGACCCCAACACTGCCCACCACGCATTTTTTAACATGCTGCTGGTAGATCGCTACGCTATTTTCTTCAAGATCGTCTTCCTGCTGATCGCTGCCGTAATGATCCTGGCCTCCTACAGTTATGTCGGGAAGTACGTCAAAGCGGACGGTGAGTTTTACACCCTGATGCTCTTCTCTGTAACGGGCATGATGCTGCTGGCGAGCACAGGCGAATTGATCTCAATCTACATCTCGCTAGAACTCACCAGCTTCCCGCTCTATGTGATGGCGGGCCTGATTCGTGCCAATGAGCGCTCGGCAGAAGCCGCCGTCAAGTATGTGCTGCTCGGAGCGATGTCCTCGGCTATCCTGCTTTACGGCTTTGCCCTGCTCTACGGCCTGACAGGCACAACCGATCTGATGGGCATAACAAGGGCCATCGGGAAGAGCGTCGGCGATGGCAACTTGATTGTCGTTATCGCTGGCATCCTCGTCCTGGCAGGCTTTGGCTTCAAAATCTCTGCCGTCCCGTTCCATATGTGGGCACCTGACATCTACGAGGGCGCTCCCACCCCTGCGACTGCCTTCTTCTCAGTTGGTTCTAAAGCAGCAGGCTTCGCCGCACTGATCCGCGTCTTCATCGATGGTGGACTTGGCCAGGTCTACAACAATGGTCAGAGCCAGATCACCCTGACCTCGCTGATCGTTGTGATCAGCATCGTCGCCATCCTCACCATGACGTTGGGCAATGTAGTAGCAGCAGTGCAATCGAACGTGAAGCGCATGATGGCCTACTCCAGCATTGCCCAGGCAGGCTACATCCTCGTCGGCTTCGTAACCAGCCTGGCGGGTGCACCATGCGTCCAGCAGCAATCCGGCAACTGCCCCAAGGGTGTATCTGCTGCCATCGACTATGCCTCGGTTGGCAATGCTGCCGTCTTGTTCTTTATCCTTGTCTACGTCCTGACAAACCTGGGAGCCTTCTCCGGCATCATCGCCCTGGCCAATGCTACGGGTAGAGAGCGCATCGAAGATTTCCGTGGCCTGGCCAAACGCGCTCCCCTGCTCAGTGCAGGTACCGCCCTCTGCCTGCTCTCCCTGGCAGGCATTCCACCCCTGGCAGGCTTTGTCAGCAAAGTCTTCATCTTCACAGCAGCCTGGAGCCATGCTCAGAGCTACCCCATCCTGATATGGCTGGTAGTGATAGGCTTAATCAACAGCGTGATCTCAATGGTCTACTATGGCCGCATCGTCAAGGCCATGTACTTCGATGCGCCCCTCAAAGAGGATCACCTGACCACGCCTGTTGGCCTGAGTTCCTCGATTGCGTTGACGACGGCGGCTCTGCTCGTGCTGACATTTGCTGCGCAGGTGATTCTGGCGGCGGCGAGTCCGGCGGCGAATAGTTTGTTTGGGTTTTTGTTGGGGAAATAAGGGGTATATCCTCCTGGATGGACAGCAGTCAAGCCGCCGTGGCGGCTTGACTGCTGTCCATCCAGGAGAATGTTTTTGTATGTGATGAGTAGAGGAATCCCTCACAACATCCACACCCTCGCATCGCGAAACTCCACCTCCGTTGGATTGTCGATATCGTTGGCTGCAACACCTATTTTGCCCTGGCTATTTGTACTATCGCTCAGACTTGTGATTTGCTGGTTATTTACGTATAACGTGATGGTATTACCGTTTGCGACGACGGCAACCAGGTTCTCCTCCGTCTGAACAGCGTTAATTGCTGGGTGATTGCCACTTGCCAGAGGTTGAATAGAGGTATCTGTATACACATAAAGTACGTAGGATCCGCCTGTGCAGATGCGGAAGTAGTACTCTGAGTTTGTGGTAGGATCAGCACGGAAAGTGATACCACCGCAGTCACCATTGAGAATTCTCATCCGCACTTCGTAGGCGAAATTGCTAAAAGTTGTCGACGTCCCGCAGTAGTAGAATTGCTGCTGCTCAGCTATTTTAACATGATAGGTACCGTTTAAACCGAACTGACAGGAACTGTTCTCGTCCCAGAAATAGCCGAGGCTGTTGTCGCTCAATGGGTCATTGAGTGCCAGAGTCCCGGTATAGGGAGGATAGGGATTCTGTAAGCCAGCATTGAGCAGGTTGTTCCTCTGAAGAAGGTTGTAGCTCCTGAAGTAGAAGATGCTAAGAGGAGTTATGATAATCATGATAATCAGGAGCACCAATCCAATCAGGATTGCTTTGCCTCTGGAGAGGGCTCGCCGCCTGCGAACACTGGTAACGCCCTGTCTACCTCCGAGATTTGTAGGAGGAGGAGCCACTATCGGAGGTTTCTGGCTTGAGGCAAGAACAGTTGGGTCAATCGGCCTGGAAGGGGTACGCGGAACTGTTGGTCTCTGCGCTTCAGGAGGTGCTGCTGGAGTAGTTGGATTCAGCAGGTTGGGGTTGGAGGCGAGCGTTGTTTTTTCAGTGCTTCCAGGTTGTAAAGTGGGGTGAGACTCTTCAGGCTGTTTAATGAGAATGGTCAGGATCAAGGCACCCGGAGAGCCACCAGAACTCGAGGTCTCGCCCATAGCTTCAAGACGAATGACCTGGCCATTGTACGCTCCTGCAGGCACAGGTACCACGGTTTGTCTTCCCCCTGGGAGGGTGAGTGTGCGACGTGTACCGTTTTGCGCCTCGGCCTGGCTAATAGCAAGTGTTGCCCGGATATCGTTGCCAGAAGGTTGGGTAGGGGCGATCCCTTGCGGTCGCCCTTGGATATCGTTGCCAGAAGGTTGGGTAGGGGCGATCCCTTGCGGTCGCCCTGCCAGAACCTGCTGGAAATCCGCAGCAAACTCGGCAATAGAAGGAAAACGATCTTCGGCTTGTTTCGCCAGAGCGCGTAGGATCACTGCATCAAGGGCGTGCGGAATCCGAGGGTTGAGTGTGCTGGGTGGCTGTGGTTGAGCGGTGAAGTGCTGGCGCATAACCTGTCCGGGACTACCTATAAAGGGAGGACGGCCTGTCAGGAGTTGATAGGCCATAATCGCAAGTGCATATTGATCTGTCGCAGGTACGGGCAGACCATCCCACTGTTCGGGGGCCATGTAGGCGGGTGTGCCGCGAATGCTCTGGCTGGCGGTTGCAGTTGCTGTGGTGAATTTGGCGATGCCAAAGTCGGCTAGCAGGAGGTCGGGACGGTTTGGATGTCCTGCTCTGCTGCGGATAAGGAAGTTGGAGGGTTTGACATCCTGGTGGATAAGGTGGTGGTCGTGAGCATGCTGAAGAGCCTCGGCAGCCTGGTTGATAAAGTAGCCTACATCTTCTGGGGAAAGCATATCGGAATTGCTACGCTGTTGTAACCAGTCGGCAAGTGATCCCTCCTGGCGAAAGGGCATTACCATGTATGTGAGGGTGCTTCGATTGATAATCTCCTCACCGAAGTCATAAAGGGGCAAGATATGGGGATGATCGAGCACGGTGATCGCCTTCATCTCGCGCTGGAAGAGACGGGCGACTTCCTGGGTAGCCTGGGCGTTGGGATATGCAGCAACCTCGTCTCGTATGACCTTGATGGCAACCTGTCGATTAATGCGTGTATCTGTGGCAAGGTAGACTTCACCCATGCCACCGCTTCCAAGCAGGCGCAAGAGCTGGTATCGTCCGAGTTGGAGTCCTTCGAGTGGCATATGTTCCACCTTCCGAGAAAATCAGCAAAGGATAGATTGAATAAATGAGTGCTTCTGTTGGATGAACGGTTGTGCATATACAGAATAACATATAGGTTTGAGAAGAGGAAAGGATTTCAGAACACCTTCACAACTTCCACACCTTTACATTGCTAAACACCACCTCAGTTGGATTCTGGATTTCTTTCGCCACAAGTCCAATCTGGCCCTGGGTATAGGAGTTATCGCTCACGCTGGCAATCAGTTGCCGATTCACGTATAGGTCAAGCTTGCTTCCTCGGACAACTACTGCGACCAGGTTAGCCTGATTCAGACCCTTGTGAATGGCTGCGGCCGTGCTGGTTTTCAATGTCAGGTTCTTTTGAGTATCGGTATCGCTGGCGTAACGGATGAAGGTGTAAGACCCATCCTGACAGACACGAAGATAGTAGAAGCTGGGGCCGCTTCTGCGAAAGATGATGCCGCCGCAATCCCCCTTGATGATTGTCATTTGCACTTCGTAGGTGAAGTTGCTGAAGTTCGAGGCCCGCGCAATGCAGGCGTGGAAACGGTTCGCTTGTTCCAGGCTATCGTGGTAAGCACCACCCGTGAACGCACAACTTCCGATCTCATCACTTCCCTCCTCCCATTGCTGGCCCTTGCTGTTATTGGTCAGTGGATCATTGAGTAGCAAGGTATTGCTGAAGGGATAGCCTCCATTAGTCTGAACCGTTCGTGTGGCTCTGGCGGCAGTAGCTCTGGCAGTAGCTTGAGCCGTAGCTGTCGCATCACTCGTGTTTGGCGAGTTGCTAGTTGTCACATAGAGCAAGCCAGTAGTGACAGCTATGATGAGAATCAGTAGGCCGATCAGCAGGATTGCCAGAATTTTTCTGTCTGTAGGAAGTCCCTGGTAGCGCTGAACGAGTGTATTGACGCGATTGCTCCTGTTTCCGCCAGCGAATCTGAATGTAGAGATATCTTCTATTGGCCTCTGCGCCTGGGATGGGGAAGGAGGAGGCTGGGGTTCGGAAGGAAAAGGAATTCCAGGTTCTGGCTGAGACCGGGGAGGGAAAGGAGACAGGTTCGTGCTACCCATTGAGGCGGGACTGAATGGAGTCTCAGGTGGTGGCTCGGATTGGGAAGGGAAAGGAGCCAGTTGTGTACTCCCCATTGACGTGGCTGTGGGGGAAGTGGGGGGAGTGCGTGGAGTGACCGGCGGGGTAGCAGGAATCTCTTCAGTCTGCCTGATCGAGATAGTCACAAGCACTGATCCTTCTGATACATCACTGTCAGTCCCCTGATTTGCCAGCAGAATCTCCTGACCATGATATGCTCCGGCTGGCACAACTATAGTTACCTTGCGTTTTCCTGGGAGGGTGAGTGTGCGATGTGTGCCCGTGAGCGCTTCCGCTTTAGTGAGAAAGAGAGTTGCGCGGAGCGTACCGGTATTTGTAACATTTGCCAGGTCCACAGTAATACGTGGCACTGACAGCTGGAATGCTCTTGCAAATGCGGAGATGGCAGCAAAACGATCTTTGGATTGCTTTGCCAGCCCCTGGAGAATGACAGTATCAATATCTCTCGGCAAATGAGGGTTGATAGCAGTCGGTGGAAGTGGTTGGACGTTGAGATGGAGATATTTCAGCTGCTCTGGATCGCCTGAGAAGGGAGGACGACCTGTGAGCAGTTGATAAGCCATGATAGCCAGTGCATACTGGTCAGTCTCAGGGACAACGTGTCCATTCCATTGTTCAGGTGCCATGTATGTCGGCGTGCCAGCGACGCTCAAGCTGCTCGTCTCGGCGATCAGCTTGCTGAGGCTGGCTATGCCGAAATCGGTTAGAAGCAGGTCAGGTTGATTCGGTTGCTCTTGATTCGTGCGGATCAGGAAGTTGGAGGGTTTGACGTTTTGATGAAGAATCCCACGGTCATGGGCGTATTGAAGAGCGTTCGCAGCCTGCTGAACAAAATAGGCAACTTCTCGAGGGGGCAGCGTATAGGGCGCTTGTCCTGCCTGGCTCTGTACCCAATCGGCCAGTGAACCTTCTCTGCGAAAAGGCATAACCATGTACAGAAACATTGCCTGATTAGTACTTTCTTCGCCAAAGTCAAACAGGGGCAAAATCTGTGGATGATCGAGCGCCATAATGGCTTGCATCTCAGACTCGAAGAGGCCAACAACTTCCTGGGTAGCCTCGGCGTTGTCAGATGAAGTCGCTTCTGCTCGCAACACCTTGATGGCAACCTGTCGATTGGTACGTGTATTTGTGCCAAGGTAGACTTCGCCTATACTGCCGCTTCCGATTAAGCGCATGAGGTGGTATTGTCCAAGCTGTAGCTCTTCAAGTGGCATATTTTCCCTCCTGAATGTATCAGGGTCAGTTCACAACACCCACACCCTCGCATCATTAAACGTCACCTCAGCTGAATTATTGGTACTGCCAGCGAACACACCAATCTGACCTTCGCTATAAGCATCTGCATCGTTCTGAACCACTTTGATCGCGACCCGCCGGTTGTTGATGCGCGTATCTTCAGCAAGGTAAACTTCAGCCATGCCTCTTTTAATCAGTTGGAGGAGACGATAGCGCCCATTTTGCAGTTCGTGTAATGGCATCTCCCTCTCCTTATATAAAGTGATTTGAAGGTAATAGGATTGGTAGCCGTGAATTGAAAAATAGTATAGCACAGGCATTAGGGAGATGAAAGTGCATGAGTCATCCTGAATTTTTCGAACGAGCGTTCGACTCCTTTTCAGCCCCTTCCCAAGCGGGATTGTCAAGGGCGGCCAGCCCTTGACCGGGGTTGCAGGGGTGCCCCCTGCTTCTTTCCCTCGCCTCTTGCGCCGCCTGCGGCGGCGTGCAAAAGAAGAAAAAGGAGTGTTTCGGGGACACCCCGAACCCCGGCAGAAGGCTCCGCCCTCTGCACTCCCGTTTTGTCGAACTTTTGAAACAAAAGTTCGGGATGACTCATGATAAAGTCCACACCTTAGCATTACTAAAAGCTACTACTGTTGGATTATGATCATTATCAGCAGCCACACCAATTTGACCACCACTATACCTGGTATTATTCACATTACTAATAAGTTGATGATTCACGTACAGAGTAAGATTATCATTGTTTGCTACAACTGCAATCAGATTGCGTTGGCCTAGACCAGTATGAATGCTTGGGGCAGAACTATCGAGTAATGTCTGAGTAGCATAACCACTACCCTCATAGATTAAGAGCATGTACGATCCATTCTGGCAGATGCGAAAGAAATAGAAATGCTTGGCCACAATGTCAGCACGAAAGATGATTGCACCACAGTCGCCCTGGATAATTATTAGCTCTACCTCATAGGTGAAGTTACTGAAGCTGGTGTTCCGAGCGGCACAGGCATGGTAATATGGTGTTATTGGTGAACTAGCATAATAGGCTCCACTAGTG
>WNGR01004920.1_pt1 | contig 14381 bp, 15 predicted proteins | sample 5407581 | NCBI WGS metagenome assembly WNGR01 (sample SAMN13153383, study PRJNA577476) | soil metagenome | isolation source: 80 cm soil or saprolite under Garry oak tree replicate 2 | place: USA:California | collected 2016-06-15
TACCTACAAACCTGAATTTTTTATCATTGACACTGAAATTCGCGCACTCGAAGGTGAGAACCGAGAGAAAATCCTCGCTCTGCGTGACCAGTATGAAGCCCTGCTCCAGAAATTGCTACAGGAAGGTATGAAGCAAGGTGTTCTTCGCCAGACCGATGTAAAAGTGTCATCGTATGCGATCATCGCTATGTGTACCGAAGTAGCTACGTGGTTTCGACACGCCGGAAGACTCAGTGTCCAGCAGGTGATTGATATCTATAACCAGATGGTTACCAAGGGACTCCTGCTGGTAAAAGAGCCTGCTGAAACGCCGGGGGAATCAGTGCATACTTAACTCCCTGCTTGCGCACCAGCAGTTCGATTGCTGTAAGTGCAGAGGCAAGCGGAACCCGCGCGGTAATCAATGCTTCAACATCGATGTGCTGTCCCCCGATGAGTTCAACAGCTTGCGCAAAGTAGGCAGGCGTATGGTGAAAAACTCCTTTGAGAGTAAGCTCGCTGTAATGTAGAGGACGCGTTTCCAGGTTCACCCTCGACCCAGATGGGCACCCCCCAAAAAAGTTGATGAGACCTCCTGGGCGGGCAAGCGTAGCTGCCAACTCCCAGGTCTCGGGTATTCCTACCGCTTCGATAACCGCATCGGCGCCGCGTCGTGTTTCAGTTTGCTCTCGTATCGCCTCACGTTGCTCCTGCAGTGACATCTGGCTGACATCGATCACGACATCCGCAGCAAAATGACGAGCCAGGGCAAGCCGGTCGGCACCGTGCCCGGTAACGATCGTACGCGCGCCTTTCAACCTTGCTACTGCAGTAAGTAAAAGCCCCAGAGGCCCAGAACCCAGGATAACAACTGTATCTCCCGGAGCAATCTCGCTCGCATCCACTCCATGAAGCGCGCATGCCAATGGTTCGCTTAATGCAGCAGTTATAAAAGATGTCCCTGGCGTAAGGTGATACAGGTTCTGGCGTACAATGCGTTCGGGTACAAGCAAGTACTCTGCATAGGCACCATTGAGTAGAAGTAGATCTTCACAGAGACTAAATCTTCCTCGCCGGCAATAGAAGCACTGCTGACAGGGGGCCGAATTTGCGACAACGATAGCATCTCCTTCCTCACATTGTGTTTCTCCAGTACCTGTGGCTGCTACTATACCTGCAACTTCGTGACCAAAACCCGCTGGTGTAGCGTGGAAGAGCAGGGGATGGCCGCGCAGATAAGTTTTAATGTCTGTTCCGCAGGTAGTCGCGGCGGCAACTTTCAGGAGTACTTCTCCTGCTCCCGGCCGGGGAACGGGTCGCTGTTCCAGGCGTATATCAAGTGGTGCGTAAAACATTGCGGCAAGCATTGTCATAGGATACTCTCACCCAATCCTTCTTCTCAGGCATGTGTCTAAGGAAAGCCCTGGAGCGTTATTGATTCTGTGTCCGAGCCTACACTCCAGAGAAAGAGTATACCACTTCGGACTCATTTGCAAACAGGAGTATTGAATTATGAATATACCTGAGGGAGGAACGAGAGGAGAGGGAACTCAAGCACCTCAGCCAAAGCGGGGCCTGAACACTATCTTCATTGCATCTATTAGTATTATGCTGCTTGTCTTGAGCGCTGGCGGTTTCCTCTTCTTGCAGATAAGCAAAGGGAGGGATGCTGTCACCGCAGGCGCGGAAACAGCTACACCTACTCCAACTTCCTCGGATATCTATATGAACACGCCGCCACCACAAGCGGTTTTTTATGATACGTTTATTAATAACGCTCTTGGCTGGAGTATTTCGAACACAGCCGGTTATTACCGAATGGTCGAACACGGTGGGCTGAGGTTAACAAATACTAATCCAGGTACGACCTTAATAGAAAGTCTGCCATCAAATGCAATGTACGATAATTTTACGCTAAGCGTTGACCTTACAATCCTCAAAGCTGGTAGAAACGATAGCGCAGGTATCTACATTCGTGGTGACGGTAACATGGACCATGATTATCGCATTGATCTCAATGGTGATGATACCTTTGATATCGCTAAAGAGTACTTAGATTCCAAAAACAATTCCCAAACGGCCCTTCTTGATGGTCCACGCAGTAGCTCTGCCCTCGATCCCCCAGGAGCGCAAAACACAATCACAGTGATGATGGAAGGTCCGCAATTGCAATTGTTCATTAACAATGTGAATGTCAGTACGGTCACTGATAGCGATTATACGACTGGGCAAGTCGCGCTTTTCGCGCATACAGGCGAGGATTCGAATAGAATCACAGTGTCATATAGTAGGGTGGAGGTCGATGAGTCATCGGATAAATCACCCGGGTGATATATACTTGAGATCATATTTCTTATAGTCATAGACTATCCAAACGCAATACACGCCCACAAAAAACCACAGTAGTGAGGGAACATCTACATTCGAGGAGTCTGACTTAGCACTTGCATTAACTTCTGTGATACATGCCACAAGAGGGGAGCCTAAAAACTCTGAAGAAAGAAATGGTCTCCAGGCGACATACGCATGAGCTTGACATGCGGGCATCACCCTGGTATAGTGCTAAACAGGATACCAAGTTGTCATAATTTATAGTTATGACAACTTGGTATGAGAAACATGGGTTTCGGTGTGTACGAAGCAATGTGTAGATTGTCACAAAAATTGTCCTTGTCGCCACAAAAATTGTCAGTGAATGTCAAATAAATTGTCCCTCTTGCCACAAAAATTGTCCTCAAAGAGTTTGCAAGGCACCCTTACTTCCGGTAACGATTATTCATAAGCTTTATGGTTTCGTTTAGCCTGTCGCGGTATACTTCAAAATAGGTTTCTTATAGCCATTTTTCTACTCGTCCTAATGCAGTTCTTGACTCCTGTTCCCTTCCTGCTGTCAGGAACGTGCTTGCTCTTGCTGCAGAGATGTCTGTACGTTCCTGAGGAAGGAGCGTCGAGCAGGGATAAGCAGATCGCTCTTCCGCTGGGCCAAGATTGAGGCTTGAGCGTGCCTTACGAGGTTCTCAAAGATCTGCTGGAAAGCAGCAAATACCTTGCCTTGACCCTCTTGCCCCGACCCAAAAGATCCAAAGTCTACCTCCAGCTGCCAAATCCTCTTGTGGTTACAAGGAGCGCTACTCATCTCACGCCCGATCTGCTCCAAGATTTCCATGAGGGCCAAGCATTGCTGCGGCCAGGAGATAAACAGGGCGTGAAAGAGACTAATCTGCCTAGTGCTGCGTTCGTTAAAAGGTGATAGAATAAAGAAAGGAGGTCATCTCAGAGAAAGGAGGCAGGACATGCCGAAGATCTTGCGCGTACGAGCGCCCCAGGACGAGAAGGAAGAGAAGCAGGTACGCAAACTGGCAGGGAGTCGGCACGGGCCAGCCGATTGGATTCTGCATGCAAGGATAGTGGCACGCAGCTGGGATGGGGAGCGAGCCGAAGCGATTGCGCAGGCGCTGCAGTGCGATCCGCAGACCGTGCGTCGCCGGATCCATCGCTTTGACGTCGAGGGTCTTGAAGGACTGGGGGACCGAACCAAACCGGGGCGACCCCGCCGTTTAACAAGCGAGGACGACAGCAAGCTGATCGCGCTGGTGAATCAAGCACCACCGGGGCGACTGCTGACGCAACGCGATGGCACGATGGTGGCACGCGACGAAGAGGCAGAGGCGCAATGGAGCCTCAACGCGCTGGCGCAGGCGGCCAAAGAGGCCGGCATCGCGGTCAAACGCTCGCAGATCCGCACCATCCTCTTGCGCGAGGGCGTGCGCTGGCGTCACACCCACAGTTGGGGAACGGCTCGCGACAAGGACTTCGTCCCAAAAGGACTGAGGTCGTCACCCACTACACCGAGCCGCCGGAAGGGTCGACGACCATCTGCAGCGACGAACTCGGCCCCGTAGTGCCGCGCACCTTTGCCCCAGCCCCAGGCTGGTCGCCCAACGGACATCGCATCAAAGCGGAGATGGATTATGGCCGCGGACCGGAGAAGACGTGGGTCTATGGAGCGCTGCGGGTACGTGATGGCAAAGAGCTGACACGCTGTGCGGCTTCGCGCAACTCCAAAGGCTACATCGCGCTGCTCGCCGATATCGAAGCCGACAATCCCAAAGGCGACCTGTTCATCATCAGCGACAATCTCAGCAGTCACTCGAGCCTGGAGACGCGCACCTGGCTGGAAGAACATCCCCGCATCCATCACGTCTTCATTCCGACCGGGGCGTGCTGGCTCAATTTGCAGGAGGGCTGGTGGCGCCTTTTCCGGCGTGATGCGCTGGCAGGCCAGAGTTTTGCCAATCCCAAGGAGCTCGAACAAGCCACCCGCGTCGCCACCAAGCAGTTGAATCGGCGCGCCAAGCCCTGGGTCTGGGGTCGACCACCCAAGGATCATCGCCACTATCGTCGGCTCTTTTCTTATCGTATTTAACGAACGCAGCACTAGTGCATAATTACGAAACCTTTTCGGGAAGAACAAGATGTGGCTCATAGGAACATCCAAAGTAGGCACAGACTCGTGCAGCAAGCTGTTTGGCGGTAAGCAGCCCATCGTGTTCGACCACATTGCGTTTGGCATGGACCCACTTGGGCTCAATGGGATTGAGCCAGGGGCTTTTCGTGGGCAGAAACAAAGGCAGAATGCGCACGCCCTTGCCCTCGGCTTTGACCAGGCGGTTATGCTCTCTGATCCAGGTCCGCACCATCTTGCTCACGTGAAAGGAGGCATTATCCCAGATCAGCAGCCAGGAAGTCTTGTGTTGAGCTTGCAGTCGAGTGCAACACCACTCCAGAAATTGGGTGGTGATGGCGCTGACGGGACGTCCGGTCACGAAGCGCAGCGACATCTGTTTGCGAACCGGCTCATCGATCAGTCCCTGTTGCCACAACACCCCATAACAGGCGAGAGCTTTGGGATCAGGATCATCTTTTTGCCAGGTCTGTTCCACCAGGCGCACGGGTTGATCTTTCTCTTGCCAGGCAGACAGCCGAGGAAGAGCGAACCTGCTCCACCACACCTCGTCCAGAAACCCGATAGCCCAGCTAGGCTGGGTGCTCGCCCAGGCGATCAGACGATCGCGTGCGTTTTTTTTTGCTGGTACAACGGGTCGGGGCTGGTAATCCAGTGTTTGGCACGCTTCCAATTGGTCCCTAAGCTTTGGAGCGCTCGGCGCACGCTCGACACCGACGTTTTGTGGGGGATAATGCCCCGCTCGAAACTGATCTTGGCCGCGAGTTCCAAGGTCCACAGACCACGGTCGAGTCCAAAGTCGTGAGGACTGCGGTGCAAGAGTGCTTTCAACTGCTTGGCCGCTTCGATCGTGAAGGTCGTTCGGAGTCGATGCGGACGCGAAGACCCCTCGTTGAGCACGGTGAGTCCGGCTGTATTGAAGCCTTTGATCGCATTGCGAACGGTCTGGTCGTCGCAGCCCAGATATTTGGCGATAGCGGGGGCGCGCTCCCCACGGGCAGAGGCGAGCAACATTTGGCTGCGTCGCAACACGAAGGCATTGGACGAACGCAACCCCGCCTGGATCTGGCTTTGTTCGTTTGGGGTCAGTGGTCGAATAAAAATGGGGGCTTTCATGCTCTCTATAGTATCACATTTCCTATGACCTTTCGTCAGAATGCACTAGCCAGTGCCTTCGCCTCTGGTGGAACAGGTGAAGTGAGCACATCGTGCAAGCCCACTTTCCAGCCAACATAGGCAAAGAGGCGATCTGGCAAGAGATGTCGGTAGACCGAGCCGAAGAGGTCCAACATTTTGAAACACTGCCAGGACTCCATATCGGATAGTGGCGAATTAGCGAATGGGGAGGAACTGCCCTGACCGGTCACCTGATTTACTCCTAGGCAATGGAACAGGAACCGTTCCCCAATAGCGAGGAGGGTGTCTGATGAGAGCGACCAACGGTTGGCTGTGCGGTAATCACCGGTGCCACAGTGCGGACAGGCGGTGAGCGAGATTCGAAGCGATGGGATCGAGAGCCTACAGCGGGGGCAGCGGTCGACAAGGAACAACCTGTGGCGAGGACAGATCAGGATCGGACGGAGCCGCCAGTAGAGGCGATCATAACCCTCCTGCTCGTCGAGGCAGGCAGGGCACACTTTGGTTGTAGTGAGCGGGAGGCAAAATCGTTCCAGCATTGTGGACGAGAGCAGGGGCCTCTCAATGTTGAATACATCGGCAAAACGAGCACGCTGACGAATAGTGCTGCCAGGTGGTTGTAGAGCCGCAGCTAAGCGATGGAGAGTCAGTTGGTAGAGCACGTGTTCGTCGAGTCTGAGTAAGTGGCCGAGGAATTGATAGTCTGCACGACGAGTGACAACAGGGATGTTATTGGCAGACAGACGATAGGACGAGTCATGGAACCGGAGTACCCAGTCGGCAAACTCATCACCTCTGTTGCGAGCGACCCGTGAGATTACCGAAGCCAAATCTTCCCAAGGACGCGGAACAACGCACTCCTGCTCGGTAGGATGTTGAGGGTCAGGTTCGAGGAGCCGATTTACTACACTCACACCCAACTCAACGGAATGTTCTGTGATGGTCAGCGGATGGAGCTGCTCAATATGCAGTGAACATGCAGTGAACAACGACTGCAAGGCTACCTGTGGCTGCTCACGGTACCCTGCGAGGCACCAGCAGTTCCCCTCAACAAGAGCGCGTTTCCACCGTCTCAGCAGCCAACTTGCTTCCGGATAGTGGAATACCTCCTGCAAGGCACACTGGATACGCTCAAGCAACACCGGTAAGTGAGTAGGCCATGCAGCAAGCAGATAGTGGAGCAACACGCATTCAAGCAGCGTATACGATGGATGCAGCACAGTTGAAGGAATGCGTGCAAGAACTCCCTGGAGTGGAAGAGTCCTGTTGAGAAAAGGCAGTATGTATCCAAATGCGGGGGTCCTAAAAAGCTGAGTAAACTGCACAAGAATCCAAAAGTAATCCCATGAAGGAATCTCCTGTAAAGGCGAGGTATTATCTGTTCTCACTCGCCCTCCTATCTCTGCTATTTCCACCCCTAGTTGGTCCAGGAGCAGAGACTGACTTGCCTCCAGCCAGTCATCCTCATCAAGCAGCGGGACAATACCCGTGCGGTAATCTCCCACACGGCAGGAAGGACACCTCATTGGATGAGTTCGGAGGCCTGGAATAGGAGCTCGACAGGCAGGGCAGTGGTCAACCAGATAAATCCGATGTCGAGGACAGAGCAGTACATAGGAGCAGCGCCAGTATAGACGGTCATAGCCGTCTGGGCTATCTAAGCAGATCGGACAGACCTGAGTTTCGGGTTCGGAACGAAAGAACAGTACATGTCGTGGCAGCACTCACTCGATCGGGGCGAGAAAGTCAGGATTCGCCTGAGGTGAAGGGTTTGGCAGTGCCTCAAACCGATGAGCAAAGCTGTGTAAGGTCAGGGAGAAGAGTTGCTCCTCTTCTAGGAGCAGCCGGCGCTTGAGCAACTGGTAATCAGCTCGTCGGCGCAAAAGAGGGAGCGTGTTCGGAGCGATACGATGTGAAAGTGCCTCTGGTCTGAGAATCCACTCCGGACGTTCATACCCCATCTTACGCGCTACCCGAGAAATGACAGAAGGGAGATCCTCCCAAGGCAGAGGGACGACCCGTCGGGGCAATGGGGCAGCATTCGATACATCTTCCGGCACAATCTGCTCTCCTTCCATTCATTCGCCATTTGTTAATTGCTCGTATTTCACTAGAGGGAGGAAAGGATAATCAGTGAAACAGTTCAGAGTGCTGAGCTGTTTCCTTACCCATACATGCATACTGTAAATTGCCTCCTCATCTAGTAGGAGAAGCTGCTGAAAGAAGCGTTAATCCTATGATCTTTTTAAAATGGGAAGATCAGCCATACGGACATGATAAGCAGGATTCTCCGATTGAAGGAGTAAGGAAGGCTGTTCGTAACCCATTCTTCTCGAGGCACGCGAGAGCAAAGAAGAGAGGTCCTCCCATCCGCAGGGAACGACGCGTCGGGGGAGCGGAGGAAGAGGTGAATCCCGGTTTACACTCCCATCGAGCTGCTGGTCTTGTGAAATTATCTGAGAAATCTTTGTTGGTGTGTCTATCTTTTAAGTACCTCACTTGTGTGTAATTTTTCTGTGGATGTTTGCCGTGATCCCCGTTTCGTAGTTGATCTTTGTCCTGACTTTCCGGATGGTGCTGGTTTTGGTAGATGTACCACTGGTGGTGCAGGTAACACCAATTTTGCCCGGGCCACATGGAAGCCTTCATCGAATGGGTTTTCCTTCCCGCTTCCTATGGTCATGCCTGCGAGGCGAGCATCGTATGCGGCCTTCAACAAGGGGAGATTTAAAGTCGTGCATTGTGAGGTAATGGCCCCCCAAGCGGCATAGCGAATGAGTTCCATCACGTATCTCAAATAGCCATTCGAGGCGTAATAGAAGCGGAATGCCATCTCTTCAGTTCCCAAGCGAGAAAGATCGAAAGGGATAGAACAATCAATAACATCCATGAGTTGACAGAATTCCGTGATCGTCTCAGGTTTTGTGCGATCCCATAGAAACGGTTCCAAGTAAAGGGGTGCACCTACCCGTCCCTCTAGTTGGGGATTTACCATGAGAATCGGCTCGGCTTCTCCAAGCCGCCCAATCAGGATCATGGGAATACATGTATGGTTTATGATGTCCTTGAGAAAATCTGCCACCTTGTATATGATATGTTGCGTCTCTTTTTCTATTATATGCTGAAATTCGTCAACGAAGATTATGCGCACCTGGCATCCTTTGAGCAGGCGATAGACACGGTTGACCAGGTTCGACTGCGTACCTCGTTCTGGATTGGGGTCGCCAAGCGTCCTCAGAATTTCGGTAGCTGTTGCCTTGATGGTAGCGCCTGCTGGTATAGAGATATACAGATAGGGAATAACGCTTCCCTCCGGCGTTTCGTAGCGCTTATATTTGGATCTGGCGATCCAAGTTGTCACCAGCGTCGTTTTGCCGGCTCCCGTTTCTCCTAGGATGGCGAGGCAGGGAGGATTCAGTGTTGGCACCTCGTTGGCATAAAGATCGCAGAAATCGATGCGGGCCATCAGCTCATTGAAACAGCGGTGGTTTACCACTATTCGCTCTGCTTGCCTGTAACGCTCAACAGGCGTCATACTCAGCCAGTACCTGGTATCTGAAGAAGTTTGATTGTGTGATTCGTGCTCTGTCATAGGTCATCTCCAATAAACGGACGATCAAAACTGACACTGATACCAAATGATTGAGGGGCGTTTGCGGCTTCAGAAACTGTCTGGGAGGAAGAAGCCTTCTCCTGTTTCCGGGGTCGCCGCTTCTTGTTGCTCATTTGAGGAGGTGTTTCCGGCATTGGCGGGAGTTCAGTGATTGGATTGATCATTTCTCTTTGGCCGTCCTCAACGTGTACAAGTTCAACGTTTTCCATCAAGGGAGGATGAGAAGCGCTGAGTGCCGAGATGCCTTCTGCTGTCTGAGTAGAGTTGACTACCAAGTCAGATAGTGCTGTGGGTGAATCTTCTAGCTTGTCTGCACCCTTTTCAGAAGAGGTCCTGCCGATTTCTGTGAATGTTTCTGGCAAGATGTCTTCTTTCCTAGAAGAAAAACCACTCGTCCAGGTGACGACCTGGTTATCAAACCACCGTGCTGCTCCCAGGCGTGAGCGTATACTCTGAGTCTGGCGGAATTCCTCATTGATGAGATCCTGTATGCGTCTTTTCGCCTCCAGTAGTGCATCCTCGTCGATTGTGCGCTTCATTGTTTCTCGCACAAAGCGTTTAATGACCAGGTGTTTCCACAACGATAAACCACGAGTATATTCTTTGCTGACAGCTCTTACCTCAAAATAGTGCAGATCAAAGGGATCCAGCACCCAGAGGCGAGATAAATCACCTGGATAAAATGTTACTTGCACCTTCCCTGGTTCGCCATGCCACTTCATATGCTTCTCTGCCTGAGGTTGCTCCATCCTTGCTTTCAACGCTTTCATTTCTGGACTCTGATAGACCAAATTTTCGAAGTCAATGCCATACGGCTCAGGAGTTCGCGTAGTGGTTCGCGATACCAACACCAGCAATTCATCGCGACTAGGTGGGAGCGCTGGCACAAAATCGTGCTCCAGTGCGTCCTTCCAAAGCTGAGCAGGTATTCCCTCTCCTGCCCATTCTGGTCCGATTCCCGTGTGTGGCTTCTGAGTATAGGAATCGACAATCCAGATATGGAGCGCTTCCCATAATGCATCCAACGTCATACACGCGTTTTTCTCGGACGCATAATCGCCTCGCTCCAAAAAGCTAGAGAAAGTCGTACCAGGGATTCTATGAATCAGGTCTTGATTGACAGTTCGGAACCAACGCTCAATTGCCCCTTTGAGCCAGGGGCTTCTTACTTCGGTGTGAACTAGTTCGATACCAAGTTGGAGACAAGCCATTTCGAGGTCTTCATGTAGCTCCAGGCCGTTATCGACGACGAGCGTTTCTGGAATTCCATAGGCCAGATAGTCATTGGTGGTATGGAAGAGTTCTTTTACATGGACCTTTTCCAGAATTGCGTACATGAGGCATTCCATCACTAACCGATAGGAGGGCGGTTCAAAGCTAATGAATATGGCTACAGGATAGCCAGTATACTTATCTCGAATTGCTGCAAGGACTGGACGACCAATCGGGAGTCGGTCGAAGGCATCGACGATGAGGGCGTCGAGACGACAGAAATCGAACTCCCAGCGCTCGTTTGGTCGAGTTGCCTTTGGCGGCTGATCCTCCCCATCATTCTTTGGTCCACGTTTTTTCTGGCGCATGCCTAGTTCTGCCAGTTCTTCTGGATCCAGAGACCTAATAAATCGATAAATGGATCGATCACTGGGAGCAGAGAGCTGCTTATCAGGAGATCGCTTTGCATTCTCTTCCTTCAAGAGTTCTTTAAATTCCAGACAGATAGTGCTAATCATGGGGGTCGGATCATGGTTCTCTTCACAGACCTTTTTGATTGCTCTCTTGACCACATCCTGTACCTCAAGATGTATATAGATGCGCTGAGGACCATTTTTGTGATATTCAGGAACGAGGCTCCGAACATCACAGCGACTTTGCTCAAAATCCTCCATCCAGCGGCATACAGTCCTGTAACTAATCGATAGAACGAATGGTTTCTGAGGTTTCCTATCCTTTTTCTTTCCTGTACGTGTAGGGATGTTATATGCTTTTACCGCAGAGGTTTGTGTACTTTCAATGATGGAGGACTGCATGTCCTTCTTCTTTCTTAGTCCTGTCCCTTTCCCTATATGATTACCCAGCAGGTCAGGAATGCCGTCCCGTCCTTTTGCCTTAATGAGTTCATCTAAAAATGTGGTGATCTCAACCTCAACGTTATCTTTTGTGCGTTCGTCTGGTCTGAGACTGAGGATTCGTTTCACAAGTTCAAATCGCTGGCGCGTGATATCCTGTATTTTCGTGGGTAAGTCACTCAGCACGGAAAAATCGTAGGACGTTTTGAGTGCCCTGCCATCAGCCGTTCTGAGGGTTGAAACATTCTCTCTCAGGTTCGATTTTCCTGGTAAAACGAATCGCAAAGTACCTTCGAATAAACAACATCGCAACATGTCTTGCCGATGGACGAGCTTTTTTCCCCCTTGCTCCGTGATGTTCTGGACAAGCATCTCTCCTTGCGCGAGCATTTCCAATACCTGGTAACCTACCTGGTTTTCGCCCTTTCCAAGGATATACTGTACCCCTGGCTCCAAAACGATAGGCTTTGGCATGACGTGATTCCTTTCTACCTAATCTGACATTTCCCTGAAATCGCTTGCGGAAAAAGGATTGACTTTCCCTCGTCCCATCGACGTTTCTGCAATGCAGAGGTTGTAAGCATAGGCAAGATCGCACAAACTGAGGGTGGTTGATGCTTCAAGGATTGCTTTTTCTGCAGCAACGAATAGAAGTTGCATAAGCCGTCCTACAATGCCGTCCGTCGCATAAAAAAGACGATATCCTATACCTTCTGCGGCTAGGGCCGTTTCATCAAAAGGGAGTTCGTGATCAAGAGTCGTTAAGAGCGTCTGCCATTCCATCACAGTTTCTGGATGAGCTCTGTCCCAGCCTAAAGGAGTGAGATGCAGGAGTGGGCCAAAATGGCGTTCAACCTTTGGGAATGCTTCCATGATATGCTCCATTGCAGCTAATTCACCAAGAAGAATCAAAGAGAGATCGCGCTGGTATGTCAAGCGTACGAGAAGCTCGATAAGAGCAGAGGTGGTATGCATGCTCTGGTTCCTGATGAGATATTCGCAGTTGTCGAGGATGATCAAGTGTATACCACTTGCTGGCAACACTTGAAAGAAAAGATTCTCCATGTTCCATGTGTTGGTTACACTGAGTTGACGGTTAGAACAAAAGTCGGTAGCAGTGCAGAGCAGATGATAAAGCAGACTTTTTTGAGTAATCATCGCTGGTAGACGAATGTAGTGATACGGCGATGAAGACCTTGTTTCTCCTACCTGCATCTTTCGCATCGCTTCAGATAACCAGATCTGTGCCAGTACTGTCTTCCCAACTCCAGCTTGTCCAGCAACGGCCATATTCAGAGGGCATTGCGTGAGATTTTGAGAAGCTTCTGTTACGCTTTGAGTGCATTGATCCATGTGTTCGAAAAATTGTTGAAGGCGCGGATACAGGGTGCATATGTGCTCAACAAGAGCTATGCGTTCTGTTTCATTCATTTCCCGTCGTTTTTTTTGATTGCTATTCTCCGAATTCCTCCACGAACAATTCATCTTGTGCTCCTCCTTTGTTGTAGTCTCTGTGTTGTCGCGTTAAGGTATAAACCACTATCTACGTGTGTTGACTACAGGATTACCAGGTATTGTGGCTGCTTACTGTGCTCATTCGGTCATTCTACGTCCTCCATTCCATGAAATACGAGTTGTCTGGACATTCAGAGGTATGGTTAGATCTGTCACCAGTACACCTGTCGCTAGTAGATGCCAGAGATACGATCTTGTACGTGTGGTATCCAAAAGCGGAGTTCTCTGGACTATCTCAGCTACTGACAAAGGCGATAGCTCTTGCATGAGAGTACGCATAAGATATTCGTAAGCTTGAGGAGGTATAGCTCTGTTTGCGTGGACAGCGAGTCTTTTCAGGTTCGATATGAGCGGCTGGTATGGGAGCAGAACAACCTCCGTCACAATGTTGAACTCGTATCCATGGTTCTGACACCACATCTTGCAAGCAGTCCATCTAGGGAAATACTGTGGATCATTGACATTCGCTTGTTTTGTACAGACGACAATACTTGGCGCACTTTGTCTCCTGAAGACGGAGAAGTCGGGAGTGCAGGTGTATTCGCACTCGTCTACCCGATACGTGATAGTACATGGCCACTCTTCGAAAGCCTCGACGTCAGAATCATAGTTGAGCAGACGGATGTAGTCACGTTTGATTCTATTTCGGTAGTAGACCATCGTGCCCAATTTGGGGCTTGGAATGGCACCCCCACCATTTCTACCTTGTTTTGCTATCTTTTTCTGATCCATAGGCTTCCACTTTTTTGATGAGAGATTGACTATAGTGCCTAATCACGAGCCAAACGGTTTAGCTCTTCTAGAGCATGAGTATCGGTTGGGCTCTTGCATTTTCTATATAAGCAAGTGCAGGTTGGGATGATGAAAATTGTATGGACTATTACCTGATGTTATTTTGACAATAATGAGATTGCTTCGTAGTGTCAGGCAGTGAGTAGTGTAGAGATACGTGGCTTGCATGCGAACATCCATACTCTTCTGCTTTTTGAAGACTGAGATGGGTGTAGTACACAGAACATCCTCTTCCAGATGAGATAAAGGAGGCTTGTCAGATACCATACATAGACCTCAGTGAAACTGGACTGAAAGCTGAAATCACACATTAAGTACCTGGATACGTCACTGCTGAAGGGGACTGATCAGCTGTTTCGTCGTTTTGCTTGCTAAGGGAACTCCCTTCAACTCTACGTGTGAACTTGTTGTACAGAATCAGACAAGGTAATCGTTTGTGAGGATCGTGCTTATCAGAGACGATGAAAAGATCGACCATCGACAGATCGATGAATCCGGTTCGTTGTACTTGTGACATGAACTGCTCTTTTCTCTTTGATCAACTCAAGGTGTTTCTAGGGAGATTTGTCTACCAATTCCGTACGTTCTAAAAGAGGCCGTGGCACTTTCTTCACCGTAACGACAGCCGTCAGTATCTAATGGTCCTCACGTTTCACTCTGCTCCCTTCTTAGGACTTTTATTTCGTACATGCTGTTGCGGGAGCAGAAAAGGTTCATTCAAGGCGTATCGATTCCGTTCATGCTCTGTATTGACCCCCAGGGTGGTAAAGGGATTGATCTTTCCCAGACCCATGGTTGTATGTGCAATACACGC
>WNGR01005405.1_pt1 | contig 14377 bp, 17 predicted proteins | sample 5407581 | NCBI WGS metagenome assembly WNGR01 (sample SAMN13153383, study PRJNA577476) | soil metagenome | isolation source: 80 cm soil or saprolite under Garry oak tree replicate 2 | place: USA:California | collected 2016-06-15
AGGCGAGGGTCCGGTTCCAGACGACGCGAACGCAGCCGAACGTGCGGCTAAGCACGCTCACCTGTTCGGGGTTCGGGTAGGCCCGGCACTTGTAAGCCGTCCGCATGAACGAATCTTAACAGCAGTACCCTCTATGGATAAGACATCGCGTGAAGGGTAGGAGCGGCGTTTCATCCCCGGCCTGGAGGCCGTGGGTCGCCACGCGCAAATATGATAAGCGCGTCCGATGCCGTCAGCGCTGCCTGGCGTTCCGTCCTCACCGAACGTTCACCGGCCCGTAACCGGCGGTTCGCTACGCTCCGGGAAGAGCGGGGAAGTGGGCCGACGGGAGTGAAGGACACGCGATGGAACGACCTAGGCCCTTCAAGGTCCGGCGATCGTGCCTGGCCGTGCCGGCCAGCAGCGAACGGTTCATCGAGAAGTCGCACGGGCTGCCCGCCGACGAGGTGTTCCTCGACCTGGAGGACGCCGTGGCGCCGGCGGCCTGACCGCGGTGAACGCCATCGCGGCGTCGTCGCCGCGGCTGGAGGCCCTGGTGTTCGGGCCCGGCGTACGCCCACGCCACCGGCGTACAGGCCCGCGGCGCGGTCATGTTCGGCGACGAGATGATCGACGAGGCCTCGCACAAGATGGCCCAGGCCATCGTGGCCAGGGGCCGCGCGTCCGGCCTCGGCCAGGACGGCAGCCCGGGCCAGGATATGGGCGGGCCGGGGAATTCGTAATGATAATGAGACTGGAACGCTCAATTTACGCAGCGGGTGCATAACTCGTAATGATAATGAGACTGGAACGCTCAATTTACGCAGCGGGTGCATAACCCGAAAAACACGACATAAACACGACATAAAGCCGCGAGGATTTTCTCAGTTTCTGAGAACGCCCCACGCGGTCAGAGCGTCGATCAGGCCCTCGGTAATCTCCAGCGACCCTAGGTCCCCGGGGGCCACCCAGCGGGCGTCGGCGGCGTCGTCGCCGGGCCGCAGCGTGCCCCCGGTGACCGTGGCCGCGTAGTCCCTGATGTCGACGACCGTCCCGTTGAGCCCGGGGCGCCGCACCCGGCCGATAAGCCTTCCTACCTGCACCGTCAGGCCCGTTTCCTCGGTCATCTCCCGGGCCACGGCCTCGGCGTCGGTCTCGCCCGGCTCGATCCTGCCGCCGGGAATGGACCAGAGCCCGGCACCGGGCTCGTGCCCGCGCTTGATCATCAGCAGCCGGCCCTCGCCGTCCGCCACGATGGCGCCTACGCAGGGGATGACAGGTACGGACACGCCGACAAGTATCCGGCTTCGCCGCTAAGTCGGACAAGCGGTGGTACGCTCCTCAGCACGGTAACGGCAGACACAACCGTCACAGGGGTCAGCATGAGCTTAACGTTGCGATTGGGTCACGTTGGATTATTTGCCTAATCCACGTCAGCCAAGCACTCAAGTGTCGCGTCTTCATATCGGGTTAAAGCGACTAGGGCCGCCGGGCCAAGGCGGGGTCCCTGCTTTACCTGATTGAGCTTCCGGGTTCGCCCGGGTCTTCCCCTTACAGAACAGCACTACCGGTCAGGTCGGCCGTTCCCGCCCTGACCAGGGCCGTCGTGGTCAGGGCCGAGGGTGGCCACGGGGGCTAGCGACAACAGCCGTGCGCAGGGTACGGCTGTCGTTCCAAGAAGGGAACTCTCCATGGGTCTCAAGAGCAAGGTCTTCGCCGCTGCGGCGACGTTGACCCTGGTCGGTGGGGTTAGCGCGGTGGGTATGCTCTCCGCCGCTGCCGCCACCCCCTCCTGCGGCGGCACGTGCGTCGACATCTTCAGCCGTGAGTTCGGCACGCACCGTACCCCGAACTTCGTGCTGGACGTGTGGCGTCAGGGCGCCAAGGTCGGCCAGCCGATCATCTTGTTCCGCACCAGCGACACCGACCCCGCGGAAGACATCAACGCGTCGTTCCAGGGTCTGACCTCCGACTTCTTCGGGGCCGGCCTCGTGTCGTCTGCTGTTGAACTGCACTACGGCAGTGGCCTCGGCACCGCGACCGGCGCGAACGGCTTCCCGGATGACCCGGCGTTCGAGCTCGAGTACACGCCGTTCGGCGTGGGCAGCGGCCTGTGCGTCGGCGTTGCCAGCACCGCCGTCCAGGGCACCAAGGTCAGCCTGCAGCCGTGTGGCGCCTCGGCCAAGACCGTCTGGATCGTCGACACTCTCGACACCACCATCCGCAGTGGCTACGTGCCGCTGATCAACGGTTCTGACACGAACTTCTCGCACCCGTACGTGCTGACCTACCCGAAGAACGGCTACCCGACCGACAAGCCGCGGCCGCAGCTGATCACCCAGAACCTGACCGGGTTCACGGGCAACTTCCTCGTTCCGGTGCTCGGCACCGTCAACGACAACCAGCTGTGGGGCGCTGACTTCGGTGTCCTCCGCTAGGAGTCACTGAGCAGTACCTGAGCGAAACAGTGGCGCCGGTCCCGTATGGGGTCGGCGCCACTGTCATGTCCGGGGTATCGCGTCATGACCGGGCCCGGTGGCGGTCCGCTTCCACCCGGGAGGGCCGGGGCCTCGTCCGGCACGCCGTCGATCTGCCTCGCCGGAGGGTGCACATTACCTGGCCGATGTCATTGGCCTTGTTCGCAGGCTGTAGGCACAACTGTCACAGGGGTCAGCATGGGCTCAATATTGCGATTTGGTCACGTCGGATAATTTGCCTAATTCACGTCAACCAAGCATCCCGGTGTCGCGTCTTCATATCGGGTAAAGGGACAGGAACCCAGGCCGAGACGGCGGAGTGCCTGCTTTACCTGATCTGAGCTTCCGGGTTCGCCCGGGTCTTCCCCTTACAGAACAGCACTACTGGTCAGGTCGGCCGTTCCCGCCCTGACCATGGCCGTCGTGGCCGGGCCGTGACCGGGCCGCCACGGGGGCCAGCAACAACAGCCGTGCGCAGGGTACGGCTGTCGTTCCAAGAAGGGAACTCTCCATGGGTCTCAAGAGCAAGGTCTTCGCCGCTGCGGCGACGTTGACCCTGGTCGGTGGCGTCAGCACGGTGGGTATGCTCTCCGCCTCCGCTGCCACCCCGTCTTGTGGCGGTGCCTGCGTGGACATCTTCAGCCGTGAGTTCGGCACGCACCACACGCCGAACTTCGTGCTGGACGTGTGGCGTCAGGGCGCCAAGGTCGGCCAGCCGATCATCCTGTTCCGCACCAGCGACACCGACCCCGCGGAAGACATCAACGCGTCGTTCCAGGGTCAGACCTCCGACTTCTTCGGGGCCGGCCTCGTGTCGTCCGCGGTCGAACTGCACTACGGCGCTGGCCTCGGCCTGCCGACCACTGACCCCACCAAGGGCAACGGCTTCCCGGATGACCCGGCGTTCGAGCTCGAGTACACGCCGTTCGGCGTGGGCAGCGGCCTGTGCGTCGGCGTTGCCAGCACCGCGGTTCAGGGCACCAAGGTCAGCCTGCAGCCGTGTGGCGCCTCGGCCAAGACCGTGTGGATCGTGGACACCGGCGATTCGGTAACCATCAACCAGGGCTACGTGCCGCTGGTCAACGGTTCTGACACGAACTTCTCGCACCCGTACGTGCTGACCTACCCGAAGAACGGCTACCCGACCGACAAGCCGCGGCCGCAGCTGATCACCCAGAACCTGACCGGGTTCACGGGCAACTTCCTCATTCCGATCCTCGGCACCATCAACGACAACCAGCTGTGGGGCGCTGACTTCGGTGTCCTCCGCTAGGAGTCACTGAGCTCAGTACCTGAGCGCACAGCGGCGCCGGCCCCGTATGGGGTCGGCGCCGCTGTCATGTCCGGGTCACATGGTACGACAGGCAGTGGGTACGAGATTACGGAGAGTTGACAACCGAGTTGCCATCCAGCGCGTCCTCCTAAGTAGACACAGAGCGTGAGTATCAGTTAACGTTCCGTATCTAGCCATCGCGGTTCCAGCGCGGGGCGACCGAGCCGGCCGGCCCGGTCGGCGCGCAGCCGGGCCCGGTGGTGGCTCGACAGTCGTGCGCAGGGCACGGCTGTGGTTCCAGGGAGGAACTATCCATGTCCATCAAGAGCAAGGTCTTCGCCGCTGCGGCGACGCTGACCCTGGTCGGCGGCGTCGGCTCGATCGCGGCGCTGTCGGCTGGCGCGGCCACCCCGTCGTGCGGTAACCAGTGTCTCGACCTGTTCAGCCGCGAGTTCGGCACGCACGACCAGCCTAACTACGTCATGGACGTGTGGCGCCAGGGTGCGAAGGTCGGCCAGCCGGTCATCCTGTTCCGCACCAGCAACACGGACCCGGCGGAAGACTTCAACACCAGCTTCCAGGGCCTGACCTCCGAGTTCAACGCGGCCGGCCTGGTCTCCAACGCCGTGGCGCTGCACTACGGCTGCGCGGGCCAGTTCGGCAACAACAGCTGCACCAAGGGCGTGGACGACCCCGCGTTCGAGACCGAGTACGCGCCTTACGGCGTGGACAGCGGCCTGTGCGTGGGCGTGGCCAGCACCGCCGTCCAGAACGAGGGCGTCAGCCTCCAGCCGTGTGGCGTTTCGGCCAGGACGGTCTGGATCCTGGACCTGAACGACTCGCCGTCCACGTTCAACCACGACTACATTCCGCTGATCAACGGGTCGGACACGAACTTCTCGCACCCGTTCGTGCTGACCTACCCGAAGAACGGTTTCCCGACCGACCGGCCGCGGCCGCAGCTGCTCGTCCAGAACCTGACCGGGTTCACCCAGGGCCACTTCCCGATCGGCAGCCCGATCGGCAACGTGAATGACAACCAGCTGTGGGGCGCTGACTGGGGCATCCTCCGCTAGGAGATACCTCGGGGTTCCCGTAACAAGCAGCGGCGCCGGCTCTCCCCGCGGGGGAGGGCCGGCGCCGCTGTCGTGTCTGAGGCTGAAATGTTTAATTTTTTCGGCACCCACCACAGCCCGAACTACGTCCTCGATGTGTGGCGCGGGTCGGCCAAGGCCGGCACGCCGATCATCCTGTACCGCACCAGCAACACCGACAAGGCCGAGGACTTCAACGTCTCCTTCCAGGGCACCGTCCAGAACTTCTTCGACGCCGGCCTGGTCTCGTCCGCGCTGAACCTGCACTACTCGCACAACTGGGCGTTCGAGTTCGAGTACACGCCGAACGGCGTGGGCACCAACCTGTGCATTGGCACCGCCGGTACCGCCGCCAACGGCACGCCGGTCGTGCTGGTGCCGTGCGGCGCATCCGCGAAGAGCGTCTGGGTGGTCGACTCGCGCGACTCCATCGGGCGCGGTTACGTGCCGTTGATCAACGGCTCGGACACCAACTTCTCGCACCCGTACGTGCTGCACTACCCGGGCAACGGGCACCCGACCGACACGCCGCGCCCGCAGCTCAACACCTGGCAGCTGCAGAAGTACTCCAACGGGACCGTGTTCGACAACGAACTGTGGGGCGCCAACACCGGCGTGCTGCGGTAATCGTTTATCCCCGACCGGCGCCGGCCCTCACCCGAGGGCCGGCGTCGGCATGTTCCGGCAGCGAACCGGGTAGGACCGATCCCGGAGATCACCTTCCGTCGCAGATGGGAACGGGTGTGGGCCAGGACAGGGTGGGCCGGGACAGTGCAGGCCGGGATAGGCACCGGCACGCGCCTGCGGCCTGCCCCCGCTGCGGCCGGCCTCTCAAGGAGCCGACCGCGTGGTCCAGCGCCTGGCGCTGTGACTGGCACGGCGAGGTCCAGCCGCTACTTCCCGCGTTCAGCCCGTCCCAGGACGGCCTGGACGGGCTGCTGCACATGTACCGGCCGGGAACCGCCGGCGTGCCGGTCTGGCTGCCCTGGCCGCTTCCGCTCGGCTGGCTGGTGGCGGGCTTCGCCGGGGCCGGTGACGAGCGCACCGGCGTGCGCGCCTGCGCGGTGGCCCTGGCCGGCCCGAATCCGCTCGGCGGCCCCGCCGACATGGTGGTCGTGGCCGAGGAACCAGGCATCGGCCTCGGCGCGGCGCTGGCGGGCCTGGACAGCGTGGACCCGGGCGCGGGCTTCGGCTCCGCTCCGCCGATCGCCATCGCCTCGTTCGGCAAGCACGACTTCCCGCTCTGGCAGGTGGATTCACCAGGGCGCGCCGTGTTCGCGGGCGAGGTGAAGGGGCTGTGGCTGTGGGTCGTGCTGTGGCCCGACACCGCGGGCACCTTGCTCGTGGAGCCGCTTGCCCTGCGTGACCTGCGAGATCCCGGCCAGGACCTGGACCTGCCCTTCGGGGCCGCCTCGCCGCGCCTGCCCGCCCGGTGATGCGCCCCTTTGATGCGCCCCTTTGATGCACGCTGACCTGCATGTGCACAGCAGCGCCTCGGACGGGACCGATCCGCCCGCCGAGGTGATGCGCCGCGCCGCGCTGGCCGGCCTCGACGTGGTGGCGCTCACCGATCACGACACGGTGGCCGGCCACGCCGAGGCGCGCGCCGCGGCCGGCCCGGTGACCTTGCTCCCCGGCATGGAACTGTCCTGCCGCCTGGACGGACGCAGCTTGCACATGCTGGCCTACGTGTTCGACCCGGATCAGCCGGACCTGGCCGCCGAACTCACCCGCATCCGCGACGACCGCGTGCTGCGCGCCCGGGCCATGGTCGACCGGCTCGCCGGCCTCGGCGTGGACGTCAGCTGGGAGCAGGTCGCGGCCGTCGCCGGGCAGGCCGTGGTCGGCCGGCCGCACATCGCCCGGGCGATGGCGGACAGCGGCGCCATCACCACCCCCCGCGAGGCGTTCACCCGCGCCTGGATCGCCGACGGCGGCCGCGCCTACGTCGGCCGGTACGCGCTCGACCCGGTCCGCGCCATCGGCCTGGTCCGGGAGGCGGGCGGCGTGACCGTGCTGGCCCACCCGCGGGCGGGCCGGGACACCTGGGTCACGAACGAGCAGATCACCGGGCTGGCCGCCGTAGGACTGGCCGGCCTTGAGGTGTTCCATCCCGACCAGTCGGATGCCGAACGGGCCCGGCTCATCGCCCTGGCTCACGATCTCGGCCTGGCGGCCACCGGCGGCAGCGACGACCACGGCAGCCTGACGGGTTACCGTCTCGGCTGCGAGACCACCTCCGCCGGGGCCTATCAGGACCTGCTCTCCCGCGTCCCCGGGAACCCTCATTAGGGTGTCTTGATGGCTGTTACGTATCAATGGCGGGGCCCCTTCACCAACGCCGAGGTCAATGCCCTGCACGCCGAGGCCTTCGAGACCGCGGTCTTCGACGAGTCGCAGTGGAACTGGGCCGAACTTGTCCACCGCCACAGCCTCGGCTGGGTGGTGGCCCGCGACGGCTCGGATCTCGCCGGCTTCGTCAACGTCCTGTGGGACGGCCTGGTGCACGCGTGGCTGCAGGACGTCATGGTCGCCATCAAGGCCCGCGGCCAGGGCATTGGCACCGAACTGGTCCGGCACGCCCGGGCTGGCGCCAAGGCCGCGGGCTGCGAGTACCTGCACGTGGACTTCGAGGACCACCTGAGCGGTTTCTACTGCGGCGCCTGCGGATTCACCCCCGTCAAAGCCGGCCTGATCACCCTGGCCTGACCAAGCTCCCGATTGTGGTAAGAAAGGGCGGTGAGCACTCGGATCGATCAGTTCTCGCCGGGGACCGGCAACGTCAACGCCTGGATCGTCGGCGACGACGAGGAGGTCATCGTCATCGATCCCGGCCCGGACGCCGCGGGCCTGCTCGACGCGGTCGGCGACCGTGAAGTGCTCGCGGTCATCTGCACGCACGGCCACGCCGCCCACGTCGCCGCCGCGCTCGATGTGGCCGAACGGGACGACGCGCCGGTGGCCCTGCACCCGAAGGACCGCTCGCTGTGGCGGGAAGCCCATCCCGGCGAGGACGCCGATATCGAGATGGAAGACGGCGGCGTCTTCGAGGTCGCGGACGTCGCGCTCGAGGTCATCCACGCGCCCGGGCACACCGCGGGTTCGGTGTGCCTGTACTGCGAGGACCTCGGCGCGGTGTTCACCGGGCACGTCCTGGTAGCCGAGGGTGCCGCCGCGCAGGACGGCGAGTTCCCCGACTTCGCCCGGCAGCTCAACGCGATCGGGGAGAACCTGCTGGCCCTGCCGCCCGACACCCGGGTCCTGCCCGGCCACGGCCCGGAGATCACGATCGCGACGGCGGAGAAGCAGTTCGACTCCTGGTTCACGGGTCAGGGTTCCGGCCCGGTGCTCGACGATTAAGGCCCGGAGGCCCCCGGTGGAGCAGCTCGGCTTCGAGGGAATGCCGCGGCGGCTCTACACCTGCACCCCGACCCGGCTGTCCGCCTGGCTGGACTGCCCCCGCCGGTATCGGATGAGCTACCTGGACCGGCCATCGCCGCCCAAGGGCCCGCCGTGGGCGCACAACAGCCTCGGCGCCAGCGTGCACAACGCGCTGGCCGGCTGGTGGCGGCTGCCGCTGGCGCAGCGCACCGTAGCGGCCGCCGGAAACCTGCTGGACCGCGGCTGGATCAACGAGGGCTTCGCCGACGAGACCCAGTCGGTGCGCCAGCGCGAGCGTGCCATCGCCATGGTGGAAGGCTACGTGGCCGGGCTCGACCCGGCTGACGAGCCGCTCGGCGTGGAGCGCACGGTCGCGACCCGCACCGAGACGATCGCCGTCTCCGGCCGGATCGACCGTCTCGACGCCCGGCCCGAGCTCGTCGTGGTCGACTACAAGACCGGACGGCACCTGCTCACCACGGACGACGCGCGCAGCTCGATGGCCCTGGCCCTGTACGCGCTGGCCGCCGGGCGGGCGCTGCGCCGGGACTGCCACCGGGTGGAACTGCACCACCTGCCCACCGGCGAGGTCCTGGCCTGGACGCACACCCCCGAATCGCTGGCGCGGCACCTGAGCCGGGCTGAGGGCATCGCCGAGGAGTGCGCCGCAGCCGACGAGCGGATGCGCGACGGCCTGACCCCCGACGCCTACGACGAGGTGTTCCCGCCGCGCCCCGGCCCGTTCTGCACCTGGTGCGACTACCGGCGGCACTGCCCCGAAGGTACCCAGGCCGCCCCGGCCCGCCGCCCCTGGGACGGCCTCGCCACCGACTGACCAGCTATTACGTACGGTGCGCGCAATTAAGCAGGACGTTTCCGCGGAAACGCCGCCCACCGGCTCAGCTCTCCGATGGTTTCATGGCGTTAGGTACTGGGCGCGTGCCTGACCTCAAAGGTACTCAGCGCTATCGCGACCAGAGTCCAGGCGGCGACCGTCCCCGGGTTCTTTCGGAGGAACAGGATGAGCGATACAAGCGTCGGAAACGGCAAGGTGGTCGTGAACAGGTCGATGTCGCTTGACGGCTTCATCGCCGGTCCCGGCCACGCGATGGACTGGATCTTCGACTTCATGGCACCGGACGCGTTCCCGGAAGTCGCGGCGGCCACCGGCGCCATGCTCATCGGGCGAGGGACCTACGAAGCCGCCAGGCGGATGCCCCACGCCGACAAGGACTACGGAGGCGGATGGTCCGGGCCGGTGTTCGTCCTCACCCACAACCCGCCGGAGCCGCCGGACCCGGCGAGCACGTTCCTCACCGGCGACATCGGGGCAGCGGTCGCCACGGCGCGCAGCGCGGCGGGCGGCAAGAACCTGGAGATCCTCGGCGCCGACGTGGCCGGGCAGTGCCTGCAGCGCGGGCTCGTCGACGAGATCCTCGTGTACGTCCTGCCGGTGCTGCTCGGCGACGGCATCCGCTTCTCGCCCCCGGGCCTGGCCCGGATAGACCTGGAACCGATCAGCAGCACGCAGTCAGGCGCCGTCACCATCCTCCGTTTCCGCGTCCCCAAGTAGTCCCCGCGCGCGCAGGCTTCAGGCGGTACCGCTGGCGGCGGCCGTATACGAGCGCGTGGCTTCGGCCGCGTCCCAGAACTGGGTCAGGGCGCTCGCCGTGGTGGTGGGTGCCTCGACGGCGGGGGAGTGCACGGCCGCCGGGATGCACAGCCGGCGGGCGCCGAGCCTGCGGGCCATGTTCTCCTGTGCCACTGGCGACCAGGTGTTGTCGTTCTCGCCGTAGATGACCAGCATCGGCAGCTCGTCCAGGCGGGCCAGTTCCGCCGTCCGGTCCGGCGCGGCCAGCATGTGCGCCGCCATCAGAACCAGCCCGTCCGGGTCGTTGCCCAGCATCCGGCGGCCCAGGAACGCGACGATGTCGCCGGGGACGCCGGCTGCGCTCGCCTCCGGCTCCAGGTGTGACCGCCAGAGCTCGGCGATCCCGGCCCGCAGCGCGTCCTTGTCCGGCCGCTTCCCGCCGTCGTCGTCGCGGTCACCGCCACCGCCGTCATCGCCGGTGACGCCGAGGGCGGCGAGCATCGCGCGCAGGTCCCTCGCCCGGCGGCCGGTCAGCGCGCCCGGTCCGGAGCTCATCAGCGTGAACGAGGCCAACCCGGCGCCGGCCGCGGCCAGCACGGCCTCGCGGCCGATCAGCCCGCCGTAGGAGTGCCCGACGAGGTGTCTCGCGCCGGTCGAGTGCATGATCGCGAGGATGTCCGCGCCGAGCGCGGCCGCCGCGTAGCCGCCCGGCTCGTCGGCCCCCGCGGTCTCGAACTGGCCGCGCATGTCGATCGCGACCACGTGCCGGCTGTCGTCGGCCAGCAGGTCCAAGATGGCGAGGAAGTCTTCCTTGCTGCCGGTGTAGCCGGGGACGAGCAGAGCGGCGTCCCGCTCGCACACCCCCGACGCGGGCGCCGCCTCCAAGGCCGCGAACGCCCCGCGGGCGGTGCGGATGGTGGTACGCCGAACCCCGTCAGGCAGCTCGAGGGAGGTGGGAGTGCTCACAGTGGCGAACCTTACCTCGCGACGTTGAACAGAACCTCTAAGTCAGCTCAGCGAAAAACCAGAAACCCTGGTCAGGAGGCCTTGCGGCGGGTTTCCTCGGACTGATTTCCGCTCCGGGCGGACGTCCGCCTCCGGCGGCGCATCCGCGGGGCCTGCTCTGAAGCCTGCCCGGGTGCCTGCTCCGGAGCGGCCTGCCCCTGTCCGGCGCATTCCGCCGCGCCGATCTCGCGGCCCGCCCTGGTCCGGCGGCGCCGCCGCCCGGCCGTGCCGCCCGCCTGGGCTGTCTCGTCCCCGGTGCTCTTCCGGGTCCGTCCGCCGCGGCCAGCGGAGCCGCGGCCACCGGAGCCCCGGCCCGCGGGCGCACGCCGGGGCGTGCGGATCCGGCCGGTCTCACCGATGTCCTCGATGGCCTCGGCCTCAAGCCCGGCCCGCTCCTGCATCGCGCGGGGGAGCGTCCCGGTGGCCTCGCGCGGGATGTCCAGTTCGGTGTAGAGGTGCTCCGAGGTGGAATAGGTCTCCACTGGCTCGGCCATGTCCAGGCCCAGCGCCCCGTCGATGAGCTTCCAGCGGTGCATGTCCCGCCAGTCGACGAACGTGACGGCGACGCCGGCCCGGCCGGCCCGGCCGGTCCGGCCGATGCGGTGCACGTAGGTCATCTCGTCGTCCGGGCACTCGTAGTTCACCACGTGGGTGACGTCGTCCACGTCGAGCCCGCGCGCGGCGACCTCGGTGGCGGTGAGCACGTCCACCTTGCCGCTGCGGAACGCGCGCAGCGCCCGCTCCCGCTGACCCTGGCCCAAGTCGCCGTGCACGGTCGCCACCGCGAAGCCCCGGCTGGCCAGCGCGATCGCGACCTGGTCGGCGGCCCGCTTGGTCTGGCAGAACACGATGGTCAGGCCGCGGTTCCTGGCCTGCAGGACCCGGGCCAGCACCTCGATCTTGTCCATCTGGTGCGCCCGGAACACGTGCTGCTCGGTGCTGGGCACGGGCGCCGGCGCGTCGTGGCCCTCGGCCCGGATGTTGGTCGGCTGCCGCATGTGGCGGCGGGCGAGCGTGACGACGTCGCCGGGCATGGTCGCGGAGAACAGCATGGTCTGCCGCTGCGCCGGGGTGAGCCGGACGATCCGCTCCACGTCGGGCAGGAAGCCGAGGTCGAGCATCTTGTCGGCCTCGTCGAGCACCAGCGCGCGGACCGCGCTCAGGTCCAGGTGGCGCCGCTGGGCCAGGTCGAGGAGCCGGCCCGGGGTACCGACGACGATGTCCACGCCGGCTGTCAGCGCGTCGATCTGCGGTTCGTAGGCGCGGCCGCCGTAGACGGTCAGCACCTTCACCCGCACGTTGACCGCGGCGACGCGCAGGTCGTCGGCGACCTGGATCGCTAGTTCCCTGGTGGGCACGACCACGAGGGCCTGCGGCAGGCGGCTCTGCCCGTGCTCTTCGATCAGCTGGAGCAGCGGGACGCCGAACGCCAGGGTCTTCCCGGTGCCGGTTCGCGCCTGCCCGATGATGTCCTGCCCGCCCAGCGCGAGCGGCAGGGTCAGCGCCTGAATGGGGAAGGTGGTGAAGATGCCCGCAGCCTCTAGGCCCGAGCTGATCGCCTCGCTGATGTCGAAGTCGCGGAACGGGACCGCGTGGGTTTCATCCTTCGGGCCCGGAAGAGCCGTCACGGCCCCGGTCGACGTAGCTTGTGCCTCCGCCTCGTCCCCGCTAAATGTTTGAGTTGTCAGGGGTTCCATCCTTCATCGTGGCCCTGCCCAGCGGTTCCGGGATCGGGCCCGTCATGTCTGCTGGCTGCGCGCGGTGTCCCGGCGCGACGCGACGAGCTGCAACCTTGTGACCCGCACCGCGCGCCTGTCTGACGCGGCGGTGGCCAGGGAGCCCGCTACCATCGTTCGGGACACTGCTGTTTACCCGGGATCCCCCCAGGGAGGCCAGACTTGGCGGCCCGGCCGTAAGAGCAACGCGTAAACAGCAGCCGATTGAACAACACAACCTATGGCTATGTCATTCCATTGACCAGTCGTTACCTAGTGTACCAGGAGTCGACCCAGCCCACCCGGCAGGCCCCGGCCCCGGTCAGACGATGTTGCCGAAGCCGACGCGGCGCGCCTCGGGTGCGCCGAATTCCACGTAGGCGATCTTGTCCGCGGGCACCAGGATCTTGCCGCCCTTGCTCATCGCGAGCGCGAAGACGGCGTGGCCGTCGCCGAGCAGCGCGCTGGCTAGCTGGTGCTCGATTTCATCCGCCGGCGTGTCGGTCTCCACGACGAGTTCGCGGGGCACCGACTGAATTCCGATCTTGACTTCCACGGGCTTCTCCCTCAGGGATCAGTGCTCGCTGCGGGGCCAGCCGCTGATGCCGCGCCAGGCCAGCCTGGCCACCAGCTGCTCGGCGGCCTCACGCGGGATGTGATCCCGGGTGCTGAGCCAGTACCTCGCGGTGACTTGGGCCATGCCGACCAGGCCGACGCTCAGCAGGTGCGCCTCGTCGGCGGAGAGCCCGGCGTCCTCCCTGACCGCCCGGCTCACCATCTCGGCACACTGGCGCTGGACCTCCTCGAGCCGCTCGCGGACGGCGGGCTCGTTGCTCAGGTCCGACTCGAACACCAGCCGGTAGGCCTGGCCCTTGCCCCCCACGTACTCGAAGTACGCGCCGAAGGTGGCGGCGACCCGCTGCTTGGGGTCCGGGGTAGACCGCAGCGCGTCGCGTACGGTGTCCAGCAGCGTGCCCACGCTCTCGTCCAGCAGGGCCAGGTAGAGCTCGAGCTTGCCGGGGAAGTGCTGATAGAGCACGGGCTTGCTGACGCCCGCGCGTTCGGCGATGTCATCCATCGCGGCGGCGTGGTACCCCTGGGATACGAACACCTCGAGCGCCGCGTCCAGTAGCTGCCGTCGCCGTTCATGCCGCGGCAGCCTGCTGCTGCGTGGCCTGGTATCGGACGTTGCAGTCACTATTCCGTCTCCGGCAAGATTCGGTCTCCGGGGTGGTCGCGCGCGGTTATTACTTCCGCGTACGCACCCATACTAAGCTGAGGTCAGCGGTAGTCGTCATCGTCGAAGCCGACGGCGCGCTCCTGTTCCGCGGCGTCCGCCTCGTTTACGTCGAACGGGACCTCGCGCCGCGCGGTCGCCACGGCCTCGTCCGCGATCACTTCCTGGTGCTGCTCGATGGCGTCGCCCTCGGGCGTCTCCATGTCCAACTCGCTCAACGTCCTGGTCCCCTTTTCCTGCTGGTCGGCACGTGCCGCGGTACCCCCGGTTCCCGCCAGCTCCCGGAGCGCTGTCTCCAGAGCTTCCCCGTAGGTGGGGAAGGCATGCACCACGTCGGCGAGGACCGCGACGGGAATCTTGGCCCTGATGGCGAGGGTAACCTCGCCCATCCAGCTGGCCGCGTCCGGCCCCACCGCGACCGCGCCGACCAGCACCCCGGTCCCGGCGTCCGCGTAGAGCTCGAGGCAACCGAGATCGTCCTGGCCCAGATAGCCCCGGGCGGTGTCGCCCAGCCTGGCCCGGGCCGTGATCAGCCGGGGGCCCGCGCCGCCCTGCGGCATGGCACCGTCCTGGGCCCGGGTGCCGTCCTGGGCCCCGGTGCCGTCCTGGGCAGCTGGCGTCCCGC
>WNGR01027557.1_pt1 | contig 14376 bp, 16 predicted proteins | sample 5407581 | NCBI WGS metagenome assembly WNGR01 (sample SAMN13153383, study PRJNA577476) | soil metagenome | isolation source: 80 cm soil or saprolite under Garry oak tree replicate 2 | place: USA:California | collected 2016-06-15
CTTGACGAGTCAAGTCCATCACATCCGTAAAGTTCAGCTCTAGCTTGTGTCCGTGTATCTCGACTGGGACCTTGAGATCTTCCGGCACACCGGGAGGCTTTAGGTAACCATAGCTACGCGTAACTTTTACGTATCTTTGGCTCTGCTGGCTGAAAGAGGCTATTCTATGCCTTACAATCTGGTGACTTGCTGCTCTGCTTATTCCTTGCAGGTCGAACGTGAAACTTCCATGACGTAGCATGCTGTCTTTGCTCATCTTCACCCCAGCTCCCTCCAAGTTCGCGTTGAGTTCGGGATAGTTGGTGTAGCTGAACAGGATTGCCTTGCTTGCCATTCTGATCCTAGCTTTTTGCAGTCGGTATTGCTAGGGCCGATGCGATAATCGGTGCTGCCTCGTTCAGTGTCGCAACCAGGTCTTTCGTCAAGGGTAGGTGGTTGGTGTTACGGGCTAGCTCAACCAGGACTCGTAGGTTGGTCGTTATAAGCCATCTTCGCTCATCGATCTGGCTTGTCTCGAAGAATTTCGATGATTCCATGAGGAAGAGGATTTCCTTCTCGTCAGCCTCCGCGAGCCAAGTGATGCTGTTGTGTTCAAGAATATCATAGTGTCCCAGCTCAAGAGCACGCTTCAACAGTCCGCCTATTCTCTCCGCGTCGAAGATCTTTTCGCCATCCAAGGCCTTCTCTTGCGAGGTGTGCGTGAACAGCTCATACCCAGGGTGAGGCGAGTAGCATGATCGCATCGCCGCGGCGCAGACCCTTTCGAGGTCAGGTTCGTAGGCGACGAGCCGAACGTGCATGACCGAGAAATCCTTCTCAAGGAGAATGGATGTTCAGCCGTAATAAAAGCGCTACCACCTTCAATCTTGTAATCCGGCCCATTCGGGGAGCCGAAATGTGCCTCAAACCATCACCTGTGACTAATTACTGGTTCTGAAAGAGACAGCACCCTTAGCTACGCGGTTCGGCCATAGCGAGAACAAGACGTTAGGGAGGACAGTAGATCAATGGCCGAAGATGGGTCCGACAGCGACGCAGAAGAGCGACAGCAACAGGACCCTCCAGATGACGCGAGAATAGAGCCTTTCCTCGACATGCGGGACCCTACGTTCCGCCGGATCCTTCGGTCCGCTACTAGCAAGTTCAACCAGATGATCTGCCCTCTAATGGCCTCCGTTTGTGTGCGGGACCTGTGCATGTTCTGGAACGAGCACTCAAAATCGTGTTATATTGTTGATACGCTGAAGATGAACATCTATCACACTATCTGTCCAAAGTGCGGGTCCACGAATATCGAACTGTCAACTAGGGAGCAGCGTTCTGGGAAGGCGAAACTGTACCGCTGCGACACCTGCGGCAACGAATGGGGAGCAGTACACTAACCGAACCAGACTTCCTACGTTCACAAGACGAGCCGAAGACCCTGCAGTTCTTATACGAACGAACAATACCGGAACCTAATCAAATCCTAGGCATTGAGGAGAACGCGCGAACCATTGACTGATATGCTAAAGGGGAGCCAGGTCCTCCAGAAGACCTACACCTACATTGAGAACGTGACGAAGGAATCCCGTAAGGCTCTGATGGAAGAATTCAGCCAAAAACACAAGGGCATCGCGATCAAGTCAGCGTCTGATACTCTCCGCCAAAGCGTCCTGGACTGGTTTCCTCGTCGGGACCCCATGCTGAAGCTGGTCCTTGAGAAGACAAGCCAAGGAAAGCCGGGCGATGTGAGGATGGACTTTCTTGGAGAAACGAAGAGTGTACACTTCAAGGTTCATCTCCACGCAGTATTCGCCGTCAACGGCCAATCACCAGATTCGCCATCTTTTCTGAAAGAAGTAACGCTCCTAGTCGATCCCAGAGAATTCTCGATGTAGAGCCGAGACTCGATGAGTCTCGCTAGCGCAATCACACTCTCCAGTCTAGAGCTGACCAGATTTTTCTTCGCAATGGTCCTCATACTATTCACCGCACACTCTTTCGGCTTCTTGTTCTATGAAGCCAAGCTTCCAAGGGTGATTGGAGAGATTTTCGGTGGGCTAGTTCTTGGCCCAACCTTTCTCGGCTACGTCGCCCCCGGTGCGGGGAGCTGGGTCTTCGGCGCATTTCCCTCCGAAGGAGCGTTGATCTCTGTAATCTCCTACTTCGGACTGGTTCTTCTGATGTTCATATCTGGATTCGAGATTCAGAGATCCTTCTCGAAAGAGGACCGGAAGATCGCAACCTCGTTCTTGGTTGGGGCTACTGTTGTTCCGTTCATTATTGGAATGCTCCTTCCCTACTTCTACAATTTCACGCCATACTCTGGACCAAACGGTAACATGCTCTCACTGGCTATCATTGTGGGCATTGGTGTCTCTGTCACATCGATTCCGGTGATCTCGAAGATCTTCCTTGATCTGAGGATCATGAACACGCGGTTCGCCAAGATCGTACTGGCAATTGCTACGGTGGAGGACGTGATCCAGTTTGGGGCGTTGGCCATCGCAACGGAGGTTGGAGCTTCCGCTTCGGCATCACTGTCCCTGATCGGCTACACTGCGTTTGTGACTGTCGCGTTCTTTGGCGCGTCCTTGCTGGGTCTGCCGAGGTTGATCCGCTACACGATAAGGTCAAGGTTTGATGTTCTGGTCAAGTACCACCCGTCGAGATACGCTCTGTTTCTCTGCTTCTCGATGGTGGCCTTAGCGAGCCTTCTCAACGTGAACATCGTCTTCGGCGCGTTTCTAGCCGGCATCGCGATCGGAATGATGCCTGAGGAGGTCTTCGCTCTCGCGAAAGCTCAGGTCAAATCGATCTCCCTGGCCGTGTTCACACCGGTCTATTTTGCTGTGGTCGGCCTGAAGCTTGATCTCATCCACTCGTTTGACATCCTCTTCTTTCTTGGTTTCCTGGTCTTCTCTACTGCGCTGAAAGGGGGCGGTGCTTTGTTAGTGGGGAGGCTGATCAAACAGAAGAGGCTGCCCAGTCTCAACCTTGCAATCGCTCTCAACGCTAGAGGTGGTCCTGGAATCGTTCTAGCCACAGTCGCCTTTGACATGGGGCTCATATCAGAGACATTCTTCGTCGCTCTCGTCCTAACAGCAATAGTTACTTCGCTGATAGCAGGATTCTGGTTAAGGTACGTTAAGAAGAAAGGCTGGGAACTACTCTAATCCCCTCTTAGTGCTCACGAGCATATTCTTCCGAAACGCATTTCAGTCTCGTCTGAGGCTTTCAAAGGTGGGTTAGAATATGAAAGAGGTCTCGGCCGAGATAGAGATTGAGGCCCCTGCGGAACGGGTCTGGGATGTATTGACTGATTTTGCCAAGTTTCCCGAGTGGAACCCGTTTATTCGACAGATGAGCGGCGAGGTCAGGACTGGAGCGCAGCTTCACGTCCAGCTTGGGCCCACTGGGGGAAGGGTGATGTCCTTCAAGCCCAAAATGGTCAATGTTGAGACGAACCGCGAGATGAGTTGGCTCGGGCGACTCCTGATACCGGGCCTGTTTAACGGCGAACACAGCTTCACGATTGAAGCGTTAGATGAGAAAGGGGTCCGTTTTGTTCAGCACGAGAAGTTCACGGGATTGCTTGTCCCGTTCATGGCGAAAAGCCTCGACAGGGATACGAGACGGGGCTTTGAAGAGATGAATCGTGCTCTGAAGGAGCGAGCCGAGCGAGCTTACTGAGATCTTGGGTCCGAGGCTTTCGACAAGCAGCTAAGCATGGTTAGAAGAAATAATCGCGAGGTTGCGAGAGATCCTGGCCTCTGGAGCTCCATGAGCATTGCATTTTCCGAGGTCCGAAATCGACACGCCGTTGAAGGTGTCCTCCGTGTTTGGAGTCATCAGCGCCGTACTCCTACTGTCCAGCGTTGCTTACGCTGTTCTCACTTTGAATCAAAGGCCGGTGGATTACAGCTCACCGTTGACTGTTTCATCTGTCCTGTTTGTGGGCCTTATAGACGCAGTTTTCGTCATCATCGGTAGCTTAGCCGTCTTGTTCGCTCGTATGGAAGAGGACCGGAGGGGAATTCTTGGCTTCTTTGTATTCTTAGCCTCAGTCTTTGCAATTCTTGGATCGATACTTGCCCTCTATGTCCCCGGACCGTGAGCTTGGTTTGGGAAGTTCTCAATATTACGATCTAGGGTTCTAGCCTGAGATCTGCGGGACCTTCACTGCTACCTCTTCTTCCTCTTCCAGACGTGTCTTGATACGTTTCAGCCGGAAGAAATCCTCTCTCGATCTTTCCTGCAAACTCATCTCGATATACCGGATTGTATTCTCGATTCGTGGAACGACAATGTTTTCCAGGCTGTTCACTCGTCTCTTGGTGGCGGATATGGCCTCGGCGAGTCTGCGAATGGCGGCTTCGGCTGCAGACAGCTCGACTACGTTCTTGACGGCTTCCGTCATCAGCGCGACGGCTTCGTCGAGCTTGGCGCTGCTACCAATCATCGAATACGGAAACCCCTCCAGGGCCTTGAGTTTCACGGAAACGTAGGGGATGGAAACGCCGATGACGTTTCGAGTTGACGCGTCGACATCGAACCGGTCCTGGACTGTTAGTGATGTTTCTTCGACTCTCGTGAAGCCCATGAGCATCTGAGCCTCGGTGAACTTCTCGTAAGCCTGGAACAATAGGTCCTGGGTCTTCTGTCTCAACGCAGTGATTTCTCGTGCGAACTGGAAGAACTCGATCATTAACGCGTCCAGCTTCTCGCGAAGCAAATCCCCGCCTCGCTGGGCTATGCGTCGTCGTCGCCGGAGGGCGATAAGCTCCATCCGGGTTGGACGAGCGCCTGCGACGATCTCTGACACTACGCCGTCTTCCCACGATATTTCGGATGATACTTCTTGATGGTGGCTGGGTCGATGCGCTTTAGCTCGCTTTCGGGTAAGACACTGAGTAAGTTCCAGCCCAGATCGAGGGTCGCGTCGATGTCACGATTCTCGTAGAGACCTTGATTGATGAATTTCTTCTCGAAATTGTCTGCGAAGCCAAGATAGAGTTTGTCCCGGGCGGATAGTGCCTCTTCACCGATGACTGCGACGAGGTCTCGGAAGCTTCGTCCCTCCGCGTACGCATAGTAGAGCTGATCTGAAACCTCGCGGTGATCCTCTCTTGTGCGACCTTTGCCGATTCCCTCTTTCATCAATCGCGAGAGAGAGGGTGCCGGGTCGATCGGTGGGTAGATTCCTTTCCGGTGCAATCCTCGATCAATGTAGATCTGTCCTTCAGTGATGTAGCCTGTGAGGTCGGGGATGGGATGGGTGACATCATCACCGGGCATTGTCAGGATAGGCATCTGAGTGATGGACCCTTTACTACCGTGGAGTCTTCCAGCTCGTTCGTAGATCGTACTCAGATCGGTATACATGTATCCTGGATATCCTCGACGTCCAGGCACTTCTTCTCGCGCTGCAGAAATCTCTCTGAGAGCTTCCGCGTAATTCGTCATGTCGGTTAGAATGACGAGTACATGGGTTCCGAGCTTGACTGCGAAATACTCGGCGGCTGTCAACGCGAGCCGCGGGGTCAGGATTCGCTCGATCGCAGGATCGTCGGCGAGGTTGACGAACATGGTTACGTGGTCGAAGGCGCCCTGTTTCTCGAAGTCGTCCCTGAAGAAGTCGTCCCTGAAGAAACGAGCCTCGTCGGCAGTAATGCCCATGGCTGCGAAGACTGTTGTGAATGGCTCGTCTGTGCCTCGGACCTTGGCTTGGCGGGCGATCTGGGCCGCGATCTGGTTGTGCGGGAGTCCGGAGGCGGAGAACAAGGGGAGTTTTTGTCCTCGGACGAGTGTGTTCATTCCGTCGATGGCGGAGACGCCTGTTTGGATGAATTCTCTAGGATATTCCCTGGCGAAGGGATTGATGGGGCTGCCGTTTACGTCGAGATAATCGTCAGGGATGATTCTCGGGCCACCATCGGTTGGCCGACCGCTGCCGTCGAAGATTCGACCAAGCATGTCCTGTGAGACTGGTAGTTTGACGGTTTCTCCGGTGAAACGGACACTTGTTGCCGAAACGTCAAGTCCGGATGTTCCTTCGAAGATCTGGACGACTGCGACTCCGCCACCGACTTCCAGGACCTGCCCTCTTCTCTCTTCCCCGCTGGGGGTCCTGATCCTTGCTAGCTCGCCGTATCCTACTCCTCTTACTTGTTCGACGAAGATGAGGGGTCCGGAGATTTCCCGAACCGTTCTGTATTCGAGGCCGGCGAGCGAGACCATTCTATTTCGCCTTGACTGCGGGTACTGTTAGGATCTTGAATTCTTGATCTAGACGCTCGTTCAAATTCTGGGAGTAGTCTGTGAATTTGTCTGCTGGAGTGAGTCTCATGCGGCTGATATCGTTCTTGACGGGGAGTTCGAGAACTTTCTGGAGTGGGATGTTTTCGTCGACTGCTTTCTGCATGAGGTTGTAATAGTGGAGAATTGTCCGGATCATGTTGTAGGTCTTCGTCTTGTCACAGTAGCTGTCGGCGGGATTGTATGATTGCTGCATTAGGAAGTCTTCCTTGATCATCTTCGAGGCCTCCAGGATGACGCGTTGTCCCTCGGAGAGGGCGTCGGGACCGACGAGCATGACGATCTCGCGAAGCTCTTCGTCGCGCTGGAGAAGATACATTGCTACTTTTCTCAGGTCGACCCATTCGGGTCCAACTTCTCTCGGATACCATGTTTCAAGGGTGTCGAGGTAGAGGGAGTAGCTTGTCAACCAGTTGATGGCTGGAAAGTGGCGTCGCTTAGCAAGTTCGGAGTCGAGAGCCCAGAAGACCTTGACTATACGGAGAGTGTTCTGAGTGATCGGTTCGGAGAAGTCGCCCCCTGGAGGCGATACTGCGCCGATAACGCTGATGGAGCCTTGCTTGGATTCCGACCCTAGGACTTCCAATCGCCCAGATCGTTCGTAGAAATCGGCAAGACGGGACGCTAGGTACGCGGGGTATCCCTCTTCGCCGGGCATTTCTTCTAAACGTCCGGAGATTTCCCTGAGGGCTTCGGCCCATCTGCTCGTGGAATCCGCCATCAGGGCAGTATCGTAGCCCATGTCCCGGAAATACTCCGCGATCGTTATGCCAGTGTAGACGCTGGCTTCCCGTGCAGCGATCGGCATGTTAGAAGTGTTCGCGACGAGAGTTGTCCGGTTCATCAGGGGTTGTCCGCTGCGGGGGTCGAGAAGTGTTGGGAATGTTTCGAGAACTTCAGCCATCTCGTTTCCTCTCTCACCGCAGCCTACATAGACGATGACTTGGGCATCGGCGAATTTTGCCAATGCCTGCTGGAGCACGGTCTTGCCACTTCCGAAGGGTCCGGGAACTGCTGCTGTTCCTCCTTTGGCGACGGGGAAGAAGAAGTCGATGATTCGTTGGCCTGTTATGAGTGGGATTTCGCTTGGGAGTTTGCGTTTGAAGGGCCTGGCGATTCGTACGGGCCAGGTGTGCATCATGAACAATGAGACGGGTCCGCTCTTGGTTTCCATTTCGCCGATCGGCTCGGTGATCGTGTAGTCGCCCTCTGGGACAATCGAGATGATCTTTCCGGACTGATTGGGCGGGACCATTATCCTCTGCGTGATCAGAGTTGTCTCTTTGACAGTCCCTAGCACATCACCGCCGGAAACTTCTATTCCTCTGTCTGCGGTGGGAACAAAGTGCCACTTTTTGGATCGGTCGATGGCAGAAGGGGCAAGTCCTCTCTTGATGAACGGTCCAGTCTTTTCGAAAAGAACTGTAAGCGGTCGTTGTATGCCGTCGTAGATCTGGCCGAGGATTCCTGGTCCAAGTTCGACGGATAGCGGTTTGCCGGTTCTCTCGACTTTCTCTCCGGGTCGGAGGCCGGCTGTTTCCTCGTAAACCTGGACAGTAGCGTTCTCGCCGTCTATCTTGATAATCTCACCGATGAGGCCCTGGTCGCCCACGCGGACCACTTCGTACATTTGAGCTCCGAGCATTCCCTCGGCAACAATGACGGGGCCTGCGACCCGTGCGACCTTTCCAGGCTTGAATTCAGGCATGAACAGGACCTATGAGTGTGGAAGGTCGAGTTTCCGGCCGGTTGTCATTAAAACCTTCCTCGTTACAGCAATGGTTACGCCAACCTCATAGCCAACGGCAGGCTTGGACGCATGTTGTCGCATCTTTCCGTTTCAAAGAGTGATGATGAATTGTTTAGAGGAGTAGCATCAAGAACACCACTCTCCAGCCTCAAACGCCTCATACAGATTCTCGTCATAGGGTCCGACGGGGATCACTGTCCCGAGAGTACTTACGCGGCCGCAAAGGAGGTCGGCGCAGAGATAGCGTCTAGAGGGGCCGTCTTAGTCACCGGGGGTCTTGGTGGAGTAATGGAGGCCGCGTGTAGAGGTGCGAAGGAGAAGGGCGGAATGGTCGTTGGGATCCTTCCGCATGAAGATATGAGCTACGCGAACCCCTATTGTGACATCATCATTCCTACTGGAATGGGATTCTCGCGGAATTACGTAACTGCTTATTCTGCTGATTCTGCTATTGTGGTGGGCGGGGGAGCGGGAACCTACGTGGAGGCACTGGTCGCCTACCAGAAAGGAAAACCAATAGTGGCATTGAAGGGAACAGGAGGAACAGCAGACAAGATCGCCGACACCTACCTAGACGATCGAAAAACAGTGAAAGTCATGGCCGCCCCAACACCCAAAGACGCCGTAGACCAAGCACTAGACCACGCCCTCAACGGCAAAAGAGGAATACGATACTTCCAAAGCGTCGCAAAAATGCTCTAGTAATTTTCGTATTATTCTTCGCTTCCTTGAGTCCAGGTTCCTTTGTATGATCATTGTCTGTCCGACGATGTAACGGGCTCCAAGTCTGTTTTACCACTGAGAGCTCGGGACGAAAATAAGACACCAAGGTAAAATTTTACAGCCTACTTTTCAGTGAAACTGTGACCCACTGAGTACTATGGTCTGGCTTCACTCATCTGATTCTCAACTAGGAATGTCTCAATATCAGCTCGGACACTTGTAAGTGCGGCTAACGTCAACTTGACCGTGTTTGTAAGTCTCTCAATCACACCAGAATCGTCGAGAACCTTTCGGTGATTCTCGATTTGTGTTTCATCGTAGTTACCTCTCTCCTCAAGGCCCATTGCGACGAATAGGGCTCCAAGGTTGAACTTGTTCAGGCCTAATCGTTTGTTTCCTTCGTTCAGAACTATCTCGTAGACTTTCTGATATTCGGTTAGGTATCTTTGGGCCATCGAGAGAGTCAGGATGAAATTCTTGGGATAGAGTTTGACAAATCTCCCGTACCTTGCGTATTTCTTGAGAAGGTCTCGATCTCGGCCAAGGGCATTCGCTCTATGTGTGGCAGACCAAAGCGGATTCAGCCCCTCGATAACATGGTATTCTGGAGTCAAGACCTTCTTGTTCCAGTAGTCAAGCTTTCGAGAAGCGGACTCTCTCAGCCTTTCAGAGACATAGAAGAGCAACGTAACGGCGGTCAACATGGAGAGAATTATGTTCACTTTTGCGTCGATTGGTTCGATCAGAAAAGCGGCGGCCACGATCACCAAGACTACGATGATAGCCATTGGAACAGTCGCGTAGAACGATACTTTGTCAGAGATGTTCAAGACGGCTTGGGTTTGCTCCGGATCAACCTTCTCGCTTCAAGGTAGTCTTTGAGACGGATTTCGTGCCTGCGAGGTGGTGTATCTGTTCTAACGGTATAGCGAAGCGCCCAGATCATCGCTCCTTCGAAGATGAAGAGTAGGACGATTCCACCAGTTGCTGAAGATGTCAGGGTAAGAGGCCATGTTGTTGCCAACAGAGCAATCACAGCTACAGCAGTGGGACTTATGAGACCTACAAGGAACCCAATTGACAAGAACCAGAGTTGAGATTGAACGTCTAGGCGTTTGTCGAAGAGTAGTTTGAGGTCTTCCTCCTCGACTGTAGGGTTATTGATTACAATCTCAGTAAGAGTAGGTGGGGACACATCATCCCGTTTCCGCGGTTCGTATTCTAAGTCTTCCGGGTACCTCTACTACCAATCAAGTTCGCCGCGCTTCATCTAACCTATGGGAACGCTTTGTCAGGTCAGAGGTTGCAAAAATCATGAGAATAGAGTGTCTATTCCCGGCAGGCAGCGGATAGGGCGCCTCTATTTCGTTGGCCTCGGGGATGTCACTGTTTTCTTCAGTCTAGGCGAGATCAAGAATCCAACAAATAGAGCAATTGTGCTCCCGATCCCTGTGCTGAATCCCTCTGCTGGATGTCCGAGGAAATTGCCGAGGGCTATGACCACAATCCCGACTGAGGCACATCCGGCGGCGATTCCAGCCCATCTTATTGTCGAATGATTCCCTATCCAGCTTCTCATCCACGTGAAACTTGACCTTTTCGACCTGTTTCATTTACCTAACTTCGAAATTTCGCTGTTGATCTCATCGATCTCAGAGAGTTTCGGATGATCGTTAATGAGAAGCGGACACAGTTTCGCCAGAGTCCAAACGGCCAACTTAACGTCCTCGGTCTTTCCCTTTGCAAGAGCTGGCAACAATCTGAACCGAAGATTTTTCATGAAATTGGTTATGCCGGAAAGCGCTTCCTTTGCAAGGGGGAATCCGAGAGTCCAGTTTGACTCAAGTTCTGCAGTGATGTAGTCCAGATCGCCCGCGGCATCGCTTATGGCAATCGGTATCGGGTATTGCCTAAGTTCTGTTGTCAATTCGTAAGCAGTAATAAAGATCTTCTCTTCTGGTTTAAGCGCAACGGCGTTGTACTTTCGCGTGAAGACACTGAGAGTCACGAGTGATACTCCAGTCCAACCTGTAACTGCATACAAAACGGGAGATTTGAAAACCTCTGAAGAAAAAAATATGAAATACCCTAACCCGCCAAGCGTTGCTATCAGAGCCGCATTGACTATTCGGCCGTAGTGCCTCTCCTTCGGCCATCTCTTTCCGATATCTTGGTAGGAAACCGCAAGATTGTCAATGATCTGTTTGGCTTCTTCCTCCTTAGGGGAAGTTGCTGGTGCACTTCTAATGGATTCGAATTGTACCATTCGTTACTTCTCCTGGACCTCTATCTTCTTCTCCTTCGGTGAGTCTTCATTCTGGCCTTCAGGATGATTCTTCTCTGCTCGTCTAAATGGATTGAAATCGAGTTGCTTGTTGATGAATTCTCTAAGATTCAGAAATTCGTGTATTATGGCCGATATCTCACCTTTCGTCATCAAATCGATCATCGCATTGTAGCTTAGGAGATTTGAAATCCAGAAGGATGGAGATACTCCCTCAACCCTCGCACGATACTTGATCCACTTCTCAATATCTTCGGGAACAGCCGAGCTTACTACCTTAGTCTTTGTCTTTGCCAATCTTATAACAAATCTATAGGATTCATAGAGCTTCTTATAGGTTTCCCTGAGACATTGTGGTTAGGGATCATTCAAGACCCTTAATATCGGTGAGAACTGTTGGTTAGTTGTCTAAGTTGGTATTCGGTCTGTCCGCTGAGAAGCGGGCGATAGCGCAAAGTACTGTGGTTCGGGAGTTTCCGCGCTGTCCCATTTGCAAGGCGACTAATGGATATGAAGTCTCAGGGTCTTCCCTGGATCATTTCAAGTGTAACGTTTGTCAGGCAAAGTGGCGGTCAGAGCCTCTCTCGAATGGCAGCATCTTATCGATGACCTTGGTCCAGCCTTCCGGTTACGACCTTCGCGGAATAGAGTTGACGGGATTGAAGTATCAATCCGCTTTCTACAAGAACTTCGACGCGTCATATGGTGCATTTTTCAAGAACTACCGGTCCCAAATGACCTCTAGGCTCAGCTCTACTGTCTCGCTTGAGATAAACGAGGAGATGGTTTGGGCATGGGCAGGCACTAGCTTTGTTCAAGTGCCAAGTTCTCTTGGTCCTTTGGCAAGTCAGATGGGCGTATCCCAAGTCGCGGAACATGCCGGCTACCTGTTCCTAACGAGTGAGAGGCTAATCTGGCTCCAAGACGGAATGTTCAACTTTGAGATTCCACTGGAGGACTTGGCATCCTTCACGCCGGCCAGTGCGTACCAGGGAAGTGACGCGTCGATTATCGTCGTGAAATCTGCGAAAAGGAATGTCGAGAGTTGGCTAAGACTTTGGCTCTGGTACGGTTCGATTGGTAACGTCGAAGTCGCTAGAGACAATCGCGCTTTCAATAGAGTCCGAGGAATAGTTTTCAGGCAACAACAGATCAAGCGGGAGCGAATTCATAAGGAAAAGCAGAGAGAACATGTCCAGGTTGTTCTTGATTTCTCTTCGATTAGAGACACTCTCGCAAAGGGAGGAGTCGTTGCAACCACATTCAAGTGTCCTCAGTGCTCGGGACCGCTCGACCTCCCGGAGACTGGGAGACAAACTACTTGCAGATACTGCGGAGCATCGATACGACCAGTCGACTTATTCGACAAAATCAAGAATTTGGTCAGCTAGGGTGTCAACATCCTGCTTTCCTGACCTTCATCCGAGTTTCGCTCGTCCTGAACCTTTGAGGATTCGTAAGGCGTTCAGCGTTATCATTTTGTTGGAGCCTTTTCGTCCCCAGTCCACGACCTCGACATTCGACACGTTCACTTTCGATTTGGCCAACGCTGTCCGTCTCATGCTCCAGTAATAGTCGTCTGCGTGCCATAGTCCATTGGGATCCCTCTTCTTCTCTACGATATCCAGCGCTTCTTTGGTTCGTGGGTCGTCTAGTTTTCCTGCTCGTGAGAGTATCGTGAGTTCTTGTAGAATGTCGCAGTGCCAGTACAGTGGATAGTGAAGCTTGACCATGCTCGGGTGGATGATCTCTCCTGTATGATCCGAACGGAAGAGATGATGCTGCAGAAAGAATTCCGAGGCTCTTTCAATCGGTTTCACGTAATCTCGATTTTGTGTTGCTCTTTGATATCCCACCAGACCCCACAAGGTGGAGAGGCTCTCATTAACAGATGAGTGGTCGGCTTCGGGTCTTCTGTCGCAGTTCCATCCTCCATCAGGCCACTGCCACTCGACCAGCGACTCGGCAAGCTTCACAACCCGCGGGTCCTTCGCGAGCCCCAGCCGGCTACACACCGCCAACGCGTTACCCTCTTGGGACGCACATCTTCGATATCGTCCATTGATCTTGGGAACGTTGCCGTGATGCGCTTCACCAAGCAACCATTTCAGGACAAGGTTCGTTGCTTTGACCGCTGGCCGAAAGCCTATGGGGATTCCTAGTTCGACGAGAGAGACTAGACGCCAGTGTGCGCCTGTCCATTTCTGATAGGGATGAACCCCGAAACCACCATCAGCCCATTGCCCGGAGAGAAGGGTCTTCACAATTGGTCCGTTAGGAATCTGTTTCTTCGCCGCCAGAACTTCTTTCGAGGCCGACGGTCTATCAAGAATCTCTGTGAGAGTGAGATAGCGGAGCGAGGGATCATCTGAGTCTAGGAGCCATTCGACCGCATGGTCTTTGAAATCCATAGACTCCAGCTTGTCCAACTCGAGAATCTTCACCTCTTCGAAATAACCATTTCACATTCCTCGGGGCAAGAATTCTGAGAAGTGTCCGTTCATCCTCTTCCTAGAGGTTGATCTTTGATTATCTTGCCTCCGAGGTTCTTGTAGAGAAGGACGGCAGGGCTGTCTTTGTTTTCGAAACCAAAAGTCGCTTCCTCCAACGTTACGAGTCTCACTCCAGATTTCTTCAGCCAGTCAAGAGCTGTCCGCAACAATATTGAACCAAGTCCTCTTCTACGAAACCGGGGCAAAACTGCGACCCCGTATCCTATTGTTCCAGTACCTCTATTGTATTTGGCCGCACCGCAGAATCCAACTATCTTTTCGCCTTCCTCCGCAACAAAGATACGTTTCTTGGGGTCTCGCAGGAACTCGCTTACATATGACAGCAGATCAGCACGGGCTCTTTCCGTTCCACCAACCTGCCTAACCCACCACGACCACTCAGGCAAATAGGCTTCAACAACAATTTTTCTCAAACGCTCCCTGTCTTTTGGTACTGCGGCTTTGATCGTGACATTGTGCTTTGATATGGCCTTAGGAAATGGTTCTTCTAGGTCCCACAGGAATTCAATGCTGCGGATCTTCGGTTTGGTCTTCACTGACCATGCCTGTCTAGCCTGGCCCATGGTTATCATTCTTGGACCCTGGTTTCTAGCGTTAGGGAAATAAGCAGAGAGAAGCGGCTAGATGCAAGTCTTTCCTATGTCCTTTGGAGCATATTCCTCTTCATCATGCCAGACTTGCGGTTGCTCCGAAACATCCTGCGAGAGTTGCCAGACAGTCGCGGATTGTTCTAACTGTGCTTCATGTTGTTGCAGCACCACTCATCAATCATGGAGACATGTGAGGATCGGAAATGGAATTAGAAT
>WNGR01004925.1_pt1 | contig 14375 bp, 11 predicted proteins | sample 5407581 | NCBI WGS metagenome assembly WNGR01 (sample SAMN13153383, study PRJNA577476) | soil metagenome | isolation source: 80 cm soil or saprolite under Garry oak tree replicate 2 | place: USA:California | collected 2016-06-15
CGAGCCCGGCGCCGCCGTCCAGCCCGGCGCCGCCGTCCAGCCCGCCGGCCTCCACCCCGGCCCCGGCCCCGTCGCCGACTTCGGTCACCGCGACACCGACCGCCCCGGCGCCGCTCGCGTCGTCGAGCGCGGCCGTGGGGGCAGCGCCGAGCGGGGGCGCCAACACCGGTGGCGGCGGCAGCATCGGCGGTGGCGGTCCTAACGTGCCGCTGGTCGCGGGCGGCTCCGCCCTGGCGATCGGCTCGGCCGGCCTGGGCCTGTTCGCCTACCGCCGCTACCGCAAGACGCCCGCCTAGACGCCTTGTCTCGGCATAGGCGCAAGCGCGCGGGCCGCTGGGCCCTTGGCACCGCCCTCGCCGCCGCCGTGGCGTGCGCGGGTCTCGGGGCCGGTGCCAGCGTGGCCGCGTTCGGGGTGTTCGACGGCACAGTGTTTGGCAGCACGGGCGCACACGCGGGCGCGACCTACATCCCGCCCTCGATCACGACCGTCGCGCCGCGGCTGGCCAGCGATCCGGGGGCGAGACCGCTGGCCCGTTCGGCCCCCGTCAATATCCGTATCCCGGGGATCGGGGTGAACGCGCCGGTCATGATGCTGGGCCGGGACGCGGACGGGACCGTGCAGGTTCCGCCGCTCGCGGCGCACAACCTGACCGGCTGGTACCGGTACGGGCCGTCGCCCGGCCAGCGGGGGCCGGCCGTCATCCTCGGCCACGTGGACTCGGCCACCGGCGTCTCGGTGTTCTACTACCTGAAGAACCTGCACGCCGGGGACACGGTGCTGGTGACCCTGGCCGACGGGAAGGTCGCCGTGTTCGCCGTGGACGGGCTGCAGCGGGTGGCCAAGGACGCGTTCCCGACCGCGTCCGTGTACGGCAAGGCCGGTTACCCCAGCCTGCGCCTGATCACCTGCGGCGGCCCGTTCGACCAGGCCACCGGGCACTACACGGACAACATCATCGTCTATGCGCACCTCGTACCGGCCGGGAGCTAGCCCCGTTCGTGCCTGACCGCGATCAGGGCGGCCTGGGTGCGGTCCTGCACGCCGAGCTTGGCCAGCACCGCGCTCACGTGCGCCTTCACCGTCTTCTCCGAGACGGTCAGCGCCCGGGCGATCTCGCGGTTGGACCGGCCCTTGGCGATCTCGGCGAGCACCTCGCGCTCCCGGCTGGTGAGCGCGTCCAGGCCGGCCACCGGGTTCCAGCCGCCGCCGTCGCGGACCAGGGAGCCGGCCGCCTCCGGCGCGAGCAGCATGTGCCCGTCGTGCACCGAGCGGATCGCCCGGACCAGGGCGTCCGGGTCGACGTCCTTGTACACCACCCCGGCCGCGCCCGAGCGCAGCGCGAGGCTGGCCGAGGCGGGTTCGGTGGCGCTGGTGAGCACGAGCACCCGGGCCTTGCTGGCGCGGGTCTTCAGCTCCGTCAGGACGGCCACCCCGTCCATGCCGGGCAGCTTGAGGTCGAGCAGGACGACATCCGGGGTAAGTTCGGCGGCCAGCGCGAGCGCGGTGGCGCCGTCGCCGGCCTCGCCGGCCACCTCGATCCCGTCCTGCACCTCGAGCAGCACGCGCAGGCCGCGCCGGACCACCGGGTGATCGTCCACGATCAGCACCGAGATGGGCGCCGTGTCTGGCTGGGTCATCGTGCCGCCTTCGGTTGGACGGTCATCCGCACCGTGGTTCCCTTCGGGCTGGACCTGATGGCCAGCCGCCCGCCGGCCGCCGCGGCGCGTTCGCGCATCGAGTCCAGGCCGAGGCCGCCGGCCGAAGCGGCGGGGTTGAACCCGCGGCCGTCGTCCGCCACCTCCAGCACGACCAGGCGCGGGGTCTTCGACAAGGTGACCGTGATCCATGACGCGCCGGCGTGCCGCAGCGCGTTGTGCAGCGCCTCCTGCGCCACCCGGTAAAGCGCGGCCTCGGCCCTGGAGTTCAGCGGCGGCAGGCAGGCGGCGGTGAACGTGACCGGGACGCCGTGCGCCCGGCCGGCCAGCACCGCGTACCGGCGCAGGGACTCGGCCAGCCCGGCCGCCTCCAGGTCCGGCGGGGCCAGGCCGTCGATGACCGCCCGAAGTTCGGCGTGGGCCTCGGCGCCCAGCTCGCCGACGACCTCGATCTCGGCGCGGACCCTGCTGGCTTCTGGCGGCTCCCGGGCGGCCAGCACCGCGGCGGCCCGGGCGTGCGCCCGGATGCTGAACAGCTTCTGTGTGACCGCGTCGTGCAGGTCACGGGCCAGCCTGGACCGTTCCTGGATGACGGACAGCTCGCGGCTGCGCTCGTACAGGCGGGCGTTGGTCAGCGCGATCGCGGCGTGCGCCGCGAATAGGGAGAGGATCTCCTCGTCGCGTTCGGTGAACCCGCGCTTCTCGGCGGCGGCGGAGAGCTTGTTAGCCGCGAAGATGATGCCCAGGACCTGGTCGCCGTCCCGGACCGGGACGCCGAGGAAGTGCGACATCTTGGGGTGCGCGGCGGGCCAGCCCTCGAACCTGGGGTCCTTGCGGATGTCCGCGAGGCGTTCCGGCTTGCCCTGGTTGAGCAGCACGGCGAGCATCCCGTGCCGGCGCGGCAGCGGGCCTATCGCCGCCCATTCGGCGTCGCTGACCCCGTCCACCACGAACTCGGCGAACGAATCGCCCTGGTCGGGCACGCCGAGCGCGGCGTAGCGCGCACCGACCAGGGACCGGGCCGAGCGCACGATCACCTGCAGCACGTCGCGGACGGACATCTGCCGGGTGACCGACAGCACCGCCTGGCTCACCTGGTACAGCTCGTCGAGTCCTTCGCTCATGGTTCCTCTGACGTTAGCCGGGCCCGGCGGGTCTCGCATCGGGCCGGGGTCTTAGGACCATTGACGCAGGACGGGCGGGGCTGCCGGCCGATGTGCGCGGGCGCGGCCGGGCCTAGCGTCGGTGGCATGAGTACAGCCTTGGTAACGGGAGCATCCCGCGGTCTTGGCCGGGCCCTGGCGGCCGGGCTGGCGCGCGAGGGCTTCGACCTCATCATCGACGCGCGGGACGCCGTCGCGCTGGACGCAGCCGCGGGGGCGCTGCGTGCGGCGGGCGGCCCCGCCGCGCAGCGGCCAGGCGGTAGCGTGACGGCGATTCCGGGCGACATCACCGACCCGGCGCACCGGGCCGCGCTGCTGGCCGCGGCGGCCGCCGCGGGACGGCTCGACCTGCTGGTGAACAACGCCGGCACGCTCGGGGCCAGCCCGCTGCCCGCGCTGGCCGACTACCCGCCGGACGAGCTGCGCGCCGCGTTCGAGGCGAACGTGATCGCGCCGATCGCGCTGACCCAGCTGATGCTGCCGCTGCTGCGCGCCAGCGGCGGCGCGGTCCTGAACATCACCTCGGACGCCGCGGTGGAGGCCTACACGGGCTGGGGCGGCTACGGAGCGGCCAAGGCCGCGCTGGAGCAGGCCTCCAACGTGCTGGCCGCCGAGGAGCCGACGCTGCGGGTCTGGTGGGCCGACCCCGGCGACCTGCGCACCGACATGCACCAGCTCGCCTTCCCCGGCGAGGACATCTCGGACCGGCCCGAACCTTCATCGGTCGTGCCCGCGTTCCTGCGGCTGGTCACCCAGCGGCTGCCGAGCGGCCGGTACCGCGCGGCGCACCTCAGGCCCAGCGAGCCGGTGACCTCATGAGCAGCACGCTGGCGGACGCCCTGGCCGACTTCAGCCTGCCGGCTTCGCTGGAAGCCCACGAGCCGCCGGAGGCGCGCGGGCTGCCCAGGGACGGGGTGCGGATGCTGGTCAGCCGGCGGGGGTCCGGCGAGATCAGCCACCACGGCTTCGCCGAGCTGCCCGGCCTGCTGCTCCCCGGGGACCTGCTGGTGGTCAACACCACGGCGACCCTGCCCGCCCGCGTCAAGGTGTCCGCCGAGCTGGCGGTGCACTTCTCCGGGCCGCGGCCGGACGGATCGTGGCTGACCGAACTCCGGCGGGTCACGGGGAAGACCACGGTGCCGAACGGTCGTGGCTATCGCGGTCAGCGCCTGATCCTGCCCGGCGGGGCGGTGCTGACCCACCAGAGCCGGGCCACGAACCGGCTCTGGCAGGCCAGGCTTTCGGTCGCCGTGATGCCGTATCTACTGCGTTACGGCAGCCCGATCCGGTACTCCTACGTGTCGCGAGACTGGCCGCTGTCGCACTACCAGACGGTGTTCGCGCGCGAGCCGGGCAGCGCCGAGATGCCCAGCGCCAGCCGCCCGTTCTCGCCGTCCGTGGTCACCCGGCTGGTGTCCGCCGGGGTGCTGATCGCCCCGCTGACCCTGCACTGCGGGGTGTCCTCGCTGGAGGGCGACGAGGACCCGTACCCGGAGCCCTACGACGTGCCGCCCGCAACGGCCGACCTGGTCAACCATGTGCGGTCGCGCGGCGGCCGGGTCATCGCCGGGGGCACCACCGTGGTCCGCGCGCTGGAGACCGTGGCCGCGTTGAATGGCTCCGGTGGCCGGGTCGCGGCCGGGGCAGGCTGGACATCGCACGTCGTTACCCCGGAGACCGGGGTCAGGGCGGTGGACGGGCTGCTCACCGGGCTGCACGAGCCGCGCTCATCGCACCTGCAGATGCTGGCCGCGTTCGCCGGGCCGTCGCTGCTCGGCCGCTGTTACCAGGCCGCGATCGACGCCGGGTACCTGTGGCACGAGTTCGGTGATGTTCACCTGCTGCTGCCCTGATTCCAGGGGTAGTTCGGGTAGCCTGGCGCCCGCGATGAAAACTCCGCGGACCTCGCTGCTCATCACGCTGACCGGCCGGGACCGGCCGGGCGTGACCTCCAGGTTGTTCGGCGCGCTGGCCGGGCACCCGCTGTCCGTGCTGGACGTCGAGCAGGTGGTGATCCGGGGCCGGCTGGTGCTCGGCGTGCTGCTCGGCTGCGACGAGCAGCCCGACCTCAACCGGATCTTCGAGGCGGTTCAGGCACTGGCCGCCGACCTCGGCCTGGAAGCCGAGTTCACGATGGGGTCGGGCGACCCGGCCTCGCGGGGCGGGCAGCTGCACGTCACCCTGCTAGGCAGCCCGCTGGTGCCCGCCGCCATCACCGCCATCGCCGGCCGGATCGCGGCCAGCGGCGCCAACATCGACCGCATCGGCAGGCTGGCCCGGCAGCCGGTGACCTGCATCGAGCTGGACGTCTCCGGGGGCGACCCGGAGTTGCTCAGGGAAGACCTGGCCCGCGCCGCGGTGGAGCAGGGCATCGACGTGGCGGTCCAGCGCGGCGGGCTGCACCGGCGGGCCCTGCGGCTGATCGTCATGGACGTGGACTCCACCCTCATCCGGGACGAAGTGATCGACCTGCTGGCCGAGCGGGCCGGCTGCGCCGCGGAGGTGGCCAAGGTCACCGCGGCCGCCATGGCCGGCGAGCTGGACTTCACCGCATCGCTGCGCGAGCGGGTGTCGCTGCTGGCCGGGCTGCCGGCCGGGGTACTGGACGAGGTGCGGGCCGGCCTGCGGCTGACCGCGGGCGCGCGCACGCTGATCGGGACGCTGAGCGGCCTGGGCTACAAATCAGGCATCGTCAGCGGCGGCTTCATCCAGGTGATTAGGCCGCTGGCAACCGAACTCGGCATCGACTACGTGGCCGCCAACGAGCTCGAGATCGCCGACGGAAAGCTCACCGGGCGGCTGTGCGGCCCGGTCATCGACCGGGCCGGGAAGGCAGCCGCACTGCGCCGGTTCGCCGCCGAGGCGGGGGTCCCGCTATCCCAGACGGTCGCGGTCGGCGACGGCGCGAACGACCTGGACATGATCGCCGCGGCCGGGCTCGGGGTCGCGTTCAACGCCAAGCCCGTGGTGCGGGACGCGGCCGACACCTCGCTGAGCGTGCCCTACTTGGACGCGATCTTGTACCTGCTCGGCATCTCCAGCGACGACGTAGCCGCGGAGGCGTAGCCGGCCCCCGCCTCCCGCGGAACGGCATGAATCCCGGGGTTCAGGCGGTGGCTGAGGGCGTTCGGCCCTCTACTCGGTGTGCTTGACGGCGGGTTCGCGGTCTGGGGTCTGCTCGGCGGCAGCGGCCTCGGGGGCGTCGGGGATGCCGGGGGCCGTGGTGGCACCTTCCACGGCGGGTGAGACGGCACCGGTCACCTCGGTGCCGGCCGGGGTCTGTTCGCCCATGCCTGCCGAGCGGCGCTTGGAGATCACGATCGCGGCGACGATGATGATCACCGCGCCGACGGCGACGCCGACCCGCAGGCCGGTGTTGCCGCTGTACTTGACCACGCTGGTCGCGATCAGCAGGGAGACCAGGTTCATCACCTTGATCAGCGGGTTGATGGCCGGGCCTGCGGTGTCCTTGAACGGGTCGCCCACGGTGTCACCGACGACGGTGGCGGCGTGCGCCTCGGAGCCCTTGCCGCCGTGGTTGCCGTCCTCGACCAGCTTCTTGGCGTTGTCCCAGGCGCCGCCCGAGTTGGCCAGGAAGATGGCCATCAGCACGCCGACCGCGATCGCGCCGGCCAGGTAGGAGCCGAGCGGGGCATAGCCGAACGCGAAGCCGACCGCGATCGGGGCCATCACCGCGAGCAGGCCAGGGGTGATCAGCTCACGCAGCGAGTCCCTGGTGACGATGTCGACCACGCGGCTGTAGTCGGGCTTCTCCTGGTAGGTCATGATGCCCGGGTGAGTGCGGAACTGGTTCCGCACCTCGAGCACCACCCGCTGCGCGGCCCGGCCCACCGCCATGATCAGCAGGCTGGCGAACAAGAACACCACCGACGCGCCGATGATCACGCCGACCAGGACGTTGGGCTGGGCCACGTCCAGGCTGAACGAGCCGGCCTTGCCGCCAAGCGCCGATTCCACCTGGGTGCGGAACGAGCCGAACAGCGCGGTGGCGGCCAGCACCGCGGTGGCGATCGCGATGCCCTTGGTGATCGCCTTGGTGGTGTTGCCGATCGCGTCCAGCTTGGTCAGCGCCTGCGCGGCGTCGCCCTCCACGTCGCCGGACATCTCCGCGATGCCCTGCGCGTTGTCGGTGACCGGGCCGAACGAGTCCATCGACACGATCACCCCGACCGTGGTCAGCAGGCCGATGCCGGCCATCGCCACCGCGAACAGCGCGATGGTGGCGTTGCCCGTCGCCAGCAGGTAGGAACCGAAGACGGCGCCGCCGATGAGCAGCGCGGAGTACACCGCGGACTCCATGCCGATCGACACGCCGGAGAGGATGACGGTGGCCGCGCCGGTCTCCGAGCTGTTCCCGATGTCCCGCACCGGCCGCCGGTTGGTCTCGGTGAAGTACCCGGTCAGCAGCTGGATGGCGCTGGCCAGCACGATGCCGATCAGGATCGCGCCGAGCGCGATCCAGCGCGGGTTGCCGCTGAACGACGCGATGGCCGGGTCGGCGATGCCCTTGAAGCTGGCGAAGTGCGCCGGCAGGAAGGTGAAGCAGGCGACGGCCACGCCGATGGCCGAGATGATCGCGGAGATGAAGAAGCCGCGGTTGATCGCGGTCATCCCGCTGCGGTCCCCGGGCCGCGGCGCGACCGAGAAGATGCCGATGATCGCGGTGAGAACCCCGATCGCCGGGATGATCAGCGGGAAGATCAGGCCCTTGTCGCCGAACGCGCTCTTGCCCAGGATCAGCGAGGCGACCAGCATGACCGCGTAGGACTCGAACAGGTCCGCCGCCATGCCGGCGCAGTCGCCCACGTTGTCGCCCACGTTGTCGGCGATCGTCGCGGCGTTCCTCGGGTCGTCCTCCGGGATGCCCTGCTCGACCTTGCCCACCAGGTCCGCGCCGACGTCGGCCGCCTTGGTGTAGATGCCGCCGCCGACCCGCATGAACATCGCCAGCAGGGCCGCGCCGAAGCCGAAGCCCTCCAGCACCTCCGGCGCGTTCGCCTTGTACAGCAGCACCACGACCGCGGCGCCGAACAGGCCCAGGCCGACGGTGAACATGCCCGCCACGCCGCCGGTCCGGAACGCGATCCGCATCGCGGGCCGCTCGCCGCCCTCGCGCGCCGCGGCCGCCACCCGGACGTTGCCGCGGACCGTCAGCGACATGCCGGTGAACCCGGTCAGCCCCGAGAACAGCGCGCCGACCAGGAAGAAGATGCTGCGGCCCCAGCGCACGCCGCTGCCGTCCGCCGGCAGCAGGAGCAGCACGAAGAAGATCAGGACGACGAACACGCCGAGAGTCCTGAACTGCCGGCGCAGGTACGCCGCCGCGCCTTCCTGCACGGCCTTGGCGATTTCCTGCATCTTCTGGGTTCCCTGGCCGGCCGCGAGGACTTCGCGCACCAGGGCGCCGGCCACGCCGAGCGCGAGCAGCCCGACGACGGCGACGATAACGACCCAGGTCAGGTTGGAGCCGCTCACGCTGACGGGGTTCGCCGCCAGCGCAGAGACATGCCTGAACATTCGACCTCCTGGAACTCCGAACGGAAGACGTTGCCGATCGGGACATAAACGAGTGGCCGGGAGTCTACGCACGCCCGGGCCGAACCACTAACATCGGACCGTTCCTAACAGTTTCGTTATCTTCTCGTTATCATCACGAAACACTAGCGTGATCTTCAAGGTCACGCGATGATCATCGGGCGCCGTACTGGCAGCGAACCCGGCGCAGCGTGCAGGCGTGACGGGCGCCTCCGGCCGGTGACGGCGGCCCCGGCCCTTCGGCCTGGCGGCCCGGCGTCAGGCGGTGAGAGCGGCCGACGGCCAGCTCATCCGGACGCTCACGCCGGAGCTCGTCGACGAGATGTGCACGTCATCGGCCAGGCCGGAGATCACGGCCAGGCCGAAGCCGGCCGCGATCCCGTCGTCGTCGGCGCCCTGGACCACGGCGGCCGCGGCCGCGCCCTGGCCGCCGTGGCCGTTGGCGTCGGCCGAGCCGGGGGTGCTCGCGGGGGCATGATCGCTCACCACCACGACGAACCGCTCGCCCTGGTCGGTCATCTCGATCCTGACCGGCTCGGCCGGGCAGTACCGCCGGTGCGCCTCGACCGCGCGTGAGCACGCCTCACCCACGGCCAGGCGCACCTCGTCGAGCAGCGCTTCGTCCACGCCGCTGCGCCGCGCTACCGCGGTGGCAACCAGCCGCGCGGTGCGGACATGCGCGGGCAGCGGCGTGAATGTGACTTCTACGGTGGCCATGATCTCGGGCAAGATCCTCGGGGTAGGAGCCGGCTTTACTTCTCGGTCTTCTTGGCCGCGATGGCCTCGTCCACCGTGTTGTGGATGCCGAAGACCTTCGTCAGCCCCGTGATCCTGAAGATCTTGAGTATGCGCTCCTGCGTGCAGACCAGATCCAGGGAACCGTCGTGCGCGCGCACCCGCTTCAGGCCGCCGACCAGCACCCCGAGACCGGTGGAGTCCAGGAACTCGACCTTCTCCATGTTGACGACGAGCTGGTAGTTGTTCTTGTTGACGAGATCGATGAGCAGCTCACGGAGCCGCGGGGCGGTGTAGACGTCGATCTCACCCTCGACGTCGACGACCTCGATGCCGTCCTTGTTGTAGTGACCCAGCTTCAGATCCACAAAATCCTCCAGCGCCATGCACGGCGTCATCTTCAGCGTCCCGCCCAGGCGCGCGGGCTCACCTGCCAGAGCCTAGGGCGTGATCGCCTGCGGCATTCAACCACGCTCCGGTGTCATGTCTATACGAAATCATGCCCTCGGGCATCCCCATCGGGGCGACACACGGAAAATCTCCGAGTATCGGCGGGCAGGATGTCACACTGAAGAGGCTGTGTCGACCCTCACCCCCCTTCCCCCAGCCGGACCGGCGGCGCTCGCGCCCGGCGGAGCGGAGAACCGCGCGCTGGGCATCCTGCTCGATGACCCGCGGGCCGGCCGCCCCGTCCACGTGGAGCACATCCCGGCCCGTCCCGGCCGGGAAGTGCCCTGGCCGCAGTGGGTTCCGGCCGAGGTCATGAGCGCCTTCGCGGCTCGCGGCATCCGCGCTCCGTGGAGTCACCAGGCCCTGGCCGCGGACCACGCGCAGGCCGGCCGGAACGTGATCATCTCCACCGCGGCGGCGTCCGGCAAGTCGCTGGGTTACCTGCTGCCCGCGCTGTCCGCGGTGCTCGCGGGCGACACTGTGCTCTACGTCACGCCGACCAAGGCGCTCGCGGCCGACCAGCTCGCGTCGATCCGGGCGCTCGGCCTGCCCGGGGTGCAGGCGGCCACCTTCGACGGCGACTCGACCTACGCCGAGCGGGCCTGGGCGCGCAGCCACGCCAGGTACCTGCTGACCACCCCGGACATGCTGCACCGGGCGCTGCTGCCCGGGCACGCGCGCTGGTCCGGGTTCTTCAGCCGGCTGCGGCTCGTGGTGATCGACGAGTGCCACGGCTACCGGGGGGTGTTCGGCTCGCACGTGGCCCACGTGCTGCGGCGGCTGCGCCGGGTGGTGGCGCATCACGCGCCGCCGGGCAGCCTGCCGCGTCCGGTCTTCGTGCTTGCCTCCGCCACCGTCGGGGCGCCGGGCGCCTGCGCCCAGCTGCTCACCGGGCTTGACGCCGAGGAGGTGACCGAGGACGGATCGCCGCGCGGGCCGCTGGCCTTCGCCCTGTGGGAACCGCCGCTGACCGATGCCCGCGGCGAGGCGGGCGCCCGGCTGCGCCGCACCGCCACCGCCCAGGCGGCCGACCTGCTCGGCCGGCTGGTCAGCCAGAACGTCCAGACGCTGGCCTTCATCAGGTCCCGGCGCGGCGCCGAGGCGGTCGCGCTGGCCGCGCGCCGGTCGCTGGACGCCCGCGGAGCGGCGCCCGAGGCCGATGGGGCGGCCGGGACGAAGGTGGCGGCCTACCGCTCCGGGTACCTGCCCGAGGACCGGCGCGCGCTGGAGGCGGCCCTGTCCGACGGGCGCCTGGTAGGGCTGGCCACCACCACCGCGCTCGAGCTCGGGGTCAACATCACCGGCCTGGACGCCGTGCTGATCGCCGGCTGGCCGGGCACCTGGGCCTCGCTGTGGCAGCAGGCGGGCCGGGCCGGGCGCAGCGGCCGGTCGGCGGCCGCGGTCCTGATCGCCCGCGACGACCCGCTGGACACCTACCTGGTGCGGCATCCGGAGATCCTGCTCCAGCACCCGGTGGAAGCCACCGTGCTGGACCCGGGCAACCCGTACGTGCTGGCGCCGCACCTGTGCGCGGCCGCGGCCGAGCTGGCCCTGACCGAACCGGACCTGGACATCTTCGGCCCGGCGGCCCGGGCGGTGGTGGACGACCTCACCCGGGCCGGACGGCTGCGCCGCCGCGCGGCGGGCTGGTACAGCATGCGCCGGGACGCGGCGGCCGGCCTGCGGGGCGCCGGGCTGGCCCCGGTCCGGGTGGTGGAGCAGGCGACGGGCCGGCTGGTAGGCACGGTGGACGAGCCCTCGGCGCACCTGATCGTGCACGAGGGAGCCATCTACGTGCACCAGGGCGACAGCTACCTGGTCCAGACGCTGGACCTGGCCGACCGGGTGGCGCTGGTCGAGCCGCGCGAGCCCGGCTACACCACCACCGCCAGGGACGTGACCGAGATCGAGGTGCGCGGCGAGCTGCGGACGATGACCTGGGGGCAGGCCGGGGTCCGGTTCGGCGACGTGCAGGTGACCCGGCAGGTGGTCAGCTTCACCAGCCGCGACGGCACCGGCACGGTGCTCGGCGAGACCCCGCTGGACCTGCCGCCCCGCCGCCTGCTGACCCGGGCGGTATGGTGGACCGTTTCGCCGGGCCAGGCCGGCGCGCTCACCGCCGCGGGCATCGACCTGGGCGGTGCGGCGCACGCGGCCGAGCACGCCTCGATCGGCCTGCTGCCGCTGTTCGCCACCTGCGACCGCTGGGACATCGGCGGGGTCTCCGCCGCCAGGCACCCGGCCACCGGCCTGCTCACCGTCTTCGTCTACGACGGGCACGACGGCGGCGCCGGGTTCGCCGAGCGCGGCTTCACCGCCGCCGCGGACTGGCTCCTCGCCACCCGCCAGGCCATCGCCAGCTGCGACTGCGAAGCCGGCTGCCCCTCCTGCGTGCAGTCACCCAAGTGCGGCAACGCCAACCACCCGCTGTCCAAGCGGGGCGCGGTCGCCCTGCTTGACAGCCTCCTGGCCGGGAGCAGCTGACCATCCGACCGGCCCTGGGCGGAGAAATAGGAGGCGGGCGCCGCCGGGGGGGAGAGCGGCGCCCGCGCGCACGGTCCGGCCCTGGGGGGGGAGGCCGGTTCCGTCCTATCGGTAAGCTTATCTGCAAAGTGCCCCCGTATGCGACCACCGGTGCCGGTTTCGCGACCGCCGGTGGCGTATCCGCCACAGGTACCCGTTGCAGCGTCAGCCCAATCGAATTACAACATATGCGGAAGGCTCTTGGTAGGCCTACTGGCAGATTGGCTACCGGAAGGTAGCCCTGTCCTTACCGGTGTATCACTTGGTAAGACAACGGACACGTCGGCGTCGATCGCCGTTGCGCCAGCGGACACTGTCCGCAAACAACAGCGCAAACATCCCTCACCCCCGTGGTCAGCCTTTAAGCCGCCGGCAGCCTGCTACCGACAGCGCACGGCCGGGCCGGCGAGTCACTCGTTAACGGCATGTGATCGCGCCAACTGATTAAGATCACGAATTGGTCACGCCCCGGGGCTTTGCAGGCCGGTGATTTCGTCGTAGAAAGGTGCTACGGACGTTGAAGCGTCCGCGCACGGCAGCCGGGTACCCACGCGCGACCAGCCGCGGGAGGCGTGTCAGACCAGGCCAGGTCGGTAGCGGCCAGCCTGGCTGACGGAGAAGGTGCACGCTTGGTAGCCCGACCTGACGTGGGTTTTCGTAGCGGCGCCCCGGCCAGGGGCGCCGCTCGCTATGGGCCCTCGGTTTCTCGTCCCCGCGCCGCGGTTTCCCGGCTCGGAGTTTCTTCAGGTTTCCCCGCCGTCTGTGCCGCAATCGTGACGTTATAATCCGGCGTATCACCACACATCGGTGTAAATACCGCATGTCCCGGCTGGCGTCATATTCGGACCGGGCGTACCAGGCCGGCCGTCTGCCCGGTATGCTCGCCGCCTCGGCGGCGGCACCTGAAACGCCGTACCGGCCCGGGGTGCTGCCACGCGCGCGATCAACAACGCTAGCCTTGGACTTTGCCGAACATGAGCTAACCGCGAGGAGCAACCGGACGCGGGCGCCCAGAGCCGTGCGGGAGCCCGGAAAGCGGTCCGCACACGAGGGAGATGGACTCGATGGTCCGCAGCGAAACGCCGGAACCCGCCGGTGGTGATCAGTCACTCGGGGATCTCGTCGCCCTGGCCGCCAAGGACGTGTCCCAGCTGATCAGGTACGAGATCGACCTGGCCAAGACGGAGCTGAAGGGCGACGCGCGGCGGGTCGGCCTGGCGGCCGCCGGGATCGGCCTGGCCGCCTTCGTCGGCTGCCTGGTGCTCGTCCTGCTCTGCTTCGCCTTCGCGTACGGCCTGATCACGCTCGGCATCTGGAACTGGGCGGCCTTCCTCATCGTCGCGGGCACCTGCGTGCTGCTGGCCGGCGCGGGGGTCGGCACCGCGTTCTTGAAGCTGCGCAGGCTGTCCGGCCTGCGCAAGACCCGCAAGACCGTGACGGAGGGCCTCGGGATGCTGCGCCACGACGGCCAGCAGCCCGAGATCGCCGCGCGCAAGACCAGGTGAGGTGACCGGAATGACCAGCGGCTCCGACGCCGCGGTCCAGATCGGCGGCCCGTGGAACCACCGGTCGGTGAGCGCGAACGGAACCCGGTTCCATGCCGCCGAGGCCGGCGACGGGCCGCTGGTGCTGCTGCTGCATGGGTTTCCCGAGTTCTGGTGGACCTGGCGGCACCAGCTGGCCACCCTGCCCGGGGCGGGTTTCCGCGCGGTCGCGGTGGACCTGCGCGGGTACGGCGGCAGCGACAAGCCGCCCCGCGGGTACGACCTGGTCACCGCCGCCGCCGACGCGGCCGGGCTGGTCCGGGCGCTGGGCGAGGCGAACGCGATCGTGGTCGGCCACGGCCTGGGCGGCCTGATCGCCTGGACGCTGGCCGCCTACTATCCCAAGGTGGTCCGGCGGCTGGCCGTGGTCTCGATGGGGCACCCGCTGCGGATGCGCGCCTCGGTGTTCACCGACCCGCTCGGCCAGGGCCGCCGCAGCGGCTTTTCCCTCGGGTACCAGGTACCCGTCTGGCCCGAGCGCCAGCTGCTGCGGGACGGCGCCGTCCGGGTGGGCCGGCTGCTGGAGAGGTGGTCCGCGCCCGGCTGGCCCGACCCGCAGACCGAGCAGATCTACGCGCGGGCCATGCGGATCCCCTCGGTGGCGCACTCGGCGCTGGAGTATCACCGCTGGCTGGCCCGCAGCGGCGTGCGGCCCGACGGCCTGCGCTACGCCCGGCACATGCGCGCCGCCATCGCGGCCCCGACCCTGCACCTGCACGCCGCCCTGGACAGCTGCGTGCTGCCGCAG
>WNGR01004926.1_pt1 | contig 14374 bp, 11 predicted proteins | sample 5407581 | NCBI WGS metagenome assembly WNGR01 (sample SAMN13153383, study PRJNA577476) | soil metagenome | isolation source: 80 cm soil or saprolite under Garry oak tree replicate 2 | place: USA:California | collected 2016-06-15
TTCTGCTCGCGCTGGCGCATCTTGGTCGAGAGGTCGTCGATGGCGCCGATCGCCTCGGCCTGGCTGGCGTCGATGGTGTTGCGCAGCAATTCGGTGCGGCTCGTCAATTGCTCGGAGAGCTTTGCAAAACCCTCGCGCAGCGCCGTGGTGCGGGTCGCGAGCTTTTGCAGCGCCATGCGCTGGAGGTCGTTGTCGGCGAGATCGATCATCACCGGAATGGTTGTCTCGATCGTCTCGGTGTTGCGGCGCGCGTCGTCGGCCGCACCTGATGACAGCGACAGATAGTAGGAATTGGCCGCGACCAGCATCGCGGTGAAGGCCTCGCGGGATTTGCCGAGCGAGGGCCAGATCAAAGCGTCGCGATGACCGGTGGCGCCTTCGATGATGGAGTACAGGCCCGCCATGTCCTTGGCCGGGCCCTGCACCTGCTCCTCATAGGTCTTTGCGATGGTCGCCTGCACGCCGCGCAGCTCGCCAAAGCCGTTGAGGAAGCGGTCGGTGGTGCGTTCCAGCTCCTCGACCGAGCCCGCCAGCATCGGGTCCTTGGCGGCGCGATCGGTCAGCGTGCCCAGCACGGCCTCGCGCAGCAGCAGGATCTCGGCGAACAGGTCCGGGCTCGGCTGGTTGATGTAGCGGTGGATCAGGTTCTGGAGCCGCCCGGTCTCGCTTTCGAGCAGCGCCAAAATCCTGTCGGACTCGCGCACCTGGCGCACGTCGTCCCAGGCCGAGCCCAGCACCTGCGCGCCGTTCCAGATCATCGCCACCAGCACGATCACCACGGCGGAGTTCAGCGCGGCGATCGACAGGATGCGCCAGCGGATCGGCACCGCCCGCAGCGCGCCGACGAGGCGCGCGCGCAGCCGCCCGATCGGGCCGGGCGCCCTGTCTGCGAGCTCGCTGTGTCCGGGCGCAGCCAAGCAGCTTCACTCCACCTTGCGAATGCGTTCGATCAGTGCGGCCGCCGCGAGATCGCGCGCGGCCTTGGCGTAGATCGCAGCCATCGCGTCTTCGAACGGCTTGCGGTCGATATCCCTGGCGATGGTGACGCCGGCGGCCTGCGCCTTGCGCTGCGACTGCTCCTCGAGGTCGCGCCACTTCTCGCGCATGAAATTGCTGGAGCGAGCCGCGGCCTCCCTGAAGGTCTGCTGGTCGTCGGCTGACAGGCTCCGCCAGGCCTTGAGCGAGATCACCAGCACCTCCGGGCTCATCGTGTGCTCGGTCAGCGCAAGGTAGCCGGCATATTTGTAATGGTCTGTCGTCACGAAAGATGGCCAGTTGTTTTCGGCGCCGTCGATCAGATGGGTCGCAAGCCCCGTGAGCACCTGCCCATAGGGCAGCTCGACCGGCTCGGCGCCGAGCGAGCGGACCATCTCGCTCATCAACTCCGATTGCTGCACCCGGATCCTCAGGCCCTTGAGGTCCGCGACGCTCCTCACGGGCCGGACGCCGTTGTAGATCGAGCGCGCCCCGGAATCGTAGAAGGCGAGCCCGACAAAGCCGTAGGGCTCGAAGCTGTTCAGGATCTCGCTGCCGATCGGCCCGTCCAGCACCTTCTGCATGTGCTCGATGGACCGGAACAGGAACGGCATGGCCAGCACGTTCATCGCGGGAACGAAATTGCCGATCAGCGCCACATTGGTCCGGTTGAAGTCGATCGCGCCGGCGCGGGTCTGCTCGATCGTCTCCTTCTCCTCGCCGAGCTGGCGGGAGTGAAACACCTTGATCTCATGCCGGCCGCCGGTGCGCTCGGCGATCAGGGCGCCCATGTAGCGCAATGCCTGGACGGTCGGGTAATCCTCGGTCTGGGTGTCGGCGGCGCGGAATTCACGCGCAAGGGCGCCCGTCGCGCACATGGCGAGCAGAAGCGCGACGAAAACAATCCCGGTCCGCGAGAGTTCGGCACGGCTCAGCACTGGCACACTCAACCCCTCAGTGATGGAGTCTATGGCGGGAGGAAAAGGTTCAATGCAATCTAGCAGATGGTTGAGGGAAGGCCATCCCGCCCCGCTCCCCGGCGCGATTGTGCGGCGCGACTGGCTGTCATTCCCGGTTGAAACCGCCAATGCCGCGCCTTAAGCAGGGTATCGTCGCCTTTTGCCGCACGAAACGGGAAGAGCCATCGTGACTTCAGCATTGCGCCTTTTGCAAATCGTCGCCGCCGTGGTCCTCGCCTTGACCTCGCAGGCGCGCGCCGCCACCGATATCGCGCTGTGGCACGCCATGTCCGGCGAGCTTGGCAAGCAGCTTGAAAAGCTCACCTCCGACTTCAACGCCTCGCAGTCCGACTACCGGATCGTTCCAAGCTACAAGGGCAGCTACACCGAGACGGTGACGGCTGCGATCTTCGCCTTCCGCTCGCGCAGCCAGCCCGCGATCGTCCAGGTCAACGAGGTCGCCACCGCCACCATGACCGCGGCCAAGGGCGCGATCTATCCCGTGTTTAGCATGATGCGGGACATGGGCGAGCCGTTCTCGCTCAACGATTACCTTCCCGCGATCTCCGGTTACTACACGGATGCGGCCGGCAATCTGCTGTCCTTCCCGTTCAATTCGTCGACGCCGATCCTCTACTACAACAAGACCATGTTCCGCGATGCGGGCCTCGACCCGGAGACGCCACCGAAGACCTGGCCCGAGCTTGGCGCGGCGGCAAAACGCCTGCGCGACCGTGGCGCGGCGTGCGGCTTCACCACGTCCTGGCCGTCCTGGATCCATATCGAGAATCTCTCCGCCTTTCACAATCTGCCGCTCGCGACGCGCGCGAACGGCTTTGCGGGGTTAGATGCGGAATTGACCATCAACAATCCGGTCGTCGTGCATCACGTCGCGCAGCTCGCAGAGTGGCAGAAGAGCAAGCTGTTCGACTATAGCGGCCGCGGGCAGTCGGCCGAGCCGCGTTTCCAGAACGGCGAATGCGGCATCTTCATCGGCTCCTCGGCGACGCGCGCCGACATCAAGGCGAATTCGAAATTCGAGATCGGCTACGGCATGATGCCGTACTGGCCCGACGTGAAGGACGCGCCGCAGAACTCGCTGATCGGTGGCGCCACGCTGTGGGTGCTGCGCGACCGCCCGCGCGAGGAATACAAGGGCGTGGCGCGGTTCTTCGCCTATCTGTCGCAGCCCGGCGTGCAGGCCGCCTGGCACCAGAACACCGGCTATCTGCCGATCACGCGCGCTGCGTTCGAGCTGACGCGCGCGCAAGGCTTTTACGAGCGCAATCCGGGCTTCGCGATCTCGTTCGAGGAGATCACGCTGCATCCGCCGACCGAGAATTCGAAGGGCATCCGGCTCGGGTCCTTCGTGTTGATCCGCGGCGTGATCGAGGACGAGCTGGAGCAGGCCTTTGCCGGCCAGAAGGCGGCGCAGGCCGCGCTCGATTCCGCGGTCGAGCGCGGCAACAAGCTGCTGCGCCAGTTCGAGCGCGCCGGTCCGGACCGGTAGTATGTTGCGATTAGATCTTGCTGTAACCGCGAGCGAGCTGCGCTCCCTCCCCCGCTTGCGGGGGAGGCATAGGCGGCCTCCGGCCGCCGTTCTCGAAAAGGACGCCGATGCAGAGCATCGGCTACGGGAGAGGGTGTCTCCGCAACGGGACAATCCCCAAGAGGACAGAGCCCTCACCCGCGCCTTCGGCGCGACCTCTCCCGCAAGCGGGAGAGGTGCACCGTCTGCTCGGTTTGCACCGAATCAACTAAGACTGTTCTGTATGTGCGAGGGCAGATGACCAATGCCCTGCCGGCCTTCGCCGACGCCAGGAGCTTTCGCGCTTGGCGCTCCGATCCGCCGCGATGGCTGCCGATCGCGATCGACATCGCGCGCAGCCACGGTCTCGACGGCCGCGCCCATGTGTTTGCGACCGGCACCAATCTCGTCGCAGGATTCGGCGAGAAGCTGATCCTGAAAATCTTTCCGCCGCTGTTGCGCGCGCAGTTCGTTTCCGAGCGCGGTTCGCTGACGCAGCTCGCCGGCCGCCTCCATCTGCCGATCCCCGAGATCGTCGCGGAAGGCGAGCGCGACGGCTGGCCTTATCTGATCATCACGCGCCTTGCCGGCACGCTCGGCTCGGAGGTCTGGCCACAATTAGCGGAAGCGCAGAAGGAGCGCGTGCTGCGCCAGATCGGCGAGACCATCGCCGCCGTGCAGCGCGCGCCTCTTGGTCCTCTCGCGCAAGTCGAGCCGCGCTGGGACGACTTCATGCGCAGGCAGATTGAGGGTTGCAAGGCGCGGCACACGCGTCTCGGCCTTGCGCCAAAATTTCTCGCCGGCCTCGACGATCTCCTGCGTGACGCGGTCGAGCTGATCCCGATGGACGCGCCACCGGTGATCCTGATCGGAGAATACATTCCGGAGAATTTTCTGCTCGCCTGCGATGACGGCCAATGGTCGCTCGCCGGCCTGTTCGACTTCGGCGACGTCCTGGCGGGATGGCGCGACTACGATTTGCTCGGCCCCAGCGCCTTCATGGCGGCGGGCTCGCCCGGCCGGGTGCGTAGCCTGCTCGGAGGCTTCGGCTATGCGAAGCCGGACTATGCACTCAAGCGGCGCCTGATGGCCCTGATGCTGCTGCACCACGCCAGCGACCTCAACAGCCAAATCTGCATCGAGGGCTGGCAGCAGCAGGCGGACGATCTCGTCGCGCTTCAGGACCTGATCTGGGCCGAGTGAGGGACGTCGACACGGTGACGCCTATCAGATAGGCCATCGCTTCTTTCGGTCTACTTTATGGGCAGGAACGCGTCTTTGTATGCAATGGCGGGGGTCAGGAGACGCTGCCACGTTACCCAGATTTACGATTAACCCCATGAATTCAATGCATTAGGCCTAGAGTAACGCCTCATTAAGCTTTGGCACGAACCTTGCGAATCCAGTTCCAACCAGAAACTTTTGTGTTGGAGCAATTTCATGAAGCGCCGCGATTTCCTCAAGTCCGTCTCCGGATTGGCCGCCGGCGCGGCGATGCCGTCGGTGGTCTCCTCGGCCAAGGCCGATGCGCGCTCCGAGACGCTGCTGATCGTCTCGGAAGGCGGTCCCAACAATCTCGACATCCACGGCGTCGGCACCAACGTGCCCGGCTATGAAGTGTCCTGGAATTGCTACGACCGCCTGATCAGCCACGAGATGAAGAGCGGCCCGGGCGGCGTGCCCTATTATGATCGCGACAAGTTCAAGGGCGAACTCGCCGAAGACATGAAGATCGACGACATGTCGGTCACCTTCAATCTGAAGAAGAACGCCAAATTCCACGACGGCGCGCCGGTTACCGCCAAGGACGTGAAGTGGTCGCTCGACCGCGCGGTCAGCGTCGGCGGCTTTGCGGCCTTCCAGATGAGCGCGGGCTCGCTGACCAAGCCCGAGCAGTTCGTCGTGATCGACGACCACACCGTGCGCGTCGACTTCCTGAAGAAGGACCGGCTGACGATTCCCGATCTCGCCGTGATCGTGCCCTGCATCGTCAACTCCGAGCTGGTGAAGAAGAATGCCAGCGAGAAAGACCCTTGGGGTCTCGAATATACCAAGCAACAGACCGCGGGCTCCGGCGCCTACAAGGTGACGAAGTGGACGGCGGGCACCGAAGTGATCATGGAGCGCAACGACGATTGGGTCGGCGGTCCCTTGCCGAAGATCAAGCGCGTGATCTGGCGAATGGTGCCGCAGGCCGGTAACCGCCGCGCCTTGCTCGAGCGCGGCGACGCCGACATCTCCTACGAATTGCCGTTCAAGGATTTCCAGGAGATGAAGGCGAGCGGCAAGCTCAACGTGGTGTCGCTGCCGTTCTCCAACGGCATCCAGTACATCGGCATGAACGTCACCAAGGCGCCGTTCGACAATCTCAAGGTTCGTCAGGCGGTCGCCTACGCGCTGCCCTATCAGAAGATCATGGACGCCGTGATGTTCGGGCTCGCCAATCCGATGTTCGGTGCGGCCAAGGACAAGCCCACCGAAGTGGCCTGGCCGCAGCAGCATAAATACAACACCGACATGGAGAAGGCGAAGGCGTTGATGGCGGAAGCCGGCTATGCCAACGGCTTCGAGACCACGATCTCGTTCGACCTCAACTTCGCCGGCGTCAACGAGCCGCTCTGCGTGCTGGTGCAGGAGTCACTCGCGCAGATCGGCATCAAGACCACCATCAACAAGGTGCCCGGCGCCAACTGGCGCACCGAATTGAACAAGAAGGAGATGCCGCTCTTCACCAACGTGTTCTCGGGCTGGCTCGATTACCCCGAATACTTCTTCTACTGGTGCTATCACGGCAGCAATTCCGTCTTCAACACCATGAGCTACAAGTCGCCGGAGATGGACAAGTTGATCGAGGGTGCCCGCGACGCGGCTGCGACCGGCGATAAGGCAACCTACGATGCCGACGTGAAGGGTTTCGTCGATCTCGCCTACGCCGACGTCCCGCGCATCCCGCTGTACCAGCCCTTCGTCAACGTCGCGATGCAGAAGAACATCAGCGGTTACCAATACTGGTTCCACCGCCGCCTCGATTATCGCGCGATGGCGAAGGGGTGAGTCGGGCGAATGGTGAATGGCGAGTAGCGAATAGGGGGTGACGAATGCAGATTGTTGGCCGTGAGAATCAATTCGCCACTCGCTATTCGCCATTCGAGGGAGCGGAGCGAGTCCCATGCTGACCATGATCGGCAAGCGCCTGATGTTCGCGATTCCCTCGCTGATCGGGGTCGTCATCGTCACCTTCCTGCTCACGCGTGCACTACCCGGTGATCCCGCCGCCTACTTCGCCGGTCCCGCCGCGACCAAGGAAGCCGTCGAGCAGATCCGCAAGAAGCTCGGCCTCGACAAGCCGCTGGTCGAGCAGTTCTTCCGCTACACCAACGATCTCGCGCACGGCGATTTCGGCAACTCGCTCACGACTGGCCAGCCGGTCGCGGCCGAAATCCGCAACCGGCTGCCGGCGTCGGCCGAGCTGACGCTGCTCGGCCTCGTTGTCTCGATCGTCATCGCGATTCCGCTCGGCATGCTGGCGGCGACGCGGCCGGGATCATGGGTCGATCATCTCTGTCGGGTAACGACGACGGCCGGTGTCTCGCTGCCGGTGTTCTTCACCGGCCTGGTGCTGGTCTACGTCTTCTATTTCCAACTCGGCTGGTCGCCGGCGCCGCTCGGCCGTCTCGACGTGTTCTACAGTGCGCCGGCGACAGTCACCGGCTTCTACCTGATCGACACGCTGATCGCGCGTGATTTCGAGGCGTTCCGTTCGGCGGCGAGCCAGCTCATCCTGCCGGCGACGACGCTTGCGATCTTCTCGCTGGCGCCGATTGCGCGCATGACGCGCGCTTCGATGCTCGCGGTGCTCGCTTCCGAATTCGTCCGCACCGCGCGTGCCAGCGGGCTTTCGCCGGCGACCGTCATCGTCACATACGCGTTTCGGAATGCGATGCTCCCCGTCATCACCACGCTCAGCATGGTGTTCTCCTTCCTGCTCGGCGCCAACGTGCTGGTCGAGAAAGTGTTCGCCTGGCCCGGCATCGGCTCCTACGCGGTGGAAGCGCTGATCTCGTCGGACTTCGCACCGGTGCAGGGTTTCGTGCTGACCATGGCGGTCATGTACGTGCTGCTCAATCTCGTGATCGACATTCTCTATGGCGTGATCGATCCACGCGTGCGGCTGGAAGGTTAGGGGTGAAAGATGAGCTCCGTTGCACCTGCTGTTGAACCTGCCGGCCCCGCGCGCACGTCGGGTTTGGTCGCGATCATCGAACAAACCCGCTACGTTCTCGGCGAGAACAAGGTCACGGGCTTTGCCTTCGCCCTGTTGATCGTGATCCTCGTTGCCGCGATCTTCGGTCCCTATGTGGTGCCGTATGATCCGCTCGCGTCCGACACCGCCGCGTCGCTGAAGCCGCCGTCGGCCGCGCATTGGTTCGGCACCGACCAGCTGGGCCGCGACATCTTCAGCCGTGTCGTCGTGGCGACGCGGCTCGATACGTTCATTGCGGTCGCCTCCGTCGTGCTGGTGTTTCTGATGGGCGGCCTCGCCGGTCTCGCCGCCGGCTATTTCGGGGGCTGGACCGACCGCATCGTCGGTCGCATCGCCGACACCATCATGGCCTTCCCGCTGTTCGTGCTGGCGATGGGCATCGTCGCTGCGCTCGGCAACACCGTGCAGAACATCATTCTGGCAACCGCCATCGTCAACTTCCCGCTCTATGCTCGCGTCGCGCGCGCGGAAGCCAACGTCCGCCGCAACGCCGGTTTCGTGCAGGCGGCGCGGCTGTCCGGCAATGGCGAATTCCGCATCCTGCTGGTGCACATCCTGCCGAACATCATGCCGATCATGATCGTGCAGATGTCGCTGACCATGGGCTACGCCATCCTCAATGCCGCCGGCCTCTCCTTCATCGGCCTCGGCGTCCGCCCGCCGACCGCTGAATGGGGCATCATGGTCGCGGAAGGAGCGGGCTTCATGGTCTCCGGCGAATGGTGGATCGCGCTGTTCCCGGGCCTCGCTCTGATGATCGCCGTGTTCTGTTTCAACCTCCTCGGCGACGGCCTCCGCGACATCGTCGACCCCCAGCGGAGGACGTAATGGTCGATCTCAGACCGAGCCGCGTCTTCCTTCGCCTCTCCCCGCGTGCGGGGAGAGGCCGGGCCGCGTTAGCGGACCGGGTGAGGGGGGCTCTCCGCGAACTCCTCTGGCAATCGTCCGCGTGGATAGATGCCCCTCACCCCAACCCTCTCCCCGTAAGAACGGGGAGAGGGAGAAGAATCGCGCGGAGGACGTAGAAATGTCCGAGCGTTCTGAAGCGGTTGCCGCGCGTCACCTCCCTCCGCGCGCATCCGGCCGAACCGGCCCCTTTCTACTGTGCATGGGGTTGTTTTCGACATTTTTGAGTGACGCGAGGCATCCATGACCGCCCAGCCCCTGCTCGACGTCCAGGACCTCACTGTCGAATTTAATACCCGCCGCGGCATCGTGAAGGCGGTGCAGCACGTCAACATCTCCGTCGCCAAGGGCGAGACGCTCGCCATCGTCGGCGAGTCCGGCTCCGGCAAGTCGGTGACGTCATACGCGGTGATGCGCATTCTCGACCGTGCCGGCAAGATCGCCGAGGGCTCGGTGATGTTCTCCGGCATCGACGTGAAGGCCGCGACCGAGGACCAGATGCGCGACCTCCGCGGTCGCGAAGTCTCGATGATCTTCCAGAACCCGCGCGCCGCGCTCAATCCGATCCGGAAAGTCGGCGACCAGATCGAGGACGTGCTGCGCACCCATGTGCAGCAGGCCATGGTTTCGGACCACGGCGAAAAGGCGATCGAGGCGCTGGAGCAGGTCAAGATCGCCCGACCGCGCGAGCGCTATCACGCCTATCCGTTCGAGCTCTCCGGCGGCATGTGCCAGCGCGTCGTCATCGCGCTCGCGCTCGCCTGCAATCCGCAGCTCCTGATCGCCGATGAGCCGACCACCGGTCTCGACGTCACCACGCAGAAGGCGGTGATGGACCTGATCGTCGAGCTGACCAAGCGCAAGGCGATGTCGACCATTCTGATCACGCACGATCTCGGCTTGGCCGCGGCCTATTGCGACCGCGTCGTGGTGATGGAGAAGGGCCGCGTGGTCGAGACCGCGAAAGCCGCCGACATCTTCGCCAACCCGCAGCACCCCTATACGAAGAAGCTGATGCGCGCGACGCCGCGGCTCGGCGTGTCGTTGCGGGATCTGTTGCCGGAGGACGAGGCGGGCACATCGACAGCATCGAGCAGCGCCCCTGCCGAGAGTCCCACTCTGCCCGCCAGCGGGGAGCAACCCCTTCTCCTCATCGAAAAGCTCGTCAAGGAATATCCCCGCCAGGGCGCGACCGCGACGCTCGGAAAGCTGTTCGGCCGCAAGCCGCCGGTCGAGCCGGACGTCTTCCGTGCCGTCGACGGCATCAGCTTCTCGATCGGCCATGGCGAGAGCGTCGGCCTGGTCGGCGAGTCCGGCTGCGGCAAATCGACCACGTCGATGATGGTGATGCGGCTGCTGGACCAGACCTCGGGGCTGATCCAGTTCGACGGCGAGGATATCGGCGCCATCCAGCCTGCCTCGTTCGCCCGGCTGCCGCAGCGCAGCCACATCCAGATGGTGTTCCAGGACCCGACCGACAGCCTCAACCCGCGCTTTACCGCCGTGCGCGCCATCGCCGACCCGATCATGCAACTCGGCGACGTCAGGGGCCGCGACGCGCTCCGCGCCCGCTGCGAGGAGCTGGCCACCATGGTCGGCCTGCCGCTCAACCTGCTGGATCGCTTCCCGCATCAATTGTCCGGCGGCCAGAAGGCCCGCGTCGGCATTGCCCGCGCCATCGCCCTGCACCCAAAACTCGTCATCCTGGACGAGCCGACGGCGGCGCTGGACGTCTCGGTCCAGGCCGTGGTCCTGAACCTGCTCCAGGACCTCAAGGCACGGCTAGGTATGAGCTATCTGTTCGTCTCGCATGATTTGAATGTAGTGCGCTTGTTGTGCGATCGTGTCATTGTCATGCGGTCCGGTCGAATCGTCGAGGAAGGCTCTTCCGAGAGGGTTTTGAGCGATCCGCAGGACGACTACACCAAGGAGCTGCTGACGGCGATCCCGCATCCGCCGTTGCCGGTTCACTGACGACGCGAGACAGTTTGAGAGAGTGATGGCCGAGCCGCTGGACGACTATATCGACGCTGTCGCAAAAGCATTGGCGTTGCCCGTCGAGGACGCTTGGAGGCCTTCCATTCGCGCCAATCTCGAAGTGTCGTTGCGGCTCGCCCGCCTGGTCGACGAATTCGCGCTGCCGGACGAGACCGAGCCGGCGCCGGTGTTCGCGCTGCCATGACCACCAGGCCAGATTTGTCGGCTGCTGATATCGCCAAGGCGGTGGCCGGCGGCCAATTGTCCGCGCTCGCCGCCACCGAAGCCGCGCTCGCACGGATCAAGCAGCACGACACCGTCCTCAATTCCTTCACCGACGTCACCGCCGATCGCGCCCGCGCCAAGGCGCGCGCGATCGATGCCGACATCGCGGCAGGCAAGAAGGTCGGCCCGCTCGCCGGCGTCCCCTTCGCGGTGAAGAACCTGTTCGATGTCGCGGGCCTTTCGACGCGCGCCGGGTCGAAGATCAACCGCGATCGCGCGCCTGCCAAGCGCGACGCCACGCTGATCGAGCGCATGGAAGCGGCTGGCGCCGTGCTGGTCGGCGCGCTCAACATGGGTGAATACGCCTACGACTTCACCGGCGAGAATGTCCACGACGGTCCCTCGCGCAATCCGCATGATACGACGCGGATGAGCGGCGGCTCCTCGGGTGGTTCCGGCAGCGCCGTCGGCGGCGCGCTGGTGCCGATCGCGCTGGGATCGGACACCAATGGTTCGATCCGCGTGCCGTCGTCCTTCTGCGGCATTTTTGGCCTGAAGCCGACCTATGGCCGCCTGTCGCGCGCGCGGTCGTTTCCATTCGTCGCGAGCTTCGATCATCTCGGTCCGTTCGCGCGTTCGGTCACCGATCTCGCGCTCGCCTATGACGCGATGCAGGGGCCGGATGCCGACGATGCCGCCTGCACCACCGCGCGCGGTCTGGAACCGACGACGCCGCTGCTCACCAATCCGGTTTCGGACCTGCGCATCGCGATCGCTGGGGGATACTTCCAGCAGAACGTGTTTCCGGAAGCTGTCGAAGCCGTCAGCCGTGTCGCCAAGGCGCTTGGCGCGACGCAGACCGTCGATGTGCCCGAAGCCGCGCGCGCCCGTGCGGCGGCTTACGTCATCAGCACCACCGAAGGCGCTTCGCTGCATCTCGATCGCCTGCGCAAGCGCCCGAACGACTTTGACCCCGCCGTGCGCGACCGGCTGATTGCCGGCGCGATGGTGCCGGCGCCGCTGGTCGACCGCGCGCAAAAATTCCGCCGCTGGTATCGCGCGCAGTTCGCCGAAATTTTCAAATCGGTCGACGTGCTGATCGCGCCGGCAACGCCGTGCACCGCGCCGAAACTCGGCCAGGTCACCTTCAATCTCGACGGCGTCGACTTGCCGGTGCGCGCCAATATCGGCATCCATACCCAGCCGATCTCGTTCATTGGATTGCCGGTGGTCGCAGTCCCAGTGCCGCTCGAGCCGCTGCCGATCGGCGTGCAGATCATTGCCGCGCCCTGGCGTGAGGACATCGCGCTGCGCGTCGCATACGCGTTGGAAAAAATGGGTGTCGCCGCCGCGCCCGCGCCGAGAGGATTTTGAGATGGAGATCGATCTCCCCGACGTGATCGCGGAAGTCAAAGCCGCGTTCGATCGTTATGAGCAGGCGCTGATCACCAACGACGTCGCCGTGCTCGGCGAGCTCTTCCGCAACGATTCCCGCACGCTGCGCTATGGCATCGGCGAGAACCTCTATGGCTATGAGGCGATCTCGGGCTTCCGGGCCGGCCGCTCGCCCGTCGGCCTCAACCGCCGCACCGCCAAGACCGTGATCACCAGCTACGGCCGCAACACGGCGGTCGCCTCCACCTTGTTCTATCGCGACACGGCTCCCGGCAGGGTCGGCCGGCAGATGCAGACCTGGATTCGCTTCCCGGAGGGCTGGCGCGTCGTCGCTGCCCATGTCAGCATCATCGACGAGTCGAAAGAGACCTGATCGTATGACGCTTGACGATCTTCCGCCCGGAGCGCTGCCGGCCGAGCCGGTGGTGCCGCGCGTCGACCGCGCACTGCCGTCAGTGCAGAAGGTCACGCGCGCCGAGGAATTGCGTCTTCAGCTTGCGGACGAGATCGTGCGGGGTGCCTTAGCCCCCGGCGCGCCGCTCGACGAGACCGATATCGCGCGGCGCTTCAACGTCTCGCGGACGCCGGTGCGCGAGGCACTGCGTCAGCTGGTGGCGAGCGGCCTGGTTGAATCGCGCGCCCATCGCGGCGCAGTGGTGGCGCAGCCCTCGTTCGAGCGGCTGACGAGCATGTTCGAGGCGATGGCGGAGCTCGAGGCGATGTGCGCCGGCCTCGCTGCCGAGCGCATGACTGCTACTGAGCGCCACGGCCTGGAAGCAGTCCACGAAGAACTGCGGGTTTTGAGCTACGCCGGCAATCCCGATCGCTTCCATGAGGTCAACGAGCGCTTCCACAACGCGATCTATGCCGGCTCCCAGAACGGCTACATCGCCGAGATCACGCTCGCCACCCGCGTGCGCGTGCAGCCGTTTCGCCGCGCCCAGTTCCGCAATCTCGGTCGTCTCGCCAAGTCGCAAGCCGAGCACGACCGCGTCGTCGTCGCCATCATGCGCGGCGACAAGCTGGGCGCAGCGGCAGCGATGCGCGCGCATATCGAGTTGGTGCGCGGAGAGTATGAGATCTACGCGGTGTCGGTTTAAGAGACGGGTGCCGTGTCCCGGACGCGGTGCAGCGCTTCTTCAGCGCTGCTCCGCAGAGCCGGGACCCATCTACCATTTCGCACAGCCGGCTTAATGGGTCCCGGTTCAGCAGCGCACCACTGCGTGATGCGCTGCGCCCGGGACACGAGACCATTTACGCCGTCGCAGCCTCCGCCATATACCCGCGCCAGCCGCCATAGGCGGTGATGTCGCGGGCTTCGCCCAGCACCTCCGGTTCGACGAGAAACCCCTTCACGTTTCTGCCGTCCGCGAGCTTCACGGTGCCGATCGCCATCGGCGCAGGAATCGCATTCACGAACTTGCCGAACGCTGCCGCCGACAGCGACCAGATCTCGAGCTCGATCGACGCGCCCTTGCCGGCCTCGATGCGCAGCATGCCGGGCTTCGGCGGTGTGGTCTGGAGCGCATAGAGCTTGTAGTCCGGCGCAGTCCTCGTCGCTTCGATCAGCTTCCCGTTCAGCGCCTTCAACTCGCCGTTCAGCGCCATGCCGGAGAGATGCGCGCCGACTACCGCGATCGGGATCTCGTCACTGCTGCTTGCCGGCAGAGGCGCGAGCGGCGCTTGCGCCACGCCCTTGGCGCCAACGGTTAGCTTCGTATCCGCATGGAACACGCGCCCGATGCTGGCAAGCAGCGCATCGCGTCCCGCGGGCGCGAGCAGCGTGATGCCGAACGGGATGCCGTCCGCGCGCATCGCCGCCGGCAGCGCGAGGCCGCAGAGATCGAGCAGGTTGACGAAATTGGTGTAGGTGCCGAGCCGGCTGTTGAGCTCGATCGGATTGGCCAGCACCTGCGCGGTCGTATAGGCCGTCGGCGCCGTCGGTAGCACCAGCGCGTCGATGTTCGTAAATGTCCGCTCGGCGATCTTGCGCAGACCCTGCAAGCGGTAGAGCGCGGAGAAGGTCTCCGCCGCCGTCAGCCGCGCACCGGCCGCCGTGATCTCGCGCGTCACCGGATGGATCGAGTCTGGTGCGGACGCCAGCAGATTGCGGATCACGAGATAGCGCTCGGCGACCCACGGCCC
>WNGR01019734.1_pt1 | contig 14374 bp, 16 predicted proteins | sample 5407581 | NCBI WGS metagenome assembly WNGR01 (sample SAMN13153383, study PRJNA577476) | soil metagenome | isolation source: 80 cm soil or saprolite under Garry oak tree replicate 2 | place: USA:California | collected 2016-06-15
ACCTAAAAAAGGAAATTAGGTACCAAAAAAGGAAATCAAGCTGAGTCAGCTGAGTCAGTGTGGTCAGAACAGGTGAGGTGGGGAGTGGAGTGCTGAGCTGCAAGTCAGAATGGCTGGAGGCAGGGTGTGACACTCAGCATGGGCAAGAAAGGTGGGGGTGTGAAGCAGCAAACACGGTCTTGCAGGCCTCCGCACGGCGTGACGTGTCATATATAGAGCCAGCGTCATTGCCAGTGCATCTGGGTCGAGTTTCATAGGCTGCACACAAGCGTGGTGAGCTCAGGAAAGGAAACAGTGGGCTACATGGAACCCTGCTGGGTTGGTAGTCGAAGGTGGTTGGAAGCAGTCGCACACGCTTCCGCACAGCGCGTAACTTCGCAGGGATGGCTGCTGATGTTGGAAACGCATCGCACTTGAGTCGCTAAGGCCGCGCGCGAGTGCGGCACGCTGTGGAATGCAAAAGGTAAGCTGCACTGGGCTTCATGGTAGTAAGGTGTGGTTGGCCTTCGTGCCTTCAAGTGACGTGCTAACGCTGAACCTATGCAGCACCTGCAAGTCAGGGGCTCAAAAATACCTTTGATGTACTTGAAATGGTTGCCCAAGTTCGGTGATACCCTAAACTTTCCCTGATCGCTAGGGAACGCGTCTAAGGTGCACAGGATTAGTGGGGGTGTGAAGCGGCACAAGTGGTCTTGCAGGCCTCCTCCGCGGGGCGCGAGGTGTCGTATATAGGGCCAGCACGATCGCTGGCGTGTCGAGTTCGAATGGCTAAGGCCGTGTGCAAGTGCAGCAAGCCCAGGAACGAAAATGGTGGGCTGCATGGAGCCCTATGCAGTTGGGTGGTCGGAAGTGGTCAGAAACAGTCGCGCACGCTTCCGCACGGCGTGTAACTTCGCAAGGGTGGCCGCCGGTGTCGGGAACGCGTCGCGTTTGAGTCGTTAAGGCCGCGCACAAGTGCAGCACTCTGGGGAACAGAAGGATGAGCTGCACTGAGCTCTCTGAAGTCTGAAACGCGAGGTGAGAAGTCCATTATGTTCTTCATTTCTTTTAAGAGTTGTAAGTACATGAAATATATACTAGAGGAGGGGCTAAGGAACTAGGGTGCATTAGCTAAAGAAGGGAGCAGGGGACAGCAATACATAGAAAACGAGTGCACACACAGTGAGGGAAAGTGACAAAGCGTGGGAAAGTGGACCGGGGAGCATGCAGGAATGTGGCGCAATGTGCACCTCCTCCGGATCAATGGGCCGGCCCTCCCGTCACAAAAAAAAGTAAATTTTTTTAAGGACTTTTGGGTGACCCCCCCCCCGCCTCGGGTCATGGTTCCTGACCCCCCTTGTAAACAACAGTCATATAATTAGTTCGTACTTTAGTCTACATCCCCTCAGTCCACCTATTCTCGCGTGCTGAGGGGTAAGTCATCCCACCTGCATTACCTTATAAGCTACTCACTAATATAGGAAATAAAACAATATTCAGTCCTTTGTGTCACTTTGATAGTATCCACAAGTCACAGGATCCTGATGAGTCGTGCTGACTCATTCGGTCCACAACAAGCTCTCCGAATCGGGGTTCACAAGCTCTCCGAATCGGAACCGGACCGTTGTGAACCCTGAACAGGGGTCCGGTTCGGGGTTCTGCCTAAAGAGGCAAAGAACCGGACTGAACCGAACTTTGACATCACTAAGGTCCGAAATCAAAAGATCGACCCCCGGTATTTTATTTCAATCCTGCCACCCCCTTGGACCTACTTATGGCTTGGACAGAAACACTCGCCGCCCTATGATCGCCCAGACATTCGCGACCCTAGCTGAGCCTTCAAAGTTTTCTCAGCAGTGGGCCAATGATTACTCTTTGATTCGGTAGGTGCGTAAAGTGGGGGTGCCTAGGTGCATGGGTCATTGCACAGGTCATTTTCAGTTGCTCCACTGGGTCCAAAATAGAACGCATCTCTCGTATCGGACAAGTATCCACTTCTATCGTCTGTATCAGGAGAATGGCACCGTGCCATAATTCTGGTCGACCACCTAAGTACTAAAAATAAGTGGGAGAACCTGAACCGAGTATCCCATGGAGGTGCACCAGGCACATCCACTTCGCTCTAGTCAACGGCATGTAAGCGATACGGCAGAACATCTCCCACCTGGTCGTAATCCATTTTCACATCTTTCCAACTGAGTGCTCTGCTTGGGCAATCACTTTTAATTTCAGCGGCTTGGTTCATGAAGCTCTTGGGACTATCTCGGTTTGCGTCCGAAGTTCGAACAGCAGCTCTGAGCAATGTCTCAGCGACTGCGGTGCAAGGTACGCAAATCATTTCCCTCTCACAACCCATGAGGCGGGATTAACATTTGCTCGCAGCGGAGGGGTCACGGTAGATGGAGGGAACTTGTTGTCGGAGTCCTTGTCGATTACCGCCCAGTCGCAGCCATCCAGCTCCGTGCTCAGACTTCCTCTAAGTCCACTGCTTCGGGCAATTTATGCTTTTTCTCATGCCATGTGTGTTTTGGTTACAAACGTAGCCACACTCCCATGTACGTCCATGATCTCATGTACGCAAATCGCGACACCTGTTCCCTACTGGGCGGTTTCCCCTTCGACATGGAAAGAGCCCTCTCGCAGTCCATTCAACTAGAGTTTGGTCTCCGTGCCCACCGTGGTTTTCCGGAACCAAGTTCTCGCGTTGTGTGGGAGATATCTACAACGATACACGTCTCCTCCTGGATCATTGTAAGGCTACCTCTCCCATTGGTCTCGAATACACACCGTCTTTCCCTCTCTTCTTCACCACAGTCGCTCTGCGCCGCCATTACTGTGGTATAAAAGCCCCCCGATTGTGTCTACGTTCTGCAGGACCTCCCGGTATACTCCTGAGGCGGTTCTACTCATTCTCTGGGTTGCGAACGATGCTATTCAAATCCTTCGTTGCCCTCTCTGCCCTTGCTACCACAGCAAGCGGTTTGTGCCATCCCCTTGCTCGCCGACAAGACCAAAGCTAACGACTGTCCTGGCAGCCGCTCTGACCCGTCGTGTCACCTGCGCCGATGGAAACGTTGTTTCGAACGGGGCATGTTGTTTTCTCTTCCCCATTCTGGAGGACCTTCAAACCAACCTCTTCGATGGTGGCGAGTGTGGCGAAGATGCTCATTCGGCTTTGCGGATCGCTTTCCATGACGCTATCGGTTTCTCTTTGAACACAAACGTGTATGTCCCATTCCTTGTCTTCTAGATTGATGATACGATATTTTTGAACCAGCGGAGGAGGCGCCGATGGTTCAATTTCCGTGTTTCCCGTTGAGCTTACCTACCATGCTAATGGTGGCATTGACGACATTGTCGCGGCCCAAGCTCCATTCTTTGCAAAATATAATCTCACCGCTGGGGACTTGTAAGTTCGGTTTAGATAATCGTAGAGTTGACCTGTCACCGCGGGCCACATTCTACAGCATCCAGTTTGCTGCTGCTGTTGGCGTGGCTAATTGCCCTGGAGCCCCAAGGCTTAAGTTCCTCCTTGGTCGTCCCGCTCCTACGGCCGCAGCCGCCGATTTGACTATCCCGGAACCATTTGGTGAGCTTATTCACCACATATCGAACTTTGATTCTTAACATACTGTAGACGATGTCACAAGCATTCTAGCCCGGTTCAATGATGCTGGCTTTGCACCTATTGAGGCTGTTGCTTTGCTTGCGTCGTAAGCGCAATTTAGTATTGAATCATGAAAAAGACTCATATTCTTCACTTAGTCACACGATCGCTGCAGCCGACGTGGTTGACCCGACTATTCCAGGGACACCCTTCGACTCCACACCTGGTATCTTCGATACTCAATTTTTCATCGAGACCTTGTTAGTTGGCACCCAGTTCCCTGGTGCTGGCCCGCAACCAGGTGAAGTGGAGTCCCCCCTTCTCGGAGAGATGCGCCTCCAATCCGACTTCCTTCTTGCCAGAGGTGCGTCCGTGTTTCCGTTATTGTTTCATTCTCCTTGGGAATGCTTATTTGCGTTGACGATAGACTCCCGCACTGATTGCTTCTGGCAATTGAACGTAGACAATCAAGACTACATGACCACCGCCTTCGAAATCGAGATGTTGAAGCTCTCCGTACTCGGCCAGAACACTTCCAAGCTGATCGATTGCTCCGACGTCATTCCTGTGCCTGCGCCTGTCGAGGGCACGGCGCATCTTCCAGCCGGAGAGACCATGGATGACGTTCAGGCATCTGTACGAGTATTTTCTTCGCAAGTTGAGGGCCAAGATTCTGACTAATCGAACGCTCAGTGTACCCTGTTCCCGTTCCCAACTCTTACGGCTGACCCCGGTCCTGCCACTAGCGTTGCTCCTGTCGGCTGATCCCGGTCCAGCCACTAGCATTGCTCCTGTGTAAGTCAACTCTATTTGTCTCCAGACCGGAACTAACGATATTATTGTCACCAGCTCCGACTAATAAATCTTCAGAGGCCGTCTTTCGCGAAATTTGGTTCTTCCGTAATCGTAGACGGGCAAGTAGACACAGGCGCGTCGCAAGCGCGTCGTGTCACTGTCGTGTCTCATAGAAGTTTTCTGTATGTGTGAAATGAAAGGAAACATGTATTCTTTAAAATTGGAATCGGAAACTTTTTGAAGTCCATCGAAATACTTACAGTCTTGAGTGCAACTGTTCAGCGCATAGTCCATCGTCTTCGATCCAACCTACACCGTCCTCGGTCACAGACATCAGGAAAAACCTCCCGCGTTAACGAGAGTTAGCGCGAGTTTAAATTATTGTTAAGCGAAGTAAGACAAATAAAGCGACATTAAGCGGGATAATACATCAGAAATATCACATAAGCCAACCCAGAAGTAATCACTGTTTAGCCTAAGCATAAATTTTCGAAAATTTCTACGAAAACGTGAGATAATTATGCCTAAGTTATCACCGAATGGGTTTACATAGAAGACAGCCCACATCGTCATCGCCATTGTCGTCAAATTATTCAATTTGTGTTCTGAGTCAGTCTAAGACAAATGCTGGTACATTGTAAGGACGCTGAGGGGTCCTAGGTGAGTTCGAAGGCGGAGTGTGTTCAACTCCAAGAGAAGGGGAAGGGGAAGGGTAGAGGAATATTGCCAAGGGGCCTAGGGAACGCGAGAACGAGCGGGGCGAGAAACGAAACAATTGCCGTCCGAAGCGGCGAGACATGGAGATGAGAGACGAGCGAAGTCGATTGCGAGTGTCCTTGTTTGGGCCAGACTCGAACCGGATTCACGCGCAAAGTCAAAGGGGGAAAACTGCGACACGAGCGCTATATTCAGCCAGAAAACGAGTGCTTAAGCACAAAGCAGTCCTCTAGCTACTGAGCTAAGGTAGAGGGCCGAACGCGAACGAGTCGTGGGGGCGAAGACCGGACATGGAAGGGGGGTGGTAAGGTACGAGTTGCGGAACATGAACAACGGACGACGGCGCGCGCACTAAGTAAAAAGGGGTTTAGAAAAGGTTAGCTAAAAGGAACGAAGCCATGCCACTGTCAAAGACAAAGCGGCGGCATGGCCGAAGTGATTGACAGGCAGGGTAGAATGGAGGGAGCACGAGGGAATGGATAACGTCGGGTGGCGTTGGACGAAGAATGCACGAGGCGCGGGGACGCGCGGCATATGAACGAGGGGCGAGGGTGTTCGGGCGATGTCCATTTGCGACGAGGCTGAGCGTTAACGAGCGACAAGGCTGAGAGAGAGGGGGGGAGTGTGTGTGTGTGTGTGTGTGTGTGTGTGTATGAGACGTATGAGACGAGGGAGAGATGGGCGGGATCGATGGAGGCGAAGCGTGGCGACGTCGTGAGAACTTGAGTCCGAAATGGCAACTCGGCCACGCGATCCGATCCGATAACGAGAGTACCGAAAGTGAGGGATTTCGAGCCCAACACTCAGGCTGGCCTTACAGCGGAGAGGATCCACAACCAAGAGAGGGGGAATGGAAGAGAGGAAGTAACCAAGGGAAAATGACAAGGAGTGAAGAGATAACGAGAACGAATTCACGCCGATTAAATGGGGAAAGACGGTGACCGAGTGCTGCTGTATTAGACAGAAAACAGTGGGCTTAAATACAAGCGATCAGTACCTAAGACCCATCCTGTATGTAGCAGTGAAGTGGGGGAGTACAGTAGGGGAGAATAGTAAAGTGAGTAGTAAGTGGCATAAGGAAACAAGACAATAAGACAGACAGGAGCCACAACACAGTGACTGGAATCAACTTGTAAAAAAAAGATGATTTAGTATTTGGGTGGAGGCTCGATTTGAGGTGTGGGAAAGGGTGCCACTACCACATCAACATGTCAGCTTTTTGACAACCCCACCTTGACCCTCCATGTCAAAAAGTTGAACTGCCCCCTTCACCCAGTCTGGCCTCTCTATAGCTCTTCATTTGTTCATTTGTTCATTTGTTCATTCTTTTTTTTTTCTTTGCTTTTTTTTCTCATGTGTGCTGCAATGGCTGCAATCTCCATCTTCCCAGACCTTCGAGGATCATAAAGAGCCAATGAGGGTCCTTACCCAGTCTGGTCTGCCTCTATTTGTTTTTTTAATCCTTCTCACCTGTGCTCAGTATTGCTGCCCTATGCATGGGACCTTGAGGAGCCTCTCTGTAAAAGTCCCCCATGCATATCAGTCAGTGTACAGATGACAACAGGCACTTGATGCCATAAAATCGCCAGCACTGCTGCTCCCCAGCCCTAAGAAGACGACAAAGATGACGGCTACCGTGGCCACCACAATGTCAATGTGCTACCCCTCTCTGCATGCAAACTCTGTGGTTGGGGTTGCATTGTACAGTCTCCAGCTTGTGTTGGTGGAGCAGTGCATTGGGGTCGGGGTGGCACGTGACTGTGTCATCATTGTGATTGGGGTGGGCATCATGATTGGGATTGCATGTGGATCACCTGTGAGTGGCAGTGTTGTGGTTGTCACATTGGAGTCAGGCTTCAGTCCAGGGATGGCAATACCCAACCAGCCCAATCAACCAATCTTAGCGGAGCACACCTAGTAATGAATGGCATTCCTCCGGTGGGACTTCCAGTGCCTAATAACAGCAGCCCCACCATTGATGATGTTCAGTGAGCTTTGTCTTCCTTAGACCTTAGTGATCAGGTGCAAAGTTCCTTTACAGTTGCTCTCTTTAGCTCACAATCTAATAACCTGCCATGCTTCAATCCAGTCACAACAGTCCCAGTACCTTGCAGCACTATGCAGTGTGGTGCCAAATGACAACAATGGCATTAACTCACACCAGCTGCAGCTCATCACAAACCCCAATAAGTGCAGTGGTCAACTCACTAGAGGCTCATCAGGTTCTGTCAGTGCATCCGCCTACATACCACCCCAGGATTACTGTAGTTGTCATTGTCATCTGGGCAACAATAATGTGGAGGCACAAGGGACCATGGCGAGTATACATTCATGCAGTGACGTGGTGACAATAATGGTAAGTGACAATGATAATAGCAATGGCAATGGTAATGATGACTGAAGATGATGATGACAGCAGTGTGACAACTGTGATGACAATGAGGGGGGCGGGGGCAGGGACAGCGGTGGGATATGTTTATAGTGTTTGTGTAAGTTAGCTGAAAATTACTAGTAGTGTAATCATAAATTACCATGCGCTTGGATAGAAATTATCTGGGCATTATCGATGCATTATCTTTGGATTTTCAGAAATTATCGATAATATAATGGGGGGTCAGTATAATTCTGATAATCTAAGTTGGCAATAATTTATCAAGTCAACATTAACACTTGATACATACATCCTGGACACATCTACCAGCTGCCTATGACCGACATGACCTTGATTATGGCTCTCTGTGCACATTGAAAAGGAGATGTGTGGTGTGCATCTAATTGACCATTCTTGGACCCTGATGTTGACACCACTTCTAGTCACTGGTTATGAACGTGTTGGGACTCACCCCCCTCAACCTGTCATTCATCTTCAGTTCTGAGAGGTGGTATTCCACACTTTCAACACGTCAGTACTAGATAATAAAGGCAACTCTAGTTTGAACCTTGATCAGGTTCAGAAAGGTAAGATTAAATTGCATAGGTCTGGCTTCTGTGGTGAGCTTGGTCTGGGTAGGTGAAATTACCATGTTGGTAAGGTTTGAAGTTATGTTGATGGGATACAGATATCCAAATGAGTATTATATTGTCGACCCAGACAAAGACTTGGACAAGCAGGTTAAAGCTCTAAAGTGCAGTCAGTTTTGGTGTTGTGCCAAACGAAGAAATGACATACATCCAAACTTGGACCCTGGTCAGAGGGTTGAGGTTGTCAGCCATAGTCTCCCGATGGTAGAGTGAACATCCAACAATTGAGGTATGGCAAGCAGACTATAAGAGGGATTGCTGCAGGATAAAGCATCTGCTGAGCTCTTTCATAATAAAAAAAGGGGAAACACTGGCAGGAGAATTAGTAAATGGGTCATTTGCACCTATTGTTGGGTCATCATCTAAGGACTTGCCACAGAGTAATAGTCATGGCTCATAGTGGCCTCAACCAACACTGGCATCAAGCATAAATACAGCATTCAAACCAGAAGGATGAGGTATCTTTGAGAAATAGCCACTGAACTTTGCTCATCATGCATCATGCATCATGCACCAGCATTACACCGTGACATCGCAAGCAAGGCTTCTAATTTGAAAGTGTCAACTTGAAGGGAAGTGTCTCACTCATACCAACTCAAATGGTAACTGCCAGTCAGTGTTGAGTTGTGGGTGGCAATCCAATCGGTTATGGTCAGATGATGGAAGGAGCATTCAGTGCACTCATTGTAAGGCTGTACATTATGGTGTATTAAAGATAGTGATGTGGCAGGGATAGGTGACACTATTTGTGAGCAGTGGTAGGAGGCATGGAGTTGGAAGAGTGCTAGTGCAAGATCACATATGAGATAGGCAGGAGGGGATAGGCATGGAACAGCTTAAAATGGCACTCTAGGTGCTTTTTCGAGAACAATGTGATGGGTACATTCAGAGCAAATACCAGTGTTTATAAGTACATGCAGGTGGGCCATAGCTGAGACATAAAGACAAGAGGCCATAGTAAGATAACAAAGAGTGAGATGGAAAAGCATTTAGGTCTGTGGTCACAAGCCATGCAACAATGTGTGTCAGATCCACCTCTTCCTCTTACCACCACCATCCCCTAGTCTAATGTCTGACCCTGCCTTCTCTCTTGCCATCATCTTTGACAAACTCTCCTCTCTCATCAAACAGTGGGAACAGACAGGGTGGAGCTCTTCAGGGCTCTTACCTGCATTGTTGACCAACTTGTCCAATCCATTACACAAGCTGGGCGGTGTCTCTGCTCTTGCACTGCTTGGGGTCCCTCCCCTGCCCCCCCTCCTGCCCCCTCTCACAGTGAGGAGCTCCAGCTCCTTTGCAACTCCTTTGACCAGGCTTTCACCTCACTGGCTAGCCAAGTCAAGGATCTTCAGACCAAGGTCAATGGATCTGGGCCCCCCCCTAAGGTGGCTGCTGCAAAGAAACCCTCTGCCTAACCCACCCCTAAACCCCATGCCCAGCCTCCCACTGCCCCTGCCCCCACCCCAGCCTCACACCCTGCTCCCCCCTCCTTTGCCTCTGTGGTAAAGGCTCCTGCATGGCCTTCTCTGGTCATGGCTCTCTGCCCCTCTGCCCCTGGTGCTGATACTCCCCTGGCAATCCGTCAATCCCCCTAGGAGGTAGTCACCCACCTCAATGTCGAACTTGCCAATGCTCACCACCCAGTCACCCTGTCTGCTGCTTGGTGGACAGCAAAGAACAACCTCATGGTCACAGCTGGACCCAACACTTTGGCACATCAACTCATGCAAGCCTCCCACTTCATTTCCAATACCTTATCGACCTTCCTCTCCCACAATGCCTCACCCCTCCCAATCACCTCACATGAAAATGTCAAGTGGTCCCGCCTCCTTATCAACGGCATCCCCACCAGAGTTTCCTCTTCCTGTGGGCCCTTCTCCCCTTCTGAGTGCCAACAGATGCTCTTGGCAGATAACCCTGCCTTCCAGACCCTCTGCCTCACACAGCCCCCATCTTGGGTGAGGGCACCCTCAACCTATGGCCCTGGTGTTACGTTTCAGCCCCGCAACACCCCTGCCACACCACCAACATGTGTAGGAATGCTACAAGACCTCAACCACATTGAAGATATGCCAAACAAGACTGAAATCCGCCTATGGACACATGGAGATGATGACGAAGAAACAGTATGTGCGATACTAGATGCACCAGAAGATGCCGAAGAACTGGAAGATGCTGAAGAAGATTTAAAGGATGCAAGACACCTCTATAGGATGGTCATGAGTAGACCCTACGATTAGCTAAGTCAAAGCCCAGCCCTAGTATGTATCGGGCTAACTACATAAGCAAAGGGCTATAGTGGAGAATGCTGATGGATGGAAGACTGTCGAAGGGGTGCACTGTTGTGAGCAGTGGTAGGAGGCGCAGAGTTGGAAGAGCACTAACGCGAGATCACGTACGAGATAGGCAGGAGGGGATGGGCAAGGAACGGCTTAAAATGGCACTCCAGGTGCTTTTTCGAGAACAGTGTGATAGGATACATTCGAGTGAATACCAGTGCTTATATCTACATACAGGCGGGCCACAGCTGAGAACAAAGGGTAATGGTAAAGTAATAGAGAGTGAGACAGAAAGGCATTTAGGCCTGCGGTTATGAGCCACACAACAATGCATGTCTCGGTGTGCGCTTGGACCCGCGTGCTTGGCGCTTGCTCTGATAATAGTAAGTACAGATACTATTCGTAAATTGTCAGCGCAAACTCAGAGACATCTCAGACATGGGAAAGGAACAATAGTATCACAACACTGCCCATAGAAAAGCCTAGGAAAGTACTGGAAGAATCTGGACTTGTGTTATCAGAGTTCGTGCCTGGATATTAATGGATGACTGAGCTATTGTATGCCTCATGTCTCTTATCTCGCCTCATTGTTGTTTCACTCCCCCATTTGGATATGTGGACCTTACTCATCATTACTCATTGCTGCTTACCCTTGCTTACTGATTGCTTATTGAGCATGACTCACTATGCTTACTATATGCTAGTAGAAGTCCTTATAAGCCGTAGAAGAGTTGCTGGTAGTTCTCCAGCTTGACTTCTTGACTTCACCACTCATATTCACATCAAAGTACCAAGTGTCTATAGCAGAAGCCCCCTTTCCCCTTCTCTTCTAATGTGGCTTGTCATCTTTCAACTCCTCGAGTAGATTCTATTCTACATCATTGGCGCCATTATTCAAGTATTGGTCTGCCTTATTGTCCACATTATTGACTTGTGCAACTAGGTTGAACAGCAATCAAGCCTAAGTCAGGCAGACGTTCAGTGGTAACGTAACACCTGGTTCCATCTTGTCCTTAGTGGTTGCATTTGAGGATCCCTCTGGGGAATCTCTGCCATTGCTTTTGGCAGGGAAAACCCTCTTCACCTTCAGGCACTCTAGGGACCTTCAGCGCTGGAAGCAGAAGCCATGTGGCAAGGTTGCATCTTCCACTTCTGCCTGATTCCCCCCTGGCTTTGGCCATACCCTTCCTGTTCACCTTTTCTTCCCTTGGGTGTCCCCACCATCTCTACTCAAACTGGCTCCCACTGGGTGGTGCCTTTTCTGGTGTTCTGATTGGGCCCTGGCTTCACTGCCCTGGGCCTTATGCACTCCTTATATTACCTTCATTACTTGCGGTGTATACCTGTTCTTTCCTTACTGTCTCAGCCTATTCATTCTTGTCCCCCATTTCCTCCCTTCTCATTCACTTAGGCCCCCTCACAGTGTTTTTAAGGTTAGCCCTTGTCCTGTTTGACCTCTGGGGAGTAGGGTTTTGGGTAATAGTTGAGGGTTGTGGAGTGTGGAGCTGGGGTGGCCAACATCCAGTGGCCTGGGCTTTGGTGTAAGTCATTATTCCCCTTGTAGGGATGAAAAAGGCACTTCCTTGCCTTGTGTTGTTATTGGTGAGCCCCCTATGGGTTTCCATACAGAATAGTCAGCCTGGTAGGGGTCTGGATTTGTACCTCATATGTACTGCCCCAGTATACAAATTGATTTAAAAAAAAAAAAAAAAACAATGCATGTCTCAGTGTGCACTTGGACCCACGCGCCTGGTGCTTGCTCTGATAATAGTACAGTTGAACCCCTCATAACCCATACCCCCTCCATGAATGGTCTGTGCTATGGGTTATAAGGGGTTATGGGTTTTAAGAGGAATGCTACAGCCTACAAACAAATTTTGGTGGATGGATCAGCTATGGGTTAAGAGGGGTCCAACTGTAAGTACAAAGGCTATTCATAAATTGTCAGTGCAAACTCAGAAACATCTTAGACACAAGAAAGAAACAATAGTTCACAAACTATTACATATCCACGGATTTTCAAGTTTCTGTCTTAGGCTGGAGATGTGCCAGTGCAGGTGCTGGCCAAGTGATGTGCACTATAACCTACTCACAAATGAATATCACTGGCAGTAGGATTAGGATTCAACCTCTCGGACACACACACCATCTAAGGCCAATCACCCCTCCACTGCCTAATAGGAATGAGGATGCAGTAGCCTGAGCATCTGATGATCTGGTCCATGTCCCCATGCACTAGACTGGTGACCATTCGCTCTATAGGGTGCTAGCTGCACTTAGGATGCTTGATAGAATCTTCCAGTTGCTCACTGCCCCCTCATAGGCCTCATCCCTCACTCTCCGACTGGTTATGAGTCTACCCACGCACACCCTGCTTGTTCTTTCTGAGGTGTGTTCTGATGCAAGCAGCATGTTGTGTGGATAGTTTGATAAAAAAAAATATGGGTGATCCTGCCACTCTGTCATGTTCCCATCCCGAGACACTTACTCATAGGTGATGACTACTAGAGTAAGTGGTAATTAGTCATGGACATACCATCAGTCAGCCCAAGTATCACATGTACGATAGTATGACTCGACCCTAGGATAGTTGTACTAGGGTTCAGGATTCATGAGGCACTTTAAAGCCCTCCCTTTGTAGTACTTAAGTTGTAGTCATTGAAGACCTAGCTTCCCAGCTTGGTCTTCTTGAATTGTCACTTGGATTCCTCTCTACTCTGCAAGCTCTAGAAAGCTCTTCTCTTATCCATATACAAGAAGTGACCATTGTCTTGTGTCCAAGTGTCATCAGACCTTGTGACCTCATATACCACATGACATTCGATCCATGTGTATTACAACTGCTGCTAAGTTGTATCGTGCACCACTTCTGAGCCTAAGTTAAGGCTAACATTCAGTGGCAACATAACACACTCCAATGCTAACCTCACCACACTCAGATGACCACTCACCCAGCAAAGTCCAATGTTGCAACACTGCCCATGCAGCAGCAGCCCCTCACACAGATGCCCCCCAATTTGGATTTCACTGTAGTCAATCCTACCCAAGCTGCTGAGAGAAAGTACTCTAGTAACCACCCACCACCCCAATATAATCCATCTATGGTGCGTGTGAATATGATAGTACGTGAAACAGCACCACCATAATCACACCAATGCAACATCTTAATTCCCTCATTTAGTAATGTAGTTGCATATCATGCACATCACATTGCCAAGGCTGTTGTCTTCTGGGAGCCATTCACCACATCAGTGTTTTGATGGGTTGCTTGACCCACCTTGAACCAGCTGGGGCCAGCTGGTACAACACCCTAAAGTTAGCAAGTTGCCATGTTCACAGGCTATGTCTAAATCCTCTACAATCTCCTCACAGAGTGATAACCAGCAAGCAGGAAAGTTCCACAAGCTTGGCAAGTCAATTTGATAAGTCAGTTAAGTGTTAGTTATGTGATTAGTCATCATAGGAGTTAGTTATACAATTGGTCATCATAAGTGTTAGTTATATGGTTGTCATCATGATTAGTCAGGTCACATCAGGTCACAGTCACCATTTGCAACATTTATGCATAATAATATATAATTGCAATTAAATAAATACAAACAACTAGCTAGTACTACTATAGGAAGTGAGCAGTGGTGGCAATGGGGCACAGGTGTTACGTCCTAGCAGGGACGTGACTTAAGTTCAAGGGTTCGTGGTGGCCCAAAGGGCAGTGTCACACAATGTCAGAGCAAAGACGTCTATTGTCTTATAGCTACGATGCACAAAGGTGTCCAAGGTGTTGTGCACAGAGTGCACAACGACTTAGTGATGAGGACTTTCGTCCGAGGTGCCAAGGCACTTCTCTGCACCTAGTTGCTGGTGCGCTAAGTCTTCAGCGGAGTGTGGCGTTGTTATAGTACAACTGCAAAGACTTCGATAGGAGGGTTCGGTTCTAGAAGAACCTGAGGGAGATGGTTCACAAGGAGAGGATTGA
>WNGR01004929.1_pt1 | contig 14368 bp, 18 predicted proteins | sample 5407581 | NCBI WGS metagenome assembly WNGR01 (sample SAMN13153383, study PRJNA577476) | soil metagenome | isolation source: 80 cm soil or saprolite under Garry oak tree replicate 2 | place: USA:California | collected 2016-06-15
CCACGCAGGCGCCCCACATCATCAGGGCGGCTGTCGCGCTCGTCGCCGAGCTGCCCGAGCACATGATCAGGATCATCTCGCCCGACATCGGCGGCGGCTTCTGCAACAAGGTCCCGGTCTACCCGGGCTACGTGTGCTCGATCCTTGCCTCGATCCTGCTGGAGCGTCCGGTCAAGTGGATCGAGGACAAGTCGGGAAACCTGATCTCCACCGGGTTCGCGCGCGACATCTACCTCGACGGGGAGATGGCGCTGCGCAAGGACGGCAAGATCCTCGCGGTCCGCATGCACGCAGACGCGGACCACGGCGCCTTCTTCTCCGACGCGCAGCCGAGCAAGTTCAAGATCGGCCTGCTGCATTCCACCTTCGCCTGCTACGACGTGCCCGTCGCACACTTGACGGCTCGAGGCACCTATAGCAACAAGGCGCCCGGAGGAGTCGCCTACCGATGCTCATTCCGCGTCACGGAGGCGATGTTCTTCCAGGAGCGGATGGTCGCGGCGGCGGCGACCGACCTCGGAATGGATCCAGCCGAGTTCCGCCGGATGAACTTCGTGCGGGACGAGCAGTTCCCGCACCGGACTCCGTTCGGGTTCCTGCTCGACTCAGGTCAGTACGGCAAGTGCCTCGACGTCGGGCTGAAGGCCGTGGGCTATGAGGACTTCAGGCAGCAGCAGGCCAAAGCGCGCGAGCGGGGCCGGCTGCTCGGCCTTGGCATCTCGACCATGACCGAGCCGCTCGGGGCCGGGAACAGCCGCGAGTACGACATCCTCGGCATCAAGATGTTCGATTCCGCCGAGCTCAAGGTGCACATGACCGGCAAGGCGATCCTGCGGACCGGCACCAAGTCCCAGGGCCAGGGACACGAGACGACCTGGGCGCAGATCGTCGCCCACGAGCTTGGCCTGCCCGCTGACGATGTCGTCGTGGAAGAGGGCGATACCGATACCGCGCCGTTCGGGATGGGCACCTACGCCTCCCGCAGCACGCCGGTCGCCGGAGCCGCGGTGGCCATGGTGGCGCGCAAGATCAAGGCCAAGGCGCGCAAGCTGGCCGCGCACCTGCTCGAGGTCTCCGAGGAAGACATCGAGTGGGAGCTCGGCAGGTTTTACGTGCGCAGCGCCCCCGATCGCGGGGTGACGATCCAGGAATGCGCGATGGCGGCCTACAGCAACATGCCCGACGGCATGGAGCCCGGCCTGGAGAACACCGCGTACTACGACCCGCCGAACCTGACCTGGCCGTTCGCGGTCTACCTCGTCACGGTCGAGGTGGACCCCGAGACTGGGGTGTGGGACGTGCTGAACATGGTCGCGGTCGACGACTGCGGGGTCAGGATCAACCCGATGATCGTCGAGGGCCAGATCATGGGCGGGCTGACCGAGGCCTACGCGATGGCCAATATGCAGTTCATAACGTTCGACGCCGAGGGCAACTGCGTGGGCTCCAACTACATGGACTACCTGCTGCCGACCTCCTGGGAGACGCCGGGCTTCGAGCTGCACAGCGAGGTGGTCACCCCGTGCCCGCACCACCCGATTGGCGCCAAGGGCATCGGCGAGTGCGCGGCGGTCGGCGGCCCGGCGGCGTTCGTCAACGCGGTGATCGACGCGCTCTCCGGCACCGGGGTCCGCAACATCGACATGCCGCTGCTGCCGGACCGGGTCTGGGAGGCCATCACCTACCGTCGCGACGTCTCCGGTGCACCGCCGGTGCGCACGGACGACTGAGCGGAGGACAGGATGAGCGAGCCGAAGGACCTTGAGGGGAGGCGAGCGGAAGGCACAGCCATGGACGGCTGGGGTGTCCTGGAACAGGCCGGCGACCTGACACGGCGCGGCGAGGCGTTCGCGCTGGCGACCGTGGTCTGGCGCCAGGGCCCCTCCTCTGGGCAGCAGGGGTCCCGCGCGATCATCACCGGGTCCGGGGAGCTGCGCGGCTGGATCGGCGGCGCGTGCGCGGAGCCCGCGGTGATCCGCGAGGCCCAGCGGGTGATCGCCAGGGGCGTGCCGCAGCTGCTGCTGCTCGGCCCGCCCGAGCATTTCGCCGGCCGGGGGCAGCCCGCCGGCGGCGAGCAGCCCGCCGGAGGGGGGAAGCCGGCCGCACCGTCCGGGGCGGCGGTCCCCGAGGGGATCACGTTCGTGCCCATTGCCTGCCAGAGCGAGGGCGCACTCGAGGTCTACATCGAGCCGGTGCTGCCCGCGCCGCACCTGGTGATCGTCGGCCGCTCACCGATGGCGCACACGCTCGCCGATCTCGCGCGGGCGCTCGGCTGGCGCGCCGAGCTCGTCGACGGCCCGGACTTCTCCGCGGCCAGCGCCGACGAGCGCTCGATGGTCGTCGTCGCGACCCAGGGGCACGGCGACGAGGAAGCGGTCGAGGCGGCGGTCGCCGCCCGGCCCGCCTACCTCGGCCTGGTGGGCTCGCGCCGCCGCGGGTCGGCGGTGGTCGGCTACCTGGCCGACCGGGGACTGCCCAAGGACCAGCTGGAGAGGGTGCGGGTGCCCGCCGGGCTCGACCTCGGCAAGACCACGCACCAGGAGATCGCGGTGGCCATCCTGGCCGAGCTGGTCCAGCTGCGCGCCTCCGGCGCGCTGAAACCCTTGGCGCAGGAAGCGCAAAGCGGCGGCGGGGAGACCGGGACGAGGGAGACCGTCGGGGCAGCTGGAGTCAACGGGGCCGCCGGTACCGCCGGGTCCAGCAAGGCCAGCCGCGGGCGTGAGCCAGCGCAGGCCGCCACTGATCCGGTGTGCGGGATGACGGTGGCCGCGGATTCGGCCAGCCGGCCCCTCAAGTACGAGGGCGTCACCTATTACTTCTGCGGCAGCGGCTGCCGCCGGGCCTTCGAGCAGGATCCCGCCGCCTACGTGAAGAGAGAGACCCGATGCTGATCAAGAACGAGTTCGAGGTCGCCGAGCCGGTCGAGAAGGTATGGCAGTTCTTTGACAACATCCCGCAGGTGGCCGCCTGCCTGCCCGGCGCCGAGCTGACCGAGGACCTCGGTAACGAGAAATACAAGGGCCGGGTCGCCGTGCGAATGGGCCCGGTCCGGCTGCAGTTCGCCGGAACCGCCGACATCACCGAGCGCGACGAGGCGGGCAAGCGCGTCGTGGTGCACGCGGCCGGCGCCGAGGAGAAAGGCCGCGGCCAGGCCAGCATGGTCGTCACCGCGACGCTCACCCGGTCCGGGCGCGGCACCAAGGTCGGGGTGGCCCAGGACCTGCAGCTCTCCGGGGCTGCCGCGCAGTACGGCCGGGGCATGATCTCGGATGTCACCTCGGTGCTCATGCGGGACTTCTCCGCGAACATGCAGGACCGGATCGAGCGGATCGAGCGCGGCGAGTCGCCGGAGCAGATCGCGGCGGCCGCGGCCACATCGGCGAGCGGCCTGACCCTCGGCTTCCGGGCCGCAATGATGGCGCTGGCCCGGGTGTTCCGCCGCTTCTTTGTCCCTTACCAGGCCGCCGGCTGAGGAGGACGAACCATGGTCTTGTGGTGGATCGGCAACGCAGTCCTGTTGCTCGTGGTGCTGCCCGTCGTCATCTTCCTGCTGAACCGCGTGCTCGCGGCCCTGGAGCGGATCCGGGGCTCATGCGACCAGATCCTGGCCGGCGGGGTTGAGCTCGTCGGCGAGCTGAACGGCGTGCCCGACGCGCTGGCCACGACCGACACCACCGTCAAGGACGTCTCCGTCGGCGCGGTCCGTTACGCGGGCTCCGTCGCGAAGCTACTGAGCTGAACACACGGGGCTGAACCAGGAAAGGAGAACGGCCATGCCAGCAGCTGCCTGGGCCACGCTGATCATCGCGGCGCTGATCATCGCCATTACCGCGGTGGGCCTGCTGCGGGTCATCTTCCACCTCCGGGCGATCCGCGCGACGCTCGTCGCCACCACCGGGGGCGTGCAGGCCGTCGCGCAGCTGACCAGCACCGTGCCGGACCGGCTGACCTCGGTCAACGCGAGCCTGAAGCCGGTCCGCGACTTCTGTGAAGGGGTCTGACATGAGCAACACGGGCTGGGTTGTGGGCTACACGATCGGCATCATTGTCGTGCTCGTCGTGGTGGCGCTGGTGCTGCCGATCCTGGTGCTGGCCCGCCAGATCGGCAAGGAGGCACTGAAGATCAACGGTGAGCTGGAGAAGGCGGTAAACCACACCGCGCCGCTGGCGGCGCTGCGCACCACCATCGAGCACGCCGTGATCATCATCGGCGGCCTGCAGCGCGGCCGCGCCAGGCTGGGAGGTTAGCGATGAATACCCTGGCCATATCCTCGGCCGAGCACACCCGGTGGCTGGTCGCCGACATCCTCGGCCTGGTCGTGGTGGTCGCCGTGGCCGCCCTGCTGAGCCTGCTCATCTGGTTCGTGAAGATCATTGACCGCCGGGTCGTGCAGGTACGGGACACGCTCCAGGCCGCGGAGGCGAACACCGCGGACACCGCGCTGATCCTGCAGGTCGCCGACGGCGTGGAGGCCGTCCTGGCCGAAGGGCTGCAGCACCATCTGTTCCTCGGCCGCGTGCTCGGGAAGGTCAAGTCATGACAGGGCTGGTCGTCTTCACGGTCGTCGACATCGTGCTGCTGATCGCGGGGCTGGCGTTCTACCTGTACTGGGTCGGGACCCTGCTGACCCGGATCGCCGGGAACCTCGAGGAGTGCGCCGAGCTAGTCCGCGCTATCAGGGATCACGCCAAGCTGATCGGGCCGGCCGTGGGGCACATCAACGAGACCGGCGGTGTGGTGGCCGGAGCGCTGCCGCTGCTGTACGGGATGGCCGAGGAGATCGTCACCGACGTCACCCCGCGGCCCGAGGAGCCTGCGGTGCCGGAACCAGTCCGGCCGGCCTCGGGCACCCGCCGCTCCCGGCTGCACGACGCGGTGGGCTTCGCCCCGCGCTAGCGGGACGGGGACTGGCCCGGGCCGCGCCGGGCGACCGGCCCGGTCGTGGGGGCCGTGTACTCGCCGATCCAGTGTTCCTTCCAGGCCTGGTCGTACTGCTGGGTGTTGCAGCTCGGACGGTAGATCGCGGTGAGCTCGCGGGCGATCTGCTCCCGGTGCGGCCGGCCGCCGCCGGGCACCTCGTAGGTGCAGATGAAGACCTTCCACTTCGACCCGGCGCGGCGGACCCAGCAGTGCGCGCGGGGGTGCTGGAACGGGAACCGCTCGGCCGCGAGGTCGTCAGAGTGGCCGACGTAGATGACCGCGTACCGCCCCGGCTTGGTCTCCGGATCCGGCCTGTACGCAATGGCGAATACAGCTGCCACGCTCGGTGGCGTAAAGCCGCCCAGCAGCCGAGGCCCCTCGAACGGGTAGCCAGCCAGCGAGCCCAGCCTGATCATTCCCCGGGCTCCCCAGCAGTGTCCTGGTCCTCGCTGATGGCCTCGACCCGCACGATCGGGGCCTGCGGGAGCCCGGCCCGCGCCGCCGCCGCGGTGAACTGCTCGGTGGCCTTCCCGATCGCGTCGTCGCGGCTGCCTGCCTGCACCACGAGCTGGGCACCGTAGCGGTTGGTCCCGATCCCGGTGGCAATGCCGGAGCTCGCGGCGACCGCGTCGGCCAGCTCGACGACCTCCTCGCGGGACAGCACCCGGTCACCCTCGGCCTCGATCCCCACGCTCCACCTCACCGGGCACCTCCCCCGTTCATCAGCTCAGTTCAGCTTAGGCAGCAGTGCCGCGAATTCTTCCAGGCTGCTCAGGTCGTGGCCGGACAGCATCAGGTCGATGTGCGGGGCGGCCACCATCATCCCGAGCGTGCTCGGGCGGAAGCCGGGGTTGTCGCCCTTGTGCGGGTTCAGCCAGACCAGCCGGTAGCTCAGCCGCCGCAGCCGCTCCATCGCCGCGGCCAGCACCGCCGGGTCGCCGCGGTCCAGGCCGTCCGAGCAGATCACCACGACACCGCCGCGGCACAGGCCGCGGCGCGCCCAGTCCCGGACGAAGCTGTCCAGCGAGTCACCGATCCTGGTGCCGCCGTCCCAGTCGAACGCCGCCCGCGCGGCACGCTCCAGCGCCTGGTCCGGGTTCCTGCTCTCCAGCGCCCCGGTGACCCGGGTCAGCCGGGTGCCGAAACAGAACACCTCGACCCTGGCTGCGGCCCGCTTGGCACAGTGCGCGAACTGCAGCAGGTTGCGTGAGTAGTCGGCCATCGAGCCGGAGATGTCGAGGATGAGGATCAGCGGCCGCAGCCGGACCCGGCGCTGCCGCCAGTACAGCCGGGCGGGCTCGCCGTGCATCCGCATGATCTCCCGGACCGTCCGGCGGGGGTCGGGACGGCGCCCCGACCTGGCCGCCACCGTGCGCCGGGTCCTGCGCCGCGGCGGGGTGAGCCGGATCCTGGCCATGATCCGCCGGAGCGCGGCCAGTTCCTCGGGGGTGCAGGCCGCGAACGACTTGTGCTTGAGGGCGTCGACGTCGGACGCCATCCAGCCGAGCAGCGCCTCGTCCTCGTCGTCGTGGTCGTCGCCGGACGGCTCGGTGGACGGGAGCGCCAGCGCGGCCATGTCCTCCGCCAAGGCACGCAGCATGAGGGTCAGCAGCTCCTCGGCCTGGCCGCCAGGGCCCAGGAAGAACTTCCGGAACACCTCGTCGTAGGTCGCGATGTCGTCACGGGCGTTCACCAGCGTGGTCCGCCCGGCCCAGTACAGGTCCACCAGGTCCGCCGGGTTCAGCCCGGCCAGGGCCGAGCAGTAGGTCAGGACGTCCCCGGAGCCCACCGCGAGCCCGGCCGCGCGCAGCTCGGCGGCGAAGCCCGCCAGCAGCCTGACGAACGGGGGGCGCTGCACGTCAGGCACCTGACGTGATCTCCTGCAGGTTCTCCCGCACCAGGTCAAGATCGTCGCGGTCCTTCACTACGGCGCCCAGGGTTTCCTCGGCGATCTGGGTGCCGAGCTCGGTCTCACCGAGGAAGTCCAGGGTCCGGGCCCAGTCGATCGTCTCGGCCACACCGGGCGGCTTAGCCAGGTCAAGCTCGCGCAGCCGGTGCACGGCCGCGACGACCTTGCGGGCCAGCGCCGCGGAGATCCCCGGCTCCCGGATCAGCACGATGTCCACCTCGCGGTCGGCCGCCGGGTAGCCGATCCAGTGATACAGGCAGCGCCGCTTCAGCGCGTCGTGCAGCTCGCGGGTGCGGTTGGAGGTGAGCACCACGAGCGGCGGGCTCTCCGTCTTGACCGTGCCGATCTCCGGGATGCTGATCTGGAAGTCGGAGAGCAGTTCGAGCAGGAAGGCCTCGAACTCGTCGTCGGCGCGGTCCACCTCATCGATCAGCAGGACCGCCTGATCGCCGGCCCGGACCGCCTCCAGCAGCGGCCGCTCCAGCAGGAACTTGGGGCCGAACAGCTTGTCGACCGCCCCCTCGTCGGCGACCTGGTGCTCGGACAGCGCCCGGATCTGCAGCATCTGGCGGGCATAGTCCCATTCATAGAGCGCCTGGTTGGTGTCGATGCCCTCGTAGCACTGCAGCCGGATCAGCTTCCGGCCGAACACCGAGGCGAGCACCTTGGCCACCTCGGTCTTGCCCACGCCGACCTCGCCCTCCAGCAGGATCGGGCGCTGCAGGTTCAGCGAGATGAACAGTGCCGTGGCCAGCCCCCGGTCAGCGAGATAGCCGCCCTGGCGCAGGATTTCGGTGAGCCTACCGACAGATTCCGGACGCTCCATCCCGCTGCTATCCAAGCGCTCTCCTCGCCGTCGGTATACGCAAATCTCAGCGGGCCGGCATTATTCGCGGACCTGGGCCGCGCCGAGGACGAGATCCCGGAGGCTGCCCGCCTCCCGGTTCAGCTTGCCCTCACGCTCCAGCTTGTCCCGCCACGCGGCGCGCAGGTCGCCGTCGGCGTCAGCCATGCCGTCGAAACCGACGTCCGTCATCTTCTTGCAGGATTTCGTGGTGCCCGCCTCGTCAAGGTCTGCGCTGGTCTGCCCCTGAGCGCTCCATATCCCGCGAAGCACTTCGAGGGCCTCATCCGGCTGACGACTCATCTGCAGGTACCTCCGGCCGGTGCTGCTCTCTTAGGTTCACTCTAAATCCGGGGGCAAGTTCGGGCGACATCGGATTAAGAGTTCCCTTATCGACAACCCTGTGCCCGCGGTCACGGCCTCGTGTGCGGATGATAGCTCTCCGTGCGCATCTGGGCACCATCGGTAAATGCGGAGCCATACGTGCGCGGCGGATCGGGCAAGAGGGCCGAAACTGCACTTCTCTGTTTTAGCCGACATCGGAGTGGTGGTATTTGCTACGATTGCCACGATATCTTTCAGAGCCTTTTACGGTCCTGGGAGGGGAGTATGCCGACGGGGGAAGAGGCCTTGTCACTATCCGCACCGTTGCGGTCACCCGGCGATCGGGGAGCCTTCCCATTTGCCGGTCGGCTCCGCGCATTTCCGCCCTCCGCGCATAGCCAAACGGCGCCAGAGGACCAGGCGTAATGGGTCAGCACCGGCGTTACGCGGCCGACCAGCCACCGAGGCCAGGCTGGAGTTCCTGGATCACCGGGCCCGGGCGGTACACGGCAGGCGCGGCTGCCGCGGTAGTGGCGCTCTGCGGCACGGGCGCGGGTCTCGCCCTGCACGAGTCGGGCGGCGGCACCCCACGGGCCGATGCTGGCTCTTCTTCTTCCTGCGGCCTGGTCAGCTGCGCCGCCCTGAACTCCGATGCGTCCGGGGCGTTGACCATTCCGGCTTTCGCTCCGGCCAGCTCCACGCATCTGGGCAGAGCCACCACTAGGCGGGCTCCGCGTTCCGCAGCGCCTGCTGGGCCGTCGTCGCCATCGGCCCCGGCCAGCGCGCCTGCGCCGACCCTCACGCCCACGCCCGTGCCCGCTCCGACTCCCGTGCCCACGCCCCCTCCGCCCTCGCCCGCGAGCCCGGCCGTAACCGTCACCTACACGGCGATGCCGCGTCACCGGGACGGCTTCTTCGGCGAGCTCACGATCAAGAACCAGGGCACCGCGGCCGTGGACGGATGGCAGCTCGTGATCACGCTGCCCGGCGATGACGTGGACTGGGTCTGGAACGCCCACTGGCAGGTCCGCGGGGACGCCCTGAGCTTGCGCCCGTGGTCCCGCGACGAGGTGATCGAGCCCGGGGATTCCGTTTCGGTGAACTTCGCCGCGCACGGCGACACCACCGCGCCCGCAAGCTGCACGTTCAACGGTGCCGCCTGCAGTCAGTAATAACCAGGCACTGCGCGTAAGAGGCCAAGAGCCGCCGGGATGACAGCGGTCCGCCGGCACAATTTGCGCGTTATACGGCCACGATAACGACTGTCAATGTCGCGGCAATTTGGTAGCCTTTGGCGATTCGGAAGGGGGCGCATGCCTACGGGGCCATCCAGCGGGGGTACCGAGCCGCCGCACTCGACCGCGCCATTGCCCAGGGTCCCGCGGCATTCCCTGAGACGAGTGCTGTACCCGGCCGCTTGGGCGGCTGCCGGGCTGATCGTGATCGCCGGTTCCGGGGCTTTCTTCGTGTCGCACCGGCCGGGCGCCCGACCGCCTGGACGGACCCCGTTCTGCGGCCTTGTCGCCTGCGCCGTCCTGCGCTCCGACGCGGCGACGAGCAGCCTGCCGACCGTGAGCCCGGGCCCTGCTCCCCCGCCGTCACCGTCATTGGCGGCCTCGCCCCGGGCCCCGGCCCCGGCGCCCAGGCCAGCGCCAGGGCCCTCGTCCGCGCCGCCTGCTACCGTCCCGGACCCGGCCCCGCCGTCACCGGCACCTCCCCGGTCGCCGCCGCCGCATCGGCGGCTCGACGATCATCAATGGTGGGGGGGGCGCTGGTGGTGGTCGTGAACGGTTTGTTGGTCAGACCAACAGCGGTACGGTGTGGCCGTGCCCGATGCAAAGTCACACCAGCCGGAGAGCCGGGCCCCGCACCGTCTCAGGGGCACGGTGGTATGGCTGCTCGGGCGGGCCTCGCTCCGCGGCCAGCAGTTGGCTTACCAGCTGCTGGCCGGCGCTGGGGTCCGCAAATGGCACCACGCGGTGCTGGCCGCCCTCGCCGAGTTCGGCCCGGCGGCCCAGGCTGACATCGGACGGCGGCTCGGCGTCGACCGCAGCGACATGGTCGCCATCCTCAACGACCTGGAACGCGCGGGCTACGTCAGCCGGGTCCCGGATCCGTCCGACAAGCGCCGCAATAGCGTCTCGCTGACGGCGGGCGGGCAGACGGCGCTCGACCGCTTTGACCGGCTCATTGCCCAGGCCGACGCCGCATTGCTGGAGCCGTTGTCGCTGGCCGAGCGCGAGCAGCTGGTCAGCCTGCTCGAACGCGTCGCCGGGTCCGCGTAACTGCGGACCCGGAGTCAAAGGGTCTTCTCGAACCAGTGGTCAGCGTAGGGCTCGTCGTTGAACGCGGCCACCTCGCGGTAGCCGGCCGCGCGGTACAGGCCGATGGCTTCATCGAGAGTCCGGTTGGTTTCCAGCCGCAGGACGCGGACTTGGTTCGCCGCAGCGTGCGTCTCCAGGTCCGTGAGGAGCCGGCGCCCGAGCCCGAGGCCGCGCACGGCAGGCGCGACCCACATCCGCTTGATCTCGGCGGGCGCGTCGTCGTGGAACTTGAGCGCGCCGCACCCGACCGGCTCGGAATGAAGGGTGGCGACCAGGAGGAGGCCCGCGGGCGGGCTCAGTTCCTTGTCGTCGGCGGAGATGCTCCGGGCTGGGTCGAAGCCGCTGTCGAAGCGCCGCCCCAACTCACTGAAGTAGGCCCGCAGGCAGGAGCGGGCGTCCGGATGCCTGGGGTCGCATACGGAGACCTGGATCGCCGAGGCCGCCAGGAGCCGCTCGACCTCGGCCATCGCCGTGACGATCCGGCTGCGCTGCGGTGCGCTGAGCGGCCCGAGAATTGACACGGCAGCGTCATCGGAGCGCCGGTCAAGCACCGCCCGCTCGGCCAGCCCGCGGTCGGTGAGGCGCGCCGTATGGACTCTGCCGTCGGACCGGCTCTGCTCGACGGTCACGAGCCCGTCATTCTCCAGTGCCCGCAGTAGCCGGCTCAGGTAGCCCGAGTCGAGGTCAAGCCGTGATCTCAGCAACCGGAGGTCGCTGCCGTCCGGACCGATCTCCCACAACAGGCGCGCCTGTCCGAGAGGGCGGTCACGGGACAGGAAGCTGTCGCTGAGCGCGCCGATCCGCTGTGTGACGGTCCGGTTGAACCGCCGGACCTGGTCGACCATGCAGGGGTCCATTCTCTGACTATAGTCAGAGATCTGTGCGCTGGCCCCTAACTGCATCGCGGACGCCCCATGGGAGGTGGCATAGTCGCGTCACATTCACACCAGCGGAGCACGCGATGACTTCAACCCGCCCGAGTCCAGCCAGGATCAGGAGATAGCCCGGCTCGTCCAGCTCGGTGCCTCCGTGCTGGCGGACCAGCCTGCGGGCGTGAGCTGGGTGGTGATGGCCGATCCCGAAGGCAACGAGTTCTGCCTGGAAGCCGGCTGAGGTCAGCCGCCTGAACGCAGGTGGCCCCGCAGGTCGTCGAGGTCAAGAGTGACGGACTTCAGGGCGAAGCCGTGGCGGGCGTAGAAGCGCTGAGCGCCGTCGTTGGCGGCATAAGCCGTCACCGTGGCCCGCTGCGCGCCATGTTCAGCAGCCCACGCGAGGAATGCCGTCATCAGCTGCTCGCCAACGCCGCGACGGCGATGAGCCGGATAGACGTGAATGCTCTCCAGGTCGGCGACCCGGATCGCATACACGATGCCCGGGCCGCTGAGCCGCCCGGTCAGGTGACCCACCACGACATCACCGTCGCGCGCGAGCAGGACGAGGTTGTCGGCACTCGCGAGGAGGGACGTGCAGTACGCGATGCCGGTCTCGGAGGCCCAGCGCCGATTGGTCGCGGCAGCGTCGTGCCGCCCGGCATCCGTCGTGACGAGAGCGTCAGCCGACGCGAGTATTTCGGGGATATCGTCCCGCGTGGCCGTGTTGATACGGATTGTCACCCAGCAACACTACCGGCCTTTGTGGCCGGCGTGACTCGCTGCCTACCGGGTCGTCTCCCGTTTGGTGATCGCGGCGAACAGCCTGTCACCCGCAGAATCCAGCGCTTCCTGCATGACCGCGCTGCCGGTGTGCCCGGTGTCGTCGATGACAACGAGTTCGGCACCGGGCCAGGCACGTGCGAGTTCCCAAGCGGTGATCACCGGCCCACCGAGGTCGCTGCGCCCATGGACCATGACACCGGGAATGCCTGCCAGCTTTCCTGCCTCGCGGATGAGAACGCCGTCCTCAAGGAAGGCGTCGTGGGCGAAGTAGTGGGCACAGATCCGCACAAAGGCGAGCCTGGCGTCATCCACCCGGTTGCCGTACAGACCGGGCGTGCCGTTGCTCTCCATGGAGATGACCGCGTCCTCCCAGGCCACCCACTCCGCTGCGGCCCGCGCGCGGACGTCGGGGTCCGGGTTCTCCATTAGCCGGGAGTAGGACATTAGGAGACCCTCGATCGGCGGCTCGGTGTCGGTCGGGAGCCGGTAGTTCCCAGCGGCGACGTGGTCGCGGAATCGCGCCCACGCCTCGGGGAACATCCGCCCGGCCCCCCGGTACAGCCAATCCAGTTCCGACCGACGGGTCGACGTGACGCTGACCAAGATCATGCCGGAAACGCGTTCGGGGTAACGTTCGGCGTACGCCAGCGACAGCGTCACGCCCCACGACCCTCCGCGCAAGAGCCATTTTCCCACGCCGAGGTGCTCGCGCAGCTGCTCCATATCGCGGATCAGGTGCTCGGTGGTATTGAGGCTCATGTCAGCCGCGGGATCGCTCGCGGGCGGCGTGCTCCGGCCACAGTTGCGCTGGTCGAACAGAATGATCCGGTGACGCTCCGGATTGAATGACCTGCGCACCCTGGTCGAGCAGCCTGAGCCCGGACCGCCATGCACCACGAGTGCGGGTACGCCATCCGGGTTGCCGCACGTCTCCCAGTAGATGAAGTTGCCATCCCCGGTGTCGAGCATGTCAGTCGCATACGGCTCGATCGGGGGATACACCTCGCTGCCTCCTTGACAAGGGCCGCCTTAGCAGCAGTGCTGCTCGCTCATGCCGACACCACCGTCACGACCGTGTGCCCGATCTTGATCTTGTCGCCCTTCTTCAGCCGCTGGGGTGCGTGGATGCGCCGCCCGTTGAGCCAGGTGCCATTGGTTGAGCCGAGGTCCTTGACGTACCAGAGGCCGTGGGCGGTCTGGAAGCGGGCGTGGTGGTTCGAGGCATAGTCGTCGCTGACGGTCAGTGTGCCCTGGCGGCCCGCGATGAAGTCGGTGTGGAAGGTGCGGCGCTGGTCTCCGGTCTGGATGAGGAGAAGCGACTGCGTGGGGACGGCTTCGACATCGGTAAGGGTGACGCCGGTCTGGCCAGCGACGGCGGACACGGCGGCCTTCCAGGCTTTCTGCTCCTGCTCGGTGGTGTCTTCCCACGCCGGGAGCGATCCGGGGTGGGCGCCACGGTGCGCTTCGTACGCGGTTCGCGCGAGGTGTTCGAGGCCGATGCTGGTCACGCATTCGATAATGCCAGAGGCGTGGAGTGATGGCTCCCTGGAAACTTCCACCTCGTCCGCAGTGTCAGCGGCTCAGCGGGATCCTCGCACCGAACCGATAGCGGCGGCCCGGGGTCAGGAGAGGCGGCGGCTGAGCCGCCAGAAGCAGTACCCGGCCAGGGCCACGGCGAGGGCGAGGTAGATCGCGGTCTCAGTGCCCTGGATAGCCCAGTAGCGGCTGGTGGGCTGGTAGGTGACGCCGATCCGGATGCCATGGCTGGTCAGGCACTGCGTCCAGGCGGGACTGCCGGAAAGTGCCAAGGACCTGCAGGCAGCCGGGTTGGTGCTGACCGGCTGCCCGGCGGCGTTGACGGCGCCCGCGGAGAGGATCCAGGCGCCGGGCTGGCTGGGGAGGAATTGGACGCCAAACGCGAAGGTGCCGTTAGGTCCTATCTGAGTCGGCAGTGCGGTGAAGGAGCTGATCGCGGCGGTCGTGTGGCCTGGCGGGAACAGGTGCGGGCGGATCCACAGCGGCATGGCGACCTGGACGGCAGCGAAGATGACCAGGGTGAGGGCCATGGCTGGGATGGCGCGGCGGATGAGGACCCCGGTGGCGACGCCGAGGGTGAAGGCGAACGCGGCGTAGCCGAGCGGGGTGAAGCCGTGGGCGTCGAAGGCCAGTGGGCTGAGCGGGCCCATGCCGAGCGGGAAAGTGCTGCGGGTCGCGAGGCGGGCGGCCTGGCCGATGGGTGCTGCCCACCAGGCCTGGATGAGGCTGAGCGCCTCAGTGACGGCCATGGCGGCCAGGCCGGTCAGCGCGAGCTTGACGGCCAGCCACCGGGTGCGGGTGACGCTCTGGGTCCAGGCCAGCCGGAACGTCCCGGCCTCGAACTCGCGGGCGATC
>WNGR01011090.1_pt1 | contig 14368 bp, 14 predicted proteins | sample 5407581 | NCBI WGS metagenome assembly WNGR01 (sample SAMN13153383, study PRJNA577476) | soil metagenome | isolation source: 80 cm soil or saprolite under Garry oak tree replicate 2 | place: USA:California | collected 2016-06-15
ATGTGGAGAGAAACACACGTGCGGCGCTGGGTGGAGATGGTGCTCTGCAGACCCATGGGAGTGTCTTGAGATTACATGATGTGGTTTGGCTCAGAGCAAAGAATAAAACAGCAACAGCAAGGACAAGAGCTGGCCGGGAGAGATTTTACATTCCCACCTTAGGCGCATGAAGCCGCGCCGAAGATGGGGCACCCAAACGCTGTGGCTGGTTTAGGAAAACAATGCAACGGCAAAGTCAGAAGCAGATCCTGCGGGATGACAACCAAAAGAACAACTTCTTACTATTCCTATTCGGCGATGGTGCGGTTGCGGAGTGCGCCGAGTTTGTCGATGGTGATGATGACCTCTTCGTTGGGTTTGAGCCAGCGCTTGGGGTCGCGGCCGAGACCAACTCCCTCGGGGGTTCCGGTGCTGATGATGTCTCCGGCTTCGAGCGGCGTGGTGCTGGAGATGTAGGCGATGAGGGCTGGGATCTTGAAGATGAGGTCGTTGGTGTTGGAGTCCTGCAAGGTTTCGCCATCGATGGTGAGTTTGATGGAGAGCGCGTGAGGGTCGGAGACCTCGTCGGCGGTGGTGATAGCCGGGCCGATGGGGGTGAAGGTGGGGAAGGATTTTCCGAGCGACCACTGCGAGGTGGAGAGTTGGATATCGCGAGCGCTGACGTCGTTGACGATGGTGTAGCCGAAGACGTGCTGCTGCCAATCTTCGGCGGCGATCTGGTAGCCAGGCTTGCCGATGACTACGCCGAACTCGGCTTCGTAGTCGGGCTGGGTGCTGATCTTCGGAAGGACGATGGGATAGTCGGGGCCGACGACGGAGCTTGAGAGCATCATGAAGACAGTGGGGACCCTCTGGACAGGCATCTTCGATTCGTCGGCGTGCTTCTGGTAGTTGAGGCCGATGCCGAAGATGCGCGGAGGACGAAGGGGAGCGCCGAGGATGACGCTGGGGAGTGGGATGCGTGGGGCTTTGGGGAGTTTGGACTGGATTTCGTCGAGGGCTGGCCGGCCGGCTTCGATGATGCTGAGGACGGTGGGATAGCCGAGTGAGGAGAGATCGACGATCTCTTCGCCGATGAGGACGCCCGGAGTGGGGATGTCGACGCTGAGGGCTGCGGCGGGAACCGAGGCAGAGGCGGGCTGGGTGTTCGAGGTCCGGGATTTGGCGGAGAAGGTGACTAGCTTCATGCTTGATTATTACTCCTTGATTCATTCCAGGCTTCACCGGTGGGATAGGCGAAGCGGGTTAGGGATTCGTCGCGGATCTGAATGCTGTAGCCGGGCTCGGTGGGGAGCAGGTAGTGGCCGTTGCGGATCTGGACGGGGGTGAGGAAGTGCTCGTGGAGGTGGTCGACGAATTCGATGACGCGGTTCTCCATGAAGGTGGAAACGCTGAGGAAGTCGAAGGCGGAGAGATGCTGGACGTACTCGCAGAGGCCGACGCCGCCGGCGTGGGGGCAGACGGGGATGTTGAACTTTGCGGCGAGGAGGATAATGGCGAGGTTCTCGTTGACGCCGGCTACGCGGCAGCTGTCGAGCTGGAGGACGTCGATGGCCTGGGCCTGGAGGAGCTGCTTGAACATGACGCGGTTGTGGCAGTGCTCGCCGGTGGCGATGCGGACCTCGGGGACTTCGCGGCGGATACGGGCGTGGCCGAGGATGTCGTCGGGGTTGGTGGGCTCTTCCATCCACCAGGGCTTCAAGGCAGCGAGCTGATGGGTGCGCTCGATGGCTTCGAGGACTCCCCACTTCTGGTTGGCGTCAACCATGAGCTTGTTGGTCCAGCCGATCTCCTCGCGGACGATGTGGCCTCGGTGCAGATCGTCGGCGGGGTCGCCGCCTACTTTGAGTTTGAAGTGGGTCCAGCCATCGGCGAGGGCTTCGTGGCAGAGGCGGCGAATCTTTTCTTCGCTGTAGCCAAACCATCCTACTGAGGTGGTGTAGGCGGGATAGCCTTGCTGCTGGAGTAGAGCAAGGCGTTCTGACTTGCCGTTGCTGCGGGCTTTGTTAAGGATGTCGAGGGCTTCTTCAGGGGTGAGGGCGTCGTCGATGTAGCGGAAGTCGACGGCTTTAAGGAGTTGGCGTGGCTCCATGTCGGCGAGGAGCTGCCAGAGAGGCTTCTTTTCGGCGCGGGCGTAGAGGTCCCAGACGGCGTTGAGGAGGGCTCCCGTGGCGAGGTGGATGACACCCTTCTCGGGGCCGAGCCAGCGGAACTGGGTGTCGTCGGTGAGCTGGCGGGAGAAGGCACGGAGGTCGTCGGTGATGGAGCTGAGGGTGCGGTTGACGACGTAGCGAGAGAGATAGCGGACCGCCTGGACGACGAGATCGGTGCCGCGGCCGAGGGTGAAGGTGAGGCCGTGGCCTTCGAGGGGGGAGTTGGTCTCGAGGATGCAGTAGGCGGCGGAGTAGTCGGGATCTTTATTGACTGCGTCGGAGCCGATGTGTTCGCGGGATGTGGGGAAACGCAGATCGATGACGCGGACGCTGGTAATCAGAATTTCGCTCAAGTGTGTGGCTTCCGTTTCGTTGAATTTCGTGGAGGAGCGGTATAGGTGCATCAGGCTGCGGTCCAGCCGCCGTCGATGGGGATGACTGCTCCGTTGATGAACTCGGCTTCGTTGGAACAGAGGTAGCGGACGAGCGAGGCGATGTCTTCGGGGGTTCCGAGGCGGCCGATGGGTTGGCGGGCGACGAGCTCGGCGCGGACTTTCTCCTTCTCGTGCGCGTGGTACTTGTCGAGGTAGCCCTCGACGAAGGGCGTCTGGACTGTACCGGGGGCGATGCAGTTGATGCGGAGTTCCTTGGGGTAGTCGACCGCTATCTGGCGGGTCATCGCCTGAACCGCGCCCTTGCTGGCACAGTAGGCGAAGCGCTGTTTGACTCCGACGGAGCCGGCGACCGATCCGATGTTCACGATGGAGCCTCGCGATGCGAGGAGTAGCGGAAAGGCGGTTTGCGTGACGAGGAAGACGCTGTTGACGTTGACGCGTATGACGCGGGCGAAGTCTTCCTCGTTGGTGCGAGTGATGTCGCCAACGAGGCCTATGCCGGCGCAGTTGACGAGGATGTCGAGATGGGAGATGTTCGCGAAAGCCTTGGCGATGGAGGCGGAGTCGGTGACATCCATTGCGACCGCCGTGGTGTTGGGCAGCTCAGAGGCGAGAGACTGGGCGGCGGCGAGATTGAGGTCGGCGATGAGGACGTGGGCTCCGGCGCGGGTGAGTTCGCGCGCGGTGGCGGCGCCGATGCCGCTGGCTCCTCCGGTAATGAGAGCGATCTTGTTTTCCAGGTGAAAGGCATTAGTCATAGGTTGAAATGTCGATTGCTGCACTAGAAAAGGATACCTCTTTTTGGGCAACAGGATTCGAAAGATCCTCTGCGCTGCGTCAGTCTGGAGGACGATGCGCGAGCAGTGGTCGAGGACGCATGGGGCTTCCGGATGGTACTCTGCGGTTGACTTTATGCGGTGGAAGCGTGGAGTCATTCAGAAGAAAAGCGGAGGGAAGATGCCACGTCATTGTTTAACGCTGGATTTGAAGGACGATGCAACGGCGATCGCCGAGTATAAGCGGTATCACGTGAAGATCTGGCCTGAGGTGAAGAAGAGCCTGTTCGATGCCGGGGTTCTGGAGATGGAGATCTATTTGCTGGGTACTCGGATGTTCATGATCATGGATGTGGATGATCAATTCTCGCTCTCGACGAAGGCGGCGGCGGATGCCGCGAATGCCAAGGTGCAGGAGTGGGAGGCGATCATGGGCGGCTTCCAACAGCCGCTGCCCCAGGCGAGGCCTGGGCAGAGGTGGATGGTCATGGAACGCGTCTTCAGTCTGGCGGAGCAGTAGAGAACGCTGACAGCCGGAGCGAACAGCAAAAAGCCCCGGGGGTGTTCGACCCGGGGCCTTTTGGTTTTAAAGGTGCGGTTAGGGGATGTTCTGGAAGCGTCCGTTGGAGAGGCCTCTGGCATAGGGCTGATAGACAGGTACGGCTGCACCAACGATCTGAGTAATGAAGGTGGAGGGATTCGCGACGGTGCCGTCGCCCGCTACCCAGACGTTACCCGACATGTCGACTACCATGGCACGGCCGCCGGCAAGGTAGTCTTCCGTAAATTGACGACCACCCGCGACAGTGCCGTTGGTAGTGAGATTGGCTTGCAGGAAGCTGATCTCGCTGACGCTGTCGAGGCCACTGCCGGAGTTGCTGGTGTTGTTCGGGGTCCAAACGTTGAGTTGACCATCGAGGGCGATCGAGGTTGGGTTATTGATGCCTCCGAGGCCAGCAGGAGTAGGCCAACCGGAGAACAGGGAGTACGACGTTCCCGATCCTGTGAGGTAAGAGATGCTGCTGTTGGATCCGACCGAGGAGACGAAGACGTTATTGAGGGGGGAAACAGCGATACCATACGTATCGGTGAGGGTAGTAAATGGGGTGGTGGTGTATCCCCCGAGGTAGTTTGTATCGCCAACGGTTCCAGGTCCGACCCGCGAGACGAAGTTGCTTCCCGAGGAGGCCCAGATCGCTCCGGAATAGTCCGGCATGATATGGATGGGGAGAGGGCCCAGAATCGACGAGATCTGCGCAGGTGTGCTTGCTGTGAGCTCTGTTGCACCGGCTGTGATTTTGTAGAGCGAGCCATCCGTGGAGGTGGAGAAGTAGATGTTGTTCGCACCATCCGCAGTGACGGCAAGAGGCGGCGCCGCAGTTGTGTAGGTGAGCACGCTGCGAGTAAGAGGGGTGTAGCGGTAGATGTAGTTGGCGCTGCTGGTGGCGTACCAGATGTTGCCTTTCGGGTCGATTGTGCCGCCACCGCTGGTGCCGCCGTTCAGGAAGACACATACCACCGGTGCACCACTGGCGGAGATCGCGGAGAGATTGCCTTTGGTCGCCTCTCCGTTGACGATCCAGAGATTGCCGCTGGAATCAATATTGAGATCCTGAGGCTTATTGATGAAGGAGCCGGTGCTGGCGCCGCAGGTGCTGTTGCTGCTGTACTTGATAGCGATGGTCCAGTCTGTGGGCGCAACGGAGAGGGACGGCTGGAAGGGTGCACCGACCGCCGGCGCGAGGTTGAAGAGATTCTGAAAGTTGGTGGTGCTGCCGTTGGTTGGGTTGGTCAGCATGTAATAGAGGGCCTGAAGAGTATCCGTGGCCTGAGTGAACGCAGGCGTTTTATAGGGCCTGGCGGTCACCTTAACATCCGGCGGAGTAGCGTTGGCAAAGAGCGTTGTGCAGGGCGTCGCGCTGGCGGAGGCGTTATTGACGCAGGCCGAGAGGATATTCGCCAGCTCATTCACCTTTCCGCTCTCCGGTGTTGCCGTGACTGTTACAGCAGCAGAGACGCCATCGCCACCACCGCCGGCGAGTTGAGTCGAAGTAACGGCAGTTCCTGTGGCAGTGTTGGCCAGATTCGCGATCGTACCGAGGGTATTGACAAGTGCGATCTTCGATACGCCAATGCCATCGGCACCGATAGTCTCGGTCACCGGATTGAAGTACTGCTGGACGGCAGCCATCGTGGCGACGGTGGTCACCTCATTCAAATTCAGGAAGCTGGCATTCGAGATCTGACTGCAAAGACCATACATACCGATAAAAACGGCCGCACTGTTCGAGACACTCGAATCATGCGTGTTAAGCGTGTTGCCGCCGCGCGCGACGACGTAGACGACCGCATCGCCGGTAGCGTCGGGGCAGGAGAAGGTGTTGCCGCTGGCGGCCTGGTTGGGGAGTGGATTCTTGATGAAGCTGAACGAGCCAACACCATCATCGGCTGTCGTGGTGGTTGCGCCAACGATAGGGTCGCCGCCCTGCGTGATTCCGGAACCTACGCCACTTTGACCCGCGTAATAGAGCGTGACGGTGGCGCCGGCGACGGGCTGGCTTCCGCCATGCAGTTTGCCGCCGATGGTGGCACCCGAACTGAGAGCGTTCGCAGATGTCGCCGTAGTCGCCGTAGTCGCCAAGTTCGCGCAACCAGCCGTGAAGAGAGCACTCGATGCAAGCAAAGCGAACAGGTTTCGCTTTGAGCCCGTTATCCGGGTGAAGTTATTGCCGTTCATTGGTATTTCCTCCGAAAGGTAAGTAGAACTGTTTTGCGTAACAAGCCGGTTGCTCTGGAGACAGGTGCAAGCCAGGTAAAGCCGAGCAATAGAACGCCGTTGGAGAAGGTGAACCGTGATTGGAATGCGACGAAGAGATCCCAGGACATGACGCGACCCTTGGTGCAAATAAGTGCTTCACCGATGAAGGAAAATTCCAGCAATAAGAAACTTTCATCATGTCATGCTGGAGCATACCCGACACGGGTGCATATGTTACCCATCACGCATGACACTTTTGGGTTACAAGTCGACTTGCCAAAAGTAGTAGGCATCGACAAATACATCGGTCTCGAAATTGCGTCTTTAGATAAATTGGGCGCCAAGAGTCAGCCTCCATTGACAACGTGTCGGCCGATGGAACAGATGCTTCCGAAGCCTGGGAGGCGTGGCGTACGAGCAGGTTCTGCATTGCATCTTCCGGAGGCTGGAGCGTCGTGACGTTGCAGTACAGCTGGCCGTGCGCTCGTTGGTTTTTGATTGGAAATCCAAGAAATCCTATCGATCACGAGTAAAGCTTGCAGAAGCCGCTATTTGACCCAAGGCAGGACAGAGAGAGGCCCAAGCCCTATAATCCTCAAGGAAGACATTCTGAGGAGGCCCTCCCAAATGAATACGAATCGAGTTAGTTTTCTGGCAGCTTTGGCACTTGGCGCGTCAATGGTTGTGACGGGATGCAAGAGTGCGCCTCCACCTGCCCAGGGAGTAAAGAATGCCGACGGGTCAGTGACCAATCCGGACGGGTCGGTAACGTATCCGGCGGGCGTGAAGCCGCCCACCGCAACGGTGACGAAGAACCCGGACGGATCGATCACGAACGCGGATGGGTCGGTGACGTATCCGGCAGGCGTGACACCGCCACAGGCGCAACCGGCGAAAGAGGCGGCGCGGCCTGCAGCTCCTGCAGCCTCTGCTCCTGTGGCCAAGGCTCCCGCGGCGTCAGTATCGAGGACCGCTCCGACTGGAACACGGGTGACAGTGACAATGACGGAGACGCTGGCGGCAAGTAAAAATAATGTCGGCGACGGATTTACAGGTGTCCTTGCGGAGTCGATCGTGACCCCCGATGGCGCTACTGTGTTTCCACGCGGAACGCGTGTGGCGGGAGAGGTGGTTGCCGCCAAAGGCCGGGGCCGTTTCAAGGGAGCGGGCGACCTGGGAATCTCTCTGACCTCGATTGGCGGAGTCCGGGTAAGCACAACCGAATATGAGAAGACACAGGCGGGCAAAGGTAAGCGCACTGCTGGGATGATCGGGGGAGGAGCCGGGCTTGGAGCGATCATCGGCGGACTGGCCGGCGGCGGCAAGGGCGCTGCGATCGGCGGCCTTGCAGGCGCTGGCGCAGGCACGGCTGCCTCTGCCTATACAGGAAACAAGGACGTCGTCATTCCATCGGAGTCGACGGTGACCTTCAAGCTGACGGCGCCGGTATCGGCAAGGTAGAGCAAGGTCGATCGGGCAAATCGCCCAGAGGAGGCACCTGTCCCGGGTTGGGGCGGGTGCCTTTTCTCATTCGACTGCGCTGCCTTGGGTAAGGCGTGAGGAGAGGCTACACTGAAGCGATGCGGCTGACGCCTTCCTTCCTTCTATCAGCAACGGATGTCTCCCACTTCCCTTCACCGGAAAAGACGTATGACGCGCCCGAGGTGGCCTTCCTTGGAAGATCCAACGTTGGAAAGTCTTCGTTGATCAACTCGTTGCTCGGATCGAAGCAGGCTCATACTTCATCTACACCAGGCCGTACGCGGGCGATCAACTTCTTCGCGCTGCATGAGGGGGCCGGGGAGAAGAAGAAGCTGAAGCCGACACTGATCTTTGCGGACCTGCCGGGATATGGGTACGCGAAGATTTCGAAGTCGATCTCTGCGGAGTGGCCCAAGTTTATCGAGCCTTATCTGGCAGAGCGAGAGACGCTGGCACTGTGCATCTGCCTGGTGGATACGAACATTCCACCGCAGGCTAACGATACGCAGCTGATTACTTATTTCAAACAGACGCAGCGTCCTTACCTGGTGGTTGGGACGAAGGCGGACAAGCTGTCCAACAATGTGCTGGCCAAGTCACTGGCTGCGTTGAAACGGGAGCATGGGGTGGAGGAGATTCTGCCTGTATCGGCCAAGACGGACGCGGGGACGAAGGCGCTTTGGCAACGGCTGATGGCTGTAGCCGAGTAATCGCGAGCTTAGGCTGTAGGCGGGAACTCCGCTTGCAATGCTCGCTCTTCCTGGCTGGTCACCCAGAGGACGCGGCGTATGGGGCGTTCGCGTGGAAGGATTCTGGGAGCGGCCTGAAGCCATCTGCGGCGGAGGTTGTCGTCTGCGGGGATAAGGGATAAGGCTTGGTTGTCGAAGGCCCGGAGGGTTGCCGGGGTACTTAGGACGAAGCTATGCAGATGCCATTGCTGCGAGCGAACGAAGGTGTCGAGCAGACTTTCGGCGTTGATGACTCCGGTGGGGGAGGGGTTGCCGTCGAAGTCGACGATGAGAGCCCCTAACGATTTGAACTGGCTAATGGCATCGTCATAAGCGGCTTGTTCTTCGGGCGTGCGCTGGACAGAGCCGCCGGGCTGGCCAGTGAAGAGCTCCGGCCTGACGCCGCGTTCGAGCAACTCTTTCAAGATGAAGGAGGGATGTCCCTGGAGCCCTACGGAGAGGGGCAGATGCTTCCGTATCTCGTTCTTCATGGCGCGCAGGGCTTCATCGAGCGTGTTGACGATGAAGTCGCATGCACCGGAGCGGAGAGCGTCTTTGAGAAGGCCGGGGTCTTGCTCGATGCTCATGCAGACTGCTCCGGCTATGTTTGAAGCGAGAGAGAGGGCTGCTCCTTGTCGACCCAGGCCACAATTGAGGATGAGACCGCCGCCCCAGTGCTCGCGCAGGCGATGCAGGATCGTAAAGGCGCGGAGGATGCGTTCCTGTGAGCCGCCTTCGATGGGGTTCACCGACTACTCGCCGTAGTAGTTGAGGCCGAGGTGGGTGATGAGGCTTTCGCCCATGATATGGCGAAGGGTGTTCTTGAGCTTCATCGACTGGATGAAGAGGTCATGCTCCGGGTAGACGCCGGGGGCGCTGTCGGGAGCCTTGAAGTAGAAGCTGAGCCACTCCTGAATGCCGAGGCCGCGCAGGCTTGGCGTGCGCGCCGCGAGGTCCATGAAGAGGACGAGGTCGAGAGCGAGAGGAGCGGCGAGGATGGAGTCGCGGCAGAGGAAGTCGACCTTGAGCTGCATCGGGTAGCCGAGCCAGCCGAAGATGTCGATGTTGTCCCAACCCTCTTTGTTGTCGCCTCGGGGTCGTCGAGGACCTCGCCGTCGCGATTGCCGAGGATGTTGGTGGAGTACCAGCCGCTGACGCCCAGGTTGCGGACCTTAAAGGCAGGGGCGAGGACGGTCTTGATGAAGGTCTGGCCGGTCTTGAAGTCCTTGCCGCAGATGGGAGCGTTCATCTTCTTTGAGAGCTCCTGCAGAGCAGGGATGTCGACGGTGAGGTTCGGTGCGCCGTTGGCGAAGGGGATGCCTTCCTTGAGGGCGGCCCAGGCGTAGAGCATGGAGGGGGAGATGCCGGGGTCGTTGTCGATCATGCCCTTCTCGAAGGCTTCGAGGGTCCGGTGGACTGCGGTCTGCTCGAGGAAGATTTCAGTGGAGCCGCACCAGATCATGACCTGGCGGTCGGTCCTGGTTTTGAACTCTGCGATATCGTTGCGGATCTGGTTGGCGAGGTCGCACTTGTTCTTGCCGGTCTTCACCTTCTTGCCTTCGAGACGTTTGACGTAGTGCTGATCGAAGACGGCGGGCATCGGCTCGATGGACTCGAGGTAGGGGCGGATCTGTTCGAGCTGGTCGCGGTCGAGGACCTGCGCGGTCTTGGCGGCGTCGTAGAGGTTGCCACCGAAGATATCCCAGCCGGTGAAGACGAGGTCGTCGAGGTGGGCGATGGGAACGAAGTCCTTGATGAGTGGGCTGCGGCCGTCTGTGCGCTTGCCGAGGCGGATGGTGCTCATCTGAGAGGTGGAGCCGATGGGTTTGGCGAGGCCACGGCGAATTGCTTCTACGCCGGCGATGAGCGTAGTTGCGACCGCTCCCATGCCGGGGATCATGATGCCAAGTTTTCCTGTTGCGGGCTTGATGCTGGCCGCTTCCTGCGTGGCGGCTCCGGTTGAAGACATTCTGGGCAATACCCTTCTATGAGTCAATTTTCCGAGGTTCGGACACCTCAGTATTGCTCACCGTAAAGGGCAGGTGCAAATGCGCGCGGGTGCAGAATTATAGTTAGCGCAAACTATGCCGGTTCTACGCTAATGCGGTTTTTCCAGTGCGTCCAGACGAACCAGACGATGCCGGCGACGAGGGCGATTTCTACTCCGAGGTGGAAGCGATGGAAGATAGCTTTGAAGCGAGGATCGGTCTCCCACTTGTCGCCTAGCTTCATGCCGACATAGGCCAGCGCGTAGCACCAGGGCCAGGATCCGATGAAGGTGTAGAGGTGGAAGCGGAGTTGCGGCATGCGGGCAATGCCGGCGGGTAGGGCAATAAAGGTTCGAACTACTGGCAGGAGACGTGCGATGAGGACCGTGATGCCGCCGAATCTCTGGAAGAAGTGCTCGGTGCGGTCGAGGTCGTGGCGGCTGAGAAGGATGTAGCGGCCGAAGCGCTCTACGGCCGGCCTTCCTCCCCAGGCTCCGAGCCAGTAGGCGGGGATGGAGCCGAGGTTGCAGCCTATGGCGCCGGCGGTGGCTACCCAGAAGAGCTTGAGCTGTCCGGTGTGAACGAGGTAGCCGGCGAAGGGCATGATGATCTCGGACGGTAAGGGAATGCAGGCCGACTCGATGCCCATGAGGAGGGCGATGCCGGCGTATCCACCGGCTGAGATAACCGAGATGATGAAGGTAGCAAGGGTGGTGATGATTCGCTCAGACATGCAGTTGCAGTATAACGGGGTGAAGCGGATGCCGCAGATGCGCTAGCATTGAGTGTTCAGGAGAGTTACCCAATGGCAGATACCGTTCCCGCTCCAGCTTCCGTTTCGGCTACAGCAGTAGCAACAGCAGTCTCCTCTTCGGCGGGCAAGCCGCAGAGCAGCTATGCCGCGCATGATCCGTCGAAGCCTGCGGTGAAGCGGCAGATCGTGTGCTTCAGCTTCTACAAGGTGATGCCGGAGTGGCGCAGGCTTCCGGCGGAGGAGAAGGCGGCGCATAAGGCTGCGTTTGCGGAGGTTCTGACTAAGTGGAACAAGCCTGGTGAGTTCGTGTCGCTGACCTACTCGACGATTGGGACGCGGGGCGATGTGGATATGTGCGTCTGGTCGATCGGTTATGGTGTGGACGAACTGAACGAGATGCGGAGTGAGCTGATGCGGACCCCGCTTGGTGGCTACCTGAACTCGCCGCACAACTTCCTGGCGATGACGAAGCGGTCGCAGTACCAGATCGACAGGCCGGACGAGAGCGAGGGTGAAGGACGCGGGGCGATTCGACCTGGCGGTCAGAAGTACATCTTCATCTATCCGTTCTGGAAGACGAGGCCTTGGTATCTGCTGCCTGCGACGGAGCGGAAGCGGCTGATGGATGAGCATATCCGCATCGGGCTGATGTATCCGCGGGTGAAGCTGAATACAACCTACTCGTTCGGCATCGACGATCAGGAGTTCGTGGTGGCGTTCGAGACCAACTTCCCGGAGGACTTTCTGGACCTTGTGCAGCAACTTCGGGAGACGGAGATCAGCATGTACACGCTTGACGACACGCCGATCTTCAGCTGCGTTCGGGTTCCTGCGATGGAGATGCTGGACCGGCTCGGATAGCTATGGCGAGCAAGGTTAAGGCAGCTTCGAAGACTGCTGCGGTGAAGGGTGCTGGCGTGAAGCGTTCCGGGACGAAGAGTCCGCTCGATCCTGCGCGGATTGCGGCGATTCTGGATGCTTTGCGGAAGACTTATCCGGGAGTGGTTTGTGCGCTGCATCATCGGAGTGCGTGGGAGTTGGCTGTGGCGACGATTCTGTCGGCTCAGTGTACGGATGTTCGGGTGAATCTGGTGACTCCTGCGCTGTTCAAGGCGTTTCCGACTCCGAAGGCGACGATGGAGGCTTCGCTGCCTGAACTGGAGGAGTTGATTCGGACTACGGGATTTTTTCGGAACAAGGCGAAGTCGATTCAGGGGGCGGCGCGGGTTGTGGTGGAGGAGTTTGGGGGGAGGGTTCCGCAGACGATGGAGGAGATTCTCCGGTTGCCGGGGGTGGCGAGGAAGACGGGGAATGTTGTGCTCGGGTCGTGGTTTAATATTGCGGCGGGAGTTGTTGTTGATACGCATGTTATGCGTATCTCGCGGCGACTGGAACTGACCAAGGAGACGGCTTCGGAGAAGGTGGAGCGGGATTTGATGAGGATTATCCCGCAGGACCGGTGGATCGATTTCTCGCATGAGCTGATTCATCATGGCCGGCAGATCTGCATGGCCCGGAAGCCTCGGTGTGTGGACTGCACTTTGGAGACGCTTTGTAACTCTTCGGATAAGACCTGGAGTTCGCATTAGGGTACGCCCTCCACCTATTTTGGGGGCCGATATATCTAAATCGGTTATGGCTAAAGTATTCTCGTATGTCGCTGAATCAAACTATTTTAGCCATGACAGCGGGGGGAGGGGTCAGCTACCCGCATCGGCTTTGACAGCCTCTGCTTTGCTCGAGAAGTCTGCAGACACCGGATCGTGCGACAGAGCCTTCAAACCCGCAACCACGCACTCGGCGTTAAATTCTGCGCCCGCCCTGCTCGTATGAGTATGTGGATCGGCAAACAGTGCCTCCACCTTAGCCTCGCCAAGAGCGTCGTAGCGGCGAGCGATGATCTCGTTGAGATCGACGAAAGCGATGTGCTGCTGGACCGCGACCTCTCGAGCCCAGCCACCATAGTCCTTCGCGTTGCGAGAGACCTTCCCATCCTTCCAGATCTTCCGCGGAATGGGAGAGCAGATGATCGGAGTGGCTCCCTTGGCGATCGCGTCGGCAACGTACTTACGCATGTACCAGCCGTAGCTGTGAACAGTCTCGTGCCGCTTGAGGATTGGATTCTCGATCTCCCGCGACTCCTCGCTAACACCAGGCAAGGTGCCGCGGGCGCGGGCAGTATCGTCCAGCGGCCCAGAGTCATTATGGCCAAACTGGAACAGAACGATATCGCCAGGCTTCATCAGCGCCAACGTGTCGTCCCAGTGACCCTCGGTGATGTAGGTGCGGCTGCTGCGGCCGCCGATGGCTCGGTTGACGACGTTGATCTTTGACGCATCGAAGAAGTCCACCAGCGGCTCACCCCACCCCCACTGCCCATTGGCTCCATCGCCGTGGCCATTGCGAACGGTGGAGTCGCCGACGAGGAAGAGCGTTGGCAGCTTGGGATTCGCAGGCTTCGACAGACCCAGCTTCTCGTGTACTGCAGGATCGGTTGGGGAGCCAGGTTCCACAGGCGTTTGTCCCCGAACACTGCCGACTGCGAAAGGAAGAAGGATCATGAGAGCAAGAACGAGGTAACGAAAACGCGTCAGCAGTGCTGGTTTCGACATTGGAACTATTTACTCGTGTACGGGCGAGCACGTCAAGTTGAGCGGAGATCGCGTATCCTCGGAGCTATGACCTGGGTCTTCTGGGCACTCCTGTCCGCTCTGTTCGCCGCCGCAACGGCACTGCTGGCAAAGGTCGGCGTCTCAGGTATCGACTCGAACCTGGCCACAGCCATTCGCACAACGGTGATACTCGTATTCACCTGGGCAATCGCCATCGGCTTGGAGAAGCACGGCGCACTGTCACAGATCGGCCGGCGAAGCTGGGTCTTCCTGGTGCTCTCAGGAATCTGCACAGGCCTCTCCTGGCTCTGCTACTTCCGCGCCTTGCAGATCGGACCAGCGTCGAGTGTCGCACCAGTCGATAAGTTGAGCGTGGTGCTGGTGGTTCTGGGTGCGTGGCTGTTTCTGGGCGAACACCTGACACCGCTCAAGATCGGTGGAGCATCGCTGATAGCAATCGGAGCAGCGGTCCTGGCGTTCGCATAGCTGCTCGCCCGGCCTTATAATAGAGATAGTTCTTTGAGTGCCCAACCAATGTTGGTGCCAGCTCCGGATGGGGGCGTCACGGCTTCGACGGGATTGCTTGTGGCAGAGAGGCATGCTGGGGTGTGGACACCCGTAATCGCTCACAAAACTATAAGTGCCGAACCTCAATTCGCGCTTGCTGCTTAATTAACTAAGTAGCCGATCGCTCAAGCTTCGCCTACGGGCCTGTACCGATC
>WNGR01007765.1_pt1 | contig 14366 bp, 13 predicted proteins | sample 5407581 | NCBI WGS metagenome assembly WNGR01 (sample SAMN13153383, study PRJNA577476) | soil metagenome | isolation source: 80 cm soil or saprolite under Garry oak tree replicate 2 | place: USA:California | collected 2016-06-15
TTCTCTGAAAGACTCATCAGAGCCAGCGTACCATTTTGGAGCAAAATGCACAAGTGGCTCAGGTGTTGAGGCAGGGCTTTCCAATTCTCTCTGCGAGGCCCCACCCCACCCCTTTTTGTGTGAGTGTGCCGTGTCGGGCGGAGCCCGACACGGCACACTCACCTATTTTTCTGGGGTGGGGCGGCCTTCGCAGAGGGAAGCTGGCGAGAATTGGAAAGCCCTGGGTGTTGAGGCAGGACATCTCAAAAATGGGAAGCAAGAGGCAATTGCTAGAGGTTGACCCCATTTTTTGTAATATTTCGCGATGCGAAACGATAGTTAAGATGAGTACTCAACAACACGAGGGAACTAATGCAAGCAAAACCGATTATTGTGTAACGATGCGCTGCGAAAAAAAAGCCTCACTGAGTTCATTTTGGAGACGGCTCCTCTGTTTTGCGAGGCTTTTGTGAGATGATCATGCTATTTTCTCTCTAAAATACAAGTGCGTGCAACGATTTCTCTGAGAAAGAGGTGTTTCTATGTGGAGCAACAGTAGGACAAGTAAAACATTGGTCATCGTAGTCTGTTTTCTCGTAGTAGGGATAGCAGGATGTGGGAATGGAATAGGTAGTCATGGAGGTGATGCAACCACGGTTGCCTCATCCCACTCGTACCCGGCTCCTTCAACAAGCTTAGGAACGACGCACCCCCTGAGCATGATAACGACGAATGCAGCCACCTTCAGAGTAACGAGCATTGATATGTCTGTCACCCCAACAACCGTCTCGATATGGAAATGCGGCTCCTTCATTCAGGTCGTCTACAATGCAGTGTTTCACGTCGATTCAGGCCCAAAGGGAGGGACGATTGTGTTCTCCTACACGGTGAATAACGGGCGTTCCCAAACGCCTGAAAAGTTAACCATTCTCCCTGGTCAGCATCTCTCCAACTTCGTGTTCACGTGGCAAGGAAGTCTCCCAAGTGATCATACGTTTCCAGCGCCTGGAGGCGTGTTAGTCACAAGCCCTAACCACCTCATATCTCAGAGGGTCGTTCCAGCCGGGAGGTGCAGATAATCAGAGAGGTTTGTCGATGACGAAGGGGATGGTGGTCATTGGTCGGTCTGCCTCTTCTCTCTGCCCATTTCTTTGATTATCTCATATGGGGCAGCTGGTGGAGATGTGGTCTTCGAGTGGTGGCGTGGTAAAAAGAAGCTGACAGTTTATATTGGAGACGAGATTGCAGAGTATGTTAAGGTATGAGGTGGTGGTGGCTACATTTAGGGAATGGCCACTATGCTCTGCCAGGAACTCTCATTCAACCAATCGGCCATATATATTACATTCCCATCTGGCCTTGCTCATTGGTAGCGAATTTTCCAGGCTTGCTCGGATTATCGCGAATATATTGACGTATCTTTTCCAGTTCGTCTGCGTCGCGAATGATATGTTCATAGTAATTGTGTTGCCAGAAACGGCCGGAGCGTTCCATTCTCGTCGCTTCAATGTGCCGCAGCCAGGCGAGCGTCGTTAGTGATTTATAGGTTCCTACTACCCTTCCCAGTGACGCGGCCTTCTCGACATTGCCTTCCAAAAATACAATGAAATGAACGTGATCAGGCATCACCACAAATTCGTCGAGGGTGAGGCCAGGAAAGCGCTGCGGGAGAGCATGCCACGTGTCTGCTAAAATCGTGCGGAGTTCTGGTATCTCAAAAAGAGGTTCATGTTCCCTGGCGCGAATGGTGACGAAGTATGTCCCTGTCCAGGCATAATTATGAGTTTTTAACCGCAATGATCGCCTGGTGAAACGGGTGGAGCGATCAGAATCATATATGTGTGCAGCCATTTTTCTGCCTTTCCGCATGCCTATATGCGTTGTTTTGTATATAATACACCTCCTGTCTATGCTTTTGCATGATAAGTAGGAAATATGATGGGAGTGCTCAACATGATGAAGGCGATCAGCAGGATCAGGGAAGGAGAAACATGGCAGGTGGGAGAGAACATGGCAGGGGCAAGCCCTGTCACTACTATATACGGAACGGGTATGTGGTCGCGCTTGACTATGTTTTCCACCATACGGGGATACTTGGCAGGGCAAGGAGCAGGGGTAACAGGACAGGGGCAGGGAGGGCGGCATGACAGGGGCAAGGAGGGCGGCATGACAGGGGCAAGCCCTGTCACTACTATATACGGAACGTATATCGGTTCGCGCTGGGCTGTATTTTCCATGAATTAACAAACATAATAACTGTCCTGTTACTACTAGCAGCTACCTGCCTTCCTCGTAGTATAGTAGTGACAGGGCTTGCCCCTGTCATGTTCGCTCGCCCCCATCATGCGCACTTGCCCCCGTCATGTCCTACTCCACTATCCTGTTTCGTCTTGCTCCTGTAATGCCCACATCCCTATCATGCCTCTCCTTGCCCCTGTCATACTGCCACACGTCCCTGTCCTGCTTCTCGATGCCCCATCAAGCCTCTTCTCCTCACCCCTTTCAACATACCAAACTACATTCCTCTCTATCGACTTCTACCCGTAATATCTAGCACAACACCCTACACCTCCCCCTTCACCCTCCCCTCATGCCTCGCCGCCTCATCTCATCATAGATTTCCAGAATCAACAGCCCGCCAGAACGTCTATCCCCATACATAGTCAAAGCATATCAGCTTCAGATCCTCGCGTTTGACAGGGATCTTGCTTTCGGAAACGGCCGTATTGCCAGAGGTATTGTTATTGCCAGGAGCATTTGCGCCAGCGCTTATGCTTTTTACCGCGGACAGCAGTTCGTTGACCTGGGCATTGGAAGTGAAGGCCTCGTAGGCTTTGCGTAGTGTTTTGACGTAGACACCCGGCTGTGGCTCATTCAGGCGTTGAATGGCAGCGATGATTTCCTTGCGGTTGATGGCCGGGCTGTTTATATAGCTGCGCAGGGTCGTCGCTATTGTCTGTTGAATAGGATCAAGCAGCTTGGGAGCTTCTTCCACTGCTACCTGCTCTACCGAAGACTGCACAATTGAGGAGATCACCTGCTCTTGCAGGGCGAAGATATCGACCTCTCCGTCCGCCGGCACAATACGCACTGTGTCAGGCTGGCACTGGATCAGATTGGTGATGATGTAGCGGTTGTCTTCTATGCGCCCGCCCCGCCAGTCGCTTGATACATCTATGTAACGCCAGTAGTGCTGCCGATTTCCCTTACCCGTGCCTTGACGGCGCTTCTTCTCCTGGGCACCTGGCGCATACCGGCGTCGAGCAGGTTCTTCAGATTTTGCAGCAGGAATTCGCTGCTCACCAGTTCCACGAACTGCTCCTGCTCCTCCACTACCTTACCATCCTCTTCCTCGATGCGGCGTAAGGTGTTAAAGTTCTGCGGATGCACGACCTCCCCTAGAACACTGGCATCGAGCAATCCGCTGCGGTCAATCTCGGCAATCTTCTGGGACAGGCTCTCCACCAGGCCGAGCAACTTCTCCAGCCCATCGTCAGGGAACATGTTCAACACCCACAGCGTATCGAAGCTGGTGCCGATGCGGTCGATGCGCCCAGCGCGCTGCACCATGCGTGTGGGGTTCCAATGCAGGTCATAGTTGATGAGCACGCCGCAGTCTTGCAGATTTTGTCCCTCTGAGAGTACATCGGTCGAGATGAGGATAGCTATTTCTTTGTCGCTGCCAGCTATCTCTGCCCTATTGTTGGCTATGGGCGCAAAGTGCGCCACCAGGCTTGCCCGTTCCCGCGCATCGGCTCCACTGTCCATGCGCCGGATATGCGGCTCTCCTGCACCTGCGCGCCATTGGATAGCATCCGGGTCCTCGCTGCATAGCTGTTTGTACAGGTAGCGGGCGGTATCCTTGTAGTACGTGAACAGAAGCACCTTCTGTCCCCGCAGGTCGCCCGCCAGCAGCTCCTTGAGTTGCTGCAGTTTCGCGTCTCTGGCCGGAGTGATTGCAGCGATGTCATGCCAGACCTCTTGCAGGGCATGCACATCTTTGCGTACATCATTGTGCAGCCGTTTGAGATCATAGAGGGAGGCATCCAGCGTGGGCAGCGTTTCGATAAACTGGCGCGCCTCCGCGTGGGCATCCAGTTGATCAGAGAGAGAACCGGGCGTCGCGTCATCCTCCTCATCCTCACGCGCGAGGTAGCGCATCGCCTTCTGGAAACTGGCGCTGTCCAGCACCTTGCCTTCCAGGATATAGCTTTCAAAGGTCTCTAGAAACTCCAACGCCCGGCGCACGCTGATGCGGAAGGCATCCACGCTGCTCTCAAAGCGCTTGAGATAACGGCTTTTGAAGATACCTACCAGGGCTTCTTCGCGCCCCTCTTCGAACTGGTCGCGCTCCACGCCCTGCTTCTTATAGGTTTCCAGGCGATAGGGTGCGAGTTTCAGGCCCTCGATGCGGTTTACCAGCTTGTCGTAAATGTTGCCGTAGGTGGCCTCCAGGTTGTAGCGGATCGTTTTCAACCTGCGTTCCGGCCACCTGATGGGTACGCCTTTGATGGTGGCGTTGGGATAGGCCTCTTTGATAAAGGGACGCGTGCGCCGTATCACGACCTCTTCCAGTAAGTTGAAGAGGGCGATGCCGCTCTCCTGCTGCCGGTTGGCGCGGCGCGCCGATAGGAAGTAGCGCTGCAGGTCTCCGATGCCTGCCGCCGCAAAATAGCTGCGGTCGCCTCCTGTAAAGAGATTCACCTGGTTGTAGAGGTCAAAGACATTGTTGTTGATGGGAGTGGCAGTGAGCAGGATAAGCTTTTTGCGTTCGCCGCTGACTTTGCCCTGGCGATGGTTGGCGGCCAGGATGCGTTCCAGGCTCTCATAGCGCTGGGCATTGCGGTTGCGGAAGTTATGGCTTTCGTCTACAAGCAGGATATCGGTGTCCAGGACAGCGCTGTTATCGAATTCGTCGCGTCCCAGGCTTTCCTGGGTGACAATGCGCGCGGCGATCCCGGCGCTCAGCAGTTCGTCACGCCACATCTTCTGCAGGGATGCCGGGCAGATGACCAGTGCCTTGTAGCGCTGGTGATAGGCGTAGTCCTCCAGCAGTTTTTTGCCGATCCAGGTCTTACCCAATCCCACGCTGTCTGCAATCATCACGCCATCATAACGCGCCAGTATCTTGCGCGCCTTTTTCACCGCGTCCTCCTGGAACTCGCTCAGTTCCACAGCCGAGCGAGTGCTGGCTGTCCCCTCTTCAGCCGTATCGAGGTCGTCACGGAAATACTCGAAGATGGCCTTCATGTAGACCTGGTAGGGAGTGTACTCCTTGCGCCCAAACTTCGACGCGTCGAGCAGGTCGATCAAATCTCCCTTGAAGTCGCGGGCCGCTTCCCACTGTCGTTCGTACCACTCTGCCAGTTCGTTGATTGCCAGTACCCCAGGTACATTGGCGGCTGTCACCCGCTCGTCTTCCCCCACCTGTGCTAAAAGCTTGCGTTCGCTACTCTCCAGTAGACCCTTCACGCGTTCTGGACTCACCTCTTCTGGCAAGAGATTAGCGCGGTGTGCCAGGTTGAGTTCCTTGTTCGACAGCAGGCCAGCGCGCGTGAAGTTGGAGGAGCCAACGATGGCGGCAACCGAGTTGAAGCGCTCGAAACCGCCGCCGCTATAGAAGAGATAACACTTGGCGTGCAGGAACCCCTGCGTATAGAGGCGCACCTGGACGTGCTCCTGGCGTAAGAAGGCGATCAAATCCTCGACGAGGCGCAGCGTGTGTTCATTGAAGCTTGCACTGGCCAGGTCACGGATCAGCCCTTTGACGGGCTTTGCTCCAACCTCGCGCAAGCCCAGATCGAAGCCTGCTTCTGGCTCGTCACCCAAGAGCAAACGGAAGTTGCCCAGTTCCTCCAGTCCCTTGTGCAGCAGTTGCCAGCCGCCGACGTTGAAGTAGGCGGTAGCTATGTCGAGGGAATGGCCGTTGTGCTGCTGCAAAAGGGTGTTGAGCACGTCGGCCATTTTGTGCTGCTGGTTGTCGATGACGAAGGGGATGGTGGTCATTGGTCGGTCCGCCTCTTCTCTCTGCGAGTTTCTCTGATTATCTCATATGGGGGCAAGGTGGTTTAATAGGGGACACCGGTGAAGGTGTTGCATGCTGAGAATTGGATTGGGAGACTTTTTCTAGAGGTAGCAGACTCAGGTTGTTCCTGACAAGTTCGTCCTCTCCTATAAGCGAGAAAGCATCTTATCATACTCGGCATGGGAACCAATCCAGAACCAGAGGAGGTATTCCGGTTTGCGGATGGCAAGGGCGCGATAGTGAAGGCCTATGCGTACTGAATACACGGGGCCATTGGGACTGACTTGCTTAAAAGATAAACCAGGATGTGAAGGATTGGCTTGAAAGAGCCGGTAGGCATCATTTGCCTGTCGTTGCACTGATTCTGGCAATTCTGCAAAGAGGGCGCGAAATCGCCTGGTACGCTTCGACTTCATGAGAGAAAGCTCTCGCCAATGATCTCCTCTGTTTCCCCGGCTGTATCCTCCGCAAGTGCCTCGGCCACCAGGTCTCTAAGGACACGTTCAGACCTGGGATCATGAAAGAGCGTTTGCCAGCGCTTTTCTGAAGCTATTTCCTGTCTTATAATCTCAACAATGTGTCTTTGCTCGTCCTCAGGAAGCTGTGCGACTTCGTGAAATGCTTCTTCCAGAGATTCTATCATGGCTTCCTCTCACTCTCAGGATATGAGTATCTCTCTGTTCCCTTTCCTGTGCTTTTCATTAGTGTACCATTATCCAGTGATCAAGGCAATGTTTGCTCATTTGGACCTTCAACCAGCAATACGTTTTGAGGTGCATATGCTATGATTAGTGGTATTTTGCTCATGCTCACCGCACCTCAATACGTTCGCGAGTAGCAATACCTAACCGTCGCTCGTCAAACAAGGTAACAGCGACTTCATCTTTCTTATATTCCAGGCGGATAAGCATTCCTTCATTTTGATCATCTGCCTGAGCAGCTTTCTGGAAACCTTCAATGCAGTCCCAACTATGCGTCGTGGCAAACACCTGGACATTGAGTCGACGCGCCACCTGGAAGATAAGGCGCCATAAGTCAGGCTGTACAGTGTAATAAATCCCGTTTTCAAACTCGTCGATGAGGAGTATCCCATTTTTGGCATTGACGAGCGCTAAGGAGATGCCAAGAGTACGGAGCATGCCGTCGCCGAGGCTGTACAAAGGGAGCGGCTCATCAACATCTTTTATCTTCACGACGGGAATACGCTCTCGCCCAGAAAGTGGCGTGCTCACAAAATTGAGATTCACCAGCCCAGGAGCGATCAGGCGTAGAGCTGTCAGTACATCACCTTCTAGTCTCGTCAAGGCAATACTGTCCCACAATTCGGTGAGACTCTGGCTACTTAATCCGTTTGCTGATGTGAAAATGCAGGGGATTTCGTTGGAGTTCAACCTGAGTATGTCTTGGGGCAATGAAGGATCAATAGGATAACTGAGAGTATGACCAGCAGTCTGAATGGTGAAGCGAGGCACCAGGTTATCGGCAGTATAATCTTCTCCCGGCTCCAGCGGCCTTGTATGGAGAGTACCATCGCGGGTTTCTGTAACAGACCAATCTACCGCGATTGACAGCATCTCTTGTGGTGAGTTGATAGGTCCAATCTGAATTGGCTGAAGCCCCGGCTTGATATCGTTACGCCCGTAGAACAGGTACTTGAGCGCAGCCAGCATATCTCTGACATTGACAAACCGTTGTTTCACCTCTTGCCGTGTTCTCATGATTTCCCAGATGAATGTTGGCGTTGCAGCCCGGCTGGCATACAGCTGTATTGCCTCAAGCAAGCATGTCTTCCCAACGTTGTTTTTGCCAACGAGGAGATTGACTCGACCAAGATGTTCTATTTTCAAGTCGCGGAATGCGCGGAAATTAAGGACCTCAAGCGAGTTCAAGATGAGGGTACTCATCGCAAGTCCTCCCCTCTGTGTTGTCGTATGTACTTTTCTATTCCTGGACGTTTGCTGCATTGTATCACGTTGGTTATGTCGGTACACCAGTCGGTTCGTGCTGTTGGTGGGTGAGCGTCAAATTTTTGCAGACGAGGTCGAGAGGCATGAGACCCGCAAGGGATGCCACTACTATACTACGGAGCAGCTTCGCAGGCTCGTGTATAGTAGTGAGAGGGCTTGCCCCTCTCATGTTCGTGTAAAAAATTTGACGGACACTCGCTGTTGGTTGACTATGACGAAGGGGATTGTCCTAACTCAATACATCAGGTGTACCTTCATCCAATCATGGTTATCCTGCTCATGGCCGTGTTACAAGAGGTGAAAGAGAAGATAGGAAAATTGTCTAACTATGGATAGGAAGGAGTTCAAAGCAGAACAATTGGTAGGAAGTGAGTAACACTTCCCACCATGTGGACTCTATGAGAGGAAACCTGCTAAACAGCATCTTCTTCAATCATCCCTGGAATATGCGTCCATACCATGCGAAACCCACCACGGTACTCCTTGAGGTCTAGCCGCTCATATCCATACCAGTCGAGCAGTTCCTGTGCCTTCAGTTCCGCATGCTGTTTATCTTTCGCATAGAACGTGAACAGCGTGTCTACATCTTTGGTCATGCGGCAAAACAGTATCCAGAGCGTCACAGCAGCACCTCCCCTTCGCTGTCGATAACTTCCAGTAGAGTGGTAGCGTTTCATACTACCATTACAAACCGACTGCTGTCAACGGTGCCATTCTGATAAGATGGGGGAAGTACGAAGCGGGAGCGAGACAGTGATACGCTTGAAAATCCGAGAAGTTGCCCAGGCGAAGCATATCAGCAGGACACGGCTATCACGCCTTGCGGATACCAACTACAAGACGATTAATGCCCTCTGGAATGACCCATACCGAGAAGTGACTACTACCACGCTAGATAAGATCGCCAAGGCACTAGGGGTGCCTGTGACCGAGTTACTGGAACAGGTTCCAGACGACGATCAGCAGGCCCGCTTATGAGTTCCCTTGCTCATCTCTTTTCACACATCAATATCCCAAATGGTCTGCCCACTCGTAATCACACTCACCTCGAAAAACAACTGGAAGTGGTGCGTTGTTGAGAGGACAGCGAATGTGAGACCGCCTTTAATCGGCGAGCCTGGCTCAACTTTGCCTGATAGGTCGGTTGCGGGTGCGTTGGGGTCATAGGCCACATTCTGCGTTTCACCGGATGGGTCACGCAGGGTGAAATCAAAGGATGAGATAGTCTGCTCCTGCGTCGAGATGTTCTTTGCCATGACGACGATGTTCAGGAACACCTGTCCTGGCTTCAGATAGTCTGCTGTCCCTCCACTTTTCGCAGAGATAATAGTCATCATCCAAATGTTTCCGATATTGACGGCATCTCCAACCTTAAAATGTCCCTGCGGTGTGGGTGTTGGTGTTGCCACGCTCGTCGGTGGAGCGGTTGGCTGCGGTGAGGCCAATGTTCCTGTGTTGGGTGAGGGTGACGCTGTGCCACATGCGGTGAGGCTAGCGAGCATGACGACGATGACAACAAACGGAATCAAGCGACGGATGTTTTGCATGTTCTCCCCCCCTTTATGGTGCAAAAATATCGAGATATGTGAGTATATCACACAAACTCTACTGAAAGAGAGGAATAGTGTACATTTTGTGCAGACCCCTGACTTTGTGTGCAAACGTCACTTTATGTGCAAAGCCAGTTATTTGTATCATCCTCGTCACCTGTCTACCTGGGATATATCCTCATCATCCTCGTCTATCCAGGCTCGAGGTCTAAGTCGCTCAAGTGCGTCCTCAATATCTTCACGTGGGCGTTCTCGGTACACGAGCCTCGAGGGTGTGAGAGGGCGAAACATCTCCTGACCGGTGCGTACACGTAGGAGAAAGCCGCGAAAGGTATTATATTGCCGCGTGGATAGGTACTCTATGGGCTTCTTACTGCCTGGTGATACGGGAGTAAGCAGCCAGGTATTCATGGCGCTCGGGCTGCCGAAGCGCTGAGCGGCCTCTTCCAGGTAAGGAAGTGCATCGAGAAGAAGATCATCTGCTAAGCCCGAAATTGCTGGTATCTGCTCGACCTCGATAGGCACAGGGTTTGTATCAGACGATGATATTTGATCTAAGGCTCTTTCTCGCATAAGACTTTATCCCACCTTCTTCAAAAGATTAAAATGTGTCCCTTTCCTCTCGCATTTTCGCTTGCTGAATAAATTGATCCAATTCTGCTACATGTTCGTCGATCCAAAGCCTTACGTGCTCGTCCTCTTCATCTTTATTAAAGTCGAGTAAATCTCGTTTGACTTCTTCATAGTGTAGGCTTTCAGGTCCCCACCAATTTCCTGAAAAATAGTTTGCAGAAAATGCCCGTCGCACATCTTTTCGTTCTCCATAGCGCATCAATACTTCTCTTGCTAAACAAACCTGTCCCTCTTGCCTGAAAAGCGTTTTAGGAACATAACTGGCAAGATAGGGTGCCCGGTGCTTGACATCTGCATCTACCCATTGCCAAATTGTTTCTGGGGAAAATAGATTCAGTGCTCCGCTGACTTGTAAACCAATAGAGTTGCTTTCTCCTCGTAACCATCTAGTGATATCGTATGCTCGCGTATTTTCTATCTTTGGCCCTAAACGCCTTGCAATAAGCAACCATACGTCTTGAGAATGATACTCAACAATCATATTGAGCACAGACAGTGTTTCTGAGAAATGATCAAGAATAGTATCATTTTCTCCAAAATGCTCAAGCATCCAATCGGCGAGGGTGAGACTACTTTCAGGATATGACTGAACATATGCCCTACCGATTCCTGTCCAGTGATAATGATCCGTGGGATCAAACCTGATTTCACGTTTAGATTGAAGCAATGACTGGTGTATTAGGACATTGAGTGATAACTCTTCTGGTAAGACATATTTATCTTCTCTATCCACATAGTATGTGTAATACAAACCTAGAACAATTGAGAGAGCATATGGATGTGGACTATTAAGCAATATGTGAATCCATTTTTGAAAAATGTCTTCAGATATAGCCTGAATAGAGCGCCCGGCACTAAACATGCGGAAGTAACCAATATTTATGGCGTTTTCTTCGGTGAGTTTGAGGAGACGCAAGGCGGCACGATCAGTAAGACCCGACCTCCAAGTTAGTTCAGGAAGCCAAACTCTTAAAATCTCATCTTGTGCGAGTAAATCTGCTTGTTCCTCCCATCGTGCTTGATCTTTCTCAAAAAGCACACGCAAATATCCTCCCAGGAAAAAAACACTGGCATTATCAGTTGCCTGTTGCTGTGCTTCGAGAAGGGTTGGTAAGAGCGAAAAGGAAAAATCTCTTTGCCCCAATGCGTACCCAAAGCGATAGCCATTCTGTGCTTCTGCTGTCACTAACCAGGGTAGTTCTGGTTGTAATAACTGAGGACTTTCAATCGTTTGTCGCGCTAGCTCCTCGATATGCAATTGCGTTTGGTCAACACGATTGCCCTGTTCATCGAAGGAATCTTCCAAAATATTCATCCCAACGTAGCGCTTCATCTGCGATGAGAAATCACTGCCAACGAGTGAATCTTTAAGTTGTTCCCAACGCTGTCGTATATGGTTGGGCAATTGACTTCCATCATAATGAAGGAGCCTGATAATATCCGCAAGTATTTTCTTTTTATCTGTATACGGCTTCTTTATGAGTTCACCAACGGTATCTATTACCATGTCAGCTAAAGCTACGTATCTTCCTAATCCCAGAGCACGCTGAAGGAGAATAGTAACGATCAGTTGCTGCTCATCTACTAGCGCGATGTCCAACTGGTTATAGAGAAGCTTCCACACCTGACGGTATGCCTCGAAAAGTTCTCCATATGTTTGTGGCATCCATAGATCCGGTACTTTTCGTAATCCTTGATATTCAGCACCAATAGCGCGGGAAAAATGCTGTGCTTCTAGAGCTGTATTACAGGCGTGTATAGCAAGTAATCGTCGCTCCTTTGAAGATGATTTTAATGTTTCTTTAAGTACTGACAGACGCTCTTGAGGTGGTGCCTGAGTTGGGGCTAGTTCTCCAGGTGCAAGTGAAAACAGTCCGGTAAAAGTTCGGCTAGCGTTGTTTGCATATGTTTCGTTCTCCGCTTCTCCAAGCGTCAAGAGTAACTGTGCAGCTCCTGTGAATAGTTCTCTCCACATCGCAATTCTTTCAAGTGCCCATACAACCTCTCTCCGACCCATAGTGAATTCTAAGAGTTTCTCTTTGCTCCAGATACCAACTGTTCTTTGGAGGCATGTTAGTGCTGCTTGCGGACTAGCTTCCATCAATGCTAAAAAAAAACGTGCGCCTAATTGTGTTTGCAAGAAATCGTACTTTTGGAAAGGGCCATTCTCACTCAGAAGCTCGCTGACTATGACCGTAGCTGCTCCAGATTGTGCTGCATATTTGAACATATCAAAAAACCATTGAAGCAGTTGAGGGGTGGAAGCAAGATCAAGGAGAAACTCGTCAAAGTCAAAACTATGTCCATGAATCCTCCACCAATCGGTCCAGAGTTTGATATGGAGAGCTTTAGGCGTGATATAGAGTACATGTCCACCTTGAAGAATTTTCCGAGTTCTCAGTATATCAATAACCTCTTCAAACGTTGCCTGATCAACTTGTGAACTGGAGCGTTTGATAATCTTCAGAATGATATCTACCTCAGCACTAGATGGTCGTCCAAAACCGAATCGCTTAAATAGCGCAATGTGTCGAAGTACTAATGATCTCCTACGTACCTCTTCACTATTGCCTTTATCGCCACCAATAATATACCGATCCCATATATTTTCTAGAGACCTGAGTGGCTCATGGGGATTATTTTTTAAATTCAAGCCAATAACATGAGCTACTCTTGGTGAACCACTACATAAATCTGCCCGATGATCAGCTTCATCTTTAACGATACCGTAATTCTGAATGATGTTACTTATCTGGTTATTACCTAACGCAGGAACCTCAAAAAAGATTGTGTTTGCAGAATAAGATTGGAAATCGCTATATATGGAAATTAATTTCATCTTTTGGCCGCATTGTTCTAATCTATTCCACACATATAATCTATCTTCTAGATCGCACTCGTCAAGCACTAAGATTATGGGAAAATGATTATCCTCGATGAGCAGTTCATTCATGAGGTTACTGTCTCTAAATTTGTGAGCATCGCCGCAATAAATTACAAGAGGTGATAGATCAGAAGTTCTAGTTGCTTCCAAAACATACCGAGTTTTACCGATTCCTGGCTCACCCATTATGTGACAGTGTATGGCCGCATCGTTTCTCCGCAACGCTGTCTGTAGATCCATAATAAACTTGTTCTGTACTTCTTCTCTCTCAAAGCCGCCTTGCATATCACGATTTCGGGCCCAGTTGCTGTGCGTCTGAAATGCAGCATTATCCAACTTCCTTATTCTCAGCGACAAAGAGCGAAAAGAGCTAAAGAAACGCATAAGTTGGTTTTGACGGAATATCTCAATTTTTGCATTTTGATATTTTTGATCAATAGCAACAAGTTCTATTCTGAATTTTTCACTGAGCTGGGACTCATTGATAGGCCCATCCCAACCAAATAGTACGATAATTAAGGTTCCATCTTGATCCAAACATGATTTTACCTGTGGTTTGAGTTCAGTAGTACCCTCCTTAAACAAGATTTCTTTAATATTTTTAGTACCGCCCAGCGAGAATTTCCCTGTTTTAATTTGATAGCGGGTTAGCCCCTGCTTGATAATTCCCAGCCCTCCAGCAATCGGAACATCCCGTACTTCTGCATCTATACCACCATCTTTAACAGTAATTGCAGTAGGCACATTAATAAGATTTATTCCAATTCCAAGGGCAGTTGCTTCTGCCCAGAGCAATTCACGGAAAAAGTTAACAGCCTCCTGAGAGGACAATCGTGCCAAATCGTCTGCTTTAACTGTAAAAATTGTATCCATTCGCATCCCTTACCTAACAAAATATCGTAGAGATCATAGCAGTTACTCTAGCTCTATGCAATAAACGATTTTCTATGCTCTCATCCTTTCCCTTCCACCACCCCAATCTCCTCCTCCGTCAGCCCATACAGCCTGTACACCACCTGGTCGATCAGCGCATCCGTCTTCGCCAGCCTCTCCTTAACCGGTAGCACCCGTCCTAAACTCTCCTCATAGCGCGTCTTTATCCGCTCCACCAGCCCACCATCGCTCAGACTCACTCCCAACCGCCCCTTATTCCTCAGCAAAATATCCAGCAGCTCCTCAAAGGCAAGTGGCGACTCACCCTTCTGGTAGTCGCCCGGATAATCAGCTATCTTGCTTTTGCCTGTTAACACCTCTATTCCTTTTCTGCCATCCCTATCCGGTAATATTTTGAGGGTAGTTACCAACCAGTCCAGAAACTCCTTCTGCGC